>Ga0126305_10000244_pt1 | contig 24221 bp, 15 predicted proteins | sample Plot26_FD_92536 | JGI IMG/M metagenome (GOLD analysis project Ga0126305, IMG submission 92536) | Serpentine soil microbial communities from UC McLaughlin Reserve, CA, USA - Plot26 | ecosystem: Environmental > Terrestrial > Soil > Grasslands | place: USA: UC McLaughlin Reserve, Lake County... | reverse complement strand
GTTCCACCAGGGGTCCAGGAGGTAGACGTAGTCGGCGGCGGTGAGGTTGAGGCCCAGGCCTCCCGCCTTGAGGCTGATCAGGAAGAGCTGGCAGGTGGGATCGGACTGGAAGGTCTCCACCTTCTCGCGGCGAGCGCGGGTGCGGCCGTCTAGGTAGAGGTAGGAGACTCCCTCGCGGTCGAGCCGGTCGCGCAGGAGGGCGAGGAAGCTGGTGAACTGGGAGAAGACCAGCGCCTTGTGACCCTCGGCCAGGATCTCGTGGAGCTGCGGCACCAGGAGGTCGAGCTTGGCGCTCGGCTCGTGCGCGCGGTCGGGGTCCAGCAGGCCGGGGTGGCAGGCTGCCTGGCGCAGGCGCAGCAACGCCTCGAGCACCAGGATCTTGTTGCGGCCGAGCCCCTGCTCGTCGATGCGGCTTCCCAGCGCGGTGCGGTAGTGGTCGCGCAGCTCGTCATAGTGCCGGCGCTGCTTGGGCGGCAGCTCGCAGAAGAGGGTCTGCTCGACCTTGGCGGGCAGCTCGGGGGCCACCTGCTCCTTGGTGCGGCGGAGGATGAAGGGGCGCAGGGCGCGGGCCAGGAGCTCGCGGGCGCCGGGGTCCGGATCGCGCAGCTCCTCGGAGCGCGTGGCGAGGAGCGGCGAGGCCCCCAGGAGGCCGGGGTTCAGAAAGCCGAGCAGGCTCCACAGCTCCCCAAGATGGTTCTCGACCGGCGTGCCGGAGAGCGCCAGGCGATGCCGGCCGCGCAGCAGGCGGGCGGCCTGAGCCGTCTGGCTGGCGGCGTTCTTGATGGCCTGCGCCTCGTCGAGGATCACGTAGTCGAATTCGCGCTGCCGCAGCGCCGCGATGTCCCGGCGCAGGGTGCCGTAGGTGGTGAGCACCACGTCGCAATCGGCGAACGGGTCCTCCTGCCGAGCGCGGCGGCCGGTGCCGGTGTAGTCGAGCACGCGTAGCTCCGGCGTGAATTTCGCCGCCTCGGCCAGCCAGTTGAACACCAGCGAGCGCGGCACCACGACGAGGGAGGGCGGCAACCCCTCGACGGCGCGCAGGACGCGGCGGGTTTCTAGCAGGGCCAGCACCTGGATGGTCTTGCCGAGGCCCATGTCGTCCGCCAGGCAGCCGCCGAAGCCGAAGTCGCGGAGGAAGTGGAGCCATCCCAGCCCGGCGCGCTGGTAGCCGCGAAGCTCGCCGTGGAAGCCGGGCGGCGCGTCGGCCGGCGCCACGCCCGCGAAGCCCTGGAGGCGCTGACGGGCGCGCTCGAAGGCGTCGTCAAAGGTCACGTCGGGCTCATCCGCGAGCCAGGCGTCGAGGAGAGCCGCCTGGGCGGGGGTGAACCGCAGGTGATCGCCCTCGGCCTGGCCGAGGGCGGCCATGGGCCCGAGCTTCTTCAGCCAATCCTCGGGCAGGGCGCCGAGGCTGCCGTCGCCCAGGGGGATGAAGCCGTCGCCGCGGCGGAGGGCGGCGAGCAGGGCGGGCAGCTCCACGGTCTCGCCTTCGAAATCCACGCCGCCGTGGAGCTCGAACCAGTCGACGCCGGAGGCCACGTTCATCTTGAAAGGGCCGGAGGAGGAGCGGTAGAGCTTCCCCTCCGCTTCCACCGACCAGCCCTCGGCGAGGAGCGCCCGTACGGCCTTCGGCACCCGGCTCGCGGGCACCCGTAGCGCCGGCTCCTCGAAACCTCTGTCCGAAGTCTTGCGGAAGCCCAGCTCCAGCAGGCGGTCCGCTTGGCGGCGCTCCGCTTCGGGATCGCGCAGGAGGAGCCGCCGCTCGTCCCGCCGTTGCTCGTCCCGGTAATAGATGCCGCGGCCCGGAGACTCGGCCGGCACCTCGCGGCCGTCGTAGAGGAAGGAGAGGTCCGCGCCCAAACCGTCCCGCCCCGGACCGCTGGGTGCCAGCAGCCGCAGCCGCGGCTGGGCGGCAGGGTGAGCCTCGGCGATGCGCAGGCTCTCCGGCAGGTCGAGCGCCGGAACGGTGGGCGAGGCGAAGAGCCGTTCGAGCAGGTCGTCCAACTCGGCGGCGGGGACTCTCAAGGCGCCGTCGCGGCTCAGCAGGGCGAGCCACCGGAAGGCGCCGGCGTCTTCCAGACGGGAGACCTCGCCGCCGGCGAACACGAACCCCGAGCGGAGCACCAGCTCCGGCTGGCGAGGGGTCATCCTCACGTCGCCGCGCCGCAACGAGCCGGCCACGACCCAGGTTCCGCCCTCCTCCTCGCGCACCTCCAGCCAGAGCTTCCACGGCTCGTCGCCGTTCCAGGCCAGGGGCCCGCCGACCTCCGACTCCGGACCGCGGCGGAGCCGGGTCCGGCCGGTCGCGAAGATCAGGGGCAGCAGCACACCCTCCGCCGCCTTCGGCACGACGCAGCGCGTCGGCACTTTCTGGGTGGCGCTCGGGTACCTCGAAGCCGTCCAGGCCTCGCCCAGCGCCGCCCCCGCGAGCAGGGAGAGGATCTTCTGATCGGCCGGGTCCGGCAGGCCGGGGAGGTCGGTGCGGACGAGGTGGGGCGTGGAGAGCTTGCCCAGCGTGCCGTCGAGCTTCTTCCGGCTGGTGAAGACTTCGAGCGTGACCTGCTGGGTGTCGACCGTCGCCCGCGCGTCGATCACGTAGACGATGTCGCTGGTCAGGGCCGGGACGAAAGGGGCGACGTCGTCGAGCTGGTTGATGATGTCGCGCCAGGTCGGGGGCGGCTTGGGCCCGGCGGTCCGGCGGATCGGAGGGCCCGGCTGGGGCCGGGCGCCGGCTTCGCGCACCTCCGGCGAGGGCGTGCACGTGAGCTCGTCCGGCATCGTGCCGTCGGCGCCGCGCAGGCAGCCCTGGGCATCCGCGGCCAGGATCGCCGCCCAGATGTGCTTGCAGGGCGCGCCGCGGTCGGCGTACGGACAGGTGCAGGTGGATCGGACCGACCGCGCAGAGCGGCTCAGGGAGACGAAATAGGTTTCGGAGCCGGTGACGACCGCGTTGACCTGATGGGGGCCGCAGAACGAGAGCACCACTCGCCGCGCCTGAAAGTACTGCAGACCCCGCTTGCGGACTCCAAGGTCGACGAACCGGGCGAGAGTCGAGGCTAGGTTCATCGCCCGGCGATGCTAGCAGTTGTTGTTTCCGTGGCTCACATGCCGAACCCCGCACGATACGGCTCAGGCATAGAGATCCTCCAGCCCATGCCATCTCGCGCCACTTTCCGCGATCTTGGCTGGCGGCGCCTGCCGGGTGAAGATCCGTCTCCCGATTGTGGCGCCTTGGGGGTTGGGGTAGAGACGGATCTTCTCCTCGAGCTCCTTCTCGACCGTTCGGGGGGAGCGTACGGCCCCCCACTTGCACTCCCCGAGGTCGGTCCAGCCGTCAGCCCGCAGGCCGACGACGTCGATCTGGACGGTCTTCGACCAGTACTGGCCCGCTTCGAAGGCGGCGGTCAGGCCCTCCCGGCGATAGAGCGCGGGGAGGGCTTCCCGGCAGAGGCGCTCGAATCCCAGGCCGAAGTAGGCGTCGAGTTGGGGCCGGATCAGGTCGGCCAGCGCCCGCTCGGCTCCCATGTGGCGGATGTAGCTGGTGCTGGGGAAGATGAAGCGGAACCAGAAGCGGAGCAACGGGTCGGCCAGGTCGTAGCGGACCGAGCGGGCCGAGGGCTTCTCGCCCGTCAACGGGTAGCGCCGCTCGACGTAACCGAGCTCGATGAGCTGCTGAAGGTAATAGGAGAGGCCGCGCGGATCCTGGCCGGATTGGCGGGCGATGTCCTGGACCGCGGTGTGGCCGGCGGCAATGGCCGTGAGGATGGCGTAGTAGAGAGTGACCTCCCGCAGCTCTTCCCGCAGGAGGAAGTCGGCCTCGCGGTAGAGAGGCGCGTACTCGTCGAGCAGCTCGGCGGCGATATTGGCCTGGATCGAGCGGCTGTCGGTGAACCGCTGCAGGTAGAGAGGGATGCCGCCGCAGAGGAAATAGGTTCGGGCCTGGTCGGTCCGCGAGTAGCGGGGATGGAACTCGGCGGCTTCGCGGTAGCCGAAGGGGCGGAGCAGGATCTGGGCTGTCCGGCGTCCGAACAGGGGACTCTTCTTGCCCAGGACCTCCCGCTCCATGAAGCCGATGTAGGAGCCGCATAGGATGATGAAGACCTTGCCGGTGTGCCGCCAGGAGCGGTCCCACCGCTCTTGAAGAACGGAGGGGAGCTCGGGGCTCGCGCCCACCATCCACTGGAATTCGTCGAGGGCCAGGATGAGCTTGCGGTCCGACCGCCAACGCGAGACCACGGCGTCCAGGGCGGCGGCCCAGCTCTCGGCGGACAGGCCGGCGAGGAGGGGCTCCTGGAGCACGGTGGCGGCCTCGCCGAGGAACTCATGGATCTGCATGCCTGCCGGAGCCTGTTTGCCCAGGAAATAGATCCCGGGCCGCTCCTTGAGGAAATGCAGGATGAGCTCGCTCTTGCCCACCCGGCGCCTGCCGTAGAGGGGGATCAAGGCGCTTCCAGGCCGCTCGTAGGCATCCTCGAGGACCCGGAGCTCTTCTCGTCTGCCAACGAAGCCTGCCATGGAGAGACCTCCTGCGTCCCCCACTCTAGAAACCCTAGGCGTGTTTCGTCAAGTCTAGACTTGTCAAGTCGTGTTTTGATGATCGGGTCCCGTTCCCCTACGACAGCAGCAGCTCCAGATCCTCCCGGCTGAGGCCCGCCAGGAGGCTGCCGTCGGCCTGGATCACGGCGTCGGCGAGGTCCCGCTTGCCCTGCTGGAGCTGCAGGATCTTCTCCTCGACCGTATCGCGGGCGACCAGGCGGCAGGCGAACACGGGCCGGCTCTGGCCGATGCGGTGGGCGCGGTCGATGGCCTGGGACTCGACGGCGGGGTTCCACCAGGGGTCTAGGAGGTAGACGTAGTCGGCGGCCGTGAGGTTGAGCCCCAGGCCTCCCGCCTTGAGGCTGATCAGGAAGAGCGGCAAGCCGGAGGGGGACTGGAACGCTTCCACTTTCTCACGGCGGTCGCGGGTGCGGCCGTCGAGGTAGAGGTAGGGGATGCCCTCGCGGTCGAGGTGGTCGCGCAGGAGGGCGAGAAAGCTGGTGAACTGGGAGAACACCAGCGCCTTGTGGCCCTCGGCGAGCACCTCGCGGAGCTGCGGCATCAGGAGGTCGAGCTTGGCGGAGGGCTCGTCCGCCCGGTCGCGGTCCAGGAGGCCGGGATGGCAGGCCGCCTGGCGCAGGCGCAGCAAGGCTTCGAGGACGAGGATCTTGGTGCGCCCGAGCCCCTGCTCGCCGATGCGGGCCCCGAGCGCGGTCCGGTAGTGGTCGCGCAGCTCGTCGTAGAGCCGGCGCTGCTTCGGCGGCAGCTCGCAGAACAGCGTCTGCTCGACCTTGGCGGGCAGCTCGGGGGCGACCTGCTCCTTGGTGCGGCGCAGGATGAAGGGGCGCAGGGCCCGGGCGAGGAGCTCCCGGGCGCCGGCGTCCGGGTTGCGCACCTCGTCGGCGTTCGTGCCCAGGAGCGGGGAGGCTCCGAGGAGACCGGGGTTCAGGAACTCGAGCAGGCTCCACAGCTCGCCGAGATGGTTTTCGACCGGCGTTCCGGAGAGCGCCAGGCGGTGCCGGCCGCGCAGCAGGCGGGCGGCTTTGGCCGACTGGCTGCCGGCGTTCTTGATCGCCTGGGCCTCGTCGAGGATGACGTAGTCGAACTCCACCTGACGCAGCGCCGCCACGTCCCGGCGCAGGGTGCCGTAGGTGGTGAGCACCAGGTCGCAATCGGTGAAACCACCTTCCCGGACGCGGCCGGTGCCGGTGTGGTCGAGGACGCGCAGCCGGGGCGTGAAGCTCGCCGCTTCCGCGAGCCAGTTGAAGACCAGCGACCGCGGCACCACCACCAGGGAAGGGGGCAGCCCTTCCGCGTCGCGCAGGGCGCGGCGGGTTTCGAGGAGGGCGAGCACCTGGACGGTCTTGCCGAGGCCCATGTCGTCGGCCAGGCAGCCGCCGAAGCCGAAGTCGCGGAGGAAGTGGAGCCAACCCAGTCCGGCGCGCTGGTAGCCGCGAAGATCGCCGTGGAAACCGGGCGGGGCCTCAGCCGGCGCGATGCCTGAGAATCCGCGGAGGCGCTGGCGGGCGTGCTCGAAGGTCTCGTCCCAGGTCGCCTGCGGATCGTCCGCGAGCCAGGCGTCGAGCAGGGCCGCCTGGGCGGGACGGAACCGCAGGTGGCCGCCCTCTTCCTGGCCGAGGCGGGCCATGGGCGCGAGCTTCTTCAGCCATTCCTCGGGGAGCACTCCGAGGCTGCCGTCGCTCAAGGGAATGAATCCCTCGCCCCGGCGCAGCGCGGCGAGGAGCTCGGGCAGGCGGACGGTCTCGCCCTCGAACTCGACGTCGCCGTGGAGCTCGAACCAGTCGACGCCCGAAGCGACGCCCAGGCGGAAGCTGCCGGCCGCGCGGTGGAGCTTGCCCTCCGCCTCGACGGACCAGCCCTCGGCGAGCAGCGCGCGCACGGTCTTCGGCACCCGAGTCGTGGGGATCTGCAAGGAAGGCTTCCGGCCCACGGCGTGGGCCCCCGGCCGGAAGCCCAGCTCGAGCAGGCGGTCCGCGCTGAGTCGCTCCGTCTCGAGGTCGCGCAGGAGGAGACGCCGCTCCTCGGCTTGATACAGGCCGCGGCCCGGAGCGTCGGCCGCCACCTCCTGATCGCCGTAGAGGAAGGCGAGCTCGGCGCGCGGCCACTCGTTGGGGAGGCCTTTGGCCGGCAGCAGCCGAAGCCGGGGCCGGGGAGTTGGGCGCGTCTCCTCGAATCGCATCGACTCCGGCAGGTCGAGCCTGGGGAGGCCGGGCGAGGCCAGGAGGCGCCGGAGCAGCTCTTCCCGGTCGGCGGCGGGCACCCGCAGGACTCCGTTCTCGCGCAGCAGCGGGAACCAGCGTCGGGCGTCGTCCGGGGTGAGCCGCGAGATCTGGCCGTCGATATACAGGCATCCCCCGGGGAGCAGGAAAGCGGTCTGACCGGGCGCCAGGCGCTCCTCGCCGCTGCGCAGCGAGCCGGCCACCACACAATTGCCGCCCTCGTCTTCGCGCACTTCCAGCCAGAGCTCCCAGGGATGCTCCTCGTTCCAGGCCAGGGGCTCGGCCTCCGCCTCCGGACCGGCGCCCATCCGGCAACGGCCTGTGTCGCAGAGCAGGGGCAGCAGCAGGCTCGCCGCCTCCCCCTGCACGGTGCAAGGCGAGGGGATGTGGGAGACGCCCGGGTAGTACCAGTTCGTCCAGACCCCGCCCAGGCTCGCCCCGGCGATCAGGGAGAGGATTTTCCGGTCGGCGGGGTCCGGGAGGCTGGGGATGTCGCCGCGATTGAGGTTCAGCCGGTAAAGCTTTCCCCAGGAGCCGTCGCGCTTTTTCCGGCCGGTCAGCAATTCCAGCGCGAGCTGCTGGGTCTTGAGGGTGCCGGGCAGGTCGATCACATACAGGATGGAGCCTGCCGGATAGGGTGCGAGCGGGACGCTGGTCCGGTCGAGCTGGTCCATGACCTTGCGCCAGGCCGGGGGTGGCGGAGCCGCCTGGATCCGGCGGGTGGGTTGCGGCTTTGGCCGGGCGCGCTCCTGGCGGGCCCTGACGCTGGGGGCGGCATTCTTGGCCGTGGCCTCGACCACGAGGCGGTTCGGCGGGTTGCCTCCGGAGCCCATCAGGCCCCCCTTGGCGTCCGCGGCCAGGATCACGGCCCAGATGTGTTTGCAAGCCTCCGCGCGGTGTCCGAACGGACAGGTGCAGGAAGCGCGGAGCGCCTGCGCGTCGCGGGTCAGGTGGACGGCGTACTGGCTGGAGCCCGTAACCTCCGCTTCCACCTTTTCGGAGTCGCAGGCGGCGAGATCCACCCGCCCTCCGCGGAAGTAATGCTGGCCGCGCTTGCGGACTTTCGAGTTGACGAAGCGTGCGAGAGTCGAGGTGAGATCCATCGGCGGTGAATGCTAGCCGATCCGTATCCCGATGACAAATCGTGCCAGGAAGTGTGGAGCCGTCTCAGAGAAGGGCATTGGCGACCTCCCGGACGAGCACCTCGCCGGCGGCAATCCAGGCGCCCACTTCTCCGGGCGTGGCCCCCAGGAGCACTTCGGAGCCATCCCGCAAGGTGCGCACGAGCGGCAGATGGGGCGGCAGCCGCGCCTCGATCCAGTCGTCAGGGAGCTTGTCGGTCTCCGGTGAATCCTTCCCATCCATCACCGCCCGGGCGTGAAGCCCCAGCTCGACTCCTTCGCGCAGGGAGGGCAGGGCCTCGGCGGAGAAGCCGCCCCCGGCGAGGACGGCCGCCATGCGGAGCTTCCGCTCGGACCGCGCCAGGAGGTCCCGGGCCGCGGCGAGCCGCCGCTCGCGGGCAACGCGGGCAGCGCCCTGGGCGTCCTTCTCCGGCTCGAGGACGGGAGAGCGGTGGAGCCGCCGGCGGCCCTCGGGGGCGAACTGGAGCACTCCCATCTCGACGAGGCGCTCGATGGCCTCGAAGGCTTGCCGGTCGATCAGCTCCAGGGCGGGTGGCGTCCCGGCGAACTGGCCCTGGATGACCGCTTCCATGGCCCGGTCGGGTACGCCGCCGTCCACGACGGCGAGGACGGTTTCCCGGCCGTCCGGAGCGGTGCAGATTTCGAGGTTCAGGAGGCGGTCGCCGAGAAGGGCGAGCAATTCGCCGGCGAGCGGCTCGTTGGGGGCGGCCGCGGGTTGGGTGTCCTGGTTTTCAGGACGTACTGGCGGCGCTGCGGTCAGCCCGGTCAAGGCTTCGAGCCTCTCCACGAGGGCCTTCCGGCCGGAGGGGAGCGGCAGGGCGGAGAGGTCGCCCCGGCCGTCGAGGACGCTGTCGGCGAGGGCCTGCTTGCCGGCGAGGAGGGAGATCATCCGGTGCTCGATGCTGTTCTCGGCGACCAGGTGGAGCACCCGGACGGGCCGCGTCTGGTGCTTGCGCCAAGCGCGGGCGATCCGCTGCTCGAGGCGCGCGGGATTCCACGGCAGGTCGAGGTTGATGACCACGCTGGCGGCCTGGAGGTTGAGGCCCACGCTGCCGGAGTCGGTGGAGAGGAGGAGCCGGCAGCCGGGGTCTTCCTTGAAGCGGCGGATCTCGTCGCGGCGCCGCATCGTGGGCACCGAGCCGGTGTGCCAGGCGAAGCCGGCGTCCATCTCCTGGGCGAGGTCGCGCGCCAGCTCGAGCATCCGCTCCCATTCGGAGAAGATCAGTACCTTGGTGCCGGGCTCGGCCAGGGTCTCGGCGAGGATCTCCCGGAGCTCGGCGAGCTTCGGGCAGATCCGGCAGTCCGAGTCGAGGATGTAGGGGGTGTCGCAGATCATCCTCATACAGGCCAGCCAGCGCTGGAGCTTGTCCATCTCCTCGGGAAGCAGGGGCCGGCGCCGGGCCTGGGCCAGGAGCTGCGAGACCCGCTTCTCGTAGTCGCCGTAGCGGGCGAGCTGCTCCTCTTCCATGGGCACCAGGTAGTGCTTGTCGGTGCGGCCGGGGAGCTGGCCTTCGACCTCGTCCTTGCGGCGGCGCAGGAGGACCGGGGCGACCCGCCGGTGCAGCTCGTCGAGGTTTTTGTAACCGGCGGGCCGGCCGCGCTCGTCGAGCTCGTAGAAGTCGCGGTTGAAGCGGAAGAGGGGGCCGAGCAGGGCGGGGTCGAGGAACTGGAGGATGGAGTAGAGCTCGTCGATGCGGTTCTCGATCGGCGTGCCGGTGAGGACGAAGGCGTAGGGGCTGCGCAGGCGCTTGACGGCCTGGGCGGTGCGGCTCTGCCAGTTCTTGATGCGCTGGGCCTCGTCGAGGATGATCACGTCCGGAGCGAGGCGCCGCTGGATCTCGTCGCCGTCCTGGACGATCTGCTCGTAGTTGGCGATGTAGAAGAACGTCCCGCCGTCTCGTGAACCGTACTGACTGAGGCGCTGGGCGCGAGGGCCGAAGATGAGCCGCGCCGGCAGGTCGGTGAAGCGGGCGATCTGCTCCTCCCACTCGCCCTTGAGGGAGGCCGGGCAGACCACCAGGACGCGCTCGACGCCACGCAGCCGGCGGAGCAGGGCGCAGGCGGCGATGGCCTGGACGGTCTTGCCGAGCCCCATCTCGTCGGCGAGCAGGGCCCGCTCGGTGAAGGCGAGGTGGAGCATGCCCTCCCGCTGGTAGGGATAAAGAGGGTGCCGGACCACGTCCAGGGTCTCGCGGCCGGCTTCGGCGTCGGCGAGAAAGCGCTCGCGGGCCGCCGTCCGCGCCGCCCGGCGGCGCTCCTCCTCGACCCAGGGCAGAAGATGGCGAGAGAGCCGGATGCTGCCGCGGGTCCGCGGGGGCGACGATTTGAGGGCCCGGGCCAGCTCCGGCAGGAGGTCCAGCGGCGCGCCGTGCAACGCGCCTTCCGGGGTGAAGAAGCGCTCCACCAGCGCGGAGGCCGCGGGCCGGCGGACGCCCGCCGGCCACTGGGCCCGCACCTCGGGGCGCTCGCCGTCGCGGCGGAGGAAGACCTCGATGCGCTCGCTGTCCATCCGCGCCGTCTTCGCCGATCGGACCCGGGCCAGCACCGCCTCGACGTGCTTGCAGGTGCCGAGGCCGTTCACCAGATGGTCCGGGCAGCCGCAGGAGTTGTCGCGCCGGGAGAGGGAGCGGATCTCGACCTCGTACGCGCTGCCGGTCTCGGAGGAGACGCGGAAGGCCCCGAAGACCGGATGCGCGGGCTCGATCGCCTCGACCGTCAGGGGCTCGCTGGCCGCCCGCTGCCGGCGGCGCTCGATCTCCTCGTCGTCGGTGGTGCGCCACCCCTGGAGACGGAGGGCGCGGGCGGAGGGTTCTTGTTTGAGGGTGTTCGGAGAGGGCTTCGAGGCGGCGCGGGTTCTCGGCATGGCCGATTTTTACCACAAAGATGATCCAGACGGTCTTGTTTCTTCTCCGGTTGTCGGGCTACGATTGCCTCAATGCAGAATCAAGCTCCTGCTGAGGAGGGTGCCCAGGCGAGCACCTCGAGGAAGGGCCGCTTCGTCTTCGTGAGCCATGATGGCAAGGACACCTGGGTTGCCCGTCAGATCGCACGGGAGATCCGGGCTGCTGGTGCCTACCCCTTCCTGGACGAGGCAGAGGTGGGGGTAGGGGATGACTTCGAGGAGAGAATTCTCGAGTTCCTGGAGAAAGCCGACGAGTTGCTGGTGCTCCTGACCCCTTGGGCTCTCGATAGACCCTACGTCTGGGCGGAACTCGGTCTTGCCTGGGGGAGACGGATTCCCATCGTGGGTGTACTCTATGGAATGACGGCGGCGGAGCTTCAGGCTCGTCCCGGCATGCCAGTTTTTCTGAAGAGACGCGACTTGATCGACATCAATGCCATCGGACAGTATTTCGGAGAGCTCGCCGCACGTTCCCAGAGTGGGCCACTGACTTGAGGTGAGAATGAGCCGTCCAATCGTCTTTTTGTCGTATTCACACGAGGATAGGGCCTGGGCGAAAACCTTCGCGGATGCCCTGAAGGAGCAGGGGCTCGCGCTCTGGTTCGATGAATGGGAGCTCAAACCTGGGGACAAGTTGGCCGATGCCATGGAAAAGGCTCTGCGGGAGAGCCAGGCCCTGATCTTTCTTCTAGGGCCGGAGAGCTTGGACCAGCCGGCTCTCTTCTTTGAGCTCGGGGCCGCCGTAGCCCTGAAGAAGAGGATCATCCCAGTCGTTTCGGAAGGGGTTGAGCGCTCCAAAATCCCCGGCCTTCTGCTGCATATGCGGCATGTCGTCCGAAGAGACCCGGAAGAGACGGCGATCGAGGTTGCCAAGGCCGTCGCCTGAATCCTTTTTCTCTTCCCCAACCTCGCTAGTTCACCACTGTACTAATAGTAGACGCCCCGGTGGGCGGTCGTATCGGGCGCGCCCTCACGCGGTATTCGCGTCCTCCCGCAGCGACGCCATGTCGATGACGAAGCGGTACTTCACGTCTCCCTTCAACATGCGCTCGTAGGCCTCGTTGATCCGCTGGATCGGGATGATCTCGACGTCCGAGGCAATCCCGTGCTTGGCGCAGAAGTCGAGCATCTCCTGCGTCTCCTCGATGCCGCCGATCAGCGAGCCGGCCAGGGAGCGCCGGCCCATGATCAGGTTGAAGACGGCGGGGGAGGGGTGCGGCTCGCCCGGCGCGCCGACCAGGGTCATCACGCCGTCCCGCTTCAGGAGCACGAGGAAGGCGTCGAGGTCGTGCGGCGCGGCCACGGTGTTGAGGATGAAGTGGAAGCTGTTCGCGTGCTTCGCCATCTCCTCGGGGTTCCTGGACACCACGACCTCGTCGGCCCCGAGGCGGCGCGCGTCCTCCGTCTTGCCGGGAGAGGTGGTGAACAGCACCACGTGGGCGCCCAGGGCGTGGGCGAGCTTGACCGCCATGTGGCCGAGGCCTCCCAGGCCCACCACGCCGACCTTGTGCCCCTTGCCGACCTTCCAGTGGCGCAGCGGCGACCAGGTCGTGATGCCGGCGCACAGCAGGGGCGCCGCGGCCGCCGGATCCAGCTTGTCGGAGAGGCGCAGGACGAAGCCCTCCGTCACGACGATCTTGTCCGAGTAGCCGCCGTTCGTCGGCCGGCCGGTCTCCTTCTCGACGCCGCCGTAGGTGCCGGTGAAGCCGTTCTCACAGTACTGCTCGAGCCCCTCGGCGCAGCTCCCGCAGTGCTGGCAGGAGTCCACCAGGCAGCCGACCGCGGCGAAGTCGCCTTCCTTGAATTTCGTCACCTGATCGCCGACCTTGACCAACCGGCCGACGATCTCGTGTCCCGGCACCATCGGATAGACGGTCCCCGGCCACTCGCTCCGGACGGTGTGGAGGTCGGAGTGGCAGACGCCGCAGTAGAGGATCTCGATCTGCACGTCTTTCGGACCCGGCTCACGGCGTTCGAAGCTGTAGGGTGCGAGGGGGGTGGTGGCGGACTGGGCGGCGTATCCTTGGGTCTTGATCATGAGAGGCATCCTTTTCGAGGGCTTTGACAGGCTCGTTCCGGCGTCGGCCATTGGCCTTGGATACCTATAGCACACCCGCCGCATGTCCCTGAAAGTTGCCGCAAGGTCCGGGGATCCGCGGCGGTCTCCGCTCATCTCGTCAGGAATGAGCGGACCTCATCAGGAGCCGACTCGCCGGACCTTAAAGTTCGTTCGCCGACCGGAACGGACGGCCCGCCGGAGCCTAAAGTTGGCTCGCCGGCCGGAACGGATGGCCCGCCGGAGTCAAAAGTAGGCTCGCCGGCCGGAACGGATGGTTCGCCGGAGTCAAAAGTAGGCTCGCCGGCCGGAGCGGATGGCTCGCCGGGGTCAAAAGTAGGCTCGCCGGCCGGAGCGGATGGCTCGCCGGGGTCAAAAGTTGACTCGCCGGCCGGAACGGACGGCCCGCCGGAGCCTAAAGTTGACTCGCCGGCCGGAACGGATGGCTCGCCGGAGTCAAAAGCTGGCTCGCCGGGTGGAACGGATGGGGTTTCCCGCTTCCGCCAGGTCCGCGAGGCTCCGTCAGCTCGCCAGGCGAGCCCAGTTCCTCAGGAGGCCCAAGGGCAGGCCTAACCCGGGGCCTTAAGCGGGAGGCTGATGCCGCCGCTTAGTCCCATCGCCGTTGGGTGCGTAGAGAAGCATCGATGCTGGCCGGATCGATATTACCAGAGTCGCCACGGGACCGGCACCGGTAGGGAGGTCCAGGCGACAGCGTCCCACGTCCATCCCCGAGGGTCTCCGGATAGAATCCCTGCCGGAGCCCCTCCATGATCCCCACTCATGTTCTGGCCATGGCGCCGTCCGCCTGTGGTATGTTCCGTCTCTAGAGAATCCAGGGCTCGCTTTCCGGGGATACCGCGTCAGGACGGGACGTGCGTGGTAGGATGATGTTGCGCAAGGAGGCGCGGTATGGCTCTTCCCGACTCTCTCCCCAAGCTGACCTACGAGGATTATGTCCTCTTTCCTGAGGACGGCCTGCGTCACGAGATCCTGGACGGAGAGCATTACGTGACCGCATCTCCCTTCATGCCGCACCAGGATGTCTTTTCCAACCTTCACTCCTTCTTGCACCCCTTCGTCCGGAAGCACCGCCTCGGAAAGGTCTACGGAGCTCCCTGTGACGTCGTTCTCTCGCCCCACGACGTCGTCGTACCGGACCTTCTCTATATCTCCAACGAGAGGTTGGGGATCCTCACCGAGAAGAACATCCAGGGTGCTCCCGACCTGGTCGTAGAGATCCTCTCCAGGAGCACCCGCCGGCGGGACGAAGGGATCAAGCTCGAGCGCTACGACCTCTTCGGCGTCCGGGAGTATTGGATGTTCGATCCCGACCAGAAGGCGGTCCGGGTCTTCCGCCGGCAGCGAGGCCGCCTGGCTCTCGCCTCCGAGCTTTCCGCCGAGGCTGGAGACATCCTGGCCACTCCTCTCTTCCCTGGCCTCGAGATCCCGTTGGCAGAGGTCTTCGAGTAAGCGGCGAGGAGGCTCTCGCCGGTACCGGGGGCGCGGGCGAGGATAGAATCCCCGCCGGAGCCCCTCCATGATCCCGACCCCCTTCCTCCAACTCGCCGTCGCGCTCGGCCTGGGCCTGCTCGTGGGGCTGCAGCGGGAGCGGGCGGACTCGGCGATCGCGGGGATCCGGACGTTTGCGCTCATCACGCTGTTCGGCGCCCTGGCGGCGCAGCTCGGGCGGGTGTTCGGCGGCTGGGTCGTGGCGGCGGGGCTGCTGGTGGTGGCGGCGTTCGTGGTGTCGGGCAACCTGGTGCGGCTCCGGAAGGGCGAGGCGGAGCCGGGGCAGACGACCGAGCTCGCCGCCGTCCTCATGTACGGCATCGGCGCCTGGGTGGTCGTAGGGGCCATGCCGGTCGCCGTCGCGCTGGGGGGGACGGTGGCCGTGCTCCTCCATCTGCGCGAGCCCCTGCACCGGCTCGTCGGCCGGATCGGCGAGGGGGACCTCAAGGCGATCATGCAGTTCGTCGTCATCGCCCTGGTCATCCTGCCCATCCTGCCGGACCAGGCGTTCGGGCCCTACGGCGTCCTCAATCCCTATCAGATCTGGTGGATGGTGGTCCTCATCGTCGGCCTCTCCCTGCTGGGCTACGTCGCCTTCAAGCTGTTCGGGTCGGGCGCGGGAACGGTCCTCTCCGGCGTGCTGGGAGGCGCCATTTCGAGCACGGCCACGACGGTGACCTACGCCCGCCGCACCAGGGAGGCGCCGGAGAGCTCCCGGCTCGCGGCCCTGGTGGTGATGATCGCCTCGACGGTGGTGTTCGTCCGGCTGCTGGTCGAGGTCGCGCTGGTGGCCCGCGGCCGTTTCCTGGAGCTGGCGCCGCCTCTCGCGGCCATGCTGGGAGTGGCGGTGGCCCTCTCGCTGGCGGCGTGGCTCGCCGGACGGCGCGAGAAGGCGGAGCCGCCGGAGGCCGGGAATCCGGCCGAGCTCAAGTCGGCCCTGGTCTTCGGAGCCCTCTACGCGGTGATCCTGCTGGCCGTGGCCTTCGCCCAGGAGCGCTTCGGCAAGGCCGGGCTGTTCACGGTGGCCGCGCTCTCGGGCCTTACGGACGTGGACGCCATCACCCTCTCCACCGCCCGCCTGGTGAGCGGGGGAGGGCTGGACCCCGGCACCGGCTGGCGGGCGATCCTGCTGGCGGCCCTGTCGAACCTGGTGTTCAAGGCCGGGCTCGTGGCCGTCCTGGGCAGTTGGCGGATGTTCGGGAGGATCGCCGTCCTTTTCGGAGCGGCGCTGGCCGCGGGCGGGCTGATCTTCTGGTTCTGGCCGTAGCGCGCTGTCCGTAGGAAGGCGTGGGGGACGCCGGATCGCCCATGTCATTCCAAATAAGTCGTCCCCTGTAGAGACGCCTTGCAGGCGTCTCCGAGGCGGCGAGGTCGTGGCGAAGAACCGATCTCTCCCGCGGGGCGATCTCGCGCAGGAAACGTCCACCCCGCCACAGAGACGCCTGCAAGGCGTCTCTACAGTGGGGGCTCGCCCTGGAGGGGCGGAATTTGACCAGCCCGGGGTGTCAACCCCGGGAACGAGAACGGGCCTTTTCCCAAGCCCCAAAGGGCCGGCATCCGGCTGCGTCCTCCTTGCCGGCGAGCTATGCCGGCCCTTCGGGGCTTGAGATGGATAACGGGCCACGGTTCCCGGGGTTCACACCCCGGGCTGTTCAAATTCCGCCCTTTCAGGGCGACGCTACGGTTTCTGTCCTCAGGAGGCCCAACGGGCCGTGATCCCTCAGCCCAGGGCAACGCCCTGGGTCGGGTGGGCGGCTTTTACGAGAACGGCCGCCGCGTCTGCATCGTGAACCGGTCGCAATCCCACAATACAGATCAGGGCAGTTCCGACCACGAAGGAAGGTCTCGTCGAGGTCAGATTCCGTGTAGTCGCAATCCCACAATACAGATCAGGGCAGTTCCGACGTGGAGCGAATCTAACTGACGACGATCCTGTGTTGGCGTCGCAATCCCACAATACAGATCAGGGCAGTTCCGACGGCATGTGACGACAGATGATATTTTGGGGCAGATCTTGTCGCAATCCCACAATACAGATCAGGGCAGTTCCGACCGGGCTGGGCTCCTTCGCGGTCGGTGACATCGTCTTCATGTCGCAATCCCACAATACAGATCAGGGCAGTTCCGACTGATACCTTTCCAGACCACTGAAAACAAAGAGATTAGAGAGCCGTTTCGTGTTACCTCCCAAAACCGCTTGGATTCGTGACTCTCCGGGCTTCTCATCTCGTCTTCATTCCAGGGTAACTCGTTGCACCACCGAGACTTGGCGATTCCGTGTTACCGGTGTGCCAAAATGGCGATTTGGCGTTGGCATGACTTTTGTCGGCAGGATCAGTTTTCAAAAGTCGTAGGCAGCCTGAACCGCCGCCGGGCTCCGTAGATCATAAAAGATCAGGATCAGCGTGACAACCCGCCTTGACGGCTTCTTCAACCAGGAGGAACGTAGGCGCGGGGGACGCCGGAGCGCCCCCCGCTTCTCACGGCTGGTTTACTGCTGGGTAATCCTCACGTCGTCGATCGCGGCTTCCACCAGGCTGGCCGTCGAGGCGTCCGCGGCCTCGCGAACACCAGCGAGGTGGTGGCGCCGACTCACCTGCCAGAGGTCGGGCGAGACGTCGGCGGCGCGGACCAGGCCGAGCTGCGTCTGGTCGATGCCGAGGAGATTCACGTGCTGGAGCACGAAGGCGAGCACGGCCTCGCCGACCGTGCGGGCGTCCACCTTCTCGACCGGCCGGCCGAGGTTCGCGGAGAGGTCGGCGGGAGAGGTGCACGGTCACCTAGACCTTTTCGTCCTCCCAGTCGCTAAACTCACCAGGCTCGACGGGATTGCGTTCATATCCCGCCCGGTGCCGGCGCTCCAGTTCCCGTTCCTCCATGCTTAGGAGGACGGCTTGAAGCGCATCCCGCGTGAAGGCGGAGCGGGTAGTTCCTTTGGCCGCGCGGTCCACGGCATCCATCAGAGAGTCATCAAGGGTTATCCGAACGGTCTTCATACCGAGCCTCTCACCAGGATTATAGCTAGGAGCCTGCGCGCCAGCTTCTAGTAGGGGCGGCCACATAGGGCTGCCCCTACAAAATCCGCCAGTTAAGTCGCGACAATGGACTCGCCTCATCCACAGGCGTCCATCCTCTATAATCCGTTCCCGTCCGCGCCTGCTGCCGGCGCTGTCCGGAATACCTCTTCCACACCCATCATGCTGCGTCTGACAGAGCTGAGACTTCCCCTGGAGCATTCCGAGGAGGATCTGCGGGCGGCCATCCTGAGCCAGCTCGGCATCGGGCACCGGGAGCTGATCGGCTATTCGGTCTTCCGGCGCAGCTTCGACGCCCGCAAGAAGGGCGCGATCGCGCTCATCTATCAGCTCGACGTCGAGACGGCCCGGGAGGCCGAGATCCTCCGGCGGCTCCGCGGCAACCCTCACGTCGGGCCGGCGCCGGACACCACCTACCGCTTCCCGGCCCGGGCGCCGGAGGGAGTGGCCGAGCGGCCCGTAGTGATCGGCCTGGGGCCATGCGGCCTGTTCGCGGGCCTGCTGCTGGCCGAGATGGGCTTCCGGCCGATCCTGCTCGAACGGGGCAAGAAGGTGCGCGAGCGGACCGTCGACACCTTCGGGCTCTGGCGCAAGCACAAGCTCGATCCGGAATCCAACGTGCAGTTCGGGGAAGGCGGCGCGGGCACCTTCTCCGACGGCAAGCTCTACAGCCAGATCCGCGATCCGCAGCACCACGGGCGCAAGGTGCTCACGGAGCTCGTGGCAGCCGGCGCGCCGCCCGAGATCCTGTTCGTCAACCGGCCCCACATCGGCACCTTCCGGCTGGTCAAGGTAGTGGAGAGCCTGCGGGCGAAGATCGAGTCGCTGGGCGGCGAGATCCGCTTCCAAGCCCGGGTCGAGGACCTGATGATCGAGCAGGGGAGGGTGAGGGGAGTGGTCCTGGCCGGGGGAGAGGTCCTGAGGTCGGACCACGTCGTCCTGGCCGTCGGCCACAGCGCCCGGGACACCTTCCGGATGCTCCACCGGCGGGGCGTCTACGTCGAGGCCAAGCCGTTCTCGATCGGCTTCCGCGTCGAGCACCCTCAAGGCCTCATCGACGCCTGCCGCTACGGCAGCCAGGCCGGGAACCCGGCGCTGGGCGCCGCCGACTACAAGCTGGTCCACCATTGCCGCAACGGCCGGTCGGTCTACAGCTTCTGCATGTGCCCGGGCGGCCTGGTGGTGGCGGCGGCCTCGGAGCCCGGCGGGGTGGTGACCAACGGCATGAGCCAGTACTCCCGGGACGAGGCCAACGCCAACAGCGCCATCGTCGTGGGCATCACGCCGGAAGAGGACTATCCTGGCTCGCCGCTCGCGGGGGTCGACTTCCAGCGGCACTGGGAGGAGCGGGCGTTCGAGCTGGGCGGCGGCAACTACGATGCGCCCGGCCAGCTCGTCGGCGACTTCCTGGCGGGGCGGCCGTCGAGAGAGCTCGGCGCGGTCCTGCCGTCGTACCGGCCCGGCGTGCGCCTGGGAGACCTGGGCTCGAGCCTGCCGGGGTACGCGATCGAGGCGATCCGCGAGGCCCTGCCCGCCTTCGACCGCAAGATCAAGGGGTTCGCCATGCACGACGCCGTGCTGACCGGCGTCGAGACGCGCACCTCCTCGCCCCTCCGGATCAAGCGGGGGGAGGACTTCCAGAGCCTCAACACGCGGGGGCTCTATCCGGCGGGAGAGGGCGCCGGCTACGCCGGCGGCATCCTGTCGGCGGCCGTCGACGGCCTCAAGGTGGCGGAGGCCGTGGCGGCGAGCGTGATAATCTCCATGGAACGGACATGAGCACGAAGAGACCTCTCGCTCCCCACGTCCAGGCGGCGGTCGCGGCGACCGCGCAGCCGAAGGCCGCCGCCGGAGCACGGCCGGCGCAGGCCGCGCATGTTCAGGCCGTGGTCGCCCAGGCGAGGCTCCAGGCACCGCTCCCGGCAAGGCCGCCGGCCGCCGTGCAGCCCCGCGCGAACCTCCCGGTGCCGGCCCTGGGGGTTTCCGCCGGCCGAGCGGCGGTTCCTCCTCCACCGGTCCACTGGAATCTCGCGTCCACTGCGCCTGGCCCTCCAGCCGTTCAGGCGAAGACCGCGCCGGTCCTTTCTCGAGTCGCGCAGCCGGCCAAGCGCCAACTGGAAACAAAAGGGAAGGAGCTGTTTCCCCCCCAAAAGCGCGTGCAGAAGATTATCAATTACAGCGAGAATAATGAATATAATGACAGGATCCTCGATAATCTGGAGAAAGCGGACACCGAGTTTTTCGCGAAAAAACGGCAGGACAACCTTGAGAAATACAAACCGCATCTCTCAAAGAAGCCGCCGAAAAAGGGTCTCCGCAAGATCAAATATGGCAAGTCTGGGAAACCGGTCGACAGCTACCCCATCAGCAAGGATCTGATGTTGAAAGCCTATGGCGAGGCCATGACGGAGCTGCTTGATCCGACCGTCTTCCATATCAACACGCCCACTGAAGAAGGGCCCTTGCTGCAACACTTCGTGGTCCGCCAGGGGCATGACTATGTACTCTTCCCCCTCATGCCGTCCGAAGATGACGTGTACAAACAGGAAGGAAAGGACGGACCCGCTTTCGCCGACCTGGCGCTGAACGCCGACGATGCGGCCGAATGGTTGCAGGGGCAGGAGGAGGTGTACGGGACCCCGAAGAAGGCCCGTATCCGGGTCGCGTGCGACGTCAACCGGATGGCGGGGGGGCGGCAGCCCAAGGTCCGCTATCCTTTCAAGTACATGGCGGGGGCCGGTGGGCTGACGACTTTCGCCGCCGTGATCCGGGCCGACAAGGGGCGGGTCTCGAAGGCCACCAAGTACATCGAATCGATCCTGAAGGAGGGCGGCACGGATTTCGGCTCCCGCTTCGGGGGTGAGAATCCCTCCTACATAGGGACAGGCAAGGGTAAAGGCAGAGGCCCGGTGGGGCTGCGGAAAAAGGCCGGGGAGGATTCCGGCTCGGAGTCGGTGTACTCGGACGGGGAATAGCCTTGACACCCGAGAAGTTGTATAGTGGCGCCGACGCCCGAAGATGGGCCGGCAGGTGAGCGCTCCCCCTTCTTTCGAGGAGGGGACAAGGTTCAAACCGCCGGCTTGCGAAGTAAGGGGCCTGAGGCTATACTGCGTTTCCCGTCGAGAGCACGTCAGATGTTGACTTGCGCTTCGTCTCTCAGTTAGACTCTGCGGGTTCACCGCTGATGGTCCCGCCAGGGACGGGGGCGGTCAGTCTTCAAACGAAGACATACCCTGAACACCGTTCGGGGCCGGAGTGTGGGCCGTCGGACCCATCTTCGAATGGGGGTCCGACAGGTGTCGTCGCTTCGTGCAAGACACATCGGGTCAGTCAGTAATCAATCGGGTCGAGGAGATCTGGACGCATGCCTACGATTCATCAATTGGTGCGCAAGGGACGCGAGCGCATCGAGACCAAGACGAAGAGCCCGGCGCTGCAGGGGTCGCCCCAGAAGCGCGGAGTCTGCGTTCGCGTGTACACCCAGACGCCCAAGAAGCCGAACTCGGCGCTGCGCAAGGTGGCCCGCGTGCGGCTCACCAACGGCATCGAAGTGACGACGTACATCCCGGGGGTCGGCCACAACCTGCAGGAGCACTCGATCGTGCTGATCCGCGGCGGCCGTGTGAAAGACCTTCCGGGCGTCCGTTATCACGTCATCCGGGGCACGCTCGACGCAGTGGGCGTGTCGGCCCGCCGTCAGGGCCGCTCCAAGTACGGCGCCAAGCGGCCCAAGTCCTAAGGGAGCTATCGAGACATGCCGAGGCGGAGAGAAGTCCCGAAGCGCGAGATCCTGCCGGATCCGCTGTACAACTCGCAGCTCGTCACCAAGTTCGTGAACGTGGTGATGAAGCAGGGCAAGAAGTCGGTCGCCGAGCGCATCCTGTATGACGCCCTCGAGGCGATCAAGGTGAAGACGAGCGACGATCCGATGAAGGTGTTCAAGAAGGCGATCGAGAACGTCAAGCCCGCGGTGGAGGTGAAGTCGCGGCGCGTGGGCGGGTCGACCTACCAGGTCCCCGTCGAGGTGCGCCCCTCCCGCAAGCTGGCGCTGTCGATGCGCTGGATCATCAATACCGCCATGTCGCGGGGCGAGAAGACGATGCGCGCCCGGCTCGCCGGTGAGCTGATGGACGCCGCCGAGAACCGTGGCGGCGCCATCAAGAAGAAGGAAGACACGCACCGCATGGCCGAGGCCAACAAGGCTTTTGCCCATTATCGTTGGTAGCAAAAAGAGCGTTGGTAAGGCGCTGATAGAGGGCCTCCTGCCGGCCGCCCCGCGAGGGCGCGGCCCGGTACCACCCCCCCGGGGCGGAATCCTTCAGAGCGAACAAGTAACGTTGCGGTAGAGACGGCAGACGTCAAGGTAGATCATGGCAAGGCAAGTATCACTAAAAGACACGCGCAATATCGGCATCATGGCGCATATCGATGCCGGTAAGACGACGACCACCGAGCGGATCCTGTACTACACCGGGGTCAACTATAAGATCGGTGAGGTGCACGAAGGCACCGCGACCATGGACTGGATGGTTCAGGAGCAGGAGCGTGGCATCACCATCACCTCCGCTGCCACCACCTGTTTCTGGAAGAAGCACCGCATCAACATCATCGACACGCCCGGCCACGTGGACTTCACGGCCGAGGTCGAGCGCTCCCTGCGGGTGCTCGACGGCGCGGTCGCGGTGTTCGACTCGGTCGCCGGCGTCGAGCCGCAGTCCGAGACGGTGTGGCGCCAGGCCGACCACTACCGGGTCCCCCGCATCGCGTTTGTCAACAAGATGGACCGCATCGGCGCCGACTTCGACCGCACGGTCTCGATGATGCGCACCCGCCTTGCCGCCAACCCGGTGGTGATCCAGATTCCCTGGGGCCTCGAGGACCAGTTCAAGGGGATCATCGATCTCCTCGAGATGAAGGGGATCTTCTACCGCGACGAGACGATGGGCGCCGACCACGAGCTGGTCGACATCCCGGAGGACTACCTCGACGTGGCGCACAAGATGCGCGAGCAGATGGTCGAGGCGATCTCGGAGACGGACGACCAGCTCCTGGAGAAGTACCTCTCCGGTGAAGCGGTCAGCAACGACGAGCTCAAGGCCGCGCTGCGCCGGGCGACGATCTCCAACCAGGTCCAGCCCGTGATTTGCGGCAGCGCCTTCAAGAACAAGGGCGTCCAGCCCCTGCTCGACGCCGTGGTGGACTACCTCCCCTCGCCGCTCGACATCCCGGCGATGGAGGGTCTCGACCCCCGCACCGAGGAGACGGTGACCCGCCACGCCGACGACAGCGAGCCGTTCTCGGCCCTGGTATTCAAGATCATGAGCGACCCGTTCGTCGGCCAGCTCGTGTTCTTCCGGGTCTACTCCGGCCACATCGAGTCGGGCCAGCCGGTGCTGGGCTCCAAGAAGAACAGCAGCGAGCGCATCGGCCGGCTCCTCAAGATGCACGCCAACAAGCGTGAGGAGATCAGCGAGGTGTGGGCGGGCGACATCGCCGCGGCGGTGGGCCTCAAGAACGTCACCACGGGCGACACGATCTGCGATCCGAAGCACCCGGTGGTGCTGGAGGCGATGAACTTCCCCGAGCCGGTGATCGCGGTGTCGATCGAGCCGAAGACCAAGGCCGACCAGGAGAAGCTGGGCATGGCCCTCGGCAAGCTCATGCAAGAGGACCCGACGTTCCGCGTCCACACGGACAAGGACACGGGCCAGACCCTGATCGAGGGCATGGGCGAGCTGCACCTCGAGATCATCGTCGACCGCCTGGTGCGCGAGTTCAACGTCGGCGCCAACGTCGGCAAGCCGCAGGTCGCCTACAAAGAGACGATCACCCAGGAGGCCGAGGGCGACGGCCGCTACGTCCGCCAGACCGGCGGCCGCGGCCAGTACGGCCACGCCAAGATCCGGATGCGTCCGACCACCGAGGCGGATTACATCTTCAACAACAAGATCATCGGCGGGTCCATCCCCAAGGAATTCATCAAGCCGATCGATCAGGGCATCAAGGAGGCCCTGGAGACGGGGCCCCTGGCCGGCTTCCCCTGCACGGGCGTCGAGGTCGACCTCTACGACGGCAGCTACCACGACGTGGACTCGTCGGAGATCGCGTTCAAGATCGCCGGCTCGATGGCTTTCCAGGACGCCTGCAAGCGGGCGCGGCCGGTGCTGATGGAGCCGATCATGGCCGTCGAGGTGGTCACGCCCGAGGATTACATGGGCGAGATCATCGGCGACATCACCTCGCGGCGCGGCCGGGTGCAGAGCATGGAAGGGCGCGGCAACGCCCAGGTGATCACGTGCAAGGTGCCGCTGTCTGAGATGTTCGGTTACGCGACCGACCTGCGGTCGATGTCCCAGGGGCGTGCCAACTACTCGATGCAGTTCGCCGCTTATGAGCAGGCCCCGAAGAGTGTCAGTGAAGAGGTCGTGGCCAAGGCCGCCGGCTAGGCGTTAGACCAGACTGAGGAGAGATCATGGGCAAGGAAAAATTCAATCGTTCGAAGCCGCACGTCAACATCGGAACGATCGGCCACGTCGATCACGGCAAGACGACTCTGACGGCGGCCATCACGAAGGTGCTGTCGTCCCAGGGCCTGGCCAACTTCGTGGCCTTCGACCAGATCGACAAGGCTCCCGAGGAGCGCGAGCGCGGCATCACGATCGCGACGGCGCACGTGGAGTACCAGAGCCCGAACCGTCACTACGCGCACGTGGACTGCCCGGGGCACGCCGACTATGTGAAGAACATGATCACCGGCGCGGCGCAGATGGACGGCGCCATCCTGGTGGTGTCGGCGGCGGACGG
>Ga0126305_10000243_pt1 | contig 24287 bp, 23 predicted proteins | sample Plot26_FD_92536 | JGI IMG/M metagenome (GOLD analysis project Ga0126305, IMG submission 92536) | Serpentine soil microbial communities from UC McLaughlin Reserve, CA, USA - Plot26 | ecosystem: Environmental > Terrestrial > Soil > Grasslands | place: USA: UC McLaughlin Reserve, Lake County... | reverse complement strand
TGGCGCGGCATGGGCTCCTCGAGGCGAGCTCGCCGGCAGCCCTCGAGATACTAGAAGCGCGCTTCCCGCCTGGCGACCCCTACGTCTCGCCGCCGGATCACTTCTGAGCCAACGACGGAGAGGTGCCCGATCGAGTAGGGAAACAACCAGCGGTCCCAGAACCACCATCAGGAACGCGAACAGAACAGCGTTGCCGATCCCTATGAGGCCCGCCCAGAGAAGCCAATAGTCCATGCTCTGCTTCGCCGTAGGCCCCGTCTGCATCTGCGAGGAAAGACCTCCCTGGAGGACCCGAGCACCGCCCGGATTTCTAAGGCGCGAGAACGCTGCGCGCAATCGCAGGCCATAGTCGTGATAGAGGGAGCTGCTACGTCGTTCCCGGCAATATAATGACTCTGAACCCGACAGGAGGAGACGGCCGCATGGAGACCACCGGCACCGTAGGCTACGCGGCGATGTTCGAGCAGTTTCACCCGATGGACCTCCTCAAATGGTGCAAGCAGGCCCAGGAGTTAGGCTTCGCCTCCGTAATGGCCTCCGACCACTTCCACCCCTGGACTCCCGAGCAGGGTCAGAGCGCCTTTGTCTGGTCCTGGCTGGGCGCTCTTGGAGCCACCACGTCCTTGCGCTTCGGGACCGGCGTGACGCCGCCGGGCTTCCGCTATCATCCGGCGATCATCGCCCAGGCTGCCGCCACCCTGGAGGCTATGTATCCGGGCCGTTTCTGGCTCGGTTTGGGGGCGGGCGAGGCGCTCAACGAGCACGTAGTCGGCGAGTACTGGCCCGAGGCGCCGACGCGCCTGCGCATTCTGGTGGAGGCCATAGAGGTCATCCGCAGGCTGTTCACGGGGGAGAAGGTCAAGTACGCAGGCGAGCACATAAAGCTCGAGAGCGCGAGGCTGTACACCATGCCCGAGACGCCGCCCCCGATCTACGTCGCGACCGCCGGTCCAATCATGAGCAAGCGTACGGGGAGGCTCTGCGACGGGATCATCACCGTCGGATCGTCGGACGAGAAGATAAAGATGCTCATGGAGAGGTTCGAGGAGGGCGCCCGTCAGGAGGACAAGGACTCGAGCGTCATGGCACGCATGGTGCAGCTGCACGTCTCCTACGCTGAGAGCCAGGAGGAGGCCGAGGAGCAGGCCATGCGCGAGTGGCCGAACGGCGGGATGCCATTCCCCAAGGCCGACATCCGCAACCCCGAGGACTTCGCGGCGCTGGCGAAGGCGATAACCATAGAAAACTTCAGGAACCGCGTCTTCATGTCCGCCGATCCCGACGAGCACCTTGAGCACGTCCAGCACTACGTGAACCTGGGCTTCGACGAAGTCTACGTGCACAACGTCGGGCGCAACCAGGAGGAGTTCATAAGGGCCTACGGGGAGCGCGTAATCCCAAAGCTCCGCTGGCCAGGCTAGCTCTGTTTACATCGGGCTCCACCATTCCTATACTGCTTGTCGAGGAAAGGGAGGCGACGACGGAGAGCCGAGGTTCCGAACGTACAGACCGCGCGGCTCGTGGGGAGCCGTGCTACCGGAGGACAAGCTCTGTCTGGTCGCAGGGCGGGATCTTGCTCCGCGAGGCCAAAGCCGCATCGCACGCAGACCTTCATAGTGTCGGGGTCCGGGCTTCGATGGGTCACACGCCGCTCCCCGGGGTCGGAAAGGAGTAGAAGCTTTGGGCAAGTTGCTTTTTACTGGGGGAACGGCCGTCACCGCCGACGGGAGCTTCGGGGCCGACGTGCTGGTCGAGGGCGAGAAGATAGTCGCCGTCGGTACGGACCTCTCCGCCGATGGGGCAGAAGTGGTGGACGCCTCCGGTAGGCTCGTCATGCCGGGCTTCATAGACGCGCACACGCACATGGACATGCCCTTCGGCGGCACCGTGACCGCCGATGACTGGGCGACCGGGACCGCCGCCGCGGTGGCAGGCGGGACGACCATGATCATCGACTTCGCGCTTCAGGAGGAGGGCGGGACGCTCGCGGGAGCCGTCGAGGCATGGACGGAGAAGGCGAAGGACAAGGCGCTCATAGACTACGGGTTCCACGTCGCGATCACGGACCTTAGAGAAGACGTAAAACCAGAGCTCCCGAGCCTTGCCGAGAGGGGAGTGGTGTCGGTCAAGATCTTTATGGCCTACAAGGGCACCCCCCTCTACACCGAGGACGACGACCTCTTCGAGGTACTGCAGCTCTCCAAGGAGGCTGGCGTCCTCGTGCTAGTGCACGCCGAGAACGGGGACGTGATAGCCAAGCTCCAGGAGCAAGCCCTCGCCCGCGGCGACGTCGCTCCCCGCTACCATGCCCTGACACGCCCGGAAGCGGTCGAGGCCGAGGCGACGAACCGGGCCATCCGGCTCGCAGAAGTGGCCGGGGCGCCTATCCTGGTCGTCCACGTCTCCTGCGCGGCGGCGCTCGACGCGATCCACCAGGCCCACGAGCGCGGCCAGACGGTCTACGCTGAGACCTGCCCGCAGTACTTCGCCTTCTCCTATGACGACCTCGCGCGGGAAGGCTTCGAGGGCGCCAGGTATGTCTGCTCGCCGCCTTTACGCGACGAGTCGAACCGCGGACCGTTATGGAACGGGCTGAAGGTGGGAGATCTCCAGATCTTCGGCTCGGACCACTGCTCGTTCAACTACGAGGGCCAGAAGGAGCTCGGCAAGGACGACTTCACCCTCATCCCCAATGGCCTCCCCGGCACCGAAGAAAGGGCGATGGCGCTCTGGACTCTGGGCGTCAGGGAGGGCCAACTGTCTGAGAACCACTTCGTCGCTGTCCTCTCGACGAACCAGGCCCGCATCTACGGGGCTTACCCGCGCAAGGGCGCCCTGGTTCCGGGCGCGGACGCGGACCTCGTGTTGTGGGACCCGGAGCTCTCACTTACAGCGACGGTGGAGAACCGGCACGGCAACGTGGACTACACACCGTACGAAGGGATGACGTTCTTTGGCGGTCCTGCCTCGGTGTACGTGCGGGGGAACTTGGCCTACAAGGACGGCGAGATCGTGGGCGAGCACGGCTCCGGCCGGTTCGTCGAACGGGGCTTCACGGTCCCTGGTCTGGAGGTGAAGGTATGAACCCGGACGAGCTGCGGGAACGGCACAAGGCGGCGCTGCCCGAGTGGATCGCGCTCTACTACGAGCGCCCTATAGAGCTAGTCAGGGGCGAAGGGTTCAGGGTCTGGGACTCGGAGGGGAACGAGTACCTGGACTTCTTCGGCGGCATCGTTACCACGATCAGCGGGCACGCGGTCCCCGAGATAGTTGAGGCGGTCCAAGAGCAGGCCGGCAGGATCTTCCACTCCTCGACGCTCTACCTCATAGAGAGCCAGGTAAAGCTGGCGGAGAAGCTCATGGAACTAGCCCCGATGTCGGGAGACAAGAAGGTGTTCTTCGTGGGCAGTGGGAGCGAGGCTAACGAGGCGGCGCTGTTGTTCGCGACCCATTACCGGGGCTCCGGCGAGATCGTCGCCCTGCGCAGCTCCTACCACGGCGGTTCGTTCGCCACGATGGGCATCACCGGCCAGAGCTCCTGGCGGCCTACCAGCCGCTCCGCGCTCGAGGTCTCCTACGCCATGAACCCGTACCACTACCGCTGCCCCTTCTGCAAGAACGAACCCGGCTGCAATCTGCTCTGCGCCGACGACGTACAAGGGGTGATCGAGACCTCGACGACGGGGCACGTGGCGGCGTTCATCGCGGAGCCGATTCAGGGCGTCGGCGGGTTCATCGAGGCGCCACCTGGATACTTCGAGCGGGTCAAGAAGATCCTGGACGAGACGGGGATACTTCTGATCTCCGACGAGGTACAGACCGCCTTTGGTCGGACGGGTTCACACTTCTGGGGCATCGAGGCTTTCGACGTGGAGCCGGATCTCATCACGATGGCCAAGGGTTTAGGCAACGGGCTCAGCATCGGGGCTGTGATGGGACGGGCGGAGATTATAGACTCTATCTCCCCGAACCTTCACATCTCCACCTTCGGCGGCAACCACCTCTCGACCGCTGGTGCATTGGCGAACCTGGAGTACGTCCTGAAGAACGACCTGCAGAAGAACGCCGCGGAGGTGGGGGGCTACCTCAAAGAGCGGCTGCAGAAGTTGGCCGCGGCTCAACCGCTCGTCGGCGAGGTGCGCGGGCGCGGCCTTATGCTCGGGATGGAGCTCGTGGGACCGGACAAGGAGCCGGACCCGCAGGCCGCGGTGCGCTTTATGGAGGCGTGCCGGGAGCGGGGCGTGCTCGTCGGGAAGGGCGGCATAAAAGCGAACGCCGTTCGCGTCTCGCCGCCTATGACCGTCACGCGCGAGGCTGCCCAAGAAGCGGCGAACGTCTTCGAGGAGGCGCTCGCCGAGGTCGGGACCAGGGAGAGGGTGGGCTGATGCAGGCAGAGCAGGTGGACTCCCGCCGCGCCGTGGAGGAACTGAAGGAGCTCGCCGACCTCACCGGCGGCCCGGAGGGCGCCCGCCGCGTCGCCTGGACCGACGAGTGGGTCAGGGCCCGCGACTGGCTGCGCGGGAAGCTTGAAGAAGTGGAAGGAATCACCGGGATCGAGACCGACGAAGCCGGCAACCTCTGGGCGACCTCCCCCGGCGACTCCGAAAAGGCCGTCCTCCTCGGCGGGCACATAGACTCGGTGCCGAACGGCGGCTGGCTCGACGGCGCCCTGAACACCGTCGCCGCCCTCGAAACCCTGCGCGTGCTCGCCCCGCAGGAACGTCCCGTAACCCTGCGGCTCGTGGACTGGGCGGACGAGGAGGGCGCCCGCTTCGGGCGGAGCCTCTTCGGCTCCAGCGCCGCCGCCGGCACGCTAAAGCCCGACGACGTGCGCGACCTCAAGGACAAGGAAGGTGTGGCGCTGCCCGACGCGCTCTTCGAGCATGGGGTCGAGCTGGACCGGGTGACCGAGGCGAAAGGACAGCTGCGGAGCGCCGCCGCGTACCTCGAGCTGCACATCGAGCAGGGGCCCGTGCTCGAAAGGCTGGACCTGCCGCTGGGGGTGGTCTTGGGCACCTTCGGGGTCGAGCGGCATGCGGTCCGCTTCACGGGGCAGCAGGCGCACTCGGGCTCGACGCCGATGGACGTCCGGAGGGACGCTTTTATCGCCGCAGCGCGCTCGGCCACTACGTTCCGGGACGACGCGGCAGGGCGCGAAGACGTGCGCGCCACGACCGGCTTCATCAACGTCAGCCCTGCTATTGTCACTGCTTTCAACGGGTGGTGTGAGATGTCGCTGGACCAGCGGGCGTTGGATGTCGACGTGCTCGCCGACATGCTGAAATCGGCCAAGGAGGCGAGCGAGGGTATCGCCGGTGAAGAAGGCGTCGAGGTCGAGTGGGAGCGGCTGTGGCAGATAGAACCGATCCTGTTCGACGACGAGCTCATCGAGCTCGCCGAAGAGGCCGCGAACGAGGTCGCCGGCAAATCCCACCGGCTGCCCAGCGGGCCGCTGCACGACGCGGCGGAGATGGCGCGCCTGATGCCGACGGTGATGCTGTTCGTCAAGAGCCTGAGGGGCTTGAGCCACACCAAGGAGGAAGACACGCCGGAGGAGGATCTGGAGCTATCGGTCCGGGCCCTGTACGGGCTTGCGACGAAGACGATGGATTGGGCGGCGAACCGGGCGTAGAGGACGAGGAGAGAAAGGGCAGGCGTTGGAACGGGAAGAGTTCAGGGATCTTGCGGTAAACGACCGGGCCGAGCTGGGCCGCATCAAGGCCGAGGTCAGCGCGTTGGGCCTCTACAACGAGGACCTGGCGCCTACCGAGCCTGAGGAGCGCACTTGGACCACCTACAACATCGCGGCGCTCTGGATCGGGATGGCCATAGTCATCACAACCTACACCCTGGCCGCGGGGCTCATGGCCGCCGGGATGAACTGGTGGCAGGCGCTCCTTACGATCTCTTTGGGCAACGTTATCGTCCTCATCCCGATGCTGTTGAACGCCCACGCCGGGACCAGGTACGGCGTCCCCTTCCCGGTCTTCGTGCGTTCCTCGTTCGGGGTGCGCGGGGCGAACTTCGCGGCGGTAGCCAGGGCTTTGGTCGCCTGCGGCTGGTTCGGCATCCAGACCTGGATCGGGGGGTTGGCCCTCGACGCCCTCATGACCGTCGCCTGGGGCGGTTGGGCGAACGTCGCGGGGCACCAGTTCATAACCTTCTTCGTCTTCTGGGCGATACAGGTCGTGATCATCATGTTCGGCGTCGAAGGCGTCAAATGGTTCGAGTCCTTAGCCGCGCCACTCCTGATCGTCGGCAGCATCGCGCTTCTCATCTGGGGCTTTACCGCGGGCGGTGGCGTGGGGAACGTCTTCTCGACCTCGGCCGAGCTGCAGCAAGGGAACGCCCCGTTCTGGTCGCTCTTCTGGCCGAGCCTGGCGGCGAACGTGGGGTATTGGATCACGCTCTCCCTCAACATCCCGGACTTCACCCGCTACGCCAAGAGCCAGCGCTCGCAGGTCGTCGGGCAGGCCCTTGGGCTCCCCTTGACCATGACGGCCTTCAGCTTCGTCGGGATCGCCGTTACGGCGGCCACCGTCGTCGTCTTCGGAGAGGCGATCTGGGACCCGGTCGCGCTCGTTACGCGGCTCGCCAGCGATTTTCCCGCTGTCCTGATCCTCGCCATGTTCATCATCGCGATCGCCCAGATCTCGACGAACATGGCCGCGAACGTGGTCTCGCCCTCGTTCGACTTCTCTAACCTGGCGCCGAAGTTCATCACGTTTAGGATCGGCGGCATCATCACCGCTATCCTGGGCGTCGTCTCGTTCCCCTGGGTGCTCTTCGACAACGTCGGGGCGTACATCTTCACCTGGCTGGTGGGCTACGGAAGCCTCTTGGGGGCGATCGGGGCCGTCATGATCGCGGACTACTGGATAGTGCGCCGCAGACGCCTCGATCTGGCCGACCTCTACAAGTACGGAGGTCGCTACGCCTACTCCGGCGGGTGGAACTGGAGGGCCATAGTAGCTGTCCTTGTAGGCGTGGTCCCCGTCTTGCCTGGCTTTTTCAAGGCCGCCACTACCCCGGGGTTTAGCGGCGTCTTCGAGAACCCGACCTTCGTCGAGGGTCTCTACAATTACGGCCTCTTCTTCACCTTCTTCGTCGCGGGGGCGGCGTATCTGCTGTTGAGCCTCATCCCCGGCCGCACCGTTGAGCCGAGTCGCGAACCGGAAGCTGTTTAGGAGGAGTAGTTAGTGCCCGACGCTTCTACGTTCGGATTCTTCCTCGTCGCAGCGCTGGCGATGCTGCTCGTGCCTGGCCCTTCTGTTTTGTACATCGTCGCTCGCAGCGTGAACCAGGGAAGAACAGCGAGGCTGGTTTCCATGCTCGGCGTGGAGACGGGTGCCTTGGTGCACGTTGCCTTTGCTGCGGCAGGGCTCTCTGCGATCCTAGCCTCCTCCGCGGCCGCCTTCGGCATGGTGAAATGGCTGGGGGCAGCGTACCTGATCTGGTTGGGGATCAAGCGGCTCTTCGCCCGCGACGAAGACGACATACCGGTCGTCGTCGAGAGGGAGCGCCTCTCGCACGTCTTCTCGCAGGGCGTGGTCGTCAACGTCCTCAACCCGAAGACCGCGCTGTTCTTCCTGGCCTTCCTGCCCCAATTCGTGGACCTGTCGGGGGGTGCGGCCTGGGCGCAGGTGATGGTGCTCGGCGCTACGTTCGTCGCCCTCGCCGTGTGCACCGATGGCCTCTACGCCCTGCTCGGCAGCACGGCGGGTGGCTGGCCGAGGCATAAAAGCGAGAGAGCGAGCTTACGGCGTGGGCAACGGTACTTCTCTGGCGGCGTCTACCTGGCTTTGGGCGCGGCGACTGCGGTCTCAGGCTCCGGGAAAGAATGAGGGAGGCAGGATGGACTTCGGTGTAACCTTCCAAACCGATCCCCCAGCCTGGCGTATCATTGAGTTAACGCAAAGAGCCGAACGGCTCGGGTTCACGCACGCGTGGACGTTCGACTCGCACATCCTGTGGCAGGAGCCCTACGTCATCTACTCGCAGTTGCTCTCGGCGACAGAGAGGATCGTGGTCGGCCCCTTCGTCACCAACCCAGCCTCGCGCGACCCCTCGGTGACAGCCTCGCTGTTTGCGACCCTCAACGACATGTTCGGCAACCGCACCATCTGCGGCATAGGGCGGGGTGACTCGGCGAGGCGGGTGCTGGGCAGGAAGCCGACCACCCTCGCCCAGGTGGAGGAGGCCATCCACGTGATCAAGGAGCTCGCCGAAGGGAGGGAGATAGATGTCGCGGGCGCCAAGATCCACATCCCCTGGGTCAGGAACGGCAAGCTCGACGTGTGGATGGCAGGGTATGGGCCGAAGGCTCTCGCTCTCACCGGACGCGTCGCCGACGGTTTCATCCTGCAGCTCGCCGATCCCATGATCCTGGAGTGGACGATGCGCTACGTTCACGAGGCGGCCATCCGGGCGGGCCGTGACCCGAAGGACGTGAAGATCTGCGTCGCGGCCCCGGCCTATGTCGGTGATGACATCTCTCACCAGCGCGATCAGTGTCGGTGGTTCGGGGGGATGGTCGGCAACCACGTCGCCGACCTCGTCGCCCGCTATGGCGAAGACAGCGAGGTGCCGCACGCGCTCACCGACTACGTAAGGGCCCGGCAAGGCTACGACTACAAGCACCACGGCAAGGCCGACAACCCCTCGACAAACTTCGTCCCCGACGACGTTGTGGACCGCTTCTGCGTCCTGGGCACAGTGGAGGACCACATCGCGAAGCTCACGCGGCTCAAGGAGCTTGGGGTGGACCAGTTCAACATCTACCTCATGCACGATGCGCAAGAAGAGACCCTCGACGCTTACGGGCGGGAGATCATACCGGTTTTGGACGCGAAGGCCGATGCGACGGTCTAGTACCTGCTCGGTGCCTGTCGTTCCTCTCGGGCTGCTCGCAGAGTGGCGCGCAGGTTCCTGTCCCTCGTGTCGGTTGTGAACGGTTGATCCACTCGGAAAACCGAATGTAATAGAATATGGGGGTAGAAAATTTACATATTCGAGGAGAGTGTTCCTTTGGCCGAGAGAATCTACGATACCATCGTCGTCGGGTCCGGGCCCGCCGGGTATACGGCGGCGCTGTACGCTGCGAGGGCTAATTTGGACACCCTGGTCTTTCAGGGGTTCGAGGCGGGCGGGCAGCTCATGCTCACCTCCGACGTCGAGAACTACCCCGGGTACAGGGACGGCGTGATGGGGCCGGACATGATGGACGATTTCGAGGTGCAAGCCGCCCGGTTCGGGGCCGAGATGCGCCTGGACAACGTGGAGCGCGTGGACTTCTCTGAGCGCCCGTTCAAGCTTTGGGCTGAGGGCGAGGAGGAGCCCGTCCTCGCCAACTCGGTCATCATCGCCACCGGGGCGAAGGCCAAGTGGCTCGGGCTCGAAGGGGAGCAGCGCTTGATGGGCCGTGGGGTCAGCGGCTGCGCGACCTGCGACGGGTTCTTCTTCAAGGACAAGAGGGTCGCGGTCGTCGGCGGCGGCGACACGGCTATGGAGGAGGCGCTCACCCTCTCTAAGTACGCCGGCGAGGTGGTCTTGATCCACCGCCGCGACGAGTTCAGGGCGTCCAAGATCATGCTGCAGAGGGCACAGAAGAACCCCAAGATCACCTTCGTCACCGACACGATCGTTGAGGACATCCTGGGCGAGACCTCGGTCGAGGGCCTCAGGATCCGCAACACGAAGACGGGCGAGGAGCAGACCCTCGCTGTGAACGGCTTCTTCGCGGCCATCGGCCACGAGCCGGCAACCTCGCTCTTCAAGGGCTTCGTGGAGATGGACGAGGGGGGCTACATAACCCAGCGCGAGCATACGATGACTAACGTCGCCGGCGTCTTCGCCGCCGGCGACGTATCCGATAAGCGCTACCGGCAGGCCGTCACCGCCGCCGGCGATGGCTGCCGGGCGGCCATCGACGCCGAGCGCTGGCTGGAGGAGCAGGGCGAGGCGGAGCACGCCGAAGACCCCGCCATCTGGACCGAGGAGCGGGAGGCTGGTGCACCCACCGCGTAAAACCTTCCCATGACACGAGCCGAGGCGGCATGAGGGTTCTCGAGACCGGCCCGGCTCGTTGTCTATATTGTCACGTCAGGTGAAAGCTGCGTGAACACCAAGAACAACCTGCTGGTCGAAGACGACGAGGACTAGGTAAGGCTCGCCCTGCGTGTCCTCCGCAAGTACGGCATGGTGGAGGAGGTAGACGAGGTGGTGGTTGCCCGCGACGGCTCGAAGGCGCTCGACCACCTGTTCGGCGAGGGCGAACACGACGGGCGAGACACGGAGGACATGCCGGAGTTCGCCTTGCTGGACGTTCAGCTGCCCAGGAGAGAACTCGCGCGGAGGACAGGAGTAATGTATGATACAATCAAGAGAAATGCGGCTACTCGTTCGTTTCGCGATGGTTCCGATAGAAGAGGCCTTGCTATATTTGGTGTGGGGCAGACCAGGGCGTACAACGGGTGATTCGAAGCCCGCACGAATCGGGTGCTGCCGATGAGTTGGCTTGGGGTGGCTTTGGTCCTCTTGGCGTTCTTGTTCTTGGCAGTAGATCTCATAGTGGCCGGCCACGGGCTGCCTACCGTCGGGGGAGCGGCGATGCTTACCCTGGGGATACTAGTGCTTTTCGACGCGACGCCCGTTTACTTACAGGCATCGCTGGTAATCCTCGCGGCGGTTGCGGTTCTCACGGCGGTGCTCTTCGTGGTGGTTTCTAGGGAAATGCTTGTGGCGAGAGGGAGGCCGGTAACGACCGGGGCGGAAGGGATGATCGGGGAGGTAGGAGTCGTCAAGGAACCTATCGGGACCGGCTCTCCAGGTTGGGTGTTCGTGCACGGCGAGTTGTGGCAGGCCACCATTGCGGTCGCGCCCGAGGATGCCCACAAGCGAGACCGCGAGCAGTCGGTGGGAATAGGGCGTAAGGTACAGGTGGTGGACGTCCGGGACGGCAGAGTCGTGGTACTGCCCGTCGAGACGGCCGTATCCGGGCAGTTGCCCGAGTCTAATGGGTAAGGATGACCTAATGCAGATGGGTTTGGGATTGGCGCAGGCGGCCGGGTTCGGGGCGTTAGTGGTCCTGATCGCGGCCTTGTTGTTCGTGGTGTTCGTCCTGGCGAGCGCGGTGCGCATAGTCCAAGAGTACGAGCGGGGGGTTGTCTTCAGGCTCGGCAGGGTACGGGAGGGCGCCAAGGGACCTGGCCTGATCCTCCTCGTCCCCATAGTGGACAGGATGATAAAGATGGACCTCCGTACGGTGAGCATGGGCGTCCCCCCGCAGGACGTGATCACGCGCGACAACGTGCCGGCCCGAGTCGACGCTGTGTTGTACTTCAGGGTGTTGGACCCGAACAGGTCGGTCATCGAGGTCGAGAACTACATCCTGGCGACCAGCCAGATCTCCCAGACAACCCTAAGGAGCGTCCTCGGACAGAAGGACCTCGACGACCTCCTCACCAACCGGGAGGCCATAAACGAGGAGCTCCAATCCATAATAGACGAGCACACTGAGCCCTGGGGGGTGAAGGTCAGCGCCGTCGAGGTGAAGGACGTGGAGATCCCGCAGCAGATGCAGCGGGCGATGGCGAGGCAGGCCGAGAGCGAGCGGGAGAGGCGGGCGAAGATAATAGCTGCTGAGGGGGAGTACCAGGCGTCTCAGAGGCTCAGGCAGGCGGCGGACCGACTGGAGAGCCCGACCGCATTGCAGCTTAGGCTTTTTCAGACGCTGAACGAGATCTCCTCCGAGAACAACTCCACCATCATCCTCCCCGTCCCCCTAGACATGTTCCGCCCATTTTTGGGGACAGGAGACGGTCACCGCTCGAACAAGGCGCTCGAGGAGCGGCGCAGGGAGGAAAGGGAGGCCGAGCGTCGTTACGAGGAGGCCATAGGGGAAGTGAAGACCGAAGAGGAGGCTCTCTAGTAGCTTACGGTGGTCAGCAAAGAGGCCTTTGTTCCGAACAGGTGGATCAGGCGTGCCACGCATCTGTAAGGGTCTCTCCGACCGGCTTTCTCCTCCAACCGCAAGACGTCTGGCAAGCTAGCGTCGGGCGGGCGGTCGCCGAGATCCTCGGTGAATACCCGAACCCATACCACCGTACGGGCTCAGCGCCGGCCTTCTCGAACAACCCGTGTAAATCCGCGACCGTGTCTCCTCGGGTCACCGCACCCAGGCGACCCAGGGCCTGGTCCGCGTCGAGCGCGGCCAAAGCGTCCTCGTAGCGCCCTTCGAGGGCGGGACGCACGGCCATAGCGTTGGTGTTCTTGGCGAGCACAGAGATCACGGCGCCCGGGCGGGCCACGGAAGCGAGGCTCTGGATCAGGGGGTACGGGTCCTCGAGGTACTGCAGCACGCCGTGGCACAGCACCGCATCGAACGGGAATCCACCGAGGATCTCACGGGCTCGTTCGCCCGCGCCCTCGACCAGGCGTACCCGCCTTTGCGTGCTCTCTTCCTCTGATTCAAGGATCCTGCTGGCCTCCGGAGCATCGCTCGGGGAGGGTCGAGCAGCGTGACCTCGTAGCCCTCCCGGGCAAGCGGTATGGCTTGATGACCCGCCCCGCCGCCAATATCGGCGATTCGGGCCGGAGGTTGGGGCAAGTGTGCGCTGGGCTGCCGGGCGACTAAGGAGTGGCAGACTACCGCGCGGAGCGTCCCGACTTTCGAGAGGTAGCTATCGGCGAACCCGTAGAAAGGGTCTTCCAAGGGACGTGCTCCTTCGGGCTACTTCCCTCTCTTCAGGTACCCCTCGAACTCTTCGAGGGGCAGGCAGTTGACGACGCTTCCCTTCTCGACCCACGCTCGCCGGGCCTGGGAGACCCCGAACTTCGCGAAGCTCAAAGCCGTCTCGTCGTGGGCATCGGTGTCTATCGTGATCCTCACACCGGCGTTTATCGCTTCTCGCACGTAGGGGACGGAGAGGTCGAGGCGGTCTACGTACGAGTTGAGCTCCAGCGCCGTGTTCGTCGCGACGGCCTCTCGTATGAGGCGCAAGACGTCCACCTCGTAGGGGTCGCGGCGGTTGAGGAGGCGCCCGGTGGGGTGGGCGATGGCGCGAACGTAAGGGTTGTTCATTGCCCGGATCATCCGCTCCGTCTGCGCCTCTTCGCCGATCCTGAACGAGGTGTGGACGGACGCCACGACGAAATCGAGCTCGGCGAGCAGGTCGTCCTTGTAGTCCAGCGTGCCGTCTTTGAGGATGTCCACCTCCGTGCCGCAGAGGAGGCGTATCTCCGGGTACTTCTCGTCTGCCGCGCGCACGGCCTTTAGCTTATTCTTCAGGCTGTTGGGCGAGAGGCCGTTTGCCACCTTGAGGCTCTGCGAATGGTCGCAGAAGACGAGATACTCGTAACCGAGCTCGATCGCCGCCTCGGCCATGCTCTCGATGGTCCCCCTCCCGTCGGAGTAGTTCGTGTGGACGTGCAGGTCTCCCCGAACGTCGGAGACCTCGATCAGGTCCGGCAGCTCCCCATTTTCGGCGGCGGAGATCTCGCCCGTGTCCTCCCTGAGCTCCGGAGGGATGTACGGGAGGCCGAGCCTCGCGTAGAGCTCCTCCTCCGTCGCCACCGGCTCGTATTCTCCGGTCCCGGCCTTCGCCAGGCCGTACTCGGAGATGTTCAAGTCCATCTTGACGGCCCGCTCCCGCAGGGCGATGTTGTGGGCCTGGCCCCCAGTGAAGTGGTGAAGGAGCGAGCCAAACGCCTCCGGCGCCACGATCCTCAAGTCTACTTCCACCCCGCCGCACATTATGAAGACCTTCGTCGAGCCATGGGCCAAAACCTCATCCACGAACGGCGCCTCTGCGAAGTCGTTGGCCAGGGCTTTCTGGTCCCTGCTCGCGGCGACAAGGTCGAGGTCGCCTATAGTCTCTTTTTGACGGCGTAGAGAGCCTGCCACTTCTGCCTCCTCGCAGGCCGGGTGGGAGCGAACGAAGGAGAGGATGTGCTCCGCGAGGGCGGTGGCCTCGTCCAGGAGCATCCGGCGTTCCTGGGAGTTGTATGTGCGGGCGGCCCTCAAGATCCGCTCCTCGCTCTTCTTGCCGAAGCCTTTGAGGGTGGCCAAATCACCTTCTTCGAGCCTGGCGACCTCCCCGACGCTGGTGATCCCGAGCTCCCGCCACAGGCGACCCGCGGTGCGCGGGCCGACGCCCGGCAGGCGGGTGACCTCGACGAGGCCGGAGGGCACCTCTTTGAGAAGATCCGCGAGGATCTGGGGGGTGCGGTCCTCGGCGAGGTCCCGAATCGTCGCGGCCGTGGTCCCCCCGACGTGGGGCAGGCTCTCGAGGTCCTCTACCTCGCGCGCCGGACGGCCCAAAGAGGCCACTGACTCGGCGGCGCGCCGATAGCCCAAGATGCGGTAGTAGGATTCGTCGTTGATCTCCATGAGCGTCGCGATCGTCTCTAAAGCCCGCACGATCTCCGCGTTCTGCAAGGGGACCTCCTTGTGGCTCTTCCTCCGCTAGAAGGATTATACGCGGCCCGCCGCGGCTACCCCGGAGTAGAATCCCTCTATGCTCTTGAAAGAATTGCTACCCAAAGAGATCAGTCGCTGGTGGGTCAATAACAGGGCAATCTGCTGTAGGAGCGCTGGACAGTGGAGAGGCCTTCGCTTGGCTCTGCAGGTTCCGCAGGTTGCTGATGTGGATGGGCGTTACCCACGGTAGAACGAACAAACATTAGCTCTCTAATGGTGGGGATCGGTATTACTGGCGATCTTGGTCTGATGGCGACCTCGGCGAATGGATCCTATCGCTGTGATACAGGCACTCAGCCATACCCCGCCCGCTGCGAAGCCCGCGACCACGTCACTGAAGTAGTGAACCCCTAGGTACATCCGGCTGAAACCGATCAGCACCACCAGTAGCGCCGTTCCAAAGACCACAGCCGTGCGAGCCCTCCAGTTAGATAGGGCGAGCACGGCGAAGTAGGCTAGCATCCCGTAGACGACCAGCGACTCCATCGCATGGCCGCTTGGGAAGCTGTAGCCGCTCTCGGGCAGCAGCGGATCGACGAAGTAAGGCCTGGGGCGGGCAAAGACGGCCTTGAGCATCTGGTTGAGGACTTCACCTCCAGCTAACACCGCAAGCCACGTCGCGACGTAGAGCCACCGTTGCCGCAAGCCATAAATTATAGCGACGAGTAGACCCAGTAGGGCGATGGTTTCGAGAGAGCCCAGAGATGTGATGACCACAAAGAATGTCGTGAGAGCTGGCGTCGCCAGATTATGCAAGGTGGTGGCCACCACTTGGTCGAAGCGCACGAGCGGATCGTTGTTGAGAAGGTCCTCAGCTACGCTGCCGAAGAGCCACAGACATCCGACCGCCGCCAGAAGACCGAGCGTAAGGTGAAGCCCCAGGTATTCCCCGGGAGTCAGACGTCGACGGAGCCAACTAAGCTGGCGATCGTAGCGGGTAAGCAAGCGAGCTACCGGCGGGTAAGACAGGACGGCGTCCCGATCCTTTACGAGTAGCGACTGATGGCTCGCGACCCAGCGATAAGAGAGGTAGAAGACAAGCACCAGGGCGAGCAGGATGCCCAGCAGGATAGAAGCACGTCCCACCCACCGCTCAACGAGGTCTAAGCTCCATCCGAGCAGGTACCCTACTAGGGCTGCTATCGTAGCCCAGACGGCCCCACCGAGGGTATTGTAAAAGAGGAAGGTCCTCCAGCGCATCTGGCTTATGCCCGCGACCAAGGCACCAAAGACCCTTAAGCCTGCGACGAAGCGAGCCAGGAAGACGGCCTTGCCCCCGTGTCGGGCGAAGAACTGTTCCGCCCGTCCTAGTCGCTCAGGGGTGATCTTTATGTAGTGTCCCCAGTGCAGGACAAATGGCCGCCCCCCTTCGCGGCCTACCCAGTAGCCGATCTGATCCCCTAAAACGGCCCCGAGAATACCGAACAGTATAACGTCTCCCAGGTCTAGGTGTCCCTGCTGGGCTAGTGCGCTGGAGGCTATGAGAATTGTCTCGCCCGGGATCGGCACCCCGGCACTCTCTAGTAGCACACCTAGGAAGACGATCAAATACCCATACTGCTCGATTAGGTAGAGGATTTGGCTCACGGTTAGCAAGGTTAGATGATTCTATATTCACACCTGGGTGCCTGGCATGCAGTCGGGCGCTTGACCCAAACAGCCCCTGTTGGAGGACAGATGACCTACGAGTAGTATCTGTACATGTTCCCGGAGGAGAAACCGACGAACAGGTGGCTGGTTCGAGGACTTGTGGTTGGTCCGAGGTTGCCCAAGAACTCAGTAAAGTTCGGGTACTCTTGTTGGATCAAGAGGATCACTGAGGGCGAGCGCCAGGCTCACCTGCAACGGGCCGCGCGGCTTCGCGCGGATCCCCTGGAGAACTTGCGGCAAGAGTTCGGACCCGTGGGTGCCTTCAGCTTGGTTTTGCCGCTCACACACTACACAGAGAGCAAGCACGAGCTGGCCATAACCGTTGTTGCGCCCAACCCACCACTCGCCGCCACTAAAGCCGTCCAGGAGGCGGACGAATACCTCGCTGCTTTGAGTCTCGCCGTAGGCGAACAGAGGTACCTTTTTCAGCCCACGGTGGCGGAGAAACTACTAGACTCCAGCGGCTCTGACCTCCATCAGTACGTGCCCTCAGGGGTTGGCGTGGCCAGCGTTTTTTATCCTGAGACATTGAATGTCGGCGACGAGTGGTATGTCAAGACCCTGCTGCAGGTCTCCAGAGAGAACAAAACCTTCGGCAGGGCAGTCGGTTACCTACGCGCAGCCTGGCTGCTGAGAGACGTGCCCTTGACCGATCCAGCCATCCATAAAGCTGTACTGTCCAACTGCTTCCTGGTCCTAGAAACCGTAGCGAACGAGGTGACCAAGGACTGGAGGAAGAGCAACAAGGAGGCCACGCGAGTACGGCAGCAGACGGTGGTGCACGAGCTCGCCGAGAAGCTCAAGGAGTTAGGCGGTACAGACGACGTGCAGAAGAAGGTAGCCGTCGTGCGCGAGGCGTACCGCGACCTGCAACGCGCCGATAGGTTCTTCCAGAACCTAAAGCTCAAAACTGCTGGGCGTATGTTGGGCGTGGAGAAGAGGTTCGTTGAGCTCGCGGTGGAGCTGAGCGAGTTGCGTAATAAGAAGCTAAACCATCCCGGCTCAATAGGAGCCGAGGACATTGACGAGTGGATTTACAAACCCTCTGACTCAAGGTTATCCGGAGACGAGGGACACTTCGGTAAGGGGGAGCAAACCGCGCTGGCTTACCTGAAGGCATATGCGACTCATCTCGAGGCCGAGGACGAGAGCACCTTACGCTTACTGCTGTCACCGTAATCCTAGGGCGACGGACCGATCGCTTCACCCTTGATCCACACTGCCCCGATCCGTAGTCTACAGGACCAAGCTTCTTCTTAACGAAAGGGAGCAGATACCGGGCAGTTAGCCATGACCTTGAGAGACGGTTACGGAGTGGTCGTCGAACCTGCACTCCAGATCACGCTTGAGGTATCGGAGGTTCAGAACGTCTAGCCCACGACGCCTCTGGACCTACGGCTCAAACTATCATATCGGCTAAGATGCCATTCAGGGCTCCTGATGGCACGGAGTTCAGCTGGTCCCAAGGTGGGGCTTGACGTCAACCATAGGCTATCGATCCTGCCGATCTGTCCGCGTTGCTGCATAAAGGTCCCGGATGAGTTCCGATGCCACCTTTATTACTGTATGTGGGCGATGCTGGGTTCGAACCAGCAACCTCTGCCGCGTGAAGGCAGCACCATAGTTTTCTGGAGGTTTCTAAAATTTGCAAAAGCCCCGCAAATAAGCATACAATCTTTATGATACTGATACTTTTCCAATTTTTCAGTACATTTGCCTGGGTGAGCACCGTCGGAATCTCCTACTTCCTCTGGCGCTCGGTGCGCGCAGGAGTAGATTCGGTGTGATAAGGTGCTGGAAACCTCCCTTTGGAGGTGATACTTTCCCCGGGTGCTCGAAGCGATCCTGCAACCGCTCATAGACTGGGTTACGGAGACCATCGGGGACTACGGGCTCTTCGCCGTTTTCGGGCTGATGCTTTTGGAGAGCATGGGGATCCTGATCCCCTCGGAGGCGATCTCGCCCTTCGCCGGCTACCTAGTCTCCCAGGGACGGATAGGCCTCTTCGGGGCGGTCTCCGCCGGGGTTTTGGGGAACCTAGCCGGCTCCTGGATCGCCTATCTTATCGGGCTCTGGGGTGGGCGAGAGCTGTGGTTTCACTACGGACGCTACGTCGGGGTGCGCCAGCACCACCTCATACTTGCCGAGAAGTGGTTCGACAAGTACGGCGAGTTTACGGTCTTTATCTCGCGCTGCCTGCCCGTGGTGCGCACGTTCATCTCCTTCCCCGCCGGGACCGCCCGGATGAACTTAGCCAAGTTTACCTTCTACACGTTCTTGGGGTGCGTGCCCTGGGTCTTCGCCTTGACCTACCTCGGCTACCTCCTCGGCGAGAACTGGGAGATGATAGGAGACTACTTGCACTATCTGGACTATGCGGTCACCCTGGGGGTTCTCGCCGGGGCCGTCTATCTCTTCTTGCGCTGGCGTTCGTCCGGGTCTTCCCGGTTTTAGGGGTATCCACGGGATACTTTCGCCGGCGCGCCTCGGCTAGAATAGGCTAATGACGGACGTTCTGCAGCATCTGTTCCTGGCGATCCTAGGAACGCTTGGGGGTGTACTCGCGGGAGTCGCCGGAGTGGGCGGCGGGATAGTCTTCGTGCCGACGCTCGTCTACGTGGCGGGGTGGGACATAAAAGAGGCCGTCGCGGCGAGCTTCGTGATCATCGTCTTCAGCTCGCTCTCGGGGACGATCCGGAATGCCCGGAGTGAGGACCCGGTTGACTGGCAGGCAGCGGCGATCTTCGCCGCGTCGGTCGCGCCGGCGTCCCTGATCGGGGTCTTTGTAAGCAGCGTCTCGCCCTCTTCGGTGGTGCGGGTCGTCTTCGCGGGGGTGCTTCTGGCCCTGGCTTACCCCACGGCCCGCGGCGGCGTCGGTGCCCCCGAAGGCGGGCGCAAGATCCCGGTTTCACTGGTCCTTTTGGCCGGGGTTGGCATCGGGACGCTCTCGGGGCTTGTAGGCGTCGGGGGAGGGGTCGTGATGGTGCCCTTGATGGTGCTGGGCCTCGGCCTCTCGACGAAGAGGGCAGCCTCGACGAGCCTGGCCGTGATCCTCTTTACCGGGCTTGTGGCCTCCACCGGGTACATCGCGACGGGGTTCTCGGATCTCTTGAGCCTGCCACCACTCGTCGTAGGCTCCATAGTTGGGGCGTGGCTCGGGGTACGAATGCGGGACCGGCTGCCGGAGAGGACGATCCGGGTCGGTTTCGCCGGATTTATGGTGTTGATCGCCTTGCGTACTTTGGGCGAAGCCGTGGGTATACTCTAGCCTTCGGTATGGACAAGAGATCGCGCACGGTCCTTTTCTCGATCTCTTCTAACGCTCTGCTGCTTGCCGTGAAGCTTCTGGCGGGCATCGTCACGGGCTCGGTGAGCGTGCTCTCCGAGGCGGTTCACTCGGCGACCGACTTGGTTGCCTCGATCGTAGCCTTCGTCGCCGTCCGGGGCTCCGTCTCGCCCCCGGACGAGGCCCATAACTACGGGCACGGACGCTTCGAGAACCTGGCAGGAGTCTTCGAAGGCGTGATACTTCTCGGGGTCGGCGGGTGGGTGATCTTCGGCGCTATCGACAACATCGTGAACGGCGCGGAGCTCGAGCTCCTGGGATTGGGTATCGGGGTGATGGCCCTCTCGGCGTTCGTAAACCTGTTCGTCTCCGGCTGGCTCTTGCGGGTGGCCCGCGAGACGGACTCTCGGGCTCTGGAGGCCGAGGGGTACAACTTGCGCACTGACGTCTGGAGTGCTGCGGGTGTGGCCTCGGGGCTCGCCGCCGCTTTAGCGACAGGTTGGACGGTTCTAGATCCGATCATCGCGGCGCTGATAGGGCTTGCGATCTTGTGGACGGCGCTGCGATTGATCTCGGGTAGTACTCGCGTCCTTTTGGACGAGAGCCTGCCGGGGGAGGAGCTCGAGGTGCTAGAGCGCGTGATCGAGGGCGAAATCAAAAGCGAAGAAGCGGTTCGGGGCTTCCACAAGCTCAGGGCACGCAAGAGCGGCCCCCAACGGCACATAGACTTCCATTTGCAGCTCAAGGCACAGACCACCCTTGAGGAGGCGCACAAGATCTCCGACGGTTTGGAGGAGAGGATCCGGCGCCACCTGCCGAACTCGGATGTCCTCATACACCTCGAAGACGACCGCAGCCTGAGGGGAGATCGGCAGCGGGAGACCGGGGCCTCGCACTGAGAGCTTCGTGCACCTACATGCGGTATCCTAAGCGGTGATGACCGAGAAGCGCTTCTACGAGAAAGGCTCCGAGACGGGGACGAAATCCAAGAACCATCGGTGGCGCCGTTCATCCAAGGAGAGGGGTAGCTTACTCGAGTTCCTGATCATACTCCTCGTCGCCTTCGCTTTGGTCTTCGGCCTCGTCAGACCTTTTATCGTCGAGGCTTTCTACATCCCTTCGGAGAGCATGATGCCCACGCTGGAGGTCGGCGACAGGGTCTTCGTCAACAAGTTTATCTACCGCTTCGCCGAGCCCGAGCGAGGCGACATCGTAGTCTTCGAGAGCATCGAGGGCAGTGAGCAGGACCTGATAAAGCGCGTCGTAGCGGTGCCGGGGGACACAGTTGCGGTCCAGAACGGCGTGCTTTTCGTGAACGGCCAGCCGCAGGAGGAGCCCTACGTCAACGAGGCGTTCCCGGACGGTAGCTTCTTCGGCCCGACGACGGTACCAGAGGACTCGGTCTTCGTAATGGGCGACAACCGGGGCAACTCCCGCGACTCACGCTTCTTCGGGCCGGTGTCCATCTCGAACGTCGAGGGCGAGGCGTTCTTGACCTTCTGGCCGCCATCACATGTGGATCTCCTTTAGGTGACCGAGGAAAGCTTCCAAAGAGACGAAGCCTCGAAGAGCCGACGCGAGCTGCGCTGGGAGCGCCAGAGGAAGAAGAGGTTGAGCTGGTACACCGAGATGCTGCTCACGATGCTCGTCGCCTTCGCTCTGGTCTTCGGCTTCGTAAGGCCGTTCGTAGTCGAGGCTTACACCATCCCCACCGAGAGCATGGTGCCTACGCTGGAGATCGGCGACAGGGTTCTGGCGAACAAGTTCGTCTACCGCTTCGCCGAGCCCGAGAGGGGGGACATCGTCGTCTTCGAGAGCGTTGACGGGGAGGACCAGACCCTCATCAAGCGCGTGGTCGGGGTGGAGGGAGACGAGATCCGCGTACAGGGCGGTCTCCTCTTCGTGAACGGCGAGGTACAGGACGAGCCGTACCTGAACCACGAAGCGCCGTCGACCGAGTTCTACGGCCCTACAATCGTGCCCGAGGACGGGGTCTTCGTGATGGGTGACAACCGGGACAACTCGGCCGATTCGCGCGCCTTCGGGCCCCTGCCCCTGGATAACGTGGAGGGCGAGGCGTTCTTGCGCTTCTGGCCCGTCTCCGGGATCGGGCTCCTTTAGCGAACCCTACTCCACGACCTGCTCGACCAGGCTGCGCGGGTCGAAGTAGGCCATGAAACGTTTGACCTTGTCGCCCTCGATCTTCAGGATGCTCACGCCTTCGTAAGAGACGGTGCCGCGGCTCGAAGTGCCCTCGGTGGTCCACTCCAGGGCGGCGTGGCCCTGGTCCGCCAAGACGGTGCGGAATTCGCTTTTCATCTCGTCGAAGGCGCTGCGGTAGCTTGTCCAGAACTCGCGCAGGCCATCATGGCCGCTGAAGGTCATTGGCACCGCGACGTTGCCGACGACACAGTCCTCCGCGTGGATCTCGACTAGCGCCTCCGCGTCCAGGTCTTATTCGAGCTTCCACAGGGCCTCGACAAACCTGTCCGCAACCTCTTTGGACACGAAGCTACCTCCCTCTAATAGCCGTTGGTGCAGGAGCAAGGGTAAAGTTACCCCTCTGGGAGGGCTGTAAATCAGCCTACTCGTACAGGATCTCGCTCGGCAGACGGAGCGGTAAAGTTACGATCCCTTACAAGTAAGCTCTAGACGAGGTGCAGACAGGCGGGTGAATTGTTGGACGATGATGTTTCAAATCCTCTAGGTAGGCTCCAAACTACTGTTGGCTATCCAAGTGAAAGCGGAAGTGCAACTCGCCATTTACTCTGAGGAAGCGCGAAATTCTTTGCGGCGTGGACAACGGCCGCCTATCAGCGAGGCGGTTTGGCGTTCGGGCTCTACCGCGTCGGGTGAGGACACCGTTCACGGGGATTGAGGATGCTAAAGGCCGGTTCCAGGCTTCTTTACGCCACGCGGTGGGGCTTGAGCATCTTGCCGGTGACGTGGAGGCTCAAGCCGAAGTAGTAGACGAGGTAGAGGAGCGAGAAGGCCAGGAGCACGGGGCTGGGGTTCGGCATCTGGACGAGGATGACGATGTAGGAGACGAGCCAGAGCGACGTGAGCGCCAAGGTGATCTTGCGGAAAGCCATCGTGCGCGAGGGGTAGACGTACCTGATGGGCACGAAGACCAGGATCGAGCAGATGAGCAGTGTCGCGCCCACGATCCCGGTACCGAGGTCGAAGACGATGGCGTAGAACGCCGCCACGTTCCAGTAGCTCGGGAAGCCCAGGAAGAAGTGGTCGGTCTCGGCGTCGTCCCCGGTCTTGGCGTCCACCCGGCAGAACTGGTAGCTCGACGCGAGGATGGGAAGCGTCGCCAGGACCACGCCGAAGGCGCCGTTGGGCAGGTAGCCGGTGGTCCACAGCAGGAGGATGGGGGCGAGGACGTAGGTCATGTAGTCCACAATGTTGTCCAGGAGGCCGCCGTCGAAGGACGGGATGAGCTCCTTTACCCGGAAGCGGCGGGCGAGGAGGCCGTCGGTGCTGTCTATCACGAGGGTCGCGAGCATGAGCCACAGCGCCAGCACGGCGTTGCCGTTGTATGCGGCGACCAGGATCAGGAGCGTCAGTACCGCCCCGCTTGCCGTGTACAGGTGCACCGCCGAAGCGCGCAGACGTAACCAGTTCGAGACCGTTGCCGTGCTACCCGCGTTGAACTCTTCCATCCGGTCTCCTTTCTACTACGTCCGACAGGCTGTGCCTCAGCCAGATAATAACAGTCATTAACGCTGATTTGAATAATGGCAATATAAGCCCGATCCGGGCGGGCTGCGGGCACGAAGACTCTATAGCCGACAGCATCCTAGCCGCGCGAGACTTCCTCGATCTCGACCGTTTCTATGCGGTCGCCGGGCTCGGGATCTGCTTGCGGGTCGCGCTCGCGGATGGCGTACACGCTCTCCATGCCCTCGGCGACCTCGCCGAAGACCGCGTGCCGGTCATCGAGCCAGGGCGTCGCTACGTAGGTGATGAAGAACTGGGAACCACCGGTGTTCGGCCCCGCGTTCGCCATCGAGAGTACGCCCGGCTTGTCGTGCCTGAGGTCCGGATGGAACTCGTCCCGGATGCGGTAGCCGGGGCTGCCCGTGCCGGTCCCGGTCGGGTCGCCGCCCTGGACCATGAAATCCTTTATGACCCGATGGAAGGTCGTCCCGTCGAAGTAGCCCTCGCGCGCCAGAAAGACGAAGTTGTTCACCGTCTCCGGCGCCTTATCGGCGAAGAGCTTGATGCGGATCGGGCCCTTCTCCGTGCGAAAGGTCGCATAGTAGTCCTTGTCGGGGGAGATCGTCATCTCTGGCGGGCTGCTGTAGCTTTCGTGCGCCATGGTCCTCCTTCTCGTTCACATAGAGAGCCATACTACCTTGGTTCTCGTAGCAGTCTATGAGTGGTTCTACTTCCCCTTCTGCGTGGAGGCCACGAGGGAGCGGACGCGGTTGATCGCCGCTGCCACTTCCTGCGGCCGGGGCAGGCTCAGCTCCCCGGGATGTCCCCGGAAGTTTCCCAGAGAGTCGAGGCCAGTCTTCGAGATCCCATCGAGTGCGCCGCGCACCACATCCTCGACACCGCGACTTTCGCTCCCGGAGGCGAACTCGCCGATGAGGCGGGCTATGGCCTCGGTTTGGCCAGACTCGGCGAGCTGCTCCAGGTGCGAGAGGTCCACCCGCTCCCGGCCGAGCTCTATGGTGCTTAAGCCTCTGCCCCGCGCCGTCTCGCGCCTGCCGCGCCGGAGGTCTATCGAGGACGCCCGCACCCGGCGGTCCCTCGGACGGCTTGCCTCCCCGCTCTTGGGCGGCACCCTGGCCGGGAACTTTTCGCGGACCTCGCGCGCTTGCTCCGTGGCGTCGCGGGGCTCATAGTCCTCCATCAGGA
>Ga0126305_10000242_pt1 | contig 24300 bp, 20 predicted proteins | sample Plot26_FD_92536 | JGI IMG/M metagenome (GOLD analysis project Ga0126305, IMG submission 92536) | Serpentine soil microbial communities from UC McLaughlin Reserve, CA, USA - Plot26 | ecosystem: Environmental > Terrestrial > Soil > Grasslands | place: USA: UC McLaughlin Reserve, Lake County... | reverse complement strand
TGAACCGGCTCGACGGCCGACCTGTCGGCCGGAGCGGACTCAGCGCGTGCACACATCCCCCATCACCGATCCTCGTGGAGGTTTCGTGACCGAGAGCAAGCTCTCCCTGGACGGGCAGGTCGCCGTCGTCACCGGGGGCGGTGGTGGCATCGGGCGGGGCATCGCCCTCGCACTCGCGGCGGCCGGGGCCCACGTGACGGTGGGCGACATCGTCCCCGAACGCTGCGAGGAGACCGCCGGCGCGATCACCGCTCTCGGCCAGGACGCCCTCCCCTATCCGGTCGACGTGATGGACAGCGATCAGGTGCGGGCCATGGTCGCCGCCACCGACGAGCGCTTCGGCCGGCTCGACATCCTGGTGAACAACGCCGGCGGGGTCAGCGGGCGGCCGTTCCTCGAGCAGAGCGAGCGCAGCTGGCGTCGGCACATCGAGATCAACCTGGTGAGCATGCTGGCCGCCACCTCGGCCGCGGTGCCGATCATGATCCGGGGTGGCCGCGGCGGGTCGATCATCAACGTGACCAGCATCGAGGGCAGCCGGGCCGCGCCGAACTTCGCCGTCTATGCCGCCTGCAAGGCCGGCATGATCAGCTTCACCCGGACCATGGCCCTGGAGCTCTCCCAGCACGGCATCCGGTCGAACGCGATCGCGCCCGACCACACCATCACCCCCGGCAACATGGGCAACCGCAGCGGTCCGGTCGACGAGTCGGCCTGGATCCAGCGCCCGCCCGAGACGATCGACGCGATGAACCGGATCATCCCGCTGCTGCGCGAGGGCGATGTCGAGGAGTGCGGCGACGCCGCGGTGTTCCTGGCCTCGCGGATGTCGTCGTACGTGACCGGCACCGTGCTGCCGGTCGACGGCGGCACCTGGGCCTCCAGCGGCTGGGTGCGTGGCCGCGACGGCAAGTGGACGCTCAACGAGGGACTCTCCTTCGGCGGCTGAGCGCTCCGGCGCACCCGGGCGCTACAGCAGCCCGGGTGCGCTGATCGCCAGCAGCCGCTCTCGCCGCTCGGCCGGGCCGATGCCACGGAGGTCGGCGGCGCCGTGCTCGGTGACGACGATCCCCACGTCCGCGCGGCCGACGGTCACCGGGCCGGACAGCTTCTCCACGATCGTGCTGCGGCCGCGGGACGTGGCCGGCAGCGCGATGATGGGCAGGCCGCCCTCGGAGCGCGCCGCGCCACGGAGGAAGTCCAGCGAGCCGCCGATGGCGCCGACGTAGCGGCCGGCGACGACCTCTGCGTTCACCTGCCCGCTCAGGTCGACCTCGAGCGCGGTGTTGATCGCGGTGAACCGCGGCAGCGAGCCGAGCACCTCGACGTCGTGGATCCGGCCGGTCCCGCGCAGGGCCACCGCGGGGTTGTCGTGCAGCCACTCGACGAGCCGGCGCCCGCCCATGGTGATCCCGGCGACGCTCAGACCGGTGTCGTAGGGCTTGGTGCGGTTCGTGATCACCCCCCGCTCGACGAGGTCGATCATGCCGTCGGCGAACAGCCCGGAATGGAAGCCGAGGTCGTTGCGCTCGCCCAGCTCGGCGAGCACTGCACCGGGGAAGGATCCGATACCGATCTGAACGACCGCGCCGTCCGGGACGAGCGCCGCCACCTGCCGGCCCAGCGCTCGGTCGGTGTCGCCGGGCTCGGGCGCCGTCCAGTGCGGCGGGTGCCGGTCGGTGTGCACCAGGACGTCGATCTCGCCTGCGCCGAGGCTGTGCGCCCCCTGGATCCGGGGCACGTGCGGGCTCACCTCGGCGATCACCACACGGGCCGCGGCCAGGGCGGCCGGCAGGTATTCGTCGGCGAGGCCCAGCGGGTACCGGCCGTCCGGCCCGGGCGGCGCGACGGTGACCAGGACGACGTCGGCGCGGAGCACGCCGCGTCGGAAGAGACCAGGCAGCGACGAGTAGTGCACCGGAAGCGTCTCGAGCAGGCCGTCGGCGAGCCACCGCCGGTTGCGCCCGCTCGCCCCGTAGGAGGACAACCGCACGTTCGCCGCGACGGCGGGGTCGAAGGCGTCGGCGTACGTCGTCCCTACGAACGCCGTCAGCGGACCGAGTCCGCCGGACTGCTGGGTGAGGGCGGCGGTCAGCGCCGTCGGCTCGGCACAGGCCTGGCCCCAGACGAGGGCGTCCCCCGGGCGGATCCAGTCGGCGAGCGCGAGGCCGTCCGTCTCGTCGAAGTGCAGAGTCATATTGAGGGAACTGTATCGCCGGGCGTCCGGTTCGCCGTGGTGGCGCTGACCGGCCACAGGTTCCCGGGTGGACGTACGACGGCGCCGCCGGGGCCGCTCGCGCGCGCCCGTCAGGTTTCTGCGGGGCCGCCGTCCGCCGGCGCCTTCTGGATGGCCCGGTCCAATGCGACGATGTCCCCGAGGGACCGAAGCATGTCGTTCAGGTGGGTGCACGTCGTCGTACCCACGAAGGCCTTCCGGACGTGTTGGCGCAGGACGTGCACGGGTTGCCCGACGAGCCGCGCGGCGCTGGACGCCGCAGCGGGGCACTCCTGCCAGGGCAGGACCCGCGGCTCGGCGCTGAGCGCCAGCACCGTGAGGTCTCCGCGCCGCACCTCGGCCTGCAACTCGTACTCGTGGACCACCTTCTCCTCCCCGTCGGTGGTGATATGGCTGTCACGAAACCAGGCGTCGACGAGCAGACGGTCAGCCTCGGCCATGACATCCATCCGGCGCCACCGACGCATGCCGTGAACCGGCAGCGGCGGGCCCTCGTCCGTTCCCGGGACACTGCTGCCGGGCAGGGCGGGGGCGGCTGGGCCGACGAGCACCGGCAGCGCGCCTGCGGCGGTGAGCGTGGTCATCATGGTGCCGCCCGCACGCCAACCCGAGCAGAGGTCGACGTGGGGCTTCCCCCCGTTCGACGGTGGCCGGCGCTCGATCGGCTCGGCCACGATGGCGTACCCCGAGATCACCACGGCTACGGGCAGGTCGTCGAGCAGGAGAGCCAGGAGTGTCGCGTCCACCACGTCTCCAGGGACCTCCATCGCGACCGCGCGGCGGACGCCCGAGGACGCCGACCCGCCGATCAGCCGGTCGAGGGCGGGGCGGGGCGGGGCGGTCACCAGACGGCTCAACATCGGTGCATCCGCGAGGGATATGACTGCGTCCAGTTGCGCCCGGTCGAGGAGTTCCCGACGCGCATCCCCTGTCCCGCGCTCGTCCATGGCGATTCCGTGCAGCACCAGGTCGCCTGAGAGACCGTCGGGTCGCAGAATGTCCAACCGGGACGTCCGGCGGACTCCACCGGGTGTCAGCTCCGGCCAGCTCGCCACCGGTCGCCAGGGGCCGTGACCGTCGTGCGGGGCGGTCGCCCGTGTGGCGGGCGGCGCTCCTGATCCTGCCATCGTGACCCTCTCGGATGCCGTCTCCACGGAGCATAGGTCGTCCGGAATCGACGAAGCCGTCTCCAGCGGTCCTCGTCCCCGCAAGGCCGGCGGTTCCTGGCCAGGTGCCGATCCTCGCCTTGAACCGGCCGCCTGCCGCCCGACACCTCCGAGCGCCAGCTATCGGCGAGCCGACTGCGCGGGTACGGCTTCGTGCGCGAACGTGTGCCCCAACGACGCGACGAGGCCACCGGGTGTCAGGTCACCCGTGCCCGTGCGTCGTCGTCACCTGGGGCGGCAGAGTCCCCCCAGGGACAATGCTGCTGCGCCCGGAGTGACCTGCCCGGTAGCACACGGGCAGACCCGGCAGCCTTCGACCGTGCCGGGTCCGCCCACTCGGATCAGGTGATCGCGCCGGCGATCTTCAACTCGATCAGCTGCTCGTCGGTGCAACCGAGCTCGCGCACGATGTCGTCCGTGTGCTCGGCGAACTGGGGCGCGCGGGTGAGGCTGACCGGCGTCTCGTCGAACTGCACCGGGTTGGTGATGAGCTCCCGCTGCACTCCCTCCGCGTCTGTGACGGATGCGATGAGGCCGTTGGCCCGGAGCGACACGTCCTGGCCGACCTCCCAGGCGTTCTGGGCCACCGACCACTGGCCCTGCATCCCCTCGAAGGCCACGATCCACTCGGCGAGGGTCCTCGACGACAAGATCTCCGCGACGATGGCCGCAGCCTCGGCGGCATTTGCCATGATCTTGTCGACGTCGCTGAAGCGCTCATCGGTCGCAAGCTCCTCGCGCCCCACGACGCGGGTGAATTCCGGCCAGTACCTGCCCGGCTGCAGCATCGACAGCATGAGCCACCTGTCGTCGGCAGTCCGGTAGCTGCCGATCAAGGGGTTGGTCGCGGATCCGTGCTTGGGTGGCTTGGGCTTGGGCAGCGGTCCGCCCTTCATCATGGCCAGGTTGGCCGAGAACTGGGTCGCCCACGCACCGACGCCGAGCAGCGACACGTCGACGACCGAGGTCTCTCCGGTCGCCTTGCGCCGGTACAGCGCCGCGGCGATGCCGCCGGCGATAGTCATGCCGCCCATGGAGTCGCCGTAGGCCCCGGCGGGCATGCCGAGCAAGACGTCTGAATCGGCCGGCGTCACGCCGTCGGCGGAGCCGCCGCGCGCCCAGAAGGCGGTGCTGTCGTAGCCACCTTTGGTGGCCTCCGGGCCGCGGTTGCCGAAGCCACTGCCCCGGACGTAGATGATGTCGGGGTTCGCCGCCCGGAGGTCGTCCAGGTCGATGCCCAGCTTGGCCCGGGCTCCGGGCAGAAAGTTGGTGAGGAACACGTCGCTGACCTTGGCCAGCTCCATCAGAAGCTCCCGCGCCCGGGGATGTTCGAGGGCGAGCCCGATGCTCCGCTTCCCCCTGTTGGGCCCTTCCATGATGGGGAAGAAGGAGGATCCCTCGGAGAAAGCGTCCAGGCCGAGCACCTTGACCAGCCCGCGCTGCGCGTCTCCGGTGACCGCGTGCTCCACATGGATGACATCGGCTCCCCAGTCCGCCAGGACGGCCCCGGCGGCTGGGACGAAGGTGAACTGGGCTACTTCGAGGACGCGAACGCCCTCCATGGGTCCGGGCACAGTGCGCTCCTGACGTGTACGGCGGCCACCTGCGCGGCCATCTGTCGAACTGAGGATACGGATTGTCGAGCAGCCCCGGGGATCGGTCCACCACCCTTCGCGCCGCTCAGTACACGGCACGGGGGCCCATCCCGCCGGACGGCGGGATGAGCCCCAGGGAGTGCGTCACCGGTGCCCGTCGAGCCGGCTGCACACCGGGTCGACGGGCACAGGGTCCGAACTAGCCCTGCTTGTCGATGATCTCGCCGCAGATCGGCGAGGCCTCCGGGTCGGGCTTGAAACCGTCTCCCTCGGCGATGGAGACGTAGAAGCAGTTGCCCGGGCCGTGAGCCGAGGCCAGGTTCCCGACCTCGGAGAAGTCAACCGGCTCCGAGTAGAGGCCGCCGGCGTCCCAGGTCTTGCTCTTCTCAAGGGCGTCCATGTAGTCGGCCTGGCTTGCGTCGCAGCCGGCCTGCTCCAGCCCGTACAGGAAGAGGTCGGCCGCTTTCCAACCCACGCCGGCCGAGAACGACGGGTCGTCGAACTCCGCCCCGGCGTACTTCTTCAGCGCCTCCGACTGCGCCTGGGTCGCCTCGGTGTTCAACTCCGTCGGTGCGGTGGTCGTGATGAACCCGACCCCGGCAGCGGCCTGCAGCGCCGGCGGGTTCGCCAGCAGGTCCGCGCCGTAGCCGGTCGGCACCAGGACCGACTTCAGGGTGACCCCGGCCTGCTTCAGGCCACCCACGATCGCGAAGGCGGTCTGCGGCGTCACCGGCATGTACAACACGTCGGCGCCGGAGTCCTTGATGCCCAGCACGATCGCACCCACATCGGTGCTACCGATCGGCAGCGCGACGTTCTGGTAACCCTCGGTCAGCCCGGCGGCCACGCCCGACGCCAGGGCTCCCGTCGCCGCCTGAGCGGAACTCGGTGTGGCGACGCCCACCACGGCGACCTTGGTGCCGCCGATCGCCTTCCAGTACTGGCCGTAGGTGTCGGGGACGTTCCGGTAGTCGGTCGACCCGTCTGCGCTGAAGAAGTTCGTCACCTTCGGGTCGACCCACTGCGGGGCGCCGTCGAACGAGGTCCCCACGACCGGGGTCGACTTCGCCTGGGTGGAGGCGTACTGCGCCGCACCCGAGAAGAACGAGTCGATCGGCATCAGGGCATAGACCTTGTCCTGCTGGACCAGCTTCTGCGTCGCGGTCAACGCACCCTGCGGGCTGGACGCGTCATCACCCATGACCACCTCGACGTCGGTCGAGGCACACTTCCCGTCCCCGTCCTTGTACGCCGACAGGCGCGCCTTCACGCCGCCCTCGACATCGACGAAACCGGCGGCGGTGGAGCCGCTGAGTGAGGTGAGGACACCCAGCTTGATCGTCTGCCCGGCGGACTGGCCACCGCCACTGTCACCCCCGCCACTATCCCCTCCACCGCACGCGGTGAGTGCCAAGGCGGCCGCTGCAAGTGCAGCGATCGCCACGCGGTTGGTCGTGCGCATGGTCGTCCTCCTCCACCAGAGCCGCGTCGCGCGACCCCCGTGCCAGTGATCCGGATCACCCTCGGGATGTGGGCTGGGTAATTAAGGCAGATGAATTAGCGGGGCGGGGCATTCGTTACGCATCCGTGACGCAGCACACACATCCCCTCCGAGCCCACGTCGCGTCAGAGTCGCCGGCCCCTGGGCCGGGCCAGGCTTTGCTCCTCGTGAGCAGACCACCGTTGGTCAGAGACCCGTGACCCTGGCCGGATTCGGCAGCCCGCTGGACCCCAGCCTGTTGACGTATCAGACTCTTTGCGGGCACCCTTCTCTGACCGTGACGGACGGCACATGCGCGCTCGTCAGCCCCAGAGCCCCCTGCTCCTGAACCTGGAGGCCATGTGCTCTCCTACGTCCTCGCCGGCCTTTCGCTCGGTGCCATCTACGCCATCGCGGCGTCGTCCCTGGTGGTCACCTACGTCTCGTCTGGCATCTTCAACTTCGCCTTCGGTGCGATGGCCTTCGCGGTGGCTCGCTTCTACTACTGGCTGAACTCCCAGCACGGCTGGTCCATCTGGCCGGCCGCGGCGGTCTCGCTGCTGGTGTTCGCCCCGCTCCTGGGTGCGGCCTTGTACGGCCTGCTCTTCCGCCACCTTCGCCTGCGCTCGCCGGTCGTCAAGATCGTTGCGACGATCGGCGTTTCCGTCGCGCTTCCGGAGTTGGTCAAGCTCATCCTGGGGGATCTTGCGGACGCGACCGCACCGGGTCTGGCCGAGCGCCCGCTGCAGGTGTTCCACCCTTTTAACGCCGCGGTCAACATGGACCAGGTCTTCACGTACGTGGGCCTGCTCGTGGTCCTGGTCGTAGGGGTGTCGGTGCTGCGGTTCACCGACGTGGGTCTGAAGGTCCGCGCGCTCGTCGACTCCGAGGCCCTGACCGCCCTGTCGGGCACCAGTCCCTCCCGCGTCTCACTCGGCGTGTGGGCCGCGAGTGCATCGCTGGCCGGCCTGGCGGGGATCCTCCTCGCGCCCACGACGGGTGTCTCGGTGGAGGGCATGACCCTGCTGATGGCGGCAGCCTTCGCAGCCGTCGTCGCCGCCCGGCTCCGCAGCCTGCCTCTCGCGGTTGGCGTCGCGCTGCTGATGGGCGTCGTCACCACGGTCATCCAGAAGTACCTGGACCCGTCCGACCCGCTGTCCGGGCAGATCGTGCCCAGCATCCCCTTCGCCTTCATGCTGCTCTTCCTGCTCTACTACGCGGTGCGTGGCCTGGCAGGTGACAGTGCGCAGGGCGGCGCCCTGGATCGGGCGATCCGCCCCGAGGGAGCCGACACCCCGGTCGTCGTCCGCTCCGAGCAACGCCGGGGATGGCTCTCGCCGTCGGTCGTAGGTCCCATCATCACCGTCGTGATCGCCGCGATCATGCCGCTCGTGTTCGACGAGTACTGGACCGGCCTGGCAGCGGGCGGCATCTGCCTCGGGATCGCGCTGCTCTCCTACACGCTGGTCACGGGCGAGGGCGGGATGATCTGGCTCTGCCAGATCACCTTCGCCGGTTTCGGCGCGATCCTGGCAGCGGAACTCGCAGGAAGCCATGGATGGTCACCGTTGGTCGCCATCGTCGTCGGTGCCGTCTTCGTCGTGCCCATCGGCGTGGTCCTCGGCCTGCTCACCATCCGGCTGGGGAATCTCTACGTGGCCCTTGTCACCCTGACGTTCGGCCTGCTCGCGTCCAACCTCATCTTCACCCGCGACCCCTACTACAACTTCGGGCAGGGCACCTTCATGCCGCGCCCGGACTGGGCGTTCGACAACCAGACCTTCGCGTATGTCGCTCTGGCGGCGTTCGTCATCCTCGCGCTGCTGATCGTCAACCTGCGTCGCTCCACCGCCGGCCTGGCCCTGAACGCCGTCAGATGGAGCGAGACCGGCTCGCGCACGCTGGGTCTCAGCGTGGTGCAGATGAAGGTGCTGGTGTCCGGTCTGGCGACGTACGTCGCCGCCGTGGGCGGCGGCTTCCTGGCGCTGAACTACCAAGCGTCGCTGCCGGACTCGTTCAACCCCTTCATCGGGCTCATCTGGCTGGCCGTGCTGGTCAGCATCGGTTCTCGGTCCGTCGTCGCGGCGCTCGTGGCCGGGTTGGTGTTCGCGCTGTTGCCCGGCGTCTTCGCGGCGTACCTGCCGACCGACTGGTCACACCTGCCGACGATCCTGTTCGGCCTGGGCGCGATCATGCTGGCCCGGAATCCCGAGGGTGCCATCGCGCAGAACGCACGCCAACTCACCGACCTCGCTGTGCGCCTGCGCAACCGCCGGGCGCCTCAGGCAGCGGACCCGCCGTCGGGCCGCGTCGACGATCCGGCCGTCCCGGCCACCGAAAAGGAACAGCTGATCCCCGGAGGTCGGGCGTGAGCACGGCATTGAACCGTCCCGATGCGAGAACGACCGAGTCCCGGATAGAGGCGCACGGTGTGACCATGCGCTTCGGGGGGCTGGTCGCGCTCAGTGAGGTCGACCTCGCCGTGCCCCCGGCGACCATCGTGGGGCTCGTCGGCCCCAACGGAGCGGGCAAGAGCACGTTGTTCGGCGTGATGTCGGGCCTGCTCCGCCCGACGTCCGGGCACGTGTCCATGAACGGCGACGACGTCACCCACCGCAGCCCGCAGAAGCGGGCCGCGCTTGGTCTGGCCCGCACCTTCCAGCATCCAGAGCTCTTCTCCGGGCTCACCGTGCGCGAGCACCTGATGCTGGCCTACCGCGTCCGGCACGCCAAGAGCCGGATCTGGACGGACCTGGTGACCGGCAGGGGACTTCGACGCCCGCCGGCGGACGAGCGCGAGCGGGTCGACGGTCTGCTCGAGGCCCTGCACCTGGACCAGATCCAGCACCGGCCCGTGGCAGGACTGCCGCTCGGGATGAGCCGCTTGGTCGAGATCGGGCGAGCCCTCGCCGTCGACCCGACGGTGCTTCTGCTGGACGAGCCCTCGTCCGGGCTGGACACCCGGGAGACCGAGGAGCTCGCCAGGACCCTCGTCCAGGTCGTCGAGGACCACGGCGTGTCCCTGCTCCTCGTCGAGCACGACGTCGACCTGGTCCTCGGGATGTGCCACGAGGTCCACGTCCTGGACTTCGGCGTCAAGATCGCCGCCGGACCTCCCGAGGAGGTCCGGGCCAACGCCGCGGTGCGCGCCGCCTACCTCGGCGAAGAGATCGAGCAGGGAGAACACTCCGCATGACCACGTCCGTAGCACCGGTGTTCCGAGTCAAGGATGTCGCGGTCAGCTATGGCCCGGCGCAGGCACTGTTCGACGTCTCATTCGACATGCCGGCGAACAGCAGTCTGGCCGTGCTGGGCCCGAACGGGGCGGGCAAGAGCACGCTGGCTCGCGTGCTCAGCGGCCTCGTCCCTGCCGCGGCCGGCACGATCGAGTTCGAGGGCAAGAACATCGTCAAGTCCACGCCGACCGCGATCCGCCGGGCCGGGCTGATCCACCTGCCCGAGGGGCGAGGGGTCTTCCCCGGACTCACCGTCGGGGAGAACCTCCGGATGGCGACCAGCCTCGACCGCCGGGAACGGGGGGCCGCCCTCGAGCGGGCCTTCGACACCTTCCCGGTGCTCGGGGAGCGCCGCCGTCAGTCCGCCGGGACGTTGTCAGGTGGTGAGCAGCAGATGCTGTCCCTGGCGCGCGCGCTGATGGTCTCGGCAAAGGTCGTGATCGCCGACGAGATGTCGCTGGGACTGGCCCCGAAGATGGTGGACACCGTCTTCGAAGGCCTGGCCCAGGCTCGTGCGGCAGGCATGTCGGTGATCATGATCGAGCAGTTCGCCAGCCGCGCGCTGGCCTTCGCGGACAACTGCCTCATCATGCAGCGCGGCACCGTGGCCTGGTACGGGACCTCGGCCGCTGCCGGCGACGAGCTGCTGCACCGCTACCTGGGAGCTGCGACGGCGGCATGATCCACGGCGGCGATGCTGGCACGGCAGCGCCTGTTCGGTCCTCCACCGGATCCTCTTGACCTTTCGAGACAGATGGTCGAGCGGCGCCGGCGGCGTGCAAGCGTCTCTGGTCCATCAGCACCGAGCGGTGGACGTCGGCGGTGATGGGCCTCCTCGGTCCAGAGGGTGATCGCCGGCCGACGATCAGCTTGCGGCCGTGGATCGTGGTGCGGGCATGACCGTGGAGCCACACCCCACTCGGCGGTTCTCCGTCGTTCGAGCCCTATCCGCCGCACATGTCCTTGCCGGGCACGACTAGCCACCCGCACCGACAACCCCGACGACGAGACGCCAAGCCGGCCGAGCTGAACACATGTCGAATGTTCACCCTCTACGTCGAACGAGCTAGTGCCGGCGGATCCAGTCGGTGAGCGCGAGGCCGTCCGCCTCGTCGAGGTGGAGAGTCACCGTGAGGGGCTGTATCGGCGGGCGTCCCGTCGGCCGGTCCGGTCGCCGTATCGTCGCGCCATGCCCCCCGCCGACCCGTCCGCCGACTGGGCGGCCAGCGGCGTCGTGGCGCTGACCGGCCGGCCGGAGGGACCGCCGGTCGTGCCGCCCGGACATGCCGCGTCCGCGGCACGCGTGCTCGGCGACCAGCTCGCCCTCGCGAGCGCCGAGGCGGTCGTCCTGGACGGGCGTGGTCTGCTGGCCGAGCGCGCCGCCGTTACAGGAGCCGCCCGCCGTGGGTCGGAGGCGGTCGGGGGCGGCTCCCGGATCCTGCCGACGGCCGACGGATGGGCAGCGGTCTCCTGCGCCCGACCCGACGACCCGGCGCTGCTCGGCGCCCTCGTCGGGGAGCCGATCACCGGGGATCCCTGGCCGGTCGTGGCCGGGTGGCTGCGTGAGCACCCCGGGGCGGAACTGGCCGAGCGCGCCACGCTCCTCGGGCTCGCCGCCGCGCCCCTTCGTCGCCCGGCGCTGCCGCCCCCGTTCCGGGCACTGCCCCCGCGACCCGTCGCCGGCCTGCTGGTGGTCGACTTCAGCGCCCTCTGGGCCGGCCCCCTCTGCGCGCATCTGCTGGGCCTTGCCGGGGCGCGGGTGGTCAAGGTGGAGATCCCCCAACGGCTCGACGGCGCACGCCGCGGGAACGCGGAGTTCTACCGGATGCTGCACGCGGGACACGAGTCCGTCGTTCTCGACCCCGCCGAGCCCGCGGGCCGGCGCGCCCTTCTCGCGTTGGTCGCTGCCGCCGACATCGTGATCGAGGCGTCCCGACCTCGGGCACTGGCCGGGTTCGGCCTGGACGCGGCGGCCGCCGTCGCCCGCGGCAGCACCTGGGTCTCGATCACCGCCGCCGGCCGCAGCTCGGACCGGGTGGGCTTCGGCGACGACGTGGCCGCTGCCGCCGGTCTCGTCGCCCGCGATATCGACGGCGCCCCGCTCTTCTGCGGCGACGCTCTCGGCGATCCCCTCGCCGGCCTCACCGCGGCGGCGCTGGCAATGACCGCGCCGGCCGACGGATCGGGCGTGCTCTGGGACGTGGCGATGGCCGACGTCGTGGCCCGAACCCTGGACGCCCCGACCGTCTCCCCTTCCCCGGCCGCGCGGTCCACGCCGGACGGCTGGGTCGTCGACACCTCGGCCGGCCCGGTCGCCGTGGCCGCCCCCCGCCGCCGGTGGGTTCTCGGGGTGGCTCCGGCGGCGGGGGCCGACACCGCCGCGGTCCTCGGGAACCTGGGGATCCCCGTCCCGTGACCGGCCTCCTGCTCCGGAACGGCGAGGTCGCGAGTCGGCCGGCGACGGATGTGCGCCTGGCACACGGACGGGTCACGGAGGTCGGCCGCTCGCTCCACCCGGCGCCGGGTGAGGAGGTCCTCGACCTGGCCGGCGGGGCCGTGCTGCCCGGGCTGTGCGACTCCCACCTGCACCTGATGGCGCTGGCCGCCGCGCGGGGGTCGGTGCGCTGCGGGCCACCGCACGTGGGCGATCCGGGGCAGCTCGCCGCCGCGCTGGCGGCCGCGTCCCCGTCCCCGGACGGCTGGGTCCGGGCCGTCGGCTACGCCGAGTCCGTGGCCGGGCTGCTCGATGCACCGGCGCTGGATCGGCTGCACGGCACCCGGCCGGTCCGGCTGCAGCACCGCAGCGGAGCGATGTGGACGGTCAACAGCCTCGGGGCCGAGCTGCTCGGGCTTGCGGGCGCCGACCATCCGGGCGTCGAGCGAACTCTCGACGGCACCCCCACCGGCCGCCTGTGGCGGGCCGACGATTGGCTGCGCAGTCGGCTGCCGGCGCCCGCCCCGCCCGACCTGGGCGGCGTCGGGGACGCACTGGCCGGGCTGGGGATCACCTCCGTCACCGACGCGACTCCCGACCTCGACGACGGCGCGCTGGCCATCCTCCGGGCCGCGGTCAGATCGCGCGCCCTACCGCAGCGCGTGCACCTGCTGGGTGCGCCGCTGGAGTCCGAGGAGCTTGGCGACAGGGTGACCACGGGTCCGTACAAGCTGGTGCTGAGCGATTCGGCGCTCCCTGATCTCGACACGCTCGTCGCCCGGATCGCCACGGTGCACGCGACGGGACGTGCCGTCGCCGTGCACTGCGTCACCCGGGAAGCGCTGGTGCTCCTGGTTGCAGCGCTCCGGATCACCGGCGCGCGGCCGGGTGACCGGCTGGAACACGCCGCGCTGGTGCCGCCGGAGCTCGTGCCCGAGCTGGCCGAGACCGGCCTGCGCGTCGTGACCCAGCCGGGCTTCCTCGCCGACCGCGGCGACGACTACCTGGCCGACGTCCCCCCGGCTGACCGGCCGGACCTCTACCGGTGCGCCAGCCTGCTCGGCGCGGATGTGCCCGTGGCGCTCTCCAGCGACGCCCCCTACGGGCCGGTGGACCCCTGGGCCGTCATCGCCGCCGCAGCTGGGCGACGGACGCGGTCGGGAGCCGTCGTCGGCGCCGCCGAACGGATCCCGGCCTCGCGTGCCCTTGCCGCCTACCTCGCCGAGCCCGACGACCCGGGCGGCCCGCCGCGACGGGTCGCTCCCGGTCTCGAGGACGTCGTCGTCCTGGACCGTCCGCTGGCCCAGCTGTTGTCCGCACCGGAGGCCGCCGCGGTGCGCCTGGTCGTGGTCGGCGATCGGTTGATCGAGCCGGGTGACGCTCAGGCGTCGCCGTAGACCGGCACCCGTGCGCCACTGATGAGGGCGGCCTCCGGGCTGGTCAAGAAAGCGATCACCTTCGCGATCGCTGCGGGGGCGACCGCGCGGGAGGCGAGATCCTCCGACATCCACGTCCGGTTCGCCGGGGTGTCGATCACCGACGGCAGCACGCAGTTGACCCGGATGCGCTGGGGCCGCAGCTCCTCGGCCAGTAGCTCGGTCATCCGGAGGACGGCGGCCTTGCTGGTGGCGTGGGCGACCGGGGCCGCCCCGCCCACCGCCGTCTTCGAGCCCACCGTGACGATCGAACCGCCCCCGGTCCGCGCCATGCGGGGGGCCGCCGCCTGGCAGGCCCACACCATCGAGGCGACGTTGGTCTGCCACATGTCCGCCCAGATGTCCTCGCTGAGGTCGGCCAAGGAGCTGGGCCGGAAGCCGCCGACCAGGGTCACCAAGGCGGACGCCGCGCCGATCGCGTCGACCTGCTCGAACGCCGCCTGGACGCCGGCGCGCTCGGCGAGCTGAGCGGCGATCGGGTGCACGCCGTCCGCGGCTCCGACCTCGTCCAGCCCCGGTCCGGCCAGGTCGACTGCCGCGACCTGCCAGCCGGCGCCGCGGAACTCCTCCACCACGGCGCGGCCCAGTGCACCCGCGCCCCCGGTGACGACGACGAGCCGGTCCTCGCTGCTTGCCATCCGCACTCCCTGATCATTGCCCGCTCCGGCCGTCCGACCGCCCGCGGATCCCGGTTCAGGATACTGAAGCGGTTCTCCGCTCGACGTCTCACTGCCGCCCGGCAGCCTCCGCGCAGGAACAGGTACAGACCGCGCGTGCACCCGATCACCCGAGGAGCACCTGCATGACCGACGCCGACCACGGGTCCCCCGGGGACCACGGCACCCCGCACGGGCCGGCAGTGGAGTTCGAGGGGCGTTCCCCGCGCCCGGCTCCGGAGGCCTTCCTCGAGACGGTCGTCGCGCTGCGCCGGTTCCAGAACGGCATGGCCGCCGCGGCACCGCCGGAGGACCTGCTGCGCGAGGCGGCCCGGACCCTCGGCGAGCTGGCGTCGCGGTTCACGGCGTACGCCGTCGGTGAGCGCGACCGGTACGCCGGCCGTCGAGCCGACGTCCCGGGCCGCGGCCAGGCACTGATACCGGTCATCACGGTCGACCAGGAGGACCCGTACTCCACCTCGGCGCGCGTCTCCTTCGGCGACTACTACCTCGGTGGGAGCGGCGCCGCCCACGGCGGTGCGATCCCACTCGTGTTCGACGACCTGCTCGGCCGGTTGGCGAACGCCGGAGGGCGCCGGACCTCGCGCACCGCCTACCTCACCGTCAGCTACCGCAGCATCACCCCGATCGGCCGCGAGCTCCGGTTGGAGGGGCGCGTGGATCGCCAAGAGGGCCGCAAGCGCTTCCTCACCGGTCGGCTGTTCGACGGCGACACCCTGTGCGCGGACGCCGAGGCATTGTTCGTCGAGCTGCGGCCAGGGCAGCCCTAGACCTGCTCGGGCCGAGGTCTGCATGCCGAGCAGATCCTCAGGTCACCTGTTCAGGCAACCTGCACAGAAGGTACGGTCGAAACATGCCCTCATCCGCCGTTCCGCTGCCGGTGACGCTCTCGACGACGGCTGGTGACCTCGCCGTGGTCGCGGGCCAGCTCGCCCGGCGGCTGCGTTCGCGCAGTGCCTTCCCGGGCCACCAGCTCATCGCCCTCGGCCACCTGGATCGGGAAGGTGCCTGCACCACGAGCCGGCTGGCGGCGCTGGAGCGAATCCGCCCGCAGTCGATGGCCCAGACCGTCGCCGAGCTCGTCGCTGCGGGCGCGGTGGACCGGCGGCCCGATCCCCAGGACGGCCGCCAGATCCTGCTCGAGATCACCGAGGACGGCCGACGACTGCTCGAGCGCGAGCGGAGTGCCCGGCGCACGTGGCTGGCGGAGCAGATCGCCGAGGCGCTCGACGACCGGGAGCAGGCGGTGCTCGACGAGGCCGTGCAGCTGCTGCGCCGGCTGCTCGAGGGATGAGCATCCGCGAGCCGGTCGCCCACTCGCCGGCGGAGGCCAGGACTCCGGCCGCGGGCGTGGTCGTCCCGGCCCCGGCGGCGCGCACCGGCACTGCCGGTCCCGCTCCGGCCGGCAGAGGTCTGGTCGCCGCGCTCGTCTTCTGCAGCCTGTGCGCTTCGGTGTCCGGCTCCCTCGGCGTGCTGCTGATCCCCACACTCTCGCGGGAGTTCGACGTGTCGCGAGGCGCGGCGCAGTGGGTGCTCACCGCCGCACTGCTGGTCGGCGCCGTCGCGACGCCACTACTCGGCGCCCTGAGCGACCGGCCGTACCGGCGGACGGCGCTGCTGTGCGCCCTCGGCCTGGTCCTGCTCGGGACGCTCCTCTCGGCCACCGCGACGAGCTTTCCCCAGCTGGTGGCCGGTCGGGCGTTCATGGGCATCACCTACGGGATCATCCCCATGGCGACCGCCATCGCCCGCGTGAACCTCCCACCTCGACGCGCGAGATCGGCCATCGCGGCACTGTCGGTGACCACCGTGACCGGGGCCGGGCTGAGCTTCCCGCTGACCGGGTTCATCGTGCACTTCTCGACATTCCGCATGGCGTTCGCCTTCGCGGCCGTGTTCACGATCCTCGCCCTCATCGCGATTGCCGCGGCCACACCCCGGCAGGACCCCGCAGAGGCTCCACCGGCCGGCCGGCTCGACGTCCTCGGCGCCGCCTCGTTGGCGGGCGCTCTGGCGAGCCTCCTGCTGGCGATCAGCGAAGGAGGGACCTGGGGCTGGACGTCCCCGGCTGTGCTCGGGCTGTTCGCCGCCTCCGCGGTTCTCTTCCCGCTGTGGGTGAGGCACGAGCTGGCAACCCAGCACCCGCTCGTCCGCCTCCGGTCGCTGCGCCGCTCCCCGGTCGCCCTGGCGAGCACCGTCGCGCTCGTCCAGGGAGCCATGCTCTTCGCGGGCTCGTCGGCGGTGACCCAGCTCGTGCAGACCCCGGTCGCTGCCGGGTACGGATTCGGCCTGTCGCTGGCATTCGCCGGCCTGATGATGCTGCCGAACACCGTCGGGAGCCAGGTGTCCCACCGGATCGTCCGCGTCCTGCTCCGCCGCGTCCCGGCGTCCCGGCTGCTGGCCTTCGGCCCTGCGCTCGTCGGCCTCGACTTCGCCTTCCTCGCCTTCTTCCACGACCAGCTGTGGCAGGTGGTCGTCGGCATCTCCCTGCAGGGGCTCGGCATCGGCGTGAGCTTCGTGGTGATGCCGCTGATGATCCTGTCGGTGGTACCGGCGGAGGAGACCGGCAGCGCGGTGGCGTTCAACGCGGTGCTGCGCACCGTCGGGGGGTCCATCGGCAGCGCCATCACCGGCGCCGTTCTCGCCTGGTCCACCCTCACCGGCAGCACGCTGCCCGACGAACACGGCTACACCGTCATCTTCGCGATGAGCGCCGTGGGTTGCGCCGTCCTGGTCACCGCGCTGCTCGTCGTCCCCGTTCTCCTGCGGCGCCGACGCGAGCGCCGCGCGGGCTGACGGTCGTCCAGGGACAACCGACCGCCCCGGACGGACGACAGGGCGGGAGGACCGGCTCCCCGGTGCTCCCGCCCTGTCGCGCGTGGTGCGATCAGTCCTTGGTCACCCCGAGGTAGCGGGCGTCGAAGATGCCCTGCAGGTCAGCCCAGCCCATGTCCTCGATGCCGACGACCTTGTCGGAGTAGGCGAACTGCGTGGGCAGCTGGCAGAGGAAGACGTCCAGCGCCTGCTCGGTGACCAGCGTGTTGGCCTCCTCGAGCACGTCGGTCCGCGCGTCCTCAGCCAGCGTCGGGTCCAGCGACTCCGTGACCAGGGCCTCCAGCCCCTCCGGCTTCGGCCCGGGGAAGCGGGTGGTCAGGAAGTTGTCCCTGATCGTGATCGCCGGCAGCGGCGACGCGACACGGGTCTGGATGTGCATGTCGTAGCCGCCCTGCGCCCACATGCCGGTGATCTGCGTCGGGTCACCGGGAACGACCTCGACGTCCACCCCGATCTCGTTGAGCTGATCCTGGATCACCGGAGCGATGGAGACCTGCGGCTGCAGGCCCGCGCCGACGAGCAGGGTGAGCGACAGACCGTCGGCGTAACCGGCGTCGGCCAGCATTTCCTTGGCCTTCTCCGGGTCATATCCGTAGGTGTCCTCGAGGTCCTCGACGTGGCCGGGCAGGCCTGAGGCGATCGTCTGGTTCGACGGCGCGCACTGCCCGTTCAGGATCGTCTCGGTGAGCCCATCCCGGTCAATCGCCCAGTTCAACGCCTGCCGCACCTCTTCGTCGGCCAGCGGACCTCGGCCGGTGTGGAGGTACAGGCTGTACGTGCTGGCCGGGTCGAACGAGTGGAACGTGAAACCGGGTCCGAGATTCGAGGCCTGGTCGTACTGGCCGATCTTGCTCAACGCGGCATCGATCTGGCCGGAGCGGAGTGCGCTGAGCCGGGCGTTGTCGTCGGTGATCCCGATGATCTCGAGGCTGGCGACCTTCTGGGCGTCCTCGTCCCAGTAGTTCTCCGCCCGCTCGTAGACCACCCGGTCACCCAGGGCGACGTCGACGACCTCGTACGGGCCCGAGCCGGCCGGCTGGGTGTCGAGCGTGCCGCTGTTCAGCGCCGCGGGGTTGATGATGCTTCCGACGCTGGACGCCAGGACGTAGGGCAGGTCCGCCGCCGGCCGGTTGGTGGTGATGGCGACGGTCTGCGGGTCGACGACCTCGACCCCGGTGACCATGGACAGGAAGGTCTTCACCGTTGACTCGGGAAGGTTGAGCGCCCGGTCCAGGCTCGCCTTCACCGCTGCGGCGTCCACCGGCGTGCCGTCGTGGAACGTCGCGCCGTCGCGGAGGTGGTAGGTCTGGGTCAGGCCGTCCTCGGAGGTCTCCCACTCCGTCGCCAGCATCGGCTCCAGCGTGCGACCACCGGCCATGTTGGTCAGCCGGTCGTACACCGGCGCGACGTAGGGGTACTGCCCCACCGTCGTGTTCGTCTTGTGCGGGTCCAGCGCGAAGGCCGGAACCGTCCAGCCGACCCTGAGGGTCGCGTCGCGGTCGAGCTCGCCCGCCGCCGCGGCGTCGCCGCTCGACGAGTCCGTGTCGTCGCCGCCGCCGCCGCAGCCGGCCACCGCCAGCGTCACCGCGGCCAGGCCGGCGACCCAGGCATGGGCCCACCGGGGGGTCATTCCGTCGCGTGCTCTCGACATGCAAGTTCTCCTGAGATCGTGTCGCGGGCCTGTCCGGCCGGCGGTGCAGCGGACACCGATGTGCCTCGGATGGAAACGACGTGTCATACGTCTGAAGGCAGAGCGGAGGCTACCGTTGAGTTGGCGCCGATAACAACAATGATTTAGCTCTTTCATCGGATTGTGACGTGGGTCGGGAGTCGGCGTCGTTTCGAGCCCTGCCGGGCTCGCGTTCGACCTCACCGGCACGGCGTCGCGGCGACCCGGCCGCGGCCCGGACGGACGACCGGGCGGGAGTACCGGGTCCCCGGTGCCCCTCGGCGACCGGCAGCGTCACCGCGGCCAGGGCCGGCGACCCAGCCGCGTGCCCGCAGCGGACTGATTCCAGCGCGTGCTCTCGACATGCACGTTCTCCTGAGATCGTGTCGCCGGCCGGCCCGGCCGGCGGTGCAGCGGGCGGCGGTGCGCCTCGGGTGATGGACCGCGGCGGCTCGATCATCAACATCTCCTCGCGCAGCGGCTCCAAGCCCGCCCCGATGACCGGGCAGTACGCCGCAGCCAAAGCCGGAATCGAAAGCCTGACCGGCACCATGGCCGTCGAGTGGGGCCACCTGGGCATCCGCGTCAACGCGATCGCTCCCGGGGTCGTGGTGACCGAGACCAGCGACGAGCGCATGACGGCCGGCCGCCGGTACCGGCAGATCCAAACCGTCCCGCTGCAGCGCCTGGGCACACCGGACGACGTCGGCCCGCTGTGCGTGTATTTCGCAGCCGACGAGAGTTCGTGGGTCACCGGTTCCGTCGTCCAGGTGACCGGGGGAAGCCCGGTGCCGGTCGGGTACCGGACCTATCTGCATCACCGCAACAAGGACGTCGCGGTCCCTGAGTAGTGTCCCACTCGACACTGCGACTCTTTGCGCGTAAGCAGATAGATGATCTGCTCGATTTCCATCGTGCAGGCGACCGCTCGGGCGCGGGCTGCGGTCTGCGTGCGAGGTCGCGGCGCGCCGGTGCGGAGCCCCAGGAGGGAACCATGAGCGGCATCGACTGCCGCCGGGAGCGCGCGGTCCCGGAGCTCGGCCGTGTCCGTGCCGGGGACGCCCCCGCGTCGGGTTCGGCTGCCCGATGAGCTCACCATCCATCGCCGGGTTGCACCGGCGCAGCGTCTCGATCGATACCGCGGAGACCGAGCACGAGGGCTCGCCGGCCCTGTTCCTGCGCGGCCGCCTCACCGACGAGCGACCCGATCACGACGCGGTACGCGTCGTGCACGACATGCACCTCGACCTCACGGTGAGGCTCAGCGATTCGACCATCGTGTGCGCCGATGCGCACATGGGTTCCTTCCCGCACGCGGAGTGCCCGTTCGTCGCGCCGTCCTACAGCGACCTGGTGGGGCTGAGCATCACCCGTGGATACACGCGGGCTCTGCGTCAGGCCTTCGGCGGCACCGCGGGCTGCGCCCACCTTTACGAGCTCGCACGCGCCATGGGCGCCGCACTCATGCAGGGGCGAGCCGCGCACTCGGCCGCCCGCCGAGCAGCAGCCGACATCCCGACCCTGGCCTCGGCGGCCAGCCTGCTGAGCCTGCGGGGCACCTGCCACGTCTGGGCACCCGACGGCGTCGGCGAGCAGAAGGTCGCGGCCGGCTGGCGACCGACGTCCGCGGAGTACCCGGCCCCACCCCTGCCACAGATCCTGACCGAGGAGCAATCGTGAGCACCGAGCCCGCCGTCATCCGTCCCCTTCCCCAGCTGTCGCTGGCCAGCGGGGACTTCTGGACATCCGGCGAGGACGGGATCCTGCGCATCTCGCACTGCGCCACCTGCCACCGGTGGTTTCACCCGCCGTCGCCCATGTGCCCGTACTGCCGGGCCCGGGACATCTCGCTCGACCCGGTCTCCGGCCGGGCCACTGTTGTCGCGCTCAGCGTCAACCACCAGCAGTGGTTGCCGTCGTTCCCGCCCCCCTACGTGGTCGCGATCGTCGCCCTCGAGGAGGACGACGGCGCCCGCCTGACGACCAACGTCGTCAACTGCCCGCCGGAGGACGTGGTGATCGGGCAGCGCGTTCGGGTGCTCTTCGAGCAGCAGGAGGAGGTCTGGATCCCCCTGTTCGAGCCCGATCCCGACCACGCCGGCAGCCTCGGACCGCTGCCCGAACCGCGCGACTACAAGGCGGCGCTGCGGCCGATGGCGTCGATGGACAAGTTCGAGGACAGGGTCGCCATCACCGGGGTGGGGCAGTCGCGGGTCGGCCGCCGGCTCATGGTCGACCCGATCTCCCTGACTGTCGACGCCGCCCTCCAGGCCGTCGAGGACGCCGGGCTGACCCTGGACGAGATCGACGGCATCTCCTCCTACCCCGGACCGGCGGCGCCGGGCTTCTCCGAAGGCGGCATCACCCCCGTCGAGGAGGCGCTGCAACTACGCCCCACGTGGGTGAACAGCGGCGGGGAGACGCCCGGGCAGAACGGCTCCATCATGGCCGCCATGCTCGCCGTCTCCTCCGGCCTGGCCCGGCACGTGCTGTGCTTCCGCACCGTCTGGCAGGCCTCGCACGAGGCGATGGTCCGCTCGGGCCGGTGGAAGACCTCCACCGAGCGCGTGACCGGCATGATGGAGTGGCGGGCGCCGTTCGGCGCGATGTCGGCCGCGCAGTGGATCGGCATGCACGCCTCGCACTACATGCACCGCTACGGCGTCGGGCGCGAAGCGCTCGGCTGGATCGCCGTGAACGGGCGGACCAATGCCGGCCGCAACCCCGAGGCCGTCTACCGCGACCCGTTCACGCTCGACGACTACTTCGCCGCGCGCATGGTGACGACGCCGTTCGGCCTGTACGACTGCGACGTGCCTGCCGACGGCGCGGTCGCGGTGATCGTCTCGGCGATCGACACCGTTCCCGATCGGCCCAAGCCCGCTGTCCTCGTGGAGGCGGTCGGGACCCAGATCCTCGAGCGGCTCTCCTGGGACCAGGACACTCTGACCCACATGCCGCAGGCGCTGGGTCCCTCGGCTCACCTGTGGACCCGCACCTCGCTGCGACCGGACGACGTGGACATCGCCCAGCTCTACGACGGCTTCACCTTCAACGCACTGTCCTGGCTGGAAGCACTGGGCTTCTGCGGCCTCGGTGAGGCGACCGACTTCCTCGACGGGGGCAAGACCATCGCCCTGGACGGCCGGCTACCGATGAACACCTCGGGCGGCCAGCTCTCCGCCGGCCGGCTGCACGGCTACGGCTTCGTCCGCGAGGCGGTGCTGCAGCTGCGTGGGGAGGCGACCGGCCGGCAGGTCCCGAACGCACGGGTCGCCGCGGTGAGCGCCGGGGGTGGCGTCCCCTCCGGCGTGATGCTGCTCCGGCGCGCCTGACAACTGCATCCGGACGGCGCCCGGCCCCCTCCGCGATGTGCGCGGAGGGGGCGGTCGACGTGCAGGGGGCGGGCACACCGGAGCCGGCGCGCCGTCGTACCGCCTCAGCCGTGGGGTCGGTACTCCAGGAACCCCCGGGCGCCGGTGTCGTCCTTCGCCCGCTGCCCGTTGCGCTCGGCCGCAGAGCCCAACTGGGCCGCGCGGTCGCGGACCCGGCCGGCCTGTTCGGCGTCTCCGGCGGCCTCGAGCCGTGCGGCCTCGCTCTCCAGCCGCTGGATCTCCTCGGCCAGGCGCGCGCCTGCCTCGTTGTAAGTGAGGAGGTCGTGGTCCTCCTCGAGCTCCCGGGTCACCGCCTGCTCGCTGTGGTCCGTCACGCGACCATCCCCTCTCATCTCAATCCCGCCAGCGCCCGGACGGGGGCTGCACCGCGCCGCGATCCGTCGCCCTGAAGAGACCTTTTCAACAGGGCAACGCGACTGTAGCGTCACATTCATCCCCCTCTTTTGGAAGGCGACCATGAGCGACTTGACGTACCGGCTCTACATCGATGGCGAGTGGGTCGACAGCGACGGCTCCGACACCATCGAGGTGATCAACCCCGCGACCGAGGAGATCATCGGCCGGGTGCCACAGGCGACCCGGACCGACGTCGCCCGTGCCATTGCAGCAGCTCGCGAGGCGTTCGACAGCGGTCCATGGCCGCGCATGACCCCACGCGAGCGGTCGGAGGTCATGCTCCGCATGGCCGACGTCATGGATGCCCGGGTGCAGGACCTCATCGAGCTGAACATGCGTGAGGCAGGTTCGACCCGGCCGCTGGCCGAGTCCATCCAGGTCGGTATCCCGGTGGCTCACTTCCGGGCCATGGCCGAGGACACCATGCTGACCTTCGACTACGAGCGCCCTGTGCGCCCGTTCATCGGAGACGGGATCGGGCAGGGCGTCATCGTGCGCGAGGCCTGGGGCGTCGCCGCTCTGATCTCGGCCTACAACTTCCCGTTCTTCCTGAACGTGATGAAGCTGGCCCCCGCCCTGGCCTCCGGCTGCACGTTGGTGCTGAAGCCGGCGCCCACGACTCCGCTCGAGGCCTTCATCCTGGCGGAGATCGCCGAGGAGGCGGGCCTGCCGAAGGGTGTCCTGAACGTGGTCACCGGCGACATCGAGGCAGGTCAGGAGCTGACCACCAACCCCAGCGTCGACCTGATCAGCTTCACCGGGTCCGACACCGTGGGTCGGCTCGTCTACCAGCAGGCGGCGCCCACTCTCAAGAAGGTGGTCCTGGAACTCGGCGGCAAGTCCGCCAACATCATCACCGAGGACGCCGACCTGACGAAGGTCCTGCCGAGCATCCTCATGGGGATCACGCTGCACGCCGGCCAGGGGTGTTCCCTCCTGACCCGCACGCTCGTGCACGAGTCCCGGCACGACGAACTCGTGGCCATGGTGAAGGCCGCCCTCGACTACATCAAGGTGGGCGACCCGTCCGATGCCGACACCGTGATGGGTCCGCTGATCAGCGAAGCCCAGCGAGCAAAGGTCGAGGCACTGATCAAGGTGGGCCAGGACGAGGGTGCGAACATCGCCTACGGCGGCGGCCGGCCGGCCGGCCTCGGCAAGGGTTTCTACGTCGAACCCACGCTCTTCGTGAACGTGGACAACTCCATGCAGATCGCCCAGAAGGAGTTCTTCGGCCCGGTCGGCGTCATCATCCCCTTCAAGGACGACGCCGACGCGGTCCGGATCGCCAACGAAAGCGAGTTCGGTCTCGGTGGGGGCGTCTGGGCCAAGGACCCCGCCCGGGCGTACGCCATCGCCAAGCAGGTCCGCGCCGGCCACATCACCGTCAATGGTGGTGGCGGTGGCCTGTCGTGGTTCCACGCGTTCGGCGGTTACAAGCAGAGCGGTCTCGGTCGCGAGTGGGGTTCCGCAGGCCTCGACGAGTTCCTGCAGACGAAGACCATCGGCTGGGGCGTCGCCTCCGGCTGATCTTGGTGGCCTGCGCGAGCGTCCTCCGGGGCGCCCGGGCAGGCCATTCGCCGCGAACCCGGGGTCGAACGATCCGGGATCACGCCCGGCCCATCCTCGTCCAATAGTGCGATGATTCAGGTCACACAAGCCCTCCGCCCCACCACGCTTCAGGAGATTGCGATGCCTCTTCAGGACCACATGCAGATCATCTCGGTCGACGACCACCTGATCGA
>Ga0126305_10000241_pt1 | contig 24395 bp, 30 predicted proteins | sample Plot26_FD_92536 | JGI IMG/M metagenome (GOLD analysis project Ga0126305, IMG submission 92536) | Serpentine soil microbial communities from UC McLaughlin Reserve, CA, USA - Plot26 | ecosystem: Environmental > Terrestrial > Soil > Grasslands | place: USA: UC McLaughlin Reserve, Lake County... | reverse complement strand
GACGCGCATGGCCAGCTCCAGCTCGACGTCTACGGAGAGGTCATCAACGGCGCCGCCCGGTTCCTGGACCGCGGCGGGCGCTTCGACCGCGACACTAGCCGGATGCTCAACGATCTCGGTCGTACGGTATGCAGGCGCTGGCGCGAGCCGGACGAGGGAATCTGGGAGGGGCGCTCCGGACGCTTCCATAACACCCACTCCAAGGTCTTGTGCTGGGTCGCGCTCGATCGCCTCATCGAGATGCACGAAGCCGGGTACCTGGAGGTCTCGGTCGAACTCTTCCGCGCCAACCGGGCCGAGATCCGGAAGGAGATCGAGGCTCACGGCTACAACGAGCGGATAGGGAGCTACACGCGCACCTTCGACGGCGAGGAGATGGATGCGAGCCTGCTTACCATGCCGCTATACGGCTACATCGAAGGCAAGCACCCGCGGATGCGCTCCACGAGCGCCCGCATCCACGAGAAGCTCGCCCGCGACGAGCTCGTCTATCGCTACGAGACGGGGACTGACGACGGGCTCCCGCCCGGCGAGGGAGCTTTCGGTATCTGCAGCTTCTGGGCGGTGGAATGTGTAGCTCAGGGCGGCAACGTCGAAGCAGCCACCCAGTCCTTCGAGCAACTGCTCGCTTACGCGAACGACGTGGGCCTCTTCGCGGAAGAGATAGATCCCGACACCGGCGCGGCCCTCGGGAACTTCCCCCAGGCCTTTACGCATATCGGGCTCATCAACGCCGCGCTCACGCTCGCCGAGTACCGTGACGAGCACGCCCTCGCGGGGCAAGATCAACCACCAGCGGAGAAAGAGTTGGAGGATCACACATGAACAAGCGCAGCCTCTCGCTTTGGGGGTTTGTAGGTACAGTAATCCTGACGACCTTGATGGCCGCTAGCCAGGAGCTCGGTCTCAGCCGGATAAACTTCCCCTTCATGCTGGGGACCATGTTCACGCCAAACCGGGACCGGGCGGGGCTGATAGGCTTCGGCGTCCACTTCTTGAACGGCTGGATCTTCGCCTCCGTTTACGCCGCGGCCTTTGAGAGCTGGCGCCGGGCGAGCTGGTGGTTGGGCGCCGCGATCGGTTTGGTGCACGCGCTCTACGTGCTGGTCGTAGCCATGCCGGCCCTGCCCGCGATGCACCCGCGGATGGCGAACGAGCAGCAGGGGCCCACGCCGACCAAACAGCTCGAACCACCAGGCTTCATGGCCCTGAACTACGGTCGGCGCACCCCGCTCTCGGTGATCCTGGCCCACCTCGTCTATGGTGGAATATTGGGCGCGTTTTATCGGCTGAAATAGAGGCTTGAGAGAAGACAACCCTTCACAGCCGAGCGCCAGCTCGCCGATAGACCTCGTTACTTCTGCTCGGTACCGTCGGAAAGCGCCACTTCGAAGCAGCAGCGCGGTCTCTCGCCACGGTCGCAGCGTTCGTAGACCGGCACGCCCGCTAGCTCGGTGATCAAGGTCTGGGCCATGCGGCAAACCTCTGGGTGATCCGGCGTCACACCAGCCAGCGGGCAGCTATAGCCGCGGATGACTAACGCACCGTCTCGTTCCTCAAGTTCGGCGAGGCCACCCAACTCGTTGAGTACCTCAACTGCCGCTTCGAGCCGCGCGTGCGTGCCATCCGCCCCATCCGCCGGCATGGGATGCTCTTCCGCTAGGCGGCGACCCACGGACCTCAGTAGCGCCTCTGATTCCTCGGGCCCAAGACGCTCGGATAGGACATCCAGGAGCCGGCGAAGCGTAGGTTCATAGGCCTTCGGGAACAGGTCTTCGGCCTTCTGCGTCAGCTCATATACGTAAGCGGGCTTGCCACCGCCGCTGCTGCGGCGCACCGAACCTCGCTGTCGCACAATGCCGTCGCGCTCGAGAACGGCGAGATGTACGCGGACGCCGTTGTCCGTGAGACCCAGTGCCCGGGCGAGCTCCTCGACGGTGCGCTCTGAGCGCCTGAGCAGCGCAACGACCTGCCCCCGTGTGCTTTCGAAAAACTTCTCGTCCCAATTCGCAGCCAATTTGCTCCCTCCGTTCGTCCTTATCAGTATAGCAAATAAGTGAATATTATACTTGATATATTGCTAAAAGTCTGTATAGGTTGCCATGAAGGCAATTACAAACGGCCTTAAAGGAGGCACGTGATGAGATCAACGGTACCCAGCACCATCTCTTCGGAGCGCGTCTCTGTTGGCCGCCTCTTGCGCCACTACGGACCTTAGGCTTCCAATTACCATCACCGCGCTGGCGCGCTGGCGCTCGCTGGTGGCGGCTTCTAGAGCCTGTTTGCAAAATGCAAACCTTAGGGGATAGGTCTGATCGTCGGCTGGGTGATATAAGCTATAGGCTAAGGAGAGCTTATGTCGGTTGAGCTCGATCATATATTCATCTGTACCGAGGTTGGCGCAACGGAAGCAGATCAACTCGTGGCTTTCGGCTTGACCGAAGGTACCTCCAATCTGCACCCCGGCCAGGGTACAGCCAACCGCCGCTTCTTCTTCCACAATGCTATGCTGGAGCTGGTGTGGGTCCGCGAGGAGCGAGAGGCGCGAAGCCCACCCATCACTCCCACGCGGCTCTGGGAGCGGTGGAGGTACCGCTTCACCGGATACTCGCCTTTTGGCGTCTGCTTACGCCCGATGGTGCAGCACGCGGTGGCCGGACCGGCGGCGCTGCCTTTCGCGACGTGGGAGTACCGCCCGCCCTACCTGCCGCCTGAATTGCACATCGATGTCGCCACCGGGACAGCCGCGAGCGAGCCGCTGGTGTTCGCTACTCCATATAGCGGAAGGCCAGACGCCCTCCCCGAAGAGCGCCGCCAACCACTCGTCCACCCCAAGGGGGTCGTGGAGATCACGGGGCTACGCATCACGCTTCCGAGAGGCAAGCCTATCTCCGGCGTGGTGCGAGCGCTACAGCGGACAGGCGTTGTCTCCTTCGAGACCGGCAACGATCATCTGGCAGAGATCGAGTTCGATCACGGTAGCCAGGGCCAAAGCGCCGACTTCTGGCCATTACTGCCGCTGCGCTTTCGCTGGTAAGAAGCGCGAAACCGAACTCGATTCAAGAGAGTTCGCCGCGGCCACAGAAGGTAGCTGAATGTACCCGCCCGGCAAGTCATAGCCACAGCAGTATCGCGGCGAGGGTCAGCATTGCTAGGTAGCTCGCCGCTGACTTATCGCGGCCGTCATGGCTGCCGCACTGAGCTGGTTAATACCACGCTTTTGCGGTTATCCAACATATTTACAAAATAAGTCAAATAAATCATTGACATATTTGGATAATCTGCTATCTTGGTGTTGTTGCTGGAAAAGCGGGTGAGAAGAGCCCGCCAGCGGTCGGAGGCGCGAGGCCACGACCGCGAGAGAACGAGAAGGGAGTAGTTATGGTTAGAGCGGTCGCTTTGGTGTTCGGGGCGTCCTTCTTGGCAGTAGGGACCCTCGGCTTTGTGTTGAACCCTACGGGTGGTGAGCTGCTCGGCATCTTCGCCGTGAACGTGCTCCACAACCTGGTGCACTTGCTGTTCGGCATATTTGGGATCACCGCCGCCTACGCGGGGTGGTCGCGGACCTACTTGCAGGGTGTGGGCGTCATCTACCTGCTGTTGACCGTTCTGGGCTTCGTCCCCGGGCTCTTCTTCGGGGACGATCTGCTGCTCGGTTTGGTCCACGTAAATTTGGCGGACAATTTCTTGCATCTGGTGCTCGGGGGGGTTGCGGCTTACTTCGGCTTTGCTCCCCAGTACGGCAGGCGAGTGTCCAGGACGGCCTAAGGGGGTTCGGGGTTATGGAGCCATTCTCAGGAAATCCCCGCATCCTCTCGGCGGCCACGGCCGTCCCGACCCATCGGGTGGGGCAGCGGGAGATCAAGGAGTTCGCCCGCAATCTCTTTGCAGGTACGTTCCGGGACCTGGAACGGCTCCTCCCTATCTTCGACAACGGCCAGATAGGGGCGCGCCACTTCTGCCAGCCGCTGGAGTGGTACGGGCGGGAGTACTCGTTCCCCGAGCGGAACGCGTTGTATAGAGAGCACGCCCTGGAGCTCTCGGAGAAGGCTGCGCGCCGCTGCTTGGACCGGGCAGGGGTGGAGCCTGAGGATGTCGGGGCGCTCTTCTTCGTCTCCACCACTGGTATCTCGACACCAAGCCTCGACGCGAAACTGCTCTTCAGAATGGGGCTGAGCCCCAACCTCAGGCGCATTCCCATTTGGGGATTGGGCTGCGCGGGCGGCGCGGCAGGGTTGGCCCGGGCAGCCGACCACGCCCGGGCTAATCCGGAGGAGCTGGTGCTAGTGGTTGCGGTGGAGCTGTGCAGCCTTACCTTTCAGGCCGGCGACGCCTCCAAGAGCAACCTGGTCGCGGCGAGCCTCTTCGCCGACGGGGCTGCCGCGGTACTGCTTGGCACGGGAGCCGAGGGGCCTGAGGTGCTGGGAAGCCACAGCACGACCTGGCCGAACACTGAAGACGTCATGGGTTGGGACCTGATCGAGACGGGCCTCAAGGTCCGCTTCGCCAAGAGCGTGCCTCAGATAGTCCGCACGCGGACGCGGGCGACCATAGAAGAGGCCTGCGAGAGACACGGTCTGGCCCTCAAAGACCTCCGACACCTTGTCGTGCATCCTGGCGGGGCGAAAGTTCTCGAAGCCTACGAGCAGGCACTCGGGCTCGAGCCGGGTAGCCTCGACCTTCCCAGGGAGGTTCTGCAGGAGTACGGCAACATGTCTAGCGCATCGGTCCTCTTCGTCCTGGAACGGTTCTTGGAGGATTACCCCGCGCGAAGCGGAGAATACGGGAGCATCTCGGCTTTGGGCCCAGGCTTCTCGGCCGAGCATGTTTTGTTCCGATGCTAGAGGCGCTATTCGTAGGGTGTAGTGACGGCTATAACTACCGAAAGAGGAGTTGTGGAATCTCTTACGTTTTTGGCCGCCTTCGTCTTGCTCATCGCGCTTCAGCGGCTCCTGGAGCTGGGCCTTTCCCGCCGCCACGAACTTGTCCTGAAAGCCAAGGGAGCCTACGAGTGCGGGGAGGGACATTATCCGGCTATCGTCGGGTTGCACGCCGCGTGGCTGGTCTCCATGCTCGTCGAGGGGTACTTGCGAGGACCGGAGCTACCTACCTTGTGGCCGCTCTGGGCGTCCCTCTTCCTGGGGGGGCAGGCGCTCCGTTACTGGGCCATCCTGAGCCTCGGCGAACGTTGGACCACTAGGGTTATGGTTCTGCCCGGAGTCCCCCTCGTTGCGAGCGGACCATACAAGCACGTCCGGCACCCCAACTACTTAGCCGTCGCCCTGGAGATCCTGGCCGCCCCGTTGGTGTTCGGAGCTCTTGTCACGGCGCTATCGTTTACCTTGCTGAACGCCGGCGTGATGGTAGTGCGCCTCCGGTCCGAGGAACGGGCGCTACGAGGGGTAGAAGGACCGTGCTAAGTTCCGTAGTAAGTGCTACTCAAAAGGAGGCAGCGCCTTCCGTAAGCTTCCCCGCTGCCCCAGCGCGGGACGAAGATGAGGCGCGTTCCATATCCCCTCAGCAAACCGACTGCTGCATCGTGGGCGGCGGGCCGGCAGGGCTGGTCCTAGGCCTCCTCCTGGCGCGCGCGGGCGTGTCCGTAACGCTGCTCGAGGCGCATAGGGACTTCGAGCGTGAATTCCGCGGAAACACCATCAACCCCTCTGTCCTGGAGATAATGGAGGAGTTGGGTTTGGTGGACCGTCTGCTCGAGCTTCGCCACGCCAAGATTCCCCGGTTTACCTTGCGATCCGCCGACGGCTCCATCGATTTCGCCGATTTTCGTCGCTTGAAGACGCGCTACCCGTACATACTTATGCTCCCTCAGACTCGCTTTCTGGGATTCGTCGCCGCCGAGGCGCGCAAGTATCCTGGCTTTCGTCTAGTGATGGGCGCGCGGGTGAAGGAACTCATAGAAGAGGACGGCGTGGTCCGTGGGGTCCACTACCGGACCTCAGAGGGCCTTCGCGAGGTACGCGCTCGGCTCACGATCGGGGCCGATGGCCGTTTCTCTCAGGTCCGGCAGCTGGCCGATTTACACCGGGTCGAGGGTTCGTCGCCTATGGACGTCTTCTGGTTCAACCTGCCGCGAAAGCCGGACGATCCAGAGTGCGCCGGCGCGATCTTTCGCTTCGGCCCCGGTAGCCTGCTGGTACTGATGGATCACTTCGATCACTGGCAGGTCGGCTATATCATAGAGAAGGGCAGCTATGGCCAACTCCGCGCCACCGGTCTGCCGGCCCTGCGTCGGTCTGTCGCCGAACTGGCGCCGGAGCTCGCCGATCGCGTTGGACACTTGCAGGATTGGAAGCAGGGCTCGCTGCTCTCGGTGGAGTCGGATCGCCTGAGGCGCTGGTACCGTCCGGGGCTGCTCCTCATCGGAGACGCCGCCCACGTAATGTCTCCGGTCGGCGGCGTCGGGATCAACTACGCTATCCAGGACGCCGTCGTCGCGGCCAACGTGTTGGGTGGTCCGCTTAAGTCCGGGAGGCTGCGGTCGCGGCACCTGGCGGCCGTGCAGCGCCGGCGCGAGTGGTCGACGCGCCTGGTGCAGGGAGCGCAGAGCGTGGCACAACGGTGGGTAGTCTCTGGTGCGCTCGGTGCGAGCGAGGTGTTTAAGCTACCCGTACTCCTCCGCCTCTTGTTGCGTACACCCTTCTTGCGCGACCTCTTCGCCTACTTGATCGCCTTCGGCGCCCGGCCGGTTCACACGAGAGGCGAATCCGCAAGTGTGTCCTCTGGTTGGGAAAACCACAGTGCTCAAGAAACGAAGCGTATCGCAGACATAGGAGGTCTTGGTCAAAATGAATGAAGGAAAGATCCTGGTCGCCGGAGCCTCAGGCAGGGTAGGCGGCGCGGCCGTCGAGGGGCTGCTCGAGGCCGGGTTCGAGGTGCGGGCGCTGGTGCGCCGGGCTGAGAAAGGAGAACGCCTGCGGATCCTGGGCGCTGAGCTGGCCGTCGGGGACGTCACGGAGCCCCGCACCCTGGTGCCCGCCGCAGAGGGGTGCTCCGGAATACTGTCAGCCTTGGGCGCCGGGCCGGGACGAGGAGCATCCGAGGCGATCGAGTACGAGGGCAACCTCAACCTGCTCTCGACGGCGCGCTCGGCGGGGGTCAGGCGTTTTGTGTACAGCTCAGCACTTCTGGCCGACCACCCGCTGGCCCAGAAGGTCGGGTCGCTCCGGGAGAAGGCCCGCTTCGAGAGGGAGCTGCTCGCCACGGAGGACGTTTCTTCGACCATCCTGCGCCCGGCGATATTTATGGAGACCCTCCGCATGATGCTCCGAGGCTCGGTCGCGTTCGTCCCCGGTCGCCAACGACAGCCCCTCTCCTGGATCGCTGCCCGCGACATAGCCCGGGCGGCGGTGCAAGCCTTTAAGAGGGACATTGCCGGTCGCTATGAGATCTCCGGCCCGGACACCACCACCTTCGACGGAGCCTTCGAGCGTCTCGGAAGGGGCCGAGGGAGGCGAATACGGACTCTACACCTGCCACTGATCGCTATGCGCGTCCCCGGACGGGTCGTCCCCTACGTCCGGGAGCTGGCGCACATGATGGCCTTCTTCGATGTCGTGGGCTATGCGGCAGACCCTTCGACACTGCGGGACACGTTCGGGGTGCGCGCTCTCACCATAGAAGAGTGGGCCGGTAGAACTGGTTGAGCGGCAAGGTAGATAAGAAACTAGGAATCTCACGCGAGGTCAGGAAGCGTTGAGTAGGAAAGAGGTGCAGAAGATGACCCTGGAAGACAGCCGCGTGGTGGTGCGTACGGGGAGCACTCTGCGTACCGACGCCACGGCGAACGGTTATACGCTCGTGGCCGACGAACCGGTGAGTGTGGGGGGTTCTGACTCCGGGCCCACACCCTACGACTACCTGCTGGTCGCGCTCGGGTCGTGCACTGCGATGACCCTCCGCATATACACGGACCGCAAAGGATGGCCGTTAGAGTCGTTGACGGTCCGACTGAGTCATCAGAAGGACCGCGCCGGGGACCGCGAGGTGAAAGATCGGAAGGTCGACCACATTAATCGCGAGCTTGAGTTGACGGGCCCGTTGGAAGAGATGCAGCGCGGGCGACTCTTGGAGATCGCCGATCTGTGCCCCGTCCACCGGACGCTGGAGTCTGGGGTGGTGGTGGAGACGAACCTGGCAAGGGTCGAGCACAAAGCGCTTGCGGCCGCTCACAACGGAAAGGAGCTTTAACCATGAGCAAGACGCAATACTACGACGCTGCCGTTATCAGGACTAGGCAAGGTTACGAGAAGAAGAAGGGTACGTTCGAAGAGGCTCAACGGGTGTGCGAGAGCGAGCCGGAGCGCCTACAACTCGACCTGTATACATTTGTAATTTTTGTACAAACTTTGTAATTTCTGTACAGACGGCGTTGTACAAAAAATAGGCTCAAGAGGGCATTTTTTGTACAGGACGGATTTCTGTACAAAAAATAGGTTCGATACCAAGTTCGTGAGTAGCCTGTACTAGTACGCAGGTGTTATGGGCTAAGACCTTGCACAGCGCCTCGTTTATCTGTCCGGTGTCGCTCTTGGAGCGTAAGGAACTGCCGAACTTCCCCTTTATCATGGAGTAGGCGGTTTCAATGTTGCTTCGCTTATGGTAGTGCTCCATATACTCCTCTCGCTTGTACATAAACAGGTGGTACATCCTTGCCCATGCGCCAGCCTCAGTGGGCTCTAGAGTGTTGCTCTTGAACGGTATGAAGGGCATCCCGCCAACCATCTCAACTGCGTTCAGGTTCTTCCGAGAGAGGTAGGCTTTGTCGGCGCTCACCTCCCTAACATCGAAGTTCGCGGCGGTCCTCTCAACTAGCGGGACAAAGTAATTGGTGTCGTTCGCTGCCCAACCGCTTATCTCTACGGCACTAACTATCTTGGTGTTGACGCCGCACATGAGATGCACCTTGACCCATTCTCTGTTATCCACTTCGCGTCCGTACTTTTTGTTGAACCACCGCACGAACCTCGATGAGCTGAAACCTGAGGAGTCAACGGCAAAGTCAGTTTCTACGGCCTTCAGAGGCAAGCTACTCGCGGTTATGAGACTCTTGAGAATGTCCGTAAGCTCCGGCTTCGCACGGTAGTTGCTCATAGAGTTGTAGTGCGGCAGGCTGTTTACAAGCCCTTCAACGAAGGCTTGCTGTAGGTCGCTATTAAAGCGCCGCAAAGAGAAGCCGACATAAACCCGATAGACAGAAGCGAAGAGCATATCCGAGAGCGGCAGACGTGGCTTGCCCTTACCCCGTCGCTCCGGTTGAGGAACGGTCCTACAGAGTTCGGCTAAGAGCACCGCGAAGCGCCGCTTTTCCTCAGATTGCGCGGCGTCGTAGGATGGCCAGTTCCGATTCCCCTTCACCTTCTAATTATACGTAGACGCCTACGCATAACAACGGGAATTTGGCTTATCTATGCGGAATTCTGCTAGGAGGATTCTGCTTGTTGGCGCTTCTTAGCCCAACGTGCCTTAGCCGCTTTGCGAGCGGATTCGGACCTTTCTTCTTTGGTCATCTTCGCGGCGCGGGCTTTACCGCCCTTAGCTCCCCCGAGCTTGCCCAAAATTCGGGCTGCCTCACGCTTCTCATCTTCGGTCATGCATCAATCTTAGCGTGGGCGGGCAGGCATGACAAGGAGTTCAGTTAGCAGCGTATGCGTGGTGGTCTGCCGCTGTAGGAATCGCTTGGTCTGCGCCGGTGATGGTGTAGCTTGTTCGCGGGCGGGCTGCTGCGTAGGTCTTTCGCACTACCTGTTCAGCGCCCTCCCTAAGAAGGTCGCTAACGGTAACACCTCGCTGCTCGGCGATGGTCCGCAACGTGCTAACAAGCTCTCCATCTAAGCGCACAGACACCATCTGGGCCATACGACGTGGCGTGCCACGCTTGCCAGACCCAGGAACAACCTCTCCCGCGTGTGCCTGCGCTCTCTCCCGCCTAGCAATTTCGTTATTGCGTCTTTCCTCACTCATCTTCGCCACCTTCCCTTTTGTCCCGACCCTTTCCATTGTCGCCCCGTTGCTTTTTCCCATTCTCTAATATCTTTAGGCCTGGAATCCCAGCCAGTTACTGGGCGAAGCCAGTCGCCACGCTTCCAAGACGTGTCGAAAAGCAGGGTCCACATAAAGTTCCCCTTCGCATTTGGACCGACGATGGCGAACTCGGCTGTGTCTACTGGTATCTCGATACTCACCCAATCACCGCTTAGAACTTCGTCTACCACCTGTTCGTCTATACCGTGTTCGGCGCAATGAGCGTGGTTCCCAGTAGGGTCGTCCTCAGAGTCCCAGTCAATAGCATCAAAGTCATCTAGGTTTAGTGGCCTACTCTTCTTCGGCATCGTCGCCACTGGGGGCGTCGAAAGGCAGTTGAATCGGCGGCGATTGAATAGCGCGAATGCGGTAGCGATTCAGTTCGTTCCCGTCAATAGACAGGGTAAAGCAGTATTCACCTGCTCGTTCCAGAATTAATCCGTCTAATGGGTAAGCCATCGATATTATGGACGGGTCTCCTCGGTTCATGTGTGGGGACGCCCCTACCCGTATATCTCCGTCAATTCTAAACGGCAAGGTCTCTTCATCAGGGCCTATAAGTTCGATAGTGATGTGATGATTCTCCAAGTACGCTCTGGCAGGCACCTTGATTACAGCAACCAGCGAAGCAATTACTCGTGTCGGAAAGGAGTCCCGGAAGAGACTGTTCCAAAAACCCCCGTTTACGTACAGCTTGTTGTTCTCCACAGCAGCATGGTCCGCTGTGAAGAAAGCCAACGCCTCAAAATCAACCAACCAGTCGAGTCTTCCACTCTGTGTCATACAATGATGTTACTACGTTGTCATACACAAAGCAAGAAATTCTGCTATCCTCCTTGTTATGAGGTGTATCCGTGACATAGAGGGGAGGTGGTTGGATAGCCAGGAAAAGAAGGTCTTCGAGTGGCAGGCCACGGTCTGCTGTTACGGGGCGGTTCGTGACTTGGGCTACTGCCCAGCGCCACCCGAAGACCACCGTTGTCGAGAAGAGGAAGTAAGTAGCTTCCCCTTCTAAGGTTTGCAACTGTAACACGACGTGATGATTTGTGCGGATACGAAGGGGGTCACAGAAGGCCCCCTCCTCTTTGTAATCCTTTGTAATTTTTGTACAGAGTAGCGCATTTTTGTGCAAAACGGATTTTTTGTACAACGCCTGTACAGACGGGATCTTTTGTACAACGCCGCCTCTACCCAGAAAAATTCTTGCGCCTCTAAACGACTCGCGAAATGGCTGTCCTGACCAACTCTTGGAAGGTCGCTACATTATCTTGAATCTTCCTGCGCGTCTGTTCCGGTGGAGTTCCTGACCGTTTGTGGCCTACTTCATTTCGCAAGCGCGAGTAAGCCGTCTCAATCACGCTCGGACGGTCAGGTCTCGGACTCTGTGGAATACTTGGCACCTCCGAACGAATAGAGGCATCAACCTGTTTTTGGTCGTCGTTATTGATCTGTAACAGGATGTTATAGAGGAACATGAAGCGGGCTACGGGGTCGCTCTGGTTGAGCGCAAACCGATAGGCAGAGTAGAATTGATTAGCATCTATGTAGGTTTGCTCCAGTCGCCTCGTTAGGTCTCGGCATGTATCCTCGCCCAGCGTAAGAACGGGAATCGCTTGATCCCACATGAGGAGCCGCTCGCTCCGAACTCTGTAAGAAGAACCGGATGCGTCTTTCGGAAGTGAAGCCCCCGTGTAATGCGGTTCACCGACAGGGACATTGCGGTAGAACGCAAGTCAATTGATGATCGAAGGAAGTATCTCTTTGGCGATGTCTGCCGCCTCCTCCAAATCAAAAACGTCGGTCAGGTGTAACACGATATTCAGCTTCTCGTTGTCTCGTGCTTCTACGACGATCTTCTCTACCGCTGGATGCTGGTTTGACACTTCGATTGGTTCGAACCGCACCCCTGCGATCGGAGCAACGAATTCGATAGTTCCAGATGCCATCGTTCCTCCGAAAAGACATCGAACAAAGCAAGGCCGCGCTCATCTCCCACTACGCGTCTCTAGTGCCGCAGGGGCTAACCGGACTATCCTCGGAAGAGAAAAATCAGATCTACAAGATGATGCACCTTCACGTCCTCGCCCAGCGTGACGGCACTCTCATTGCCGATTGGGGTTGTAATGTCTTACCGACACCTCCTGGTAATTGTCACACTCCGGGCAGGTGAACGGCCGTACCTTACGCGAGCTGAAGGCCGGAACGATGGTCGTCTTGTTGAAGTCGAAGACGTAGCCGCACTTCTCGCACTTCTGCCGGAAGGTGACCACCGTCCCCCGCTCGTTCACTATCGAACCCCCCGTCATCTCTATCGCCAACGCGCCACCTCCGAAAAAGCGTCCGTGCTTGCGGATTAGATTGTACTGGAGTTGGGTGAAGACCGGCTTGGCTTAGAGGACATTCATCTGCTCCAGGACCGCGGAGCAGAGGGGACTCTCGGCGTCGAGGAAGCAGTCTATGATGTCGTAGTGGATCTTGCTGGTAGAACAAGGAGGTCGCCTTCCAGCCCCTTAGCCTTCCAGGTCCCAAGGAAGGCGTTCGACTGTCGGTGCTTGACGATGACGGTTGCAAGGCCTTTCGAAGCCGGACCACGGGCGACGAAGCCGAACTCCTTGCTCGTCCGCAACCGCTAACTCGCCTTTCACCTCTTAGGTCACTAGGCTTGCCTTGCGCTCCTTCTTCAGCTCCAGCTTGGCGACGGCGGCACGATGGACTTCGTCGGGGCCGTCGGCGAGCCTGAGGGTACGGGAGGCCGCCCAGAAGTTGGCGAGCGGGTAGTCGTCGGAGACGCCGGCGGCGCCGAAGGCCTGTATGGCACGGTCGAGGACACGAAGCGTCGTGTTCGGGGCGACGACCTTTATCATGGCGATCTCGGCTTTGGCCTCCTTGTTGCTCACCGTGTCCATCATGTGGGCGGCCTTGAGGGTGAGGAGCCTGGATTGCTCGATCTCGGTCCTCGAGTCGGCGATCCACTCCATGATCACGCCCTGCTCGGCTAGGGACTTGCCGAACGCCTCACGCTCCTTGACCCGCTCGCACATGAGTCCGATGGCTCTCTCCGCCACCCCGACGAGGCGCATGCAGTGGTGGATGCGGCCCGGCCCCAGACGCCCCTGCGCGATGGCGAAGCCCTTGCCTTCTTCCCAGATCATGTTCTCCGCGGGGACGCGGACGTTTTCGAAGGAGATCTCGGCATGCCCGTGCGGCGCGTCATCGTAGCCGAAGACGTTCAAGGTACGCTCCATCTTCACGCCTTCCGCGTCCAGAGGAACCAGGATCATAGATTGCTGCTCGTATCGCGGCGCTTCCGGGTCGGTCTTGCCCATGAAGATGGCGACTTTGCAGCGGGGATCGGGTGCCCCCGTCGACCACCACTTGCGCCCGTTTACCACATACTCGTCTCCGTCGCGCTCGATGCGGGCACGGATGTTCGTCGCGTCCGAGGAGGCCACCTCCGGCTCGGTCATCGCGAAGCACGAGCGGATCTCGCCGTCCAGCAAGGGTTTTAGCCACTTATCCTGCTGTGTAGGACTACCGTAGCGTGCAAGGACCTCCATGTTGCCCGTGTCGGGGGCGTTGCAGTTGAAGACCTCGGGGGCGATGGGGGAGCGGCCCATGATCTCGCAAAGGGGCGCGTACTCCAGGTTGGTCAGGCTCGCCCCGAAGTCGGAGTCTGGGAGGAATAGGTTCCAGAGGCCCGCCGCTTTGGCCTTCTCTTTTAGCTCCTCCATTACCGGGGGGATGCTCCAGCGGTCCTCGGACGCCGTGAGCTGTTCCTGATAAGCCTTTTCGTTAGGATAGACGTGCTCTTCCATGAACTCGTTGAGCTCAGCCCGGAGCTTTTGCACCTTCTCGGAATAATCGAAGTCCATCGAATTCGCCCTCCTCGTGGTTGTCTGGTGCAGATCCGGCCCGCCGGCACGGAATCTGAGGGCTCTTATCCCGAAGAAACGCCCCTTCACGAGCAATTCTGGCACGGGGCCCTAGTCGTCGCAACCAGACCTCCTCGCGGTTGACTGGGATTCGGAGCGCCCATATAGTGGTCGGAAGAGGGAAGGTCGGCGACGCCAGCGAGGGAGCGAGGAGGAGATTAACGTGCGAAGGGGCGTTTCTGTCGGGTCGGGGCGTTTCTGTCGGGCGGTCTCGGGCGCTGTGGTTGCGCTGTTCGCGTTATCTGTGCTCGCGGCCTGCAGCGCGAGCGAGGCGCCGGGCGGGGGCAACAGGCTCTCGATCGCAACCGGGGGGACGGGCGGGGTCTACTTCGTCTACGGCGGTGCCCTGGCGGACCAGATCACGCAGAACATAGAGGGGGTCGAGGCTACCGCCGAGTCGACCTCGGCGTCGGTAGACAACATGACGCTCGTCGGCGACGAGAGCAGCGACGTGGCCTTCTCTTTGGCCGACACGGCGGCCGACGGTGTCGAGGGGCGGGAGGACTTCGAGGGGCAGCCGGTCCCCGTGCAAGCCCTCGCCCAGCTCTACACCAACTACACTCAGATCGCGACCACCGCCGGCTCCGGCATCGGTAGCATCGAAGACCTGAGGGGCAGGAGCGTCTCCGTAGGCTCACCTGGCTCCGGGACCGAGGTGATAGCACTCCGGGTACTCAGGGCGGCGGGTATAGACCCCAACGCGGACATCGACCGCCAGCAACTGGGGGTGGACGAATCCGTGGATGCGGTACGCGACGGCACCATAGACGCTTTCTTCTGGTCCGGCGGTCTGCCGACGGGTGCCGTTACCGACCTCGCCACGACGAACCAGATCGTGCTGCTCCCGAGCGTCGATTACCTCGGCGCGCTGCAGCAGCAGTACGGTGAAGTCTACCAGCAGGATATCATCCCGGCCGGCACCTACGAGGGGTTTGACCAGGACGTGGCCGTAATCGGGGTCCCCAACTACCTGGTCGTCAACGAGTCAATGGACGAGCAGTTGGCGTACGACATAACGAGGATCCTCTTCGAACAGCAGGACGCCCTCGCCGAGGCCCACCCCGAGGCCAACAACCTCGACATAAACACAGCCCCCCAGACCCCTCCGCTGGAGCTCCACCCCGGTGCCCAACGCTACTACGACGAAGCAGCAGGATAGGCGTCAGCTGTTAGCCATAAGCAAGCAACGAGGTCCCGGCAGTTGGAGGCTGAAAGCCAAGGACCATCCCTCGCGTCCGAGAAAGCGTTGGTTACTCCTCGTCAGGATCGCCACTCTTCTCGTTCTCCTCCTGATAGTAGTTGTGCTGGCCGCCGACTGGGGTGTATCGGTCGTGGTTCGGGACACGGATGGTAGGGTCGTGTCTCGCTCCTCGCTCCCCGACTCGGGCGAGTTTGGGATCGAGTACGTGCACTCCTACTACGGGGATCCGGCTTACGAGCACTTCTCTGCCGACCCTAAGGGAGGCTTCGAGCTCGTCGGCATCTATTCGCCCAACGAGGCAGTCCTCGACTACTACGAGCTCGAAGGCCGCAAGGAAGCGGACGGCGAACAGATGCGTCTCGTTCCCCACGAGGCGCGACGCTTCGAAGAGTTGGCCCTGGTCGGCACGGCGACGGGCCGCAAAACCCTGGTGCTGCCGGACCGCAGGGTGCCACTCTACACGGACGACGGCCCGGCGCACCTCACGCTCCGGATCGAGGAGAACGCTCCGTTCACCGAGGTTTTGGGCGGCTGGTGACGTGTGCGATGGACCGATTGACATAGGTGGACCAGCCAACTATTCTGGCTCGACAGGTGTAGGGAAAGGATAAAGCGATGTCCGAAGAACGCACCGGTGGGCGCACGAACGAGCGCGTGAGGCTTGAGGATCCGCACGCCAGCGGTGCGGAAGGGCTCATAGAGGAGTTCGAGGCTGAGAAGCCGGCTCGCGAGCTCGAGGGTTTCCCGAAGCACCTGCTCTCGGTCGCCGGGGTGGCGCTCTCCTGCTACGCCCTCTACTGGGTCTTGAGCCCCGTCCCGGCCCAGATCTACCGCACCAGCTTCCTCGCTATCGCGCTCGCGATGACGTTCATCCTCTATCGGGCCTGGGGAAGCTCGCGCGAGACCGAACGGGAAGGGCAAGAGGCCGAGCGGGAGGAGCGCAGCCCGGACAACCCGGGCGTTACGGACTACCTCTTCGCGGTGCTCTCCATCGTTGCGCTCGGGTACACCCTGGTAGTCTTCGACGAGTTCGTCCGGCGGGCGGCGCGTCCCGAGACTCTGGACCTGATCTTCGGCCTTGTGGCCATCCTCCTCGTACTGGAGGCGACGCGGAGGACCGTCGGATGGATACTGCCCGCCATCTGTGTGGCTTTCATCGCCTACGCCTATCTCGGCGCCTTGATCCCGGACTGGGCCAGGATCGGGCACGTCGGCTACGGGCCGAACCGTCTCGTGGGCCAGACTTACATGGGTCTTGAAGGCCTCTTCGGCGTGCCGCTGGACGTGGCCGCGACCTACATCATCCTATTCACGATCTACGGCGCCGTCCTGGAGTACTCGGGGGCAGGCAAGTACTTCATCGACGTGAGCTTCGCTGCCTTCGGCCAGTCCCGCACGAGCCCGGGGCGCACCACGACGCTCGCCGGATTTCTTTTGGGTACGGTCTCGGGATCGGGGACGGCGACGACCGTCACACTGGCCTCGGTCGCCTGGCCGATCCTGCGGCGTGCCGGCTACCCGAGGGAGGCGGGAGGCGGGGTCTTGGCGGCCTCAGGGATCGGAGCAATCCTCTCGCCACCTACGCTTGGGGCCGCGGCGTTCATCATCGCCGAGTTTCTAGGGGTGAGCTACCTCGAAGTCATGCTGTACGCTCTGATCCCCACGCTCCTGTACTACCTGGGGATCATCCTCGCCATCGAGTTTGATGCGCGGCGGTTCAGGACGCAAGGGGTCGAGGTCGAGACGCCGCCTTTGGGGTACCTGCTCTGGCGCTACGGCTACCACTTCAGCTCATTGTTCCTGATAGTTATCCTGATGGCCATAGGACTCACGCCTTTCAGGGCGGTCTTCTACGCGACGATCGTGGCCTTCTTGCTCTCGTTCTTGGACCGAGAGCACAGGATGGGGCCACGCAGGATCTGGGACTCTCTGGCGGCGGGCGCCATGGGGGTTCTGCCCGTGGCGGCGACGTGCGCGGCGGCCGGGATCATCGTCGCCGTCGTGTCACTGACAGGCCTCGGCCTGAAGCTCAGCTCCCTGATCGTCGCGCTCGCCGGGGGTGGACTCTTGCTCACTGCGCTTTACTCGGCGGTCGCGATCCTCATCCTCGGGCTCGCCGTACCGGTTACGGCCTCTTTCATCATCTCTGCCGTCATCATCGGGCCGGCGTTCACGGAGCTCGGCGTGCCTACGTTCGTCGCCTACATGTTCGTCTTCTACTACGCCGTCCTCTCCGAGGTGAGCCCGCCGACGGCGCTCGCGGCGGTCGCCGCCTCGGCGATAACCGGTGGCAACGCCTTCAAGACGATGATGCTGACCTGGAAATACACCCTGCCCGCCTTCCTCGTCCCGTTCGCCTTCGTCCTCACTCCGAACGGACAGGGGCTCCTCCTGGAAGGTTCGCCGCTGCAGATCGCGCTGGCCTTCCTCGCATCCGCCCTCGCCGTAGGCGCTTTAGCGATCGCCACCGGTGCCTGGCTCTTCGGCCCGGCCCGTGTCCCGGAGCGCGTCCTGTGTGCGGTCGCGGGGCTCCTGCTCCTCTATCTGGAGCCCTTCTGGGTCGGCGTGGGGGTGGCGGTGCTGGCGGCTGGTATCGTCGTGCATCTGGTCGGGATACGGGTCTTTGGGAAGCCCGACGCTCCCGAGGGTGTTACAGGGGGCACCGCGAGCGAAGAGGCCGGACGCTCAGCCGGCGAGACCGAGCAGGCCGATTAGCTCTTCGAGCTCCCTTAGCGTCTCCTTATCCAGCGGTGGGGCGGGGAAGCGGACGTGGGAGGAGGAGATTGCTCCTCGTAGCTTGAAGACCTCCTTGCGGATGCCGACGCCACCGACCCCGAGCTGGGCCTCGAACCGGATGAGCGGCAGGTGGCGGAAGAAATGCTCCCGCGCCTCGCTCTTACTCCCTTCCGAAAAGAGCTCGTAGGTGCGGACCAGGATCTCCTGGTAGGCGAAGCCGGTCATGATGCCTGTGGCGCCGCGCACAAGCTCCTCGTAGAAGTACATTCCCCCGAGGCCTCCGAAGATGCCGACGTCGGAGCGGATCTCTTTCAGCAGGCGCGTGATCTTGATCGTCGTCGGCGCCTCTTCGAGCTTGACGTAGCAGCAGCCCTCGATCTCGTCGACGATACTGGCGATGAACGGCGCGGGCATAACAACGCCTGTATTCACCGGCTCGTCTTGGACGACCACGGGCACGGAGACGGCCTCGGCCACCCGCTGATAGTGCTCGAAGACGAGATCCAGGTTCCCAACGTTGTTCGGTGGGGCCACCATAACCGCTGCTGCTGCCGCCGCTTCGGCCTCGCGGGCGCGCTCCACCGTCACCCTGGTCGCCGCCGCCGAGCAGCCCACCACGACCGGGACCCTTCCTCCTGCTGCCGAGAGGTAACGTTGCATAACCGCTCCCCGCTCGGCATCCGAGAGCTTGTGCGCCTCGCCCATGATCCCCAGAGGCACGAGGCCGTGCACCCCGGAGTCCAGGTAGAGCTCGGTTAGCGAATCTATGCCCTCAAGATCCACGTCCCCCTGGTCGGTGAAGGGGGTCAAGGCGATGGTGCAGACGCCGCTCAAAATCATGGGCACAGTATATAAGCACTGGGATGGGCTAACATGGACGGTGTGAGAGGAGGACTCTAGCAGTGCACGACTTCGTGGTGATCGGCGGCGGGATAGTCGGACTCTCGACTGCCCGCTCGCTCTTGCGTCGCTACTCGGGCGCGGGCGTGTTGGTGCTCGAGAAGGAGGCGGGCTGGGCGCGACACCAGACAGGCCACAACAGCGGGGTCATCCATAGCGGCGTCTACTACAAGCCTGGGAGCCTCAAGGCCCGCTTCTCCAAGGAGGGCGGGGAGAGGCTCGTGGAGTTCTGCCGGGAACACGGCGTCGCGTACGAGATCTGCGGCAAAGTCATCGTCGCGACGGAACCGGAAGAGATACCGAGCTTGAGAAACCTCTACGAGCGAGGCGTAAAGAACGGCCTTGTGGTCGAGAAAATAGGACCGGAGGAGCTCAAGGAACTCGAACCACACGCCACGGGCATAGCGGCGCTCAAGGTGCCGAGCACGGGGATCGTGGACTTCGTCGGGGTGACCGAGGCCTTCGCGAAGATGATCGCAAGAGAAGGCGGCGAACTGCGCACTGGGGCGGAGGTCACGGGCATCTCTGAGACAGGCGATAGGGTGGAGCTACGCACGCCCGGGGAGAGTTTCCGGGCGCGAGTGCTCGTAAACTGCGCCGGGCTCCATAGCGACCGGGTGGCCGCGCTCAGTGAGGTTGAAGCGGGAGCGAAGGTCGTGCCGTTTCGCGGCGAATACTACGAGCTCGAACCGGAGAGGCGTTATCTGGTGAGGAACCTGATCTACCCCGTCCCGGACCCTAACTTCCCTTTCCTCGGTGTTCACTTCACGCGCTCCGTCGAGGGCGGGGTAGAAGCGGGGCCGAACGCGGTCCTCGGCCTCGCTCGCGAGGGCTACAAGAAGACGGACCTGAACACAAGAGACCTGACGGAGACCCTCTCTTACCCGGCCTTCTGGCGGCTCGTGGGAAGGAACTGGAGGACGGGTGCCGGCGAGATCTGGCGCTCGCTGAGCAAGAAGGCCTTCGTGCGGGGCTTGCGGAGGCTCGTTCCGGAGGTCGAGGAGGACGACCTCGTCCCGACCGAGGCAGGCGTCCGGGCGCAGGCGTTGATGAAAGACGGCGCGTTGATGGACGATTTCCTGATCGTGGAGGGTGAGCGGAGTGTCAACGTCCTGAACGCCCCCTCGCCGGCAGCCACGGCCTGTATCCCCATCGGGGAGTCCATAGCGGACCGCGTCTCGGCCCTCGCGGGGTTTGGAGGCGGGCTCTGAGGCTTGCCACGATCGTCGGGACGACGAGGAGGTGGCCGCCGTCGTCTTGCCCGGTGGCGCCGTGCCGGTCGCAGAGATCCGCGCTCCTATAGGAAGCGCCCTGCCGTTGGATCTCTTATCTCTGTCGGAGAGCGAGCGTTTCCACGAGCTCTGGCACTGGTGGCACGGGCTCTCGAAGACCGACGCAGAAGTGCTTTCGGGGCGGGCGATCTCCTCCTCGGAGGCCTCATACGGCCCACCCTACCGCCATCCACATAAGAGCTGGGGAATAGACCTGAACTACGTCGGCACGCCAGAGACCTGGAGGAGATTGCTCCTTCGGAAGAACCAGCGAGCTTTATGCGTCCTGACACGACCATCGTCGGTCCGGGGGAGGAGATCCTGCTGCCTGAGCAGTCTGAGAGGGTGACGGGGAAGCCGAGCTCGGCCTCGTCATCGGGCGCAAGGCGAAGGATGTCTCCGAGGAGTAAGCGCCACCGATAGTAGCGGGGCTCACGACGATTCTGGACATGACGGCGGAGGACATCCTGCGCAAGAATCCCCGCTACCTGACCCGCGCGAAGAGCTTCGACACCTTCTTTAGCTTCGGGCCGCAGCTCGTGACGCCCGACGAGGTGGGGGAGATCGGGGACCTCACGGTCGCGACCGTCCTGAACGGCGAGGAATCACGGCGAGAACGGCATGTTAGAGACGACGTTCTCGCCGTTCACTCGAAGGGGATAACGCTCTTGCCCAGGAGCTGCACGAACTGACAACGCCCCGAAGGTCCGCTTCTCCACCACGCTGGGTGAGGAGCCGGAGATCGAGCAGGGGCTGGTCTAGCTGTTAGGCTCTCGTATCCTGCTCACTGGACCGCATGCAGGTACGCGACTTCTCGGAAAACCGTTGGGAACATCCAGAACAGGTAATCTGGCCCCTGGAGTAGGCGCAAGCTCTTTAGCGAATTGTTCGGCTTAAGTATCCTGGTATCCATGACTTAAGTTGGCTACGAGGAGATAGTAATATGGATGAGCAACCAGATCATGCCGATGGAGCAGACAGGTGGGATAGCGGCGATGACTATGAACCCTATGTGGGCCGTTGGAGTCGCCTCGTAGCTCGGGAGTTCCTGAGGTGGCTCGGGATTCCACCTGGCAGCCGCTGGCTGGATGTCGGCTGCGGCACTGGAGCACTTAGCCAGGCAATTCTCACGCACGCAGAGCCCCGCGAAGTGGTGGGCATCGACCCTTCTACAGCTTATATCCTATTCGCGCGCACGCAGGTAAATGACCCGCGGGCCCGTTTCGAGGTAGGAAATGCTCAAGCCCTGCAAGCACCGACGGCAGCATACGATGCGGTGGTCGCTGGCCTCGTGCTCAACTTTGTGCGCAGGCCCGATAAAGCGGTAGCGGAAATGGTGCGCGCAACTCGCCGAGGCGGAACCGTTGCCGCTTACGTTTGGGACTACGCCGAGGGCATGCAGTTGATTCGCCACTTCTGGGATGCTGCAGGTGCCTTAGACCAGAAGGCACGGGAACTAGATGAGGGCAAGCGCTTCCTGCTCTGCAAGCCAGAGCTGCTCAGCAAACTCTTCCGCACAGCTGGACTAGAAGGGGTTGAGGTGCGCGCAATCGACGTACCGATCGACTTCCGCAACTTCGAGGAGTACTGGGCCCCCTTCCTAGGTGCCCAGGCACCTGCACCGAGCTATGCCATGTCGCTAAGTGAGGAGCGCCGGGCGGCACTCCGAGAGAGGCTTCGGGCTAGTTTACCGACTGATCCAGACGGCAGAATTCGCCTAATTGCTCAGGCTTGGGCTGTACGAGGCGTTTGTTAAGACGCTCATCGTTGCAAATAAAATAATAGCCCTTGCGCTCTCCGAATCTCTGGGAACCTCCAGAAGTCCTAGAGTGTCTGTGATTGTCCAACACGAGGAGATCCTGCCGTCACCGGAGGACATAATCTGGACGGGCACGTCAGGGGCGATGGAGATCCGGAGCGGCGACGCGGTGTCCTGCTGCACAGAGGGGTTCGAGCCGTTGTCGAACCCGGTATTAAGGAGGAGATAGGTTTGGATTTGGGACTGGCCGGGCGGGTGGCGCTGGTTGTTGTAGCCTCGAGCAAGGGCCTTGGATGGGCCATGCCAACGGGCTCGTCGCCGAAGACGCCAGGGTGATGATCTCCGGCAGCGACGAAGCCTCGCTCGAAGATACTGCCGGAGAGATACGCGAGTCCACCAACGCCGAGGTGGATCACCAACGGGCGGATCTGACCCGGGCGGAAGACATCCGGGCGCTGGTGGAGCGGATGGCGGAGCGGTTCGGGGGCCTGGACGTCCTGCTAACCAACGCAGGAGGACCACCCGCCGGAACCTTCGACGCCGTCCGGGACGAGACTGCCAAGGCGCCTTCGAGCTGAACTTGATGAGCGTAATCCGGCTCGTCCGCGAGGCTTTGCCACGCATGAAGGAGCGGGGAGGGGGACGCATCGTCAACGTCGCCTCGTCTTCCATCAAGCAGCCCCTGGAGAACCTCACCCTCTCCAACACCTTCCGCGCCGGGGTAGCCGGGCTCGTGAAGAGCCTCGTCTTCGAGCTGGCCCCGGACGGCATCCTTGTCAACACCTTAGTTCCCGGCGCATCTACACCGAACGCTCGGCCGCTATTGATGCGTCACGGGCGGAGGCTTTGCGCGTCTCGGTCGACGAGGTCCGTGGACAGGTGGAGGCGCAGATACCGCTCGGGCGCTACGGGAGGCCAGAAGAGTTTGCCGGGGTTGCGGTGTTGTCTACCACGCAGTGTTCAAGTTCGTAGAGGTATCCTGCATGGTGGCTGGACCCTTCGATTCGGTAGTCTGGGATGATGTCCCCCGGCTGCCCGAAGTCGCGGTGCAGCTCGGGGCGGGAGAAATCCGGGGTGCAGAAGATCTTCGCTTCGACCCTGTACTGCTCGTCCCGCCGCAGCTCCACTCGTTCGGATCCAGACGGTAGCACCGGCGACTCATTCAGGACTTGTACTTCCCAGGGGTTTTGCAGGCCCTCCCACTCGATCCTGGGAAGGTACTCGTTGCTCTTTTCTGTCATAAATCACAGCCTACCAATGGTCCCCGGATAGCTACCTAAGCCTCCGTCCTTTATCTGCTATCCATATGAGAGCGTGTGATTGTAGAGAGGACAATGCCTACCGCAAGTCAAGTGCTTCTTAAGTGGCTAGCGACTATATTGGGCTGCCCCGATGCTGCTATTCACCGAATTATCGACAAGGTGTTTTCTCGGAAGTTCCGTCGAGCCTCCTTGAGGGGTCATGACGCCCGGCCGCCCTTTCTGTACGGTACTGGGCGTCTTCGATTTAGAATGGGCGAAATCTCAAAAGTTTTCGGGTACGTTGTCGAATTGGAGGCGGCCCGTTCGTCGCGGGTGTGTAGGATGGAAACGAGAGGAAGGAGCACGAGAGATGAGAAAGCTGATCGTGAGCACCTTCTTGACCCTCGACGGGGTCATGCAGGCCCCGGGCGGACCTGGAGAGGACGACAGCGGCGGGTTCGCACACGGTGGCTGGTCGGTGAACTATTGGGACGATCAGATGGGTCAGGTCATGGGCGAGGCGGTGAGCACGCCGTTCGACCTCGTTCTCGGACGCAAGACCTACGACATCTTCGCCGCGTACTGGCCGCACGCCCCGGAGGAAGCCGGCGCCAAGCCGTTGAACGACGCCACCAAGTACGTCGCGTCGCGGAGTCATCCCACGCTGGAGTGGAGCAACTCGGTCCTGATCGAGGGAGACGCGGCCGAAGGCATCGCGGCGCTCAAGAAGGAAGATGGGCCAGAGCTGCAGGTGCATGGCAGCGGGAACCTGCTCCAGACGCTGTTGCGCCACAACCTTGTCGACCAGTTCCGCCTGTGCGTCTTCCTCGTCATCGGGTCGGGCAAGCGTCTGTTCTCGGAAGGCACCCTCCCCTCCGGGCTGAGGCTCGTCGACAAGGTCTCCACCACTGGAGTCGTGATCGGTACGTACGAGCCGGCAGCGAGATCGTCACAGGATCGTTCGCGCTGGACTGACCGCGCTCGGAATCACTCGCCGAGCAATATCAATACACAGCCCGTTTCGGCGTCTTCAACCGTCCTAAGCGGACGATTTCCCCCAGATCATACGATGACCCCTAAACTGGCGGGAGGCTCCCAAATGAGCCTCCCGCCACTCTACTCACCGGGTTGCCGACAAGGAGGCTTCCCGGAAACCCGCCTAGCCCCGGTCCTTCATAGGGGTATGGCTTATATAAGGAAGAAATGGAGAACACGGACAGACCACGGACCGACCACTCCCCCTCCTAGTTTTAGCCGTCGGCCCGCCTGGTGCATCGTATATCCAGCTCCTTGGGCGTGTAAACTTTTAGGCAGGCG
>Ga0126305_10000240_pt1 | contig 24433 bp, 23 predicted proteins | sample Plot26_FD_92536 | JGI IMG/M metagenome (GOLD analysis project Ga0126305, IMG submission 92536) | Serpentine soil microbial communities from UC McLaughlin Reserve, CA, USA - Plot26 | ecosystem: Environmental > Terrestrial > Soil > Grasslands | place: USA: UC McLaughlin Reserve, Lake County... | reverse complement strand
GAGCCCCGTCACTTCAATCGCATGCGGGAGCTGATGCCCCGCGCGGTCTTCCTGATTCCGGGCGTGGGAGCGCAGGGAGGGCAACCCGAGCTGTTGGGGTCCGCCTTCTCGGCCGGACGCGCCGCCGGGCTGGTCGCCGCTTCCCGTGGAATCGCCGCTGATCCCGACCCTGCCGGGGCCGCCGAGCGCCTGCGGCAGACGGTCTGGGAGATCTCAGCCGCCTGACCAGGGCAATCGCGAATACGATCAGCCCGCTTCAACCACGACTCGTCAGCCGCCCTATGGAAAAACGCTCCAGCGCCACCGCCAGAATCTTCGCTGCCCTAGCCCTCGTGCTGGCGGTGCTCGTCCTCGTCGTGGTCGTCGCCGCGGGGATGGACGGAAGCTCCTCCTCTGAGGGGCAGCGGACCGAGACGCAGGCGAAGAAGCACAAGAAGCACCGGGCCAAGGCCAAGACCTACACCGTCGAGTCCGGGGACACGTTGACGGCGATCTCGCACAAGACCGGCGTTCCCGTCGCCGAGATCCTCGCTCTCAACCCCGAAGTCGATCCGCAGATCCTGATCGCGGGCCAGACGCTGCAGTTGAGATGAGCGGCCGGCGCCGGAGCGCCGGTCTGCTCTTGCTGGCTCTGTCCCTGGCGCTGCTGCTCGCGCCCGCCACCGCCGCCGCGCAGCCGGCGCCGCAGGGGATCGAAGCCAAGGCCTGGATCGTCGTCGACGCCCGCGACGGGGCGGTCCTTGCCTCCCACGCCTCCGAGCGGCGGCTGCCGATCGCCAGCACGACGAAGCTGATGACCGCCTATGTGGCGCTGAAAAAGCTGCCTCTCGACAAGGTGGTCAGCGCCGCCTCCTACGAACCGATCTACGGCGAGTCGCTGCTGGGCCTGCGGGCGGGGGAGAGGATCAGCGTCCGCGACCTTCTCTCCGGTTTGATCCTGGTCAGCGGCAACGATGCCGCCCATACCCTCGCTGTGGCGGCGGCGGGGTCCGAAGAGCGGTTCGTGGGTGAGATGAACCGCTATGCGGCGGCTCTCGGCCTCTCCGGCACCCACTACGCCAACCCGATCGGGCTCGACGCCCCGGGGAACTTCTCCACCGCTACCGACCTGGCGACGCTGGCCCGCCGCCTCCTGCGCAACCGCGCCTTCGCCGAGATCGCCGACTCCCGCACGGCGCTGCTGCGCAGCCTGCGACCGCCGCGGCGGATCGACACCCTCAACGACCTGCTGGAGATGGCTTCCTGGGCGACCGGCGTGAAGACCGGTCACACCTTCGATGCTGGCTACGTCCTCGTCGGCTCGGGGGAGAAGCGGGGAGTCGGCCTGGTCTCGGTGGCAATCGGCGATCCGACCGAAGAATCGCGGTTCCTCGACAACCTCGAGCTGCTCGAATGGGGCTTCTCCCAGTACCGGCAACGGCTCCCGATTCGCGCCGGCGCGGACCTCGCCGATCCCGAGATCCGCTGGTCCGGCGGCCATCTGCCGCTGCGGGCCGAACGCTCCTTGCAGGTGGGGCTGCGCCAGGGGCAAGAGGTGGAGCTGCGGGTCGACGCCCCCGACGAGGTCGAGGGGCCACTCCGGCGCGGCGCCAGGCTCGGTCGGGCCACCGTCTTCGTCGACGGCCGCCGGGTCGGCAGCGTCGGCCTGCGGGGCAGCCGCTCGGTCCCGGAGGCGAGCCTTTTCGACCGCGCGCGGGGGACGGTCGCTGACAACTCGATCCCTATCGCGATCGCTGTCTTCGTGATACTGATGAGCGCGGTGATGCTGTTCCGTCGGCTGGCCCGCAGAAAAGACTTCAGGAGCTGAATCGGGTGAAGCCAAAGTGATCCTCACGGTGACTCTGAACGCGGCGATCGACCGCACCGTCGCGGTGCCGAATTTCCGCCTCGGTCGCCGCCATCGCGCCGTCGAGAGCCGCACCGTCGCCGGTGGCAAGGGGATCAACGTCGCCCGGGCCCTGAGCCTGCTCGGCCGGCCGGTGATCGCCGCCGGCTTCGCCGGTGGCCCGACCGGGACCCGGGTCCTGGAACAGCTGCAGGAAGAATCGGTGCTGACCGACTTCACCCGGATCGCCGCCGAGACCCGCATCAGTCTGGCCGTGATCGATCCCACCTCGGGCGAACAGACCGAGATCAACGAGCGGGGTCCGGCGGTGAGCGCGGAGGAGGTGAAGCAGCTCTTCGAGCGGATCGGTTACCTCGCCGCCGGGGCGAAGATCTGCGTTCTCGCCGGCTCGGTCCCGCCGGGCGCCGGGGACGACCTCTACGCGCGCCTGATCGACGACCTCTCGCGCCGCGGGGTCCCCGTCGTCCTCGACGCCGAGGGGGAGGCGATGCTGGCGGGCGTCCGCGCGGGGGCTTCGATGGTCACCCCCAACGAGGCCGAGGCCGAGGAGCTGGTCGGGCAGGAGTTCGCCGACAAAGGCGACCTCGCCCAAGGGCTGCTGGAGCTGGTGCGGCTGGGGGCGACCGAGGCCGCGATCACGCGCCCCGACGGCTGCGTCGCCGCCGTCGGCGAGGGCGGCTCCCGTCGCCTGCTGGAGGTCCACACCGAGTCCCTGGAGCCGGTTTCGACGGTCGGCTCGGGCGACGCCTTCCTCGCCGGCTACGTGGCTGCCCGCTACGAGGGCCGCTCGCCGGAGGAGTGCCTCGCCTACGGCGTCGCCTGCGGGGCGGAGTCGACCCAGCACTTCGGCGCCGGCACCGTCGACCGCAATCAGGTCGAGCGCCTGCTCGGGGAGGTCTCCGTGCACGATTTGGAGGTCCCCGCGGAAGTGTAGGCTGGCTAATTCAACGCCACGCCTTGGAGGACTAACTTGGAAATCGAAATCGGCCGCGGCAAGAAGGGGCGCCGGGCTTACGGATTCGACGACATCGCCATTGTTCCTTCCCGCCGGACGCGGGACCCTGACGACATCGACATCAGCTGGTCATTGGGCCCTTACCGGTTCGAGCTGCCGCTGCTCGCCTCCGCGATGGACGGGGTCGTCTCCCCCGGCACCGCGGTGCTCGTCAACGAGCTCGGTGGGCTGGGAGTGCTGAACCTGGAGGGGATCTGGTCGCGCTTCGAGGACGCCGAGGAGAGGCTGGAGGCGATCGCCGCCGCTCCCAAGCACGAAGCGACGCGCCTGATGCAGCAGATCTACGCGGAGCCGGTGAAGGCGGAGCTGATCGCCAAGCAGATCGAGGAGATCAAGTCCCGCGGCGCCGTGGCCTGCGGCTCGCTGACGCCGCAGAAAGTTCGCGAGTACTACGAGGTCGCGGTCGAGGCCGGCCTCGACATCCTCGTCATCCAGGGCACCGTGATCTCCGCCGAACACGTTTCGACCACGGTGGAGCCGCTGAACCTGAAGGAGTTCATCGCCGAGGTCCCGGTTCCGACCGTGGTCGGCGGCTGCGCCTCCTACTCGACCGGATTGCACCTGATGCGGACCGGTGCCGTCGGCGTCCTCGTCGGGGTCGGCCCCGGCGCCGCCTGCACCACCCGCGGCGTGCTCGGGATCGGCGTCCCGCAGGCAACGGCGATCGCCGACGTCGCCGCCGCTCGGGCCCAGCACATGCTCGAGACCGGTGAGTACGTCAACGTGATCGCCGACGGCGGCATGCGCACCGGGGGCGACGTCTCCAAGGCGATCGCCACCGGCGCCGACTCGGTGATGATCGGCTCGCCGCTTGCGCGGGCCAAGGAGGCTCCGGGTCGCGGCTTCCACTGGGGGATGGCGACCTTCCATCCCTCGCTGCCGCGCGGCACCCGCGTCACCACCAAGCAGGACGGGACGATGGAGGAGATCCTCCTCGGTCCGGCCCAGGAGAACGACGGCACCTTCAACCTGATGGGGGCGCTGAAAACCTCGATGGCCACCTGCGGCTACGAGGACATCCGCTCCTTCCAGCGGGCCGAGGTGATGGTGGCGCCGGCGCTGATGAGCGAGGGCAAGAAGCTGCAGAACGAGCAGTCGGTGGGCATGGGCTCGAACGGTCGGGCCGCTGTCTCCGCGGGAGTTGCCGTATCGGATGACTAGTAGTTCTGACGTGCTCCGGCCGGCGGGTCCTGTCTCCGATTCCGGGCTCTCCCTATCGGGAGAGTCCTCGGAATCGTCGCCACCCGCCGGAGGAGCCGTGGAGGAGGTTCTGGTTCTCGACTTCGGGGGGCAGTATTCGCAGCTGATCGCGCGGCGGATTCGGGAATGCGGGGTCTTTGCCGAGATGCTGCCGGCGAACACGCCGATCGAGAAGATCCGCGAACGGCGGCCGAAGGCGTTGGTTCTCTCCGGGGGGCCGGCTTCGGTCTATGAGCCGGACGCTCCCAGGTTCCCCACCCAGCTGCTCGACCTGGAGATTCCGACCCTGGGGATTTGTTATGGGATGCAGGCGATGGCGCTGGCCCTGGGGGGCCGGGTCGAGTCGGCGGAGACGGGGGAGTTCGGTCGCACCGAGCTGGTCCTGCGCGAGGGCGGCGGCCGGCTGTTGGGCGGCATGCCCGAGGAGCAGAGCTGTTGGATGAGCCATCGCGACGCCGTCTTCGAGGCGCCGGAGGGATTTACCGCCCTCGCCTCGAGCCCGAGCTCGCCGGTGGCGGCCTACGAGCTGCCCGACCGGGGCCTCTACGGCATCCAGTTCCACCCCGAGGTCGTCCACACGCCTTATGGGACCGAGATCCTCACCCGCTTCCTCCGCGACGTCGCCGAGTGCCGCGAGCAGTGGTCGCCGCAATCGGTGATCGCCGAGCAGGTGGAGAAGATCAGGGCCCAGGTCGGCGCCGGGAAGGTGATCTGCGGCCTCTCCGGCGGCGTCGACTCTTCGGTTGCGGCCCTCCTCGTCCATAAGGCGATCGGCGCACAGCTCACCTGCGTCTTCGTCGACCACGGGCTGATGCGTCTGAACGAGGCCGAGCAGGTGGTCGAGGCCTTCAGCCAGTTCGGGATCCCGCTCGTCCACGTCGAAGCCGAAGAGCGCTTTCTCGCGAAGCTGGCCGGCAAGGACGACCCGGAGGAGAAGCGGAAAATCATCGGTGCCGAGTTCATCCGCGTCTTCGAGGAGGAGGCGGCCGAGCTCGAGGACGTCAGCTACCTCGTCCAGGGAACGCTCTACTCGGACGTGATCGAGTCCGGCGGCTCCGACCACGCGGCGACGATCAAGTCCCACCACAACGTCGGCGGGCTCCCCGACGACCTCGAGTTCGAGCTGGTCGAGCCGCTGCGGATGCTGTTCAAGGACGAGGTGCGAGCGGTGGGCGCCGAGCTGGGCCTGCCGGAGCGAATGGTCTGGCGCCAGCCCTTCCCCGGCCCTGGCCTGGGGATCCGGATCGTCGGCGGCGAGGTGAACAAAGAACGGCTCGACATCCTGCGCGCCGCCGACGCGATCCTGCAGGAGGAGATCCGCGCCGCGGAGCTCTACCGGCAGCTCTGGCAGTCCTTCTGCGTGCTGCCGGTGGTGCGGTCGGTCGGCGTCCAGGGCGATGGCCGCACCTACGCCTATCCGATCGTGATCCGCGCCGTCACCTCCGACGACGCGATGACGGCGGATTGGGCACGGCTTCCCTACGACCTGCTGGAGCGGGTCTCGAACCGGATCATCAACGAGATCCGCGACGTCAACCGCGTCGCTCTCGACATTTCCTCGAAGCCGCCGGCGACGATCGAGTGGGAGTAGCCACCGCCGTTCCCGGGGGAGGGTGTCGATACCCCTTCCTCGGGAATTGCGCGGCACGCGGCTTCGCCGCTTAGCCGCAATCTGAGAGCGCGGCTTCGCCGCGCAGAAACCAGATTGCATATCGCCGAACATTCCCGCCTCAGGGGTATCGACACCCTCCCTACTGGGCGAGCTCCCGCAGACGCCCAGGTGCGACAGCTTTCTAAATAGACAGATGCCGGACCCTGAGCCGTCCCGATGCTGCGTGTTGGAGAGGGGTCCGGTCATCCCCTGAGCGAATTGGGTCGCGCCCCTGTCGGGGCTGCTCCGCAATTTGCTGCCCGCCTATGGCGGGCAAAGATCAGATTGCATATCGCCGCTTCGCGAACATTCGCTCAGGGAATGACCGGACCCCTAGCCCGACCCGTTAGCCGATCCCCCCGACCCGGTCTCAAAGTTCGCCAGCGCCACCACCGCTGAGATCGTCCGCGGGTCCACCGCCGCCTTTTCCGCCCGTTTGTCCGCCGCTGCCTGCGCCGCCAGGATGCGCTCGGTCGCCTCGCCGAGGATCGCGGTCACCTCCTGCCAACCCCTCTCGTCGAGGTGGACCGGCATCCAGCTGAGGGTGGTGTCCTCGCGCTTGTCGATCGTCCCTGCTTCCAGCGCCGTCACCGCCTTGTCCATGAACGTCTGCAGCGAGGCGGCGGTGACGCCGCTGCGGAGCGCGGGCGGGACCTTGCGCCAGTCGCGGTCGCCGATGAAGGAATGGGGCCTTGCCTTGTAGTAATGCTCGGTGGCTCCGCGCCGCTGCGCCGTTTCCACCAGCTCCAGGCAGCCGCAGCGATCGAGTATGCGGGTGTGGTAGGCGACGTGGCTCAGCCCGCTCTCGAGCTCGTCTGCGATCACCGACGGGCTCGCCACGCGCTCGCTCAGGACCTCGAGGATTTGCACGCGAAGAGGATGGGCGAGGGCGCGCACGAGGCGCTGGTCGATCGTTTCCGGTCGTTCACTCATGACGGCCTCCCTGGCACGGCGTGAGGGGTGGATACTTCTACGTTCGTCATATCACTTGATACGTATAGACCATTCAGGCAGATCAATCCAGAACACCGGGTTTCTGAAAGAGGGAGAAGGGGCCTGAAAGTCAGTGGCCGGCGAGCCGCGTGACCGCGAAGATCACGGCAAAACCGAGCGCGGTGAGCCCGACGCGGGCCCAGGAGGGATGCGAGTGCGCCTCGGGGAGCAGGTCGCTGGCGCCGATGTAGAGGAAGATCCCGCAGTAGACGCAGAGGATGTAGCCGAGGGTCGCGTCGGCGACCGCGACCTGCGAGCCGACGATGGCGCCGACGAGGGGCGCCAGAGCGTCGATCGTCAGCCACTTCACCGCCGCCCGGCGGTTCCCGGAGCGTCGCAGGACGTAGCTGACCGTGTTGAGGCCGTCGGCGAAGTCATGGCTGATCACGGCGATGAAGACGAGCAGGCCGGTGGCGGGGTCGACGCCGAAGGCGAAGCCGATCCCGAGGCCGTCGAGGAAGCTGTGGGCGGAGAGGCCGGCGGCGCCGAGGACGCCAACCCGTTCCCCCGAGAGCGTCTCCACCGCGTCCTCGCGATCGTGGAGCACGAGCATCCGCTCGACGAAGAAGAAGCCGAGAAACCCTGCGGCCACGAGGGCGGTCGCGAGGTGGACGTCGCCGACCCCCTCCAGGCCCTCGGGGAGGACGTCGAGGAGGGCGACGGCGACGACGACCCCGCCGGTCAGCGCCAGCAGGGTTGGCAACCGGTCGGAGAAGCGCAGGCCGACACGGCCACCCAGCAGCGTCGCCAGCACCGTCAGGCCCGCGAGGGGGATCGCGATCGACAACTCAGGCCTTCCCCTGGCAGCGCGGGCAGATCCCCCGCAGGAGGACGTCGTGGGCGGTCACTTCGAAATCCGCGCGCTCGGCGACCGCGTGGATCGCTTTCTCCAGTGCCGAGTCTTCGAAGGGGAGGAGGCGCCCACAGCGGACGCAGACGAGGTGATGGTGGTGCTCCCGCGGGTCGTTGCGCTCATAGGCGGCGCCCTCCCCGCCCACGTCCACCCGGTTGACCAGCTGCAGCTGCTCGAGCTGGTCCAGCGTTCGGTACACCGTCGCCCGTCCCACCGAGGAAAGCCGCCGGTCGATCTCCAGCGCGGTGACCGCGCAGTGCTCCTGCTCCAGCAGCTCGATCACCTGCCGGCGCGCGGCGCCGGTCCTGAATCCGGCTTCGTTGAAGCGTCTGGTTGCCCGCTCGGCCCACGTCACCGGCGGCACCATACATGAAAATGAGACTCGTTCTTATTTAGAGCTGGCGGCTCAGCTGTACGCGTCCCACTTCTGCAGGTACGGAAGCGGGTCGAAGGGGGAGCCGCCCTCATACCATCCGGGGCTGGACCAGATCTCGAAGTGGAGATGGCAGGCGGTGGAGGAGCCGGTGGTTCCGACGATCCCGATCGGCTGCCCCGTGCGGACCAGTTCGCCTTCGTGCAGGGGCGACGGTTCGGCCAGGTGGGCGTACATGAAGTCGTTCTGGGTTCCCTTGCCGTCGATTACGACGTAGTTGCCGGCGGCGTCGTCCCAGGTCGAAGTCTGGATCCGTCCCCCGCGGGCCGCGACCAGCGTCGTGCCGCAGGCGGCCATCACGTCCTGCCCCTGGTGGGTGTGCCCCGAGCGGGCGGCTCCGAAGCCCGATCCCCCCGAGCCATAGTCGTGAGAGCCCAGGATCGGGAACGAGTAGCCGTAGAAGGAGAAGGCGAGGCTGAGGGTGGTCGAGCTCGTGGCCTTGCGCGCGACCGGCGCGGCCGGGCCCTGGGGGCCGATCCGGAAGCTGTAGCGGCCGTTGCCGGCGGGCCGCCCTTCGCCGGTGGTGCCGTCCCAGCGGATTTTGTATTCGACGTCGGGGGACGCGTCCTCGAGGAAGAAAACCTTCACGGCTTCGCCGAGCGAGTTGACGACCTCGACCTGAAGGTCGTTCTGCGGCTGGCTGCTGCCGATCGTGAAGCTGAGCTGCGGGTACCGGTAGCCGAAGTAGAAGGACTTGCGCGGCGTGGTCTGGGCCGAGACCAGGGTGAGGGCGCCGGCGTCGGGGGCGCTGGACGGCGCGCCCGGGGGGCTGCCTTTCGGGCTGGGGGCGGCTCCGGGAAGGCCGGCGCCACCGGTCGTCGCCGCCGCGGCGGCGCTGGCGAAGCAGGTCAGCAGGGCGATCGCGAGCAGCGCGAACCCGAAATATTGGCCGGCCGTCGCAGGCCGGGCGAACCCTTTGCCGTTCAACTGCTAGCCCTCTCTCTCGATCGCCTGCGGAGTTAGCTGACGGGCTCGCGCTGAAAGAGTCGCGCTACGGACGCTTTTCGTCCGATTCGCCCCTGAGACCTGCAAAGGTCTCTGCGGTTCCTCCGCTCCCGAACGGTGGCCCGTACGGGATTCGGCATTTGCTCGGGCGGCAGTATAAGCAACCGTCCGGAGCCCCCGAAGCCTTCGAGATGGCTATCATCCCCCGGCCGCGTGGGAAGGACCGCGCGGTTTTTGCGCGATGAAAACCTTTGTAGCCACTCCAGCCAACCGCCAGCGCAACTGGTACGTCGTCGATGCCGAGGGGAAGACCCTGGGCCGTCTCGCGACCCAGATTGCCGACACCCTGCGCGGGAAGCGCAAGCCGGAGTACACGCCCCACATCGATACCGGCGACTTCGTGGTCGTCATCAACGCGGAGAAAATCCGCGTCACCGGCGACAAGCTGGCGCAGAAGACCTACTACCGCCACAGCGGCTACCCGGGCGGAATCAAGTCCCGGACGCTGGGCGAGATGCTCGACCGCAAGCCGGAGGAAGTGATCCGCAAGGCCGTGAAGGGGATGCTGCCGCGCAACCGCCTTGCCCGGCAGCAGCTGACCAAGCTGAAGGTGTACGCCGGCCCGGACCACCCGCATGCGGCGCAGCAGCCGAAAACTATGGAGACTGACTGAACTTGATGGACGACGAGCAGCGCAAAGACGAGGTAACCGAGGGCCAAGAGCCGCAGGACGAGGGCGCCGAGGCCGCGGGTCCTGTCTCCGATACGTCCTCCTCGCCTAGCGGCGAGGATCCCGCATCGTCGCCACCCACGGCAGATGCCGCTGAGGAGCAGCCTCCCGAGGAGGGTGGAGATGAGGAGCCGTCCGAGGAGGTCTCCGAGGACCCCGTTGCCGAGGAGGTGACGTCGCCCGAGGCTGACCAGGAGGTCGCCCAGGAGACCGAGGAGCCCAAGGCTGAGGCGCCCGCGGAGGAGCCGAAGGCCGAGGAGAAGAAGAAGGATGTGATTCCTGGGGCTGACCTGGAGCCGATCCTGGTTGAGCCGGCGGGTCCGGAGCTGAGCGCGGAGGAGCGCGCCCGCCTGGAAGCCGAGGAAGAGGAGAAAGCACGGCGCGAAGCCGAGCTGGCAGCGGCGCAGGAAACCGATGCCGCGGCGAGCCGGGCTCCGGCGAAAATCGAGAAAGGCGCCCGCTTCCTTGCCACCGGCAAGCGCAAGAGCTCGATCGCCCGCGTCACCCTGCTGCCGGGCAACGGCAAAATTCAGATCAACAGCCGGGACCTCGAGGAGTTCTTCCCCCGGCCTCTGCACCAGACGATGGTCAAGCAGCCGCTTGCCGTCTCGGGCTACGAGGGCAACGTCGACGTCCGCGTCCGCGTCCACGGCGGCGGCATCAGCGGCCAGGCCGGCGCGGTTCGCCACGGCGTCGCCCGGGCTCTGACCGAGATCGATGCCGAGCTTCGCGGTGACCTCAAGCGTCGCGGCTTCCTCACCCGGGACGCCCGCGTCAAGGAGCGCCGCAAGGCCGGGCTGAAGAAGGCCCGTAAGCGGCCTCAGTTCAGCAAGCGCTGACGAGCGCGGGGTGACGACCGCGCGCAAGCTTTTCGGAACCGATGGGGTCCGGGGGGCGGCTGGCACCTTTCTCAGCGCCGAGCTGGCCACCTCGTTGGGCCGGGCGACGACGGCGACGCTCGAGGCCGAGCGCCCGCAGGTCCTGATCGTTCGCGACACCCGCGAGTCCGGGCCGATGCTCGAGTCGGCTCTGGCGGCAGGCATCGCCTCGGCCGGTGGCGACGCGCTGCTCGCCGGCGTTCTGCCGACGCCGGCGGCGGCGATCCTGGTCAAGCGCCTCGGTCTCGATCTCGCCGCCGTCGTCTCCGCCTCTCACAATCCCTTCGGCGACAACGGGATCAAGTTCTTCAGCAGTCGCGGGACCAAGCTCCCGGACGATGTCGAGGCGGAAATCGAGGCGAAGATGGAGGAGCCGCCTGCGGCCGCGCGGGCCGGTCACGTGCGTGAGCTGAACGCGGGGCTGGAGGACTACCTGCGGGAGCTGCAAGTGGCGTTCCCGCTCGACCTCTCCGGCCGGCGCGTGGTCCTCGACTGCGCCAACGGCGCCACCCACCGCGCTGCGCCGGCGATCTTCGAGCGCCTCGGCGCCGAGGTCGAGCTGATCGGGGTCGAGCCCGACGGCCGCAACATCAACGCCGGCTGCGGCTCCACCCACATCGAGCCGCTGGCCGAAAGGGTGGCCGCCTCCGACGCGGAGATCGGGTTCGCCTTCGACGGCGACGGCGACCGCGTCCTGGCGGTCGACGGCTCCGGGCGCGTCCACGACGGCGACGAGCTGATCGCCCTGGCTGCTCGCGGGATGGCGCAGCGCGGGGAGCTGGGCGGAGGCGTGGTCGTCACCGTGATGAGCAACTACGGCTTTCACCAGGCGATGGAGGAGGCGAGGATCGAGGTGGCGGTGACCCAGGTCGGGGACCGCTACGTAATCGACGAGATGCTGCGGCGCGAGTGGCGCCTCGGCGGCGAGCAGTCCGGCCACCTCATCGCCTCCGACTTCGTCTCCACCGGCGATGGGATCGCCGCGGCGCTGATGACGATGCGGGAGCTGGGGGAGACCCGGCTCGAGGAGGCGGAGACGATGCGGAAGCTGCCCCAGGTCCTGGTCAACGTCGAGGTGGCCGACCGCGAGGCGGTTCGCGAGGCGGCGGCGGTTTGGGAGGCGGTCGAGCAGGCGGACGACGCCCTCGCCGGACGCGGCCGGGTCCTGCTGCGCCCCTCCGGGACCGAGCCGCTGGTCCGGGTGATGGTCGAGGCTCCGACCGCCGAAGAGGCCGAATCGGTCTGCCAGCGCCTGGTGGGCGTGGTCCGCCACGAGCTCGGCTGAGCCCCGGCCGGCAACCTTCGCCGACTACTCTTACCTGCCTTCATGTGCGGCATCGTCGGATACGTGGGCTCCCGGCCCTGCGAGGAGCTGTTGCTCTCAGGGTTGGAAAAGCTCGAATACCGAGGCTATGACTCGGCTGGTCTCTCCGTGCTCGCCGACGGGGAGGTGGAGAGCGTCCACGCGGTTGGCAACCTCGCCAACCTGCGGGCCGCGGTCCAGGCGCGGGCGGACAACGGCGTCGGTCCGCTGCCGTCATCGGAGACCGGAATCGCCCACACTCGCTGGGCGACCCACGGTCGGGTTACCGAGGAGAACGCCCATCCGCACGACGACGCCTCCGGCCGCGTCCACATCGTCCTCAACGGGATCGTCGAGAACCACACGGAGTTGCGTCGCCATTTGGAGGCGGGAGGCGAGGTCTTCACCTCGGAGACCGACGCGGAGGTCGTCGCCCACCTGATTGCAAGCCGCTACGACGGCGACCTCGCCGCCGCCGTGCGCACCGCCTTCGGCGAGCTGCGCGGGCACTACGCGTTCGTCGCCATGCACGCCGATGAGCCCCACCGCCTGATCGGCGCCCGCAAGGAGTGTCCGCTGGTCGCTGGGATCGGCGAGGGGGAGACCTTCCTCGCTTCCGCGATCCCGGCCTTCCTCGCGGACACCCGCACCGCGATGCCGATCGAGAACGGCGAGATCGTCGAAGTCGAAGCGGGGTCGATCCGCATCACCGACGTCGAGGGCAATTCCCTCGCCCGCGACTCCGAAGAGGTCACCTGGGACGAGGACGCGGCCGTCAAGGGCGGTTACGAGACCTTCATGCTGAAGGAGATCCACGAACAGGCCGACGCGGTCGCCGAGACGATCACCGACCGGCTGCCGGGGGCCGAGGGGGTGGACCTTTCTGACGTGAACCTCTCCGACGAGTTCCTCCGCGACGTGCGGCGGATCGTGATCGTCGCCTGCGGAACCTCCTACCACGCCGGTCTGGTCGGTCGCTACGCGATCGAGGAGTGGGCGCGGGTTCCGGTCGAAATGGACATCGCCTCCGAGTACCGGTACCGGAACCCCGTCGTCGGGCCAGGGGACCTGGTGATCGGGATGACCCAGTCGGGCGAGACCGCCGACACGCTGGCGGCGATGCGGCTGGCTCGCGAGGCCGGCGCCACCGTGCTCTCGGTCACCAACATCATGGGCAGCCAGGCAACCCGCGACGCCGACGCCGTCCTCTACATCCGCGCGGGGATGGAGATCAGCGTCGCCGCGACGAAGACCTTTGTCGCCCAGATCGCCGCCATGTACCTGCTCGGTCTGCGGCTCGCCGAGCTGCGCGGGACGTTGCCGAGCGAGCGCCTGAGCGAATTGGTCGCCGAGATGAAGCGGCTGCCCTCGAAGATGGAAGAGACCCTGGCGAACACTGAGGACGCCGTCCGCGAGATTGCCGACCGCCACAGCGACCAGGAATTCTTCCTCTATCTCGGCCGCCACATCGGGCTCCCGATCTGCCTCGAGGGGGCGCTGAAGCTGAAGGAGATCAGCTACATCCCGACCGACGCCTACGCCGCCGGCGAGATGAAGCACGGGCCGATCGCGCTCCTTGACGAATCGACGCCGGTGATCTGCGTGGCCACGGACAGCCCGGTGCTCGAGAAGGTGCTCTCCAACGTCGAGGAGGTCCGCGCTCGCGGCGCCCAGACGATCGCGATCGCGACCGCCGGCGACGAGCGTGTGCGCGAGGTCGCCGACGAGACGATCGAGGTCGCCGCCTCCCACTGGATCCTGCAGCCGATACTGGCGATCCTGCCGCTGCAGCTGCTGGCCTATGACATCGCCCGAAATCGGGGCCTCAACGTCGATCAACCGCGGAATCTGGCGAAGACCGTGACGGTCGAGTGAACCTGCGCAAACGGATCGTTTAGGATGCCGCGCTCCGTGAAGCTACGTCTCGTCCTTCCAGCAGTTATTGCCCTTGCGGCCCTGGCTTTCGTCGTCGGCTGCGGCGGCAGCGACGACGGTGGCGATGGCAGCACCGATCCCGCCAGCATCGCGCCGGCGCAGGCGCCCGTCTTCATCGACTTCACGGTGCGGCCGGAAGGCGCGACGAAGCAGAGCATCGACGCCCTGGCCGAGAAGATCGCCGGGATCGACAACGTCGGCGACCTGATCGTCACCGAACTCGAAAGCGAAGCGACCGAGGACGGCGACGACTTCGACTTCGAAAAGGAAGTCGAGCCCTGGCTCGGCGAAAAGGGCGGCCTCTTCCTCCGTGAATACGAAGGAGAGGATTTCGAAGGCTACGGCGCGGCGGTACAGACGAGTGACGAGGACGCGACCCGCGAGTTCCTCGAGAACCAGATCGACGCCGACGAGGTGACCAAAAAGGACTCCTACGAGGGCATCGAGTTCCAGGTCGAAGACGACGAAACTACCTTCGGGGTCTTCGACGGGCTGATGGCGTTCGCCGAAAACGAAGCGATCTTCAAGCAGATGGTCGACGCCGCCGCCGGTGAGAACCTCGCCGGCGAAGAGACCTACACGAGCGCCGTCGCCGATGTCTCGGACGACAGCGTCGCCAACGTCTACGTCGACATCGGCGGCCTGATCAAGGAATCGGGCGATGAAATCGAACCCGACGCGAAGCTCTTCCTCGACAGCCTCGGCATCGAGCCCGAGGAAGCGACCGCCGTCGCCAGTCTCGTCCCCGGCTCCGATCAGGTCGAGATCGACCTCAGCACCAACGTCAGCGGCGACAACCCGCCCACCGGCGACGCCTCCGAGCTGCTCGGCTCGCTGCCGTCGACCTCGGTTGCGGCCTTCGCCTCGGCGGAATTCGGCAAGCGCTTCAGCGAAGGGATCGACCAGATCGACGAGCAGGGGATCCCGGGCGAGGTGCCCCCGAACCAGCTGAAGAAGACGCTGAAGCAGGCCGGGGTGGACCTCGAAGAAATCGCCGGCTCGATCGGCGACGTCGGCGCCTTCGCCACCGGCAACAGCGAAAGCACGCTGGGCGGGGCGCTGGTCATGACCACCGACGACGCCACCCAGGCGAAGAACACGGTCTCGAACATCGGCCTCTTCCTCCGCTCGGCCAACGTCACCGGCGTCACCGCGATCAATGGCAAGGCGAGCGGGTTCTCGATCCGCGATGCCGAACTCGGGCGCCAGCCGGTCGTCGTCGTCGCCAAGGGCAGCCGCATCGCGATCGGCTACGGCCTCGCTCCGACGACCGCTGCCTTCGACGAATCGGGCAAGACCCTCGCCGACTCTCCCACTTACAAGGACGCCGTCAGCGCTCTGGGAGGAACCCCGGTTGCCGCCTTCGTCGACGGTGCCGCCGCCCTCAAGCTCTCCGAATCGATGATTCCCGCCGGCGAAGCCGAATTCGAAGCAGCCCAGCAGTACCTGCAGAAGATCGACTACGTGGCCGTCGGCTCGGAAGCTTCCGACGAGTTGACCACGGCCAAGTTGATCGTCGGCGTTAAGTAGCAGCTGCCTTTCTGCCGGAAGTAGTTAGGCAAGCTTCAGCTGTCGTCGCTCGCGAACGATCGCAAAGGGGTCGTCCGAGGATTTGGGCGGGCGGGCCATCCGAATCTGCTCTCTAACTTGAGTGAGCACCTCTCCCGCCAGGTAATAGCGTCCCCGCCTCTCGCCCACGGCGTTCAACAGCCCGGTGTCCACCATCGATTTCAGGTCTCGGGAGGCAGTCAAATCGCTGATCTCCTCGCCCATCGCCGCCTCGGCCGACAGGCGGTAGGCCTTTCGTCGGATTCGGGCGCCGATCGCCGCGTCCATCAGGCCCGCGGCGCACCTTTCCGGAAGCCGGTGGCCTTCGGCGAGGGACACGCATTGGTTCCAGAGGTTCTCGATCTCCCTCCTTCGTCTCATCGTCGTGATCGCCTGCAGATAGTGGGCCCGCATGCAGAACCGGACCCAAGGGCGCGCGTCCCTGTCAGGGTGCCATCCTCCTGCGCCAACCTCCTCGAGCAGCCGGTAATAGGCATCCGTGTTCCGGCCGAGGAACTCCTCGATGCTGGAGAACACAGGGGCGATGACTCGATCTCGCGCCAGGACCAGCGTCTGGAGGCATCGCGCCATTCGCCCGTTTCCGTCGCTGAAGGGGTGGATCATCGTCAGGTTGAGGTGCGCCATGGCCGCCTTGATCACCACGGGCTCCGTATCCCGGTCGAGTGCGATCAGCATCTCTGAGATCAGGCCTGGCACCTCGTCGTTCGGTGGACCCTCGTAGACGATCTCGTCCGTGGCTTCGCGCTGCACGAAGATCGGTCCCGGCCGCCACCGCCCAGGGTTCTTCTGCAGGTCGTACTTGAGCATCATGAAATGGAGGCTCTTGAGGAGACCCTCATCGATTTCGAGGCTCTCATCGTCTGCGATCTGGAGGACATAGGTCATCGCGTCCCGATAACCGGCGAGGGCGAGCTGCGTCTCCTCCTCTGCCTCTAGGGTCGGTTCTTCGGCAACCGCAGCGAGAACGTCGTCCAAAGACGCGTTGTATCCCTCGATGCTGTTCGAGCCCTGAACAGCTCTTGCAAACGCCATTCGACGCAGGGTTCCGGACCAGCGGCGAGGCTCCGCGACGCGATCGCGGAGCTGTTGGCGCTGCTGGGCGAGAAGCTCCAGCACCTCCAGCTCGTCTTGGCGTAGCTCAGGCGTTTCGAAGACCATGATATTTACAAACTAGCATTACCACCGGAGCAATGAGACTAAATAAATATCAAAAGATCATCCCGCCTCGCTGGGGATAGGGTGGGGCCCATGGAGGCCTGGCTGAAGCCGCTCGCCGATGCGGCTGGGATGCGGGTGATCGATCGTTGGGCGATCGAGGAGCAGGGCGTCCCGTCCCTCGAGTTGATGGAGGCGGCCGGGCGGGCAGTCGCCGAAGCAGTCGCCGGGCTTTCGCGGCCAGGCCCTGTGCGTGTCGTCTGCGGCAAAGGGAACAACGGCGGCGACGGCTTCGTCGCAGCGCGCCTCCTGCGGGAAATGGGATTCGAGGTCGACGTGCTGTTGCTCTGGCCTGGCGAGGAGCTGCGGGGCGATGCCGCCGTTAACTTCGAGCGCTGCGGCGGAGCTCTTCTCGAAGGTGATGCCGCCGCGCGTCTGCAGGGCTCCGGTGTGATCGTCGATGCCATTTTCGGTACCGGCTTCGAAGATGCCCCGCGGGAACCAGCCCAAGGGGCGATTCGGGCGATCGACGCCTCAGGCGCTCCTGTCATCGCCTGCGACATCGCCTCCGGGGTCGACGCTTCCAGCGGAGAGATCGCCGGCGATGCGATCGATGCCGCCGTCACCGTCACCTTTCATGCCGCCAAGGTCGGGCACCGAGTCGCTCCCGGAAAGTGGCGGACCGGAGAGCTACGCGTCGTTTCGATCGGTATTCCGGCGGGGGCGACGTGCGAGGCGCCCGCCGGGGAGATCGATCCCGTCGTCCTCTCGCTCCTTCCGCACCGGGGACCGAGATCGACCAAGTTCAGCTCCGGCCAGGTTGCGATTGCGGGCGGCTCGCGGGGCTTGACCGGGGCGGTGCGGATGACCTCGCTGGCCGCGATCAGGGCGGGAGCCGGTTACGCGACCGTTGCCGTGCCGGCCGACCTCGAGCTGGTCTTCGAGATCGCGCAGCCCGAGGTGATGTCGGTCGGCTGCCCGGGGGGTGACGGCTGCCTGGTGCCGGCCTCGGAGAAGGCTGTGCTGCGGACCTTCGATCGCGCTGCCGCCGGCGTCCTCGGCCCCGGGCTCGGCAAGGATCCCGGGTCCTTCGAGCTGGCGCGCGAGGCCGCCGCCAAGATCCGGGCGCCGCTCGTCCTCGACGCCGACGGCTTGAACGCGTTCGCCGGCCGCCTCGCCGATCTCGCGAGGCGCGAGGCGCCGACGATCCTCACCCCGCACGCCGGGGAGCTCGGCCGCCTGCTCGAGCGCGATCACGAGGAGGTCGACGCCCGTCGTCTCAGCGCCGCCCGCGAGGCCGCCGCGGCGGCCAAGGCCATCGTCGTCCTCAAGGGCGACGACACGATCGTCGTCGACGGAACCCGCACCGCGGTCAACGCGATCTCTGCGCCGGCCCTTGCCACGGCCGGCAGCGGCGACGTGCTCTCCGGCATCATCGCCGCCTTCCTCGCCCGCGGCCTGGAGCCCTTCGCCGCTGCCTGCGCGGCGATCGTCGGCCATGCCCGCGCCGGCATCGACGCGGCGGCCCGGGTGGGGGCGGCGGAGTCGGTCGTCGCCGGCGACGTGATCGACTCGGTGCCGCTGGGGATACGTCCCGACGGCCCGGTCGAATAATGTCGCCGCTGATGAAGACCGCGGGAGAGATCATGGATCGCACCGTTCCCAGCCTCCATCCGGAGGACGAGGCCCGGACGGCGATCGACCTGCTGGCAAAGACGGACCTCGGCGCGATCCCGGTGATCGACGCCGACCGCAACGTCGTCGGCATCGTCAGCGAGGCCGACCTCGTGCTCAGCGAGGAGGAATCCGACCTCCACCTGCCGCACTACCTGAACATCATGGGCGGCATCGTCTTCGTCGGCTCGATGAAGGGGTTCGAGGAGCGGCTCGAAAAAGCGTTCGCCACCAAAGTCTCCGACCTGATGACGGCCGACCCGATCGTCTGCCACGACTACGAGGCGGCTGACCGGGTGGCAAAGAAGATCGCCGAGAAGCACCACAACCACCTTCCCGTGGTCGACGCCGACGAGCACCTCGTCGGCATGGTCACCAGGGCCGACGCCCTTTCGGCGCTCGTCGGCGACCCGGAGTAGCCCAATGGAGCGGGCGACCGCCCGGATCGATCACGACGCGGTCCGCGTCAACTGCGCGCGGCTGAAGTCCGAGCTGGCGGGAGCGGAGCTTTGCGCGGTGGTCAAGGCCGACGGCTACGGGCACGGCGCTGACCGGTGCGCCAGCGCCGCTCTCGACGGGGGCGCTACGCGGCTGGCGGTCGCGACGGCAGGCGAGGCCGAGCAGATCGGCCGCCGCTTTCAGCACGTGCCGCTGCTGACGATGGGAGCCCTGACCGACGAGGAGGTGGACGCCGCCCTCTCCGCGGGGTCGGAGCTGGCGGTTTGGCGGGAGGACTTCCGGCGCCTGGTCGCCGATCGCGCCCGTTCCCATGGTCATCGGGCCCGCGTCCACGTCAAGTACGACAGCGGCATGGGCCGTCTCGGGAATCGCGACCCGGCCGCGGTGCTGGAGCTGTGCAGGGCCTGTGCCGAGGACCCGAGCCTCGAGCTAGCCGGGATCTGGACGCACTTCGCGACCGCCGACGAACCGGACTCCGACTACTTCGACGAGCAGCTGACCCGCTTCGACGAGGTGGCAGTCGCGGTCAAGGCCGAGTATCCCGAGGTCGTCGCCCACGCCGCCAACAGCGCTGCCGTGCTCCGCGAGAAACGGTCCCACTACGACATGGCGCGCTGCGGCATCGCCATCTACGGGCTCGATCCTTTCCAGCGCGACCCCCGCGACCACGGGCTGCGGCCGGCGCTCAGCCTCCGCGCGCACGTCGCCGACGTCAAGCGCTTCCCCGCCGGGGCCAGCGCCGGCTACGGCCGCAAATGGAAAGCCCCGGTCGACACCTGGGTCGGAGTGATCCCGCTCGGCTATGGCGACGGCGTCCGCCGGGCGCTGAGCAACAACGCCGAGGTGCTGGTGCGGGGCAGGCGGATGCCCCTGGTGGGTACCGTCTCGATGGACAACATCACGATCGACCTCGGGCCGGAGACGGACGTCGAGCCGGGCGACGAGGCGATCCTGATTGGCCGCCAGGGCGAGGAGGAGATCCTCGCCGAGGAGATCGCCCGCAGGCTGGAGACGATCAACTACGAGGTGACCTGCGCGATCTCGGCCCGGGTGCCGCGCCGCGCCGCCTGAGCACTCCTGATCGCAGATGGAAGAGCACCACCGCAACTACGTCAGCCGCCTCCGCCGCAGCCCTTTTGTAAAGGCCGTGCAGCTTGCGGTCGGGGAGGGCCGGGAGGCCTGGATCGTCGGCGGCGCTGTCCGCGATGCAGCCCTTGCAGGCGAGGTGCGGGACCTCGACCTCGCCGTACGGGGCGATCCCAAGCCGCTCGCCCGCGCGATCGCGGCCGAGCTCGGCGACCATGCCTTCGAGCTCTCGGCCGAGTTCCGCACCTGGCGGGTCGTCTCGCGTCGGCACGGGTGGCAGGTGGATCTGACCGCGCTGCGGGGAGACGCCATCGAGGAAGATCTCGCCGGCCGCGACTTCACGATCGGCGCAGTTGCTGTGCCCCTGGGCGATGGCGAGGCGGTGGACCCCTTCTCGGGCCTGGCCGACCTCGATGCGAGGCTGCTGCGGGCGGTGGGGGAGCAGAGCTTCGGCGAGGACCCGCTGCGTCTGCTGCGGGCGGCGCGACTGGCCGCCCAACTCGACTTGGAGATTGACCCCGCGACTGCCCACCTCGCGCAGGCGGCCGCCCGGCGCGCGGGCGACCCGGCGGGGGAGCGACAGCTGGCGGAGCTGCGGCAGCTGCTCGGCGGACCCGATCCCCTGCGCGGTCTGCGGCTGCTCGGTGAGCTCGGGATCACCGCGGTCGTGCTGCCGGAGCTGGAGACCTTGCGCGGCGTCGAGCAGGGCCCGAACCACCACCTCGACGTCTACGACCACACCGTCGCCGTCCTCGAACACACCCTCGAAGTCGAGCGGGACCTCGACCGCTTCGCCGGTGAGGATGCGGCCGCGGTGGCGGAGCTGCTCGACGAGCCGCTCGCCGACGAGATGACGCGCCGCACCGCGCTGCGTTTCGGTGCCCTCTTCCACGACATCGCAAAGCCGGCGACGAAGGCCGAGCGCGACGGCTTCGTCGGCTTCCGCGGCCACGACGAGGTGGGGGTGGAGGTGGTCGGTGGGATCTGCCGCCGCCTCCGCGCCAGTCGCAGGCTGACCCAGCACCTGCAGGCGCTCACCCGCCACCATCTGAGGCTGGGCTTCCTGATCCCGGAGATGCCTCTCACCCGCCGACGGGTCCACTCCTACCTCCGCACGACCGAACCGGTGATTGTCGACGTCACCCTTCTCACCGTCGCCGACCGCCTCTCCGCTCGCGGCAAGGGCCCGATCGCCAGTCCCGAGATGGTCTCCGCGCACCTCGAGCTGGCGCGGCAGATGATCGCCGCGGGTCTCGAGTGGCGGCGCGAGGGGCCGCCGACGCCCCTCCTCCGCGGGGACGAGATCGTCGCCGAGCTGGGGATCGAACCCGGCCCCGAGGTGGGTTCGGCCCTCGCCGAGCTGGAGGCGGCGCAATATGCAGGGGAAGTCACGGATCGCAGGGGCGCAATCGAGCACCTGCGTCGTTAGATACGCTGCCTGCCGAATGGCCAAAGAGGAAAAGATCGAAATGGAGGGGGAGATCACCGAGGCTCTCCCCAACACGATGTTCCGCGTCAAGCTGGACAACGATCACGAGGTCCTCGGCCACATCTCCGGCAAGATGCGCCGCCACTACATCCGCATCCTCCCGGGCGACCGCGTGAAGATCGAGCTTTCACCGTACGACCTCGATCGCGGCCGGATCACCTACAGGTACAAATAGCTCGCTAGAGGTGGCTGCGCTGGGCGGCCGGATCTGGGTCGGCCAGCTCGGCAACCAGCGCTGACCAGGCGAAGTCCTTCGCACCCAGCCCGTTCCCGTCGCGCGGGTCGTAGTACTCGCGCAGCCCTTCCCGCGCCACGGCGCCGATGACGCCGTCGGCCAAATGCTCCGCCTCGGTCTCGTAGCCGAGCCGGCGCAGTCCCAGCCAGACCAGCCAGGCGGAGTTGATCCAGGTCGGGCCGCGCCAGTAGCGCCGGATCAACCCATGGTCGCCGCCCGGTTCGTAGCCGCGTGCCCCGACCGCGACCGAGGGCGGTGCGACCGGGGTCAGGAACTCGCGCTCGCACAACAGGTGCTCCTCGACCAGGCGCCGGCCGATCGCCTCCGGCAGGTCCGGCAGGGCGAGCGGCGTCAGCGAAGCCCAGGTCAGCGTCGAGGGTCGGATGCCGCCCGGCTGCGCCTCGTCGATGAAGAGCCCGCTGCGCTCGTCCCAGAGCCGGTCGATCAGAGCCGGCGTCGCCGACGGCCTCCCCATCGCCTGCAGGGAGAGCGACCAGAGAGTGTTGACGAGGGGTTCGCACAGCACCGGCCCGCCCGCTTCGCGGATCCGCCGCGCGTTCCAGCCCAGCCGGCGATTGCGGTGGACGAGCAGGGGGAAGCCGAGGCGACCGTTCGCGCGCCGGCCCCAGACCTCTTCGAACTTCGGCGAGGCGTCGAGGCCGGACTCATCGGGCTGGACGATCCAGAGCAGCCCGTCCCCCTCGAGGTCGCGGTTGCGGCTGAGCCAGTCGAGGTGCCGCCCGATCCGGGGCTGCTCGAGCGGGTCGCCCACCGCGAGCCGCCAGGCCCAGGCGAGGAGTGGCGGCTGGATCGACTCGGTCTGCTCGGCGCTGCGGGTGGCGACGTTGTAGAAGAGCGAGCGCACCAGGGAGACGCGACTGCGCCAGAAGATCGTGTGCCCGACGAACCCGTCCTCGCGTTGGGCGGCGAGCAGGCTCTCCAGCTCCGCCCGCGCCCTCGCCGGCTCGAAGCGGCGCCAGACGATCGCGGCGAAGCAGGAGTCCCAGTACCACTGCCAGGGATAGCGGCCGGGGCTCGGCTCGGTGTAGCTGAAACGGGTCTCGCCGCGCTCCCCGACGACCCAGTTCTGGCGCAGGACCCGCTCGGTCTCGGCCAGCACCGCGGCGCGATCAGGCATCTGCGGGCGGCGGCGGATGCTGCTCGACCCAGCGCCGCTCGTTCGCCCGCTCGAGCGCCTCGGCCGCGTCGAGGAGCAGCGCGTCGCGACCCCACCCTGCCTGCAGCTGCAGGGCGATCGGCAGTCCCTCGGAGGAGCCGACGGGAACGCTGATCGCGGGGATCCCGGTGAGGTTGGCGAGGGCGCCGCCGCGGACGTTTGCCTCGTCGGCGGAGAGCGTGCCAGATGGGAGCTCGACGATCGGAGCTTCCAGCGGCGGCGCCACCGCGGGCACCGTCGGCCAGGCGATCAAGTCGACCTCGTCGAAGAGGGCGGCGAGGGTGTGGCGAGCGAGCGTCCGCACCTGGTAGGCCTTCAGCGTCGCGATCGACGGCAGCAGCACCCGGTACTTGAGCAGGCCGCGGGCGATCGGGCTGAGCTCGGGATCGAGCCCGTTCAGCCGCGCCGGCGTGATGTCGCCGAGGCTCTCGCTGTTGGCGATCAGGACCGTCGCCAGCGTCGCCGCCGCGAGTTCGGGCAGGGCAACCTCACGGACTTCGCCGCCGGTCTCCCGGCGCAGATCCTCGATCGCCGCCTCGCAGGCCTGATGGACGGGCGGCGCCACGTCTTCTGAGGCCGCGTCGCGGATGACACCGATCCGCAGGCCTTCGGGCCGACCGGCCTCCAGCTCTTCACCGAACAAGGCCGAACCGAGGAGTCGGCAGTCGGCGGAGTCGAAGCAGAGGGGGCCGGAGACGATCGTCGTCGAGACGCCGGCCATGTGGTGGCCCTCCATCGGCGCTCGGCCGAAGGTCGGCTTCAGCCCGGTGAGGCCGCAGTAGGCGGCGGGGTAGCGGATCGAGCCGATCCCGTCGGCCCCGACCGAGCCGGCGACGAGGCGGCCGGCGACGGCGGCCGCGGGGCCGCTCGAGGAGCCGCCGGGGCAGCGGTCGGTGTTCCAGGGGTTCCGCGCCGGGCCGTAAACGGAGATGCTGCCGGTGCTGCTGGCGCCGAGCTCGTGCATGTTGCCGACGCCGACGATCACCGCCCCCGCGTCGCGCAAGGCCCGGTAGGGACCGGACTCGCCGGGTGCGGTCGGCGCCAGCATCTCGGCGGCGCCGAAGCGCTGCGCCCGCCAGGGCAGCGGCCACTCGTCCTTGATCACCACCGGGACGCCGTGGAGCGGCCCGGCGGGCGCCGCCTCGAGCATCTCCCGGGAGCGCTCGGGGAAGGTCTCGACGACCGCGTTCAAGGCCGGGTTCCGCTCGCCGATCCGCTGCAGCGCCGCCTCCAGCAGCTCGGCCGGGTCGATCTCGCCGGCGGCGATCGCCGCCGCCTGCGCCCGCAGGGAGAGGTCGAGCGACTCGCTCATCGGCGGGGCGGCGCCTGCGAGAGGTCGGGCGCCGGTTCGACCGGAATCTCGCTCGTGTCCATTTCGAGCAGCTCCAGGGTCGGTGGCCAGAACAGCTGATGGGCGGCGCGGATGACCGCCAAGTCGACCTCGTCGGCCTCGATGCCGTAGGCGGCCAGACCCGCCGCGATGAACTCGTCTGCGCTGTAGGAGGGCTCCATCTGGCGCTCCGAACCCTACCTCGGCGCCTGGCCGGGATCGTGCAGCCGCGCTCGCGGCGCCGCATCCAGAAGAGCGGGGCGGCAGGATTAACGGCGCAACTGGGGAAGGCTCCTCGTGTTGCCTCTTCGATGCCGTTTGCAGAGATGAAAACCAACTTCAGCCGTGGCTGGGCGCTTGTCGTCGGTCTCGGCCTGCTCGCCGGCCTGGTCGCGGTCGCGTCCCCGCGCGAAGCCGATTCGGCGCCGCTGCGCGTGATCACCCTCGGACAGACCTCGGAAACGCCGCCCGCGTCCT
>Ga0126305_10000239_pt1 | contig 24475 bp, 11 predicted proteins | sample Plot26_FD_92536 | JGI IMG/M metagenome (GOLD analysis project Ga0126305, IMG submission 92536) | Serpentine soil microbial communities from UC McLaughlin Reserve, CA, USA - Plot26 | ecosystem: Environmental > Terrestrial > Soil > Grasslands | place: USA: UC McLaughlin Reserve, Lake County... | reverse complement strand
GCCGTGGGCACCATGGGATCGGACAGGCTCTCGGCCAGGAAGGCCCGCAGCTCCCCCGGCGAGGGGACCGGCGCGTCCTCCCGGAACACGACGTAGGCAATTAGCCGCCGGGCGCCCGCGGAGTCGCCGCGCACCGCCACCGCCGCCTGCAGGACGGCCGGGTGGCGCGCCAGGGCCAGCTCGACCTCGGCCGTCTCGATGCGGTGCCCGCGCACCTTGACCTGGGCGTCGCGGCGGCCGAGGTACTCCAGCTCGCCGTCCGGCCGGCGGCGCCCCAGGTCGCCCGTGCGGTACAGCCGCCCTCCCGGCTGCCACCCGGGAGCCCAGTCGAGCGAGTCGGGCAGGAAGCGCTCGGCCGTGAGCTCCGCCCGCATGTAGCCGCGCGCCAGCGCCACGCCGCCGGCCCAGATCTCCCCCGGCACCCCTACCGGCACCGGCCGCAGGTCGGGATCGAGCAGGAAGACCCGGGCGTGATCGACCGCCCGGCCGATCGTCGGGCTCTCGGGCCAGAGCGCGGGATCGCCGTGCAGGGCGAGCCAGGTCACGGCGTGCGTCTCGGAGGGGCCGTAGTGGTTGTACAGGCTCGCCCCGGGCAGGCGGGCGAACATCGCCGCCACCTGCGGCGTGACGTGGAGCTGCTCGCCGGCGCTCAGCACCTCGCGCAGGCTGGCCGGCAGGGGGCCGTCCGCCGCCGCCATGGCGAGCTGCTGGAGGGCCACGAAAGGCTGGAACAGGCGCTCCACCCGTTCCTCGGCCAGCAACCGGACCAGGGCCGCCGGATCGCGCCGCACCTCCTCGGAGACGAGCACCAGCGTACCCCCCGCGCACCAGGTGGCGAAGATCTCCTGGCAGGAGACGTCGAAGGAGAGCGAGGTGTACTGCAGCGTCCGGCCCGCTCCCGCCGCCGAGGTGCGGAGCTGCCAGGCGAGCATCGCCGCGATCGCCTCGTGGGTCAGCGCCACCCCCTTCGGCCGGCCCGTCGAGCCCGAAGTGTAGGTGACGTAGACCAGGTGGCCGGGACGAGCTCCCGAATCGATCTCATCAGCGGGACCGTCCGCGGACAGCTCGTCCAAGCGCAGTTCGTCCACGTGCAGCTCGTCCACGTGAATAATCGTCGCCGCGCCCTCCGGAACCGAGCCGGCGAGCGGGCCGTGGGTCAGCACCACCGGCGCCCCGGCGTCCTCCAGCATCAGCCGCAGCCGCTCGCGGGGATAGCTGCGGTCGAGCGGCACGTAGGCGCCGCCCGCCATCAGGGTGCCGAGCACGGCCACCATCATGTCGAGCGAGCGGTCGAGGTAGAGGCCGACCGGCACGTCGGGCCCTACCCCGGCGGCGCGCAGCCGGACGGCGAGCCGACGGGAGCGCTCGACCAGCTCGCGATAGGTGAGCCGCTCAGGGCCGAAGACCACCGCTTCGGCGTCCGGCGTGAGCGCCGCCTGCCCGGCCACCACCTCGTGGACGCAGCGGGGCCTGGGATGAGGGTTGAGCGGCGCGCTCCAGGCGGCCAGCTCCTCCCGTTCGGCGCGAGTGAGCAGCGGCAGCGCGGAGAGGCGGGCCGCCGGATTGGCGACCGCTCCCTCGATCAGGGTCCGGAAGTGCCCCAGCAGGCGCTCGCCTGTCGCCGGGTCGAAGAGCCCGCGGTTGAATTCGAGATGCCCCGCGAGGCCGCCGCCGGTCTCCGCCAGGAAGAGGGTGAGGTCGAACTTGGCCTCGCCGAGCCTGACGTCGACCATCTCGGCGTCGAGGCCGGGCAGGGCGAGGCCTGTCGCCGGATCGTGCTGCAGCACCAGCATGACCTGGAAGAGCGGGGTGCGCGAGAGGTCGCGCTCGGGCGCCAGCTCCTCCACCAGCCGCTCGAACGGCAGGTCCTGGTGGGCGTGGGCCTCGAGGGTCGCGGCGCGGACGCGGCGCACGGCCTCGTCGAAGGGCGGATCTCCCGAGAGGTCGAGGCGCAGCGCCAGGGTGTTGGTGAAGAAGCCGATCAGGCCCTCGATCTCCTGGCGGTTGCGGTTGGCGATCGGGGCGCCGGCGACGATGTCCCGCTGCCCGCTCCAGCGCGCCAGGAGAGCGTCGAAGGCGGCGAGGAGGACCATGAAGAGGGTCCATCCCTGCCGCTGGGCGAGCCCGGCGAGCTCCGCCGCCAAGCCGGCCGGCAACGCGAACGGGAGGTGCCCCGCCACCGGCACCGCCGCCGGGCGCGGCCGGTCGGTGGGCAGCTCCAGGGCTTCGGGCGTACCGTCGAGCACCCGCCGCCAGTGGTCCAGCTCGCGGGCCAGAACCTCGCCGGAGAGCCATGACCGCTGCCAGCGGGCGAAGTCCGCGTACTGGACGGCCAGCTCGGGCAGGGGCGACGGCCGGCCCGCCGAGAAGGCGCCGTAGAGCTCGGAGAGCTCGCGGAAGGTGACGCCCAGAGACCAGGCGTCGGAGACGATGTGGTGCATCATCACGGCGAGAAGGTGCTCGTCCCCCTCCAGGCGGATCAGCTCCGCGCGCAGCAGGGGGCCGGCCTCGAGGTCGAACGGCCTGCGCCCCCCGGCCTCCAGGATCCGGGTTGCCTCTGCGCGCCGCGCGGGCTCCGGCAGACCCCGCAGGTCGAGCACCGGCCAATCGACCGGGCAAATTGCGGCGAGCGGCGGCAGCACCACTTGGACCGGTCCATCCGGGCCTTCATGGAAGACGGTTCGCAGGGCCCCGTGACGCCGGACGATCTCCGTCAGGGCCGCCCCGAGCGCCGGGGGGTCGAGACGCCCGCGCAGCCGCAGAGCGCCGGGGACGTTGTAGGCGGAGCTCTCGGGGTCGAGCCCATGGAGGAACCACAGCCGCTGCTGCGCGAACGAAAGCGGATCCCCCGCGGGGTCGCGCGGCACGGCCCGGACCGGCGGCGCCGGCGGCACGCCTGGCTCACCCAGGGCCACGGCGAGGCGGCGGGCCAGCCCTTCGAGGGTCGGCTCCTCGAACACCGCCGCCAACGGCATCTCGACGCCGAACAGCGAGCGCACGCGGGACACCAGCCGGGTGGCGACAAGCGAGTGCCCCCCGAGCTCGAAGAAGCTGTCCTCGGCCCTCACCCGCCCGACGCCCAGCAACTGGCGCCAGAGCCCGGCCAGCAGCTCCTCCAGGGGGCCGAGCGCGCGCCCCTCCCCCTCCTCGCTCACGGCGGGCGCGGGCAGCGACCGCCGGTCCACCTTGCCGCTGGGGGTGAGCGGCAGGGCCGCGACGGCGGTGAAACAGGCCGGCACCATGTAGGCCGGCAGGCGGTCGCGCAGGAAGGCGGATAGATCCGCCGGCAGATCGCCCGCGCCGGCCGGCACGATCCAGGCGGCGAGACGCCGCTCGCCGCCGATCGTAGGCGCCTGCACCACGGCCTCCCGCACCCCGGGGTGGGCCAGCAGGGCTGATTCCACCTCGCCGGTCTCGACCCGGAAGCCGCGGATCTTGACCTGCCCGTCGCGGCGGCCGAGGAACGACAGGTCGCCGTCCGGCCGGCGGCGGGCGAGGTCGCCGGAACGGTAGAGGCGCGCCCCCGGCCGCTCGGCGAACGGATCGGGGACGAAGCTGGCCGCCGTCAGGTCGGGACGGCCCCGGTAGCCACGCGCCATCAGCCCCCCCAGGTGGATCTCCCCCGCCACCCCGATCGGCTGCGGAGCGCCGTTCGGGTCGAGCACGTGCAGCGAGCGCTCCGCCATCGGCCGGCCGAGGCCGACCGGCGAGCCGGCAGGGTCCACCGGGTGCTGACTGGCGGTGACCACCGTCTCCGTGGGGCCGTAGCCGTTGTTCAGGCGGACGCCGCCGAACGCCGAGCGCCCCCACAGGCGGGCCGCCTCGGCGAGCATCTCCTCGCCGCCGGTCTGCACCAGCCGCAGCCGCGGCGGCACGACGGCGAGCGCCTCCGGGTCCAGGGCCCAGGCGTGGAAGAGCGGCGTCGGCAGGTCGACCGCGGTGACGCCGAGGGCCGCGATGCGCGCGGCCAGCTCCTCGCCCCCCCATACCTCCTCGCCGCGGAAGACCAGGGTGGCGCCGGCGGCGAAGGTCGCGAAGATCGTCTCGACCGAGCTGTCGAAGCTCATCGAGGCGCACTGGAGCACCCGGTCGTCCGGCGTGAAGCCGTAGAACCGCCGCGCCGCCTCGCAATGCCGGGCGGCGGCGCCGTGGGGGATCTCCACCCCCTTGGGCCGGCCCGTCGAGCCCGAGGTGTAGATCACGTAGGCAAGGTTCGCCGGATCGATCGCCGCCCCCGGATCGTGCTCAGCCTGAGCCGCGATGGCCTCGCCGTCGGCGTCGAGCAGCACCAGGCGCAGGTCCCCTCCCCCCGCGGGCCGGAACGGCAGGTCGGCGCGCGACACCAGCACCCGGGCGCCGGAGTCGGTCAGCATGTGCTCCAGGCGCTCGGGCGGGTAGGAGGGATCGAGCGGCACGTAGACGCTGCCGGCCTTGAGAGCCGCCAGCAGGGCCACGATCAGGTCCGGCGAGCGGTCGAGGCAGATGGCCACAACCACCTCGGGGCCGGCCCCCAGCGCCGCCAGGAAACGGGCCAGGCGGTTGGCTCGAGCGTTCAGCTCTCCGTAAGTGAGGCCGCCGCCGTCCGCCATCACCAGGGCGGGAGCGCCGGGCGCCGCCGCGGCCGACCGCTCGAAGAGCTCGTGGAGGAGGCCCGCGGCGCCGGCTTCCAGCTCCGGGCCGTCGGCGGCTTCCAGGAGCTGCCGGCGCTCGGCCGGCGAGAGGAGCGGCAGCCCGGAGAGGGGCCGCGAGGGCTCGGCCGCCGCCCCTGCGAGCAGCGTCCGCAGATGCCCCATCCAGCGGTCGGCCGTGGCGGGATCGAGCAGCGCGGTGCGGTACTCCAGCCAGGCCCTCAGGGCCCCGCCATCGTCGTAGACCGACAGCGTCAGGTCGTACTTCGCCACCTCCACCTCGCCGTCGAGCAGCTCGGCGGCGAGCCCCGGCATGCGCACGGGCGCCAGCGGGTTCGCCAGGTAGGCGAACATCACCTGGAAGAGAGGCGAGACGCCGGGGAGGCGCTCCGGCTGGAGCTCCTCGACCAGCCGTTCCAGTGGGACGTCCTGGTGCGCCTGGGCGGCGAGCAGGACGTCGCGCACCCTGCCCAGCAGCGCCGCGAAACCCGGATCGTCGCCGGTGCCGGAGCGCACCACCAGAGTGTTGACGAAGAAGCCGATCAGGTCCTCGGTGTGGAGCCCGTGGCGGCCGGCGGCGGGGATCCCCACCGCGAGGTCGTCCTGGCCGCTCAGGCGGGCGAGGAGGGCGAGGTAGCCCCCCAGCAGCACGGTGAACGGCGTGATCCCGCTCTGGCCGGGGACCCGGCAGCCGGCGATCAGCTCCGCCGGGATCTCCACCGGCCGCACGGCCCCGCGGTCGCCGGCCCTGACGGCGCGCGGGCGGTCGGTGGGCAGCTCCAGCATCGGCAGGTCCGCGAGCTGGCGCCGCCAATAGCCGAGCTGCTCGTCGAGCACGCCGCTCTCCAGGGTGCGGCGCTGCCAGACGGCCCAGTCGGCGTAGCGCAGGGGAAGCTCGGGCAGCGACGCCGGCCGCCCGGCGGCGAAATCGCCGTAGAGGGCCGCCAGCTCGCGGAAGAAGACCGACGCCGACCAGCCGTCGGTCGCGATGTGGTGGATGGCCGCCAGCAGGACGCGCTCCCGGTCGCCGAGCTCCACCAGGAGGAAGCGGGCTATGGGCCCCCGCGCGAGGTCGAACGGCTGGAGCCCCGCGTCGCGCAGCGCGCTCCGCGACGCCCGCTGCCGCGCCGGCGCGGGCAGCCCGGAAAGGTCCAGCCGCGCGAAGGGGAGGCCGGCCTCCCCCGGCGGTGGCAGCACCGCCTGCACCGGCTCCTCGCCGGCCAGGGCATAGACGGTGCGCAGCGGCTCGTGACGGCGGACGATCTCCGCCAGCGCCCGCACCAGGGGGCCGGTCTCCAGGCTCCCCTCCAGCCGTACCGCGACCGGCACGTTGTAGCCCGAGCCGCCGGGCTCGATCCGGTCGAGCAGCCAGAGCCGTTGCTGGGCGAGCGAGAGGGGCGGCGCCTCGGCCGGTGCGGCGGGGAGCTCATCCGCGCCCCCGCGCGGCATCCCTTCCTCGGCGATCCGCAGCGCCTGGTCCGCCAGCGTGGGGGCCTCGAAGAAGAGCCCCAGAGCAAGGTCGACGTCCATCCGCTCGGCAACCCGCATCGCCACCCGGTGGACCAGCAGGGAGTGGCCGCCGAGCTCGAAGAAGTCGTCGTGGATGCCGATCGGGTCGACGCCGAGCACCTCGCTCCAGATGGCCGCCAGCTCCCGTTCGACCGGCGTGCGCGGCAGCTCCGCGGCGGGCACCGGGGGCCGGGCTACCGGGAGACGAGCCGCTGGCTGCGGGGAAGCCGACGGAGCCGGCGCGGCATCGCCGGCAGCGATCCGCTCCGCCAGGGCCGCGATCGTGGGGTGCAGGAAGACGGCGCTGACCGGCAGGTCGACGCCGAGCTCGCGCGACACCCGGGCCAGGAGCCGCGTGGCGAGCAGGGAGTGGCCGCCGAGCGCGAAGAAGTCGTCGTGCGGCCCCACCCTCTCGATCCCCAGCACCTCGGCGGCCATCCGCGCGAGCCTCTCCTCCTCCAGAGTGCGGAAGTCCGCGGCCGGCCCCGGAGTACCCGTCCGGCCGGGGTCGGGCAGCGCCCGCCGGTCCACCTTGCCGTTGGCCGACAGCGGCAGGGCGTCGAGCCCCACGAACGCCGAGGGGACCATGTACTCGGGCAGGATCTCCCGCAGGAAGCCGCGCAGCTCCGGCACGTCCGCGGGCACGATGTAGGCCACCAGCCGCGCCCCCCGGTCGCCGTCCTCCTGCGCCGTCACGGCGGCCTCGCGCACCCGCGGATGGCGGGCGAGCGCCGCCTCGATCTCCCCCAGCTCGACGCGGAAGCCGCGCACCTTCACCTGGTGGTCGAGGCGGCCGAGATACTCGAGAGTGCCCGCGGGGAGCCAGCGCCCGAGGTCGCCCGTGCGATACAGGCGGGAGCCGGGCGCCGCCGCGAAGGGATCGGGGACGAACCTCTCGGCCGTCAGGTCCGGCCGGCCGAGATAGCCGCGCGCCAGCCCTTCGCCCGCCAGGAAAAGCTCCCCCGGCACGCCCGCCGGCACGGGCTCCCCGCGGGCATCCAGAACGTAAACGCGGCCGCCCGCCACCGGCACGCCGATCGCCACCCCGCGCCCCGGCTCCAGACGGGAGAAAGTCGAATAGACCGTATCCTCGGACGGCCCGTAGAGGTCGAGGATCCGCGCTCCGGGGGCCGCTCCGGCGAGCTCCGCAACCAACGCCGGCGGCACCGCCTCGCCGCCGAGGTTGACCGTTCGGAGCCAATCCGGGAACCGCCCGCCGCGCACCAGCTCGGCCACCACCGAGGGCACGCCGGCGACCAGCGTCACCTCGCGGGCGGCCGGCAGGGCCGGGAGCTCCAGCAGGTTGCCGGCGAGGAAGATCCGGCCGCCCCAGGAAAGGGGAGCGAAGATCTCGAAGACGGAGACGTCGAACCCGATCGACGTCGCGGCGAGGACGCCCGCCAGATCCTCCGGCGGGAAGACCTCACGTGACCAGTGCATCAGCGCGACGGGGCTCCGGTGCGATACCGCCACGGCCTTGGGCCTCCCCGTCGATCCCGAGGTGTAGATCAGGTAGGCGAGATTGCCGGGATCTGCTGCCGGCTCGGGGTTTTCCGGGCTCTCCGCGGTGATCCCTGCCGCCTCGCCGTCGAGAGAGAGCCAGCGGGCACCTCCCTCCCCGGCCATCCATGCCGTCGCCGCCTCGCCGATCACCACGCGGGCCGCCGAGTCCTCCAGCATCAGCGCCAGCCTCGCGCGCGGGTAGGCCGGGTCCAGCGGCACGTACGCGCCCCCCGCCTTCAGCACGCCGAAGAGGCTCGTGATCATCCGCTCGGACCGGTTCAGGCAGAGGCCCACCCGTTCGTCCGGGGCCACACCCATCCGCCGCAGGTGGTGAGCGAGCTGGTTGGCCCGGCGGTTGAGCTCCCCATAGGTCAGCCGCAGGTCCCCCGCGACCAGAGCCTCCGCCTCCGGCGCGCGCGCCGCCTGAGCTTCGAAGAGCTGGTGCAGGAGGCCTTGGGGATGAGCCTGTGCCGTCGCGTTCCACTCCTCCACCACCTGCCGGCGCTCCGCCGGCGCCATCAGGGGGAGGTGCCAGACGGGAGCTTCCGGCGTCTCGGCCACCGCCACGAGGAGCGACAGGAAGTGACCGAGCATGCGCTCGGCCGTGCCGCCGTCGAAGAGGTCGGCGTTGTGCTCCAGCGACACGCCCAGGCCTCCCCGGCCGTCGCCGGCCAGCCGCAGCGTGAGATCGAGCTGGGCCCGCCTCTCCTCCAGGCGCACCGATTCCAGCAGCAGACCGGCGAGCTCCAGCCGCGCGCCCGCTTCTCCCAGCGAGAAGGCGGCGAGCCCCGGCAGATCCTGCGGCCGCCCCTGCTGGAGCACCAGCATCACCTGGAGGACGGGCGAGCGGGAAGGGTCCCGCACCGGCCGCAGCCCTTCGGCGATGCGCGGAAAAGGCAGGTCACCATGCTCCATCCCGTCCAGCGCCGAGCGCCGCGTCCGCGCCAGCAACCCCTCAAAGCTCGGCTCCTCGGAGAGGTCGGCGCGCAGGGCGAGCACGTTGACGAGGTAGCCCACGAGCCCGGCGAGCTCGGGGAATGCCCGGCCCGCCACGGGAGCCCCCACGGCGAAGTCCTCCTGGCCCGTATAGCGGGCGAGTTGGGCCTGGAAGACGGCCAGCAGGGTCATGAACAGCGTGGCGTCCCGCCGTCCGCCCATCTCCCGCAGGGCGTCGGCGAGCGGGGGCGGGATGGCCGCCGCCCGGGCAGCACCGCGGTAGGTCTGCACGGGCGGCCGGGAACGATCGGCCGGCAGGTCGAGGTCGGTGACGCCCGCCAGCCGTTGCCGCCAGTAGCCCCAAAGCCGCTCGCCGCGCGGGCCGGCCAGCATCTCTTCCTGCCAGCGCACGAAATCCGAGTAGCGCAGGCCCGGCGGGGCCAGCGGCTCCTGCCGGTAGAGGGCCGGCAGCTCGCGTGCCAGGACCGCCAGCGAGGCGAAGTCCGCTACCAGGTGGTGCAGGGCGAGCAGCACGACGGTGTCGCCTCCGGAGCGCGCGAAGAGGCGCACCCGCAGGAGGGGACCCGCCGCGAGGTCGAACGGTTTCCAGGCCTCCTCCCCCAGGCGGCGGGCGAGAGCCCCTTCGCTCCAGTCTGAGGCGTCCTCAGCCTCAATGTCGGGCGGCAGGACCGGCAGCACCCTCTGGACGGGCTCGTCGGCGACCACGGGGAAGACCGTCCGCAGAGCTTCGTGACGGTGGGCGAGGGCAGCGACGGCGCGCGCGAAGGCAGCCGGGTCGAGCCCCTCGGCGCGAGCCGCGGCGGCGATGTTGTAGGCCCCGCCATCGGGGGCCAGTTGCTGGAGAAACCAGAGCCCCCGCTGGCCAGCGGACAGCGGCTGGTCGCCTTCCAGCGACAAGGCACGCGGAGCCTGAATATCCACCGGTTCGATCGCCAGACCCGTCACGAGGCGCTCTGCCAGCTCCTCCACCCCGATCCCCTGGAGCAGGTCGGCGAGCGGCACGGACACCCCCAGGGCCGCCTCGAGACTCCCCTTGAGCTCGACGGCCGTCAGCGAGTCGAGCCCCAGCGCCGTGAGCGGCTGCCCGGAGATGGCCGACGCCGGCAAGCCCAGCACGGCGGCCGCCTTCTCCCGAAGGTACGCTGTCAACCCCTCTCGCGTCAGATCGCCCGTAGGCGAAACCGCGACTTCCTGAGCGACCCGCGCCAGGGCACTGCGCCCCTCGACCGTCAGCTCGCCGCGCAGATACAGATCGCGGCACAGCCGCCGCTGCACCTTGCCGCTCGACGTCTTCGGCAGCGCACCCTGACGGATCAGCACCACCTCGTAGACCTGCACCTCGTGCTCCGCGGCCACGGCCTGGCGCACGGCCTCGGCGATCTTCTCGACCCCGTTCCGCCGCCGGCGCTCGACCTCGTGGACCACCACCAGCCGCTCCTCCCCTTCGATCTCTACGGAGAAGGCCGCTCCGCCCCCCGGGCGCAGCTCCGGATGGGCGCGCTCGGCCGTCAGCTCGACGTCCTGGGGATAGAGATTGCGCCCCCGCAGGATGATCAGGTCCTTCAGTCGCCCTGTGACGTAAAGCTCGCCGCCGGCCAGGAACCCGAGGTCTCCCGTCCGCAGGAAGGGGCCCTCGACGCCACCACTGGCGGTCATCAGGAAGGCGTTGAAGTCGCGCTCCGTGGCCTCCTCGTTCTGCCAGTAGCCGCGGGCGACGCTCGGTCCCGCGATCCAGACCTCCCCCTCGCTCCCCGGCAGGACTTCCATGCCCGTCTCCGGATCTGCCACCACCAGCCGCTGCCCCATCCACGTCTGGCCGCAGCTCACCCGGCCCGTCGATAAATCGGCGCGCGGCGCCTCGCCGGGCACGCCGCCGGTGACGAACAGCGTCGCCTCGGCCAGACCGTAGCAGGGGTAGAGCGCCTCGCGCCGGAAGCCGCACGGCGCGAAGGCCGCGGCGAAGCGCTCCAGCGTCGAAGCGCGCACGGGCTCGGCGCCGTTGAAGGCCACCCGCCAGCTCGACAGGTCGAGCCCGGCGAGCGCCTCGGGGGATGCCTTGCGCAGGCAGAGCTCGTAGGCGAAGTTGGGGCCGCCGCTCACCGTACCCCGGTAGCGGCCGATCGCCTCCAGCCACCGCAGCGGCCGCTGCAGGAAGGCGACGGGCGACATCAGCACGCACCGCGCCCCCGCGTGCAGCGGCTGCAGCACGTTTCCGATCAACCCCATGTCGTGGTAGAGCGGCAGCCAGCCGACCACGACCGACTCCTCGTCCATGCCGAACGCGGCGCCGATCGTCTCCTCGTTATGGAGGAGGTTCGCGTGGGTGATCATCACCCCCTTGGGCGTGGCCGTCGAGCCCGAGGTGTACTGCAGGAAGGCCACCGACTCCGGGGCCGGCTCGGCGAGGATCGCCGCCGGGGAGGCGCTCGAGCCGTCGGTCGGCAGCCACCGCAGCCCGGTCAGCTCCGGCGCCACTGCCAGCAGCCCGCGGGGCTCGACGGCGCCGGCCAGGATCGCCCCGGTGGTCAGCGCCGCACGGGGCGTGGCGTCCTTGGCGATGGCCCGCAGGCGCGACTGCGACCGGTCGTTCGGGCGCGGCGGATAGGCGGGGACGGCCACGATCCCCGCGTAAAGGCAGCCGAAGAAGGCGGCGATGAAGTCGAGCCCCGGCGGGTAGAGCAGCAGCGCCCGCTCGCCCGGCGACACCGACTCGGCGAGCGCCGACGCGATCGCCGCGGCCCGCCGGTCGAGATCCCCGTAAGTCAGGCTCCCGCCCTCGGCTTCGCCGTCCGCGAGGAAGGTGAACGCCACCTGCTCCGGCCGCTCCGCGGCGCGTGCGCGCAGAAGCCCCGCAAGGGTGGGGAAAGACTTCGCGAGCTTCAGACTGCCTTGATTCATCATTAATTATTCATTGGCGAAGGCGGGACCATGGCGCAATCGCGGCAAACTTTGACAACCGTAAATAAGGTGCAGATTCTTCCTCCTCACGAGACACGGTGAGGGGATTGCCCCGCTGTCCCGTCTGGTAAGACAGGAGACACCGTTATAGAGGCTGGACTATAAGGCGTTTGAACACAGTTTTAATATTGTGAAACCGGCAGGCCCCACCGGCTAGAGGTAACGAAAGGAGAGCTCATGCTCGGCACCGGAATTACAGAGAGGTTGGAAGAAAACCCGCTCCGCCAGGGGCTGATTCATCATCCATTTTTCAAGGAAGTGCGCTCCGCCGAGGGTCTGGACCGGGAGAAGGTCGGCATCTTTCTCGGCCAGTGGTGGCACCCCCTTCACTACTTTCCCCATTTCCTCTCCCGCACCATCGACCAGGTGCCGATGCTGGAGATGAAGACGGCGATTTCGAAGATCCTCTACCAGGAGCTCGGCGAGGGAGATCCCGCGCGGGCCCACGAGCGGATCTACGTCTCGACGATGAAGGACGCCGGCTTCGACGAGGCCACCGTCGCCGAGGCGGCGCCGTTCGAGGAGACCCGCCGGCTGGTGCAGCGCTACCAGGAGGCCTCGGCCGACCGGCTGAGCGCCCTCGGCTTCGTCTACGGCACCGAGGTCGCCGACCTCGCCATGGTCGCCGGCATCGGCAACGCCGTCCGCCGCGTCAGCGGCGTGCAGGACCTGCCGTGGGTGGATATCCACATCCTGCAGGAGCCCGACCATGTCGCCCAGGTCAACGAGGCCATCGAGCCCGATTTCTCCGCCGAGGAGGTGAACGCCATCGTCACCAACGCCGAGGAGATGTGGTCTCTCTGGATCGCCTTCTTCGACCGCCTGCGGGCGGTGATGTTCGGCACGGCGGACCCCCGAGTAGCCGAGCCGGCCCTGGCAACGGCCTGAACCCTGACCGCTGGTAAGCGAAATGGGCGCGGCCGGCCGCGGCCGGCCGCGCCCTGCTTCTTCACCCCTTCTTCAGCGCCTTGTCGTCCAGCCACTGCAGGACCACCTTGAGGGCGTCCGGCCGGATCTCGTGTCCCATGTCTAACTCGCGGTAGGTCAGGGCGACCCCATAGGGACGCAGGGCCTCGCGCGACTCGCGGGCGCGCTCCACCTCGATCCGGTCGTCCCGGGTGCCGTGGAGGACGAGGACGGGAAAGCCTTCGTGCTCCGGCAGCTTGGGCACGTCCTCTGCGAGTTGCGGAGGGAACCAGGTGGACAGGGCGATCACGCCGGCGAAGCGGGCCGGTTCGCGGAGCCCGAGGTCGTAGGCCATCATGCCGCCCTGGCTGAAGCCGGCCAGGACGATCCTCTCCGGGTCGATCGGATACCGCACCAGAGCCTGGCGGACGAAGTCGCGCAGGAGGTCGGCCGCGCGCCGGAAGGCCTCGACGTCGGTGGGCTGTCCCGGGCGCAAGGGAAACCAGCCATGGCCATACTGGCCACCGCCGAAGGGCACGGCCACGGGGCCTTCGGGGCAGAGCACCAGGGCCTCGCCGCCGTGCAGCACGGGCGCTAGTCCGAGAAGATCGTGAGCGCTGGCCCCCCAGCCATGGAGGGCGATGATGGCCGGAAACGGACCGTCTCCGGCAGGGACGTGGGCTGTGTGAAGCAAACTCATGGCAGGGGAAGGATATCGCGGCGGCGGCGGACCCTGTCCCCCAATCTCACCGTTCGCTGCTGACGGGAACGACGGGCTCGACCGGTCCCAGCGGTGAATCTCCTGGATAGAGAACTTTCTCGAGGAACAGGCCCGACGGCGGCGCCGTCCATTCCGCGGGCAGCCCCTTGCCCGACTTCGGCGTTTTCGCAGCCAGCAGATCCTCGAACGCCCGCGGGTCCAGATCCCCGGCGCCGACCTGCACCAGGGTGCCGACGACGCGGCGGACCATCTTCCAGAGGAAGTGCGAGGCGCTGAGGCGGACCAGGATGAGCGCTCCGGCGGTCTTCACCTCGACTCCCTCGACGACCACCAGCGTGCTCGGCTGCTCGGACGGCTTCTCGCAGAAGAGACGGTAATCGTGCTTGCCCACCAGCAGGGAGGCCGATTCGGCCATGCGCCTCTCGTCGAGCGGGCGTTTCACCCACCAGACCCAGCGCTTCGCCACGGCCGTCCTGCGGCGGGAGATCTGGTAGACGTAGGAGCGCAGGACGGCGTCGTGCCGGGAGTGGAAGCGGTCCGATGCCGGCGTCAGGGAGAGGACGTGAATGTCCGCCGGCAGACTCTCGTTGACGGCGCGCCGGAAGGGCTCGGGATCCACCGTGCCCGCCAGCCGCAGGTGGGCGGATTGCGCCAAGGCATGGACGCCCGCGTCCGTCCGCCCCGAGCCGCCCAGCTCGCGCACTTTCGCTCCCGCGTCCTCCACCGCCCGGCGCAGCTCGCCCGCCACCGAGCGCGCGTTCTTCTGCTCCTGCCAGCCGTGGTAGCGGGTGCCTTCGTATTCCAGGGTGAGTCGATAGGTGCTCAGATCTTCACCTTCCGGCTCACGACCGTGCCGTCGCCGTCCTGGAACGGCACCGCATCCTTGGGCCGCGCCGCGGCCATGGCCTGGCCGGAGGGCGGCAGCCCCAAGGAGCGATCGAACACGTGCCAGTCCAGCGGCTGGGTGGCCCCGAGGACGATTTCGTACTCGGCGCCCGCGGGCGACAAGGTATGGTTGGTGAACTGCCGCCAGCCCATCCCCCCCGGGCCCACCTGGCGCCGGTCCATGGAGACCGTCTGGCCCTCGATCTTGACGGATTCGACCCTCGCTTCCGCCGGTATGACGAGCGTCCCGTTCGCCGCTCCCCGCGGCGAGGTGAGACGCAGGCGAAGGTGCCGCTTGCCGTCGGCGACCGAGTCTTCGAGCACCGCCAGCTCGGGCGCCGGCGCGTCCAATGCCGGAGCGGGTGCGACGAAGGACCGCGACCGCGGCGGCGACCATGGATAGGCAGGCCCCGGCTGCTGGCCGAAGTCCGCGACCTTGCGCATCGCGGGCGGCAGAGCCATGCCGGCGCGCACGACCCAGCGGGCTTCGCCGGAGTCGGCGTTCTTGTAGAGCTGCATCACCAGCGGCCGGGGGGACTGCGGAGAGAAGGGCGGAGAAACCATCGCCAGCACCACGCACAGCACCGCCGCCGCGCCGGCCGCGATAGGCACCCAGCGGCGCCCGAGGGAGCCGGACGGACGCACCAGCGGAGCCAGAGCGCTGAAGATGAACGAGAGCAGCAGCCCCGTCACCCCCAGGCCCTGCAGCCCCAACCCCAGATAGAGAGCGCGGAGGGTGGGGAACCAGAGCAGCGCCGCCACGAAGACCGGCAATATGGACGGGATCGTCGAGCCGCCCGCCCGGCCGCCCAGGGCCAGGCCGCACAGACCCGCGATCAGGGCCGGCACCAGGAAGAGATAGCTGGCTCCGGGCATGAAGAACCCGAGCAGCAATCCCGCCAGGGACCAGAAGATCCAGACTCCCGCCCAGAGCCCCGCGGGGCTCGACCGCCGGCCGAGCAGGCCCGCGACAAACAGGGACGCGGCGAGCGAGATCAGCCAGAAGACGGCGGTGGCCGGCAGCGGCCGGGCCACCCAGGGCGATGGGAAGGCGCCGGTGAGCAGCCTCAGCAGCCCGAGGACCAGGATGAGGGTGAGGATGAGCGCCGCCAGCGGGACGAGCAGCCCGAGGACGACGGAGCTCCAGGTCGCCAGGCCGCGCCGGCGGGCGATCACCGCCGCGGCGATCGTCAGGAGCAGCGCCAGGAGCCCCAGCACCGGAGAGAATCCGGCCGGCCACCGCACCACCACGGCGTGGAACAGGTCGAAGAAAACCGCCCGGCCCTGCGGCGGCGCATCGAGGTTGGCCTCGGCGATCCCGCGCACCGCCGCCAGGGCGTTGTCGCCATGGTGCTGGAGGCTGCCGGGCGAGGAGCTCTCCAGGTTGTCGAGCGTCGTGTGGTAATGGCTCGGCCCGTCGATGAAGGCGAAGTTCAGCCCCGGGACGTTCCGCTGCTTGAACACCGTGAGGTCGGTGTCGTTCGGCATCAAGTCGTAGATGGCGGAGAACAGGGAGCTGGTGAACGGCCGAGGGGCTCCGGCGGCGTACCGGGAGACCAGCCAGGCGTCCGAGCCGCTGGTCTCGAACATCAGGCTCGGTCCCGAGCTGCCCCGGGCCTCGAGGTTGACCACGGCCGCGACCTCGTCCGCGGCCGGGCTCTGCTCGATGAAGGCGCGGGCGCCCAGGAGCCCCAGCTCCTCGCCGTCGTCCAGCAGCAGCAGGACGCCATGGCGCGGCGGCGGCCCTGCCTTGAGGATGCGCGCGACCTCGAGGATGGCGGCGACGCCCGACACATCGTCGCTGGCACCGGGCCCCGCGGCCACCGAGTCGTAGTGGGCCATCAGCAGCACGGACTTGCCGGGCTCCCGGCCCGGGAGGCGAGCCAGCACGTTCGAGACCCGGGCGCAGTCGCCGGGCTGGGTGCAGGAGAAGGCTTCCTGGACCTCCGGCGCGTAGCCGAGGCCGCGCAGGCGGGACAGGATCTTCTCGCGCACCTTCGCGTTGGCCGGCGAACCGGTCGGGTGAGGCACGCCGTCGCCGACGAGGTCGCTCAGGATCTCGCGCGCCCTGCCGGCGGAGAACTCCGCCGCCGGAGCATCGGCCCCCTTCGGCGCGGGTGCTCCAGATTGGACGATCGCCAGCAGCAGCGCCAACGCGAGCAGAGCCAGGGCCACGATCAGTCCTCGGCCCCCGCTCTCCTCGCCAGGCTCGACGGCACGTCGGGTTGCAACCTGGTCCGTCATCATGACCTCCCACGGCGGATCTCCGCCGGAATTTGCAGTGGACTGGCCTGTACGACAGGCGGGATTCTAGCCTACCCCCTGGCTCCATAGGTGCCGCCGCCGCTTCTCATGGGGACGGATCAAGGAATCCGTCAGTTGACGCGCCGGCCCGGCCTTGACTACCCTCCTCACAAATGGCTCCGGTTTCAGACGACCTTCTGTTCGGGCGGCTCGCCCTTCACTACAAGCTCGTCACGCGCGAGCAGCTCCAGGATGCCGCCCGTCTCCAGGCAAGGGAGGAGAGCCCCCAGCGGCTCGCCGACATCCTTATCGAGAAGGGTTTCCTCAATCCGCGCCAGGTCGAGCAGATCCTCGCCGTCCAGCGGGACTACGTCGCCAAACAGGAGGCGCAGGCCGCCCAGAGGCGGGCCGCCTTCAGGCTCGGCGAGCCCGGCGCCCTCGACCGCCTTCTGGCTCATACGCTGCGCGCCGGCGCCAGCGACCTCCACCTGCACAGCGGCTCGTCGATCAAGCTGCGCACCCACGGCCGCCTCGACGAGCTCGACTCCATGATCCTCGACGCGCAGTCGGCCGAGCGCCTGATCCTGGAGATCCTGTCGCCCGAGCAGGAAACCGCCCTGCGCGAGCAGGGGCAGGTGGACTTCGCCTACACCCTGGACGGCGTCGGCCGCTTCCGCAGCAACGCCTACCGGCAGCAGCGCGGCATGGACGCCGTCTTCCGGGCGATCCCGCCGCAGCCGCCGACCCTGGAGCAGCTCGGCCTGCCGGCCTCGCTCGCCCGCTTCGCCAACTTCCACCAGGGCATGGTGCTGCTCACCGGCCCGGCGGGCTGCGGCAAGTCCTCGACCCTCGCCGCCCTGGTCAACATCATCAACCAGGAGCGGCACGACCACATCATCACCATCGAGGACCCCATCGAGTACATCCACCCCTCCAAGGGGTGCGTCGTCAACCAGCGCCAGGTGGGCCCCCACACCGGCTCCTTCGCCCGCGCCCTGCGGGCCGCCCTGCGCGAGGACCCGGACATCATCGCCATCGGCGAGCTGCGCGACCTGGAGACCATCTCCCTGGCCCTGACGGCGGCCGAGACCGGCCACCTCGTGCTCGCGACCCTGCACACCAACAACGCCATCCGCACCGTCAACCGCATCCTCGGCGTCTTCCCGCCGAACCAGCAGGACCAGATCCGCACCATGGTCTCCGAATCGCTGCGGGTCGTCGTCTCGCAGCGGCTGGTGGCGCGGGCGGACGGCCAGGGCCGCGTGCCGGCGCTCGAGATCCTGGTGTCCAACAAGGCCGTCGCCAACCTGATCCGCGACAACAAGACCTTCCAGATCCGCTCCGTGCTCCAGACCGGCGCGTCGCGCGGCATGTGCCTGCTCGACGCCTCCCTCACGGAGCTGGTCAAATCCAAGGTCATCACCCGCGAGGAGGCCCTGCTCCACTCCGAGGACCCGCAGCGGATCGGGACCTGAAGCTGGAGACAAGCGAGACGCCATGGCCCGCATCGACGAGCTCTTCCATTATCTGAAGGAGAACCACGGGTCCGACCTCCACCTGGCGGCCGGCCTCGAGCCGCGCATCCGCGTCCACGGCGCGCTCGAGCCCGTCGCCGGATGGTCCAGGCTGTCGCACGACGAGCTGCTGTCGCTCCTGCGCGAGATCGCCAGCGAGTCCCAGTGGAACGACTACATGGGCTGCGGCGACCTCGACTTCGCCTACGGCCTCGAGGGCTTCGCCCGTTTCCGCGCCAACTTCCTGCGCCAGGAGAACGGCTGCGGCGCCGTCTTCCGCATCATCCCCGAGAAGATCGTGCCGCTCGAAAAGCTGAAGCTGCCCATCGCCATCGAGGGCCTCGCCCATCTCCAGCAGGGCCTCGTACTGGTCACCGGCCCCACCGGCTCGGGCAAGTCCACGACGCTGGCCGCCATCATCGACCGCATCAACACCACCTACCAGAAGCACATCGTGACCATCGAGGACCCGGTCGAGTTCGTGCACCAGAACAAGCTCTCCGTCTTCTCCCAGCGGGAGGTGGGCACCGACACCGAGAGCTTCGGCGCCGCCCTGCGCGCCGCCATCCGCCAGGACGCCGACGTGATCCTGGTGGGTGAAATGCGCGACCTGGAGACCATCTCCCTCGCCGTCACCGCCGCCGAGATGGGCGCCCTGGTCTTCGGCACCCTCCATACCAACGGCGCGGCCAACACCATCGACCGGCTGATCGACGCCTTCCCCGCCGACGAGCAGGCGCAGGTCCGCACCACCTTGGCCGAATCGGTCGCCGGCATCGTCTCCCAGCTCCTGCTCCGCACCGCCGACGGCCAGGGACGCTGCGCCGTCAACGAGATCCTCCTGAAGACCCCCGGCCTGCCCAACATCATCCGCGAGGGCAACACCCCCATGATCACCTCGATCATCCAGAGCGGCCGCTCCCAGGGCATGCAACTGATGGACGACGCCCTGATGGCCCTCGTCGAGCAGCAGCGCATCACCCCCCACGAGGGCTACATGAAGGCCACGAACAAGGCGCGGTTCGAGGGGATGGTGGGGGAAGAGGAGTGACGAAGGACGCTGCGGCCCGGTGCTTGATTGACTGGCACTTCGCGGTCGAACCCGAGCTTCGGGAAGTCTACCGGATCGTGACGGAAGGCGAAGACTCCCAGGAGCCAATCAGGCTCCTGGAGGTGAACGCCGCCACGATACCCACCGCAAGCCTCGAGCCTTTTGCCTTCTCCCCCACTCCGGAGATCCCTTTCATGACGGTCATCGCCGAAGTCACTCCCGAGGAGCTCGAATTGCTCCGGGCGGAGCCGGAAGCGCTTCCTAAGGGCTGGGATCTCTCTCGGGCGGAGCGCTTCATACGGCCGGCCTGATGTTCAAATCTCGGACTCCGAAATTTCTGCTTGCTTGAGGAGGTGCTTGAGAAGACCGATCTTCAAGGCGTGGCTTCCATGAACCGGAACGGAAAGCCGTACCCGACTTCCAGGCTTCCCGTAGATGTGATGGCTTCCGGCTACTCTCAGAATGGACCAGCCGCGATGCTCCAGCAGCCTGCACAGCTCCTTTCCCGTGAGCGCCCTCATACGGCGATTTCGAAGATCCTGTCCCTTCCGGTCTCCTCAAAGGGCTCCAGATCCACGGAAAGGCATCCTTCAACGGCTTCGTAAAGGTTCCGAAGCAGCTCTTCGAAAGTTTCCCCTTGGGTCGCACAGCCCGGGATGGCGGGAACCTCCGCCCAGTACCCACCCTCTTCCGCATCGTGAACCACGACTTTGATCTTCATCCTGGACCCTCCATTCAGGAACTAGTATAGGGTCAGCTTTACCCCCCCCGCCACCTCGATCCGCTCCGCGACCCACCCCGGGATCGGGATCGCCTTCACCCCTTCCGGATCGTTGATCACGCAGCAGGCGCAGGTGCTCTTGCCCCTCGCTAGGAGCGTCCCGCCGCGGCTGACCTGGAGGCGGTAAGTGATCGACTTCGTCCCCTTGCGCTCCACCTGGAGGTGAATCTCCAAGTCATCGCCGAAGCGGGCCGGCGAGAGGTAGTCGCAGGCGACGGACACCCGCGGCCACGAGATCACTCGGCCGTCCTCCTCCCGCCACTCGACGCCCACCCCCAGGGCATCGAGGAACGCGTGCTCGGCGTTCTCCATGTAGATCAGGAAGCGGGAGAAATGGACGATGCCGCTCATGTCGGTGTCGACGTACTCGACCTTCCTGTGGACTCGGATCTCGTGCATGGCGTGCGTATGGTACTGCTATCTTTCCCCCTATGCCCCACGTCCTCGCCCTCGACCAGGGGACCACCAGCTCCCGGGCCATCGTCTTCGACGAGTCCGGCGCCGTCGTGGCGATGGCCCAGCGTGAATTCGAGCAGATCTTTCCGCACCCCGGCTGGGTGGAGCACGATCCGCTGGAGATCTGGGAGTCGCAGCTCGCGGTGGCCCGGGAGGCGCTCGCGAAGGCGGACCTCCCCGCCTCGGAGCTCGCGGCCCTGGGCATCGCCAACCAGCGGGAGACCACCGTCGTCTGGGACCGCGTTACCGGATCGCCCGTCGGCAACGCCATCGTCTGGCAGGACCGGCGGACGGCCGACGACTGCGACCGGCTGAAGCACGAGGGGCTCGAGCCGCTCTTTCGCGAACGGACCGGCCTCGTGCTGGACCCCTACTTTTCCGGCACCAAGCTCGCCTGGATCCTCGACCACACCCCCGGCGCCCGTCATCAGACGGAGCGCCTCGCCTTCGGCACCGTCGACTCCTGGCTGATCTGGAACCTGACCGGCGGCAAGGACGGAGGACTGCACGCGACGGACATCACCAACGCCTCCCGGACGCTCCTCTGCGATCTCCAGACCGGCGACTGGAGCGAGGAGCTGCTGGCCGCCCTGCGCATCCCGCGCGAGGTCCTGCCCGAGGTCCGCTCCTCCAGCGAGGTCTACGGCGAGACCGTCCCCGGCCTGCTCGGCGCCCGCGTGCCCATCGCCGGGGTGGCCGGCGACCAGCAGGCCGCCCTCTTCGGACAGGCGTGCCTCTCGCCCGGCATGGTGAAGAACACCTACGGCACCGGCTGCTTCCTGCTGATGAACACGGGCGACCGGCCCATCCGCTCCCGTCATGAGCTGCTCACCACCCCGGCCTGGCGGACGGCTGAGCGCACCGCCTACGCCCTGGAGGGGAGCGTGTTCGTGGCCGGCGCCGTGGTCCAGTGGCTGCGGGACGGCCTGGGGCTCATCCGCTCCTCCTCGGAGATCGAGGCGCTGGCCGCCAGCGTGCCCGACTCCGGCGGCATCGTCCTGGTGCCGGCCTTCACCGGCCTCGGCGCTCCCCACTGGGACCCCTATGCCCGCGGCGCGCTGGTGGGGATCACCCGCGGCACCACCGCCGCCCACCTCGCCCGGGCAGCCCTGGAGGCGATCGCCTATCAAGTGGCGGACGTCCTCTCGGCCATGGAGGCGGACTCCGGCGTGCCGGTCGCGGAGCTGCGGGTGGACGGCGGCGCCACGGCCAACGACCTGCTGATGCAGCTCCAGGCCGACCTCGCGGGCGTGCCCGTCGTCCGCCCACGGGTGCAGGAGACCACGGCCCTCGGCGCCGCCTACCTCGCCGGCCTCGCCACCGGCGTGTGGCAGAGCACGGACGAGATCTCCGCCCGCTGGCAGATCGAGCGGACCTTCGAGCCGGCCCTGGATCCGGCCCGCGCCGCCGAGCTGCGCGCCCGCTGGAACCGGGCGGTCGAGCGGGCGAAGGCCTGGGAAGAGGCGGGATGATGGCGCCGCTCCCCCGTCCGGGCCAGATCGAGGTGGTCGCTCCGTGGGAGCCCTCATCACCCCGGCCCTCTTCTCCCATCCTCCCTCCCGACCGCCGGGAGAAGAAGGAGAGGTTTGTCGGAAGACAACGACAGAGGCGAGATCTCTTCAAGCCCCCTCTCTCCCGGCGGCAAGGGAGGGAGGACGGGAGAGAGGGGGTTGGGGGAGTGAGGGCCGGCCCCGGAGGGGCCGCGGAGCTCCTGGGCAATCGCCCGGGCGGGGGCCGCCGCCTTGAACCGTGACGTCCTGCTCGCCCAACTCCTGTCTCCCGGCGAAACCTGGGACGTCCTCGTGGTAGGCGGCGGCGCCACCGGTCTCGGCGCCGCCGTCGAGGCCGCGGCGCGCGGCTACCGCACGGCGCTGATCGAGGGAAGCGACTTCGCCAAGGGGACCTCCAGCCGCAGCACCAAGCTGGTCCACGGCGGCGTGCGCTACCTCCAGCGGGGGAACGTCTCGCTGGTGCTCGAGGCCCTCCGCGAGCGCGGACGGCTGCTGCGCAACGCCCCCCACCTGGTGCGCAACCTCGACTTCGTGGTGCCGCGCTACGACTGGTGGGAAGGCCCGTTCTACGGCGCCGGGCTGAAGCTCTACGACCTGCTGGCCGGCCGCATGGGCCTCAATCCCTCCCGCCTGCTCTCCCGCGAGGAGACGCTCGAGCGCATCCCCACCCTCGAGCCCAAGGGCCTGCGGGGCGGCGTCGTCTACCAGGATGCCCAGTTCGACGATGCCCGCCTGGCCGTCACCCTCGCCCGCACCCTCGTGGACCTCGGCGGCGTCGCCGTGAATTACGTCCGGGCCCTGGGGCTCCGCAAAGAGGAAGGCCTGGTGCGCGGCGCGGCGGTGCGCGACGAGGAGACCGGCGCCGAAGGGGAAGTCCGGGCCCGGGTGGTGGTGAACGCGACGGGCGTCTTCTCCGACGACCTGCGCCGGATGGACGACCCCGAGAGCCCGCTCCTCCTGACGCCGAGCCAGGGGATTCACCTCGTGCTCGACCGCCGTTTCCAGCCGGGCGACAGCGCCATCCTCGTCCCCCACACGGACGACGGCCGCGTGCTCTTCGCCGTCCCCTGGCACGGCCGGGTGGTGGTGGGCACCACCGACACCCCCGTCGCCGAGCGCTCCCTCGAGCCGCGCCCCCTGCCGGGCGAGGTCGAGTTCCTCCTCCACCACGCCGCGCGCTACCTGACGCAGGATCCGCGTCCCGAGGACGTCCTCTCCTGCTTCGCCGGCCTTCGGCCCCTGGTGCGCGGCGGCCGGGCCGCATCGCGGACCGCCGCCCTCTCCCGCGACCACACGCTCCTGGTCTCCCCTTCCGGGCTGGTCACCATCACCGGCGGCAAGTGGACCACCTACCGCAAGATGGGCGAGGACGCCATCGATCAGGCCGCCATGGTCGCCGGCCTCGACGAGCGCCCCTCCCCCACCGCGAGCCTCCGCTTGCACGGCTGGACCGAAGACGTCCACTCCGAAGCGGCGGAGGCCGGCTATGGCGCGGACGCTCCCGCCCTGGCGCGCCTCGCCGCCGAGCGCCCCGGCTGGGACGAGCCCCTCCACTTCAACCTCCCCTACCGCGTCTGTGAAGTCGTCTGGGCCGCCCGCCACGAGATGGCCCGTTCCGTCGAGGACGTCCTGGCCCGGCGCACCCGCGCCCTCCTCCTCGACGCCCGCGCCAGCGCCGAGATCGCCCCCGCCGTGGCCGGCCTGCTGGCCGAAGAGCTGGGGAAGGACGAGGCGTGGCAGCACGCTCAGATCGAGGCGTACCGCGAGCTGGCGCGAGGCTACTGGCTGTAGGGTGCGCTCGATTGTCGCTCGTTGCGCTCAGATGAGAGCGCCGGATGTCTCCGATGGGCAGTCGGCAGGCTCAACTCGCCAGTCTCTGAGTTAGCCCGTGCTGCCGCATGTAGCTCTCCCTGTCTATGCCATAGCACAGCATCTCCCGCCCCAAATGCTGGATGCGTCCTTGCAGGGTCTCTCCAATCCGCTCGGCGGCGCGGATTGATGCGTGGTTATCCGGGTGGAAGAGGGAACGGGATTCTCCCCAGCCCCTGGCGGCCTGAATCCCTCCTCGGCAGAACATCCCATTGCATTGGAATACAGGCTTGATTTTCCTGATCCGTGAGCCCGGGCGAAGAAAAAGCGCCTCTCGATGTCACGAGAATGGGGGCAGCGGATACATGAATAGTAGATGAGAGACCGCAAACCGAAAGCGCCGCCCCCGCCAGAAAGCCTCGTCCTCACCATCCTGCGCAAAGCCCGGGGCAGGACCGGGCAGGATCTCGCCCAGGCCACCGGCACCTCCGCGCAGATGATCTCCCTCTACGAGACCGGGGAGCGGCCCCCCTCCCGCGAGCGGCTGGAGGCTCTGGCCGCCGCCATGGAATACGGTCCCGAGGCTATCGACCTCGTCCTCCTGGCCCTCAAAGGGGCCGCCGGTGGGGCGGACGGTCCCCGCTCACCCGTGGACCCCACGCCTGGAGAGCTGCGGGAGATCAGGAAGACCGCCGCCCGCGTAGGAGTGGCTTCCGGGGACGTGACCGAGCTGCACCTGGTCCAGGGGGTGCGCGCCCGCCGGGCCCGCAAGGCCCGCCGGGAGGCGGCACGTCTCTGGGCACAGCTCCGGAAGGAGACCGCCGCGAAGCGGCGGCTGCTCGTCGAAAGAGCCCGCGAGTATCAGACGTGGGCTTTGGCGGAGCGCCTCTGCCACGCCAGCGCGGAAGCCGCGTCGGACCGGGCGGACCGTGCCCTGGAGCTGGCCGAGCTGGCCTGCCGGGCGGCCGAGCTGGCCCCAGGTGGCGAGGCGTGGCGCTCGCGCCTCCAAGGCTATGCCCTGGCCTACCTCGCCAACGCCCGG
>Ga0126305_10000236_pt1 | contig 24646 bp, 20 predicted proteins | sample Plot26_FD_92536 | JGI IMG/M metagenome (GOLD analysis project Ga0126305, IMG submission 92536) | Serpentine soil microbial communities from UC McLaughlin Reserve, CA, USA - Plot26 | ecosystem: Environmental > Terrestrial > Soil > Grasslands | place: USA: UC McLaughlin Reserve, Lake County... | reverse complement strand
CGCGTCGTGGTTCGCGAGCTCCATCGCGATGGCGAGCATGTTGAGCGCGTACATCGCCATCCAGCTGGTGCCGTCGGATTGCTCGAGATGCCCGCCGGTCGGCAGCGGCGCGCTGCGGTCGAACACGCCGATGTTGTCCAGACCGAGGAAGCCCCCTTCGAACACGTTGTTGCCGGTCCGATCCTTCCGGTTCACCCACCAGGTGAAGTTGAGCAGCAGCTTGTGGAAGGACCGCTCCAGCCAATCCAGATCCCCCTTGCCGTGCCGCGCTTTCTCCAACCGATATGTGAACATCGTCGACCAGGCGTGCACCGGCGGGTTGACGTCGCCGAAGTTCCACTCGTACGCCGGGATCTGGCCACTCGGGTGGATGTACCGCGCCTGCAGCATCAGGTCGAGCTGCTGTTTGCCGAACTCGTCGTCCACCATTGTCAACGCCAGGACGTGGAAGGCGAGGTCCCACGCGGCGTACCACGGGTACTCCCATTTGTCCGGCATGGAGATGATGTCGCTGTTCTCCATGTGGTGCCAGCGGTCGTTACGCGGCGCGCTGAACCCTCGCCTGGCTGGATCGGCGCCGCGCTCGGTCAGCCACCGGTCGACGTCGTAGTTGTAGAACTGTTTCGACCACAACATGCCGGCGAGCGCCTGGCGCATCACGTTCTTCTCGTCCGGGTTCATCGTCGCCGGAATCACCGTGCTGTAGAACTCGTCAGCTTCCGCCTTGCGGTCGTCCATCACCGCGTCGAATCCGCTGCCGAACGGACCGTTGCTCCCGGTCGAACCTGAGGCGACCGGCGCCGTGAGCCGCAGCCGCAGCACCTGCGACTTGCCTGCCGGCACCGTCACCGCATACAAGGCCGCCGCCTTGGTGCCGGTGTTCTCCGGATTCACCGCCTGCTCGCGGCTGTGCACGACGTATGCGTGGAAGCCATCCTTGACGTAAGGCGTGCGATTGGGTCCCTGGTTGAAGCGTTCGGTGTTGGTCTCGTTTTCGGTGAAGAGCAGCCGCGGCGCGCCGTCGGCGTGCAAGTACAAGTCCCCCAGGTCGGCGTGAGAGGCGGCGATCGTGTTCGGGTCGGCCGCCTTCAACGACGGACGCGTCGATGCCCCATGATTCCAGGACCACGTATTGCGGAACCACAGTGTCGGCAGCACGTGCAGCGTCGCTGCCTCGGGTCCGCGGTTCGCGACAGTGATGCGGACCAGCATGTCGTCGGGCGAGGCTTTGGCGTACTCGACCCCGACATCGAAGTAGCGGTCTTGGTCGAAGACCTTGGTGTCGAGCAGCTCGTACTCGAAATCGTTGCGGCCGCGCTTGTGGTTCGTCCGTACGAGATCTTCGTACGGATAGGCGGTTTGCGGATACTTGTACAGGTACTTCATGTACGAGTGCGTTGGCGTCGAATCGAGATAGAAGTAGTACTCCTTCACGTCCTCGCCGTGGTTTCCCTCGCTGTTGGTCAGGCCGAACAGCCGTTCCTTGAGAATGGGATCCTTGCCGTTCCACAACGCGACGGCGAAACAGAGGGTCTGCTTGTCGTCGGACACCCCCGCGAGTCCGTCTTCGCCCCACCGATACGCTCGCGAGCGGGCCTGGTCGTGCGTAAAGAAGTTCCAGGCGTCGCCCGACTGGCTGTAGTCCTCGCGAACCGTGCCCCATTGCCGTTCGCTCAGGTACGGTCCCCACTTGCGCCAGTCGCCCTGGGCCTCGCGCGCCTGCTTCAGGCGCTCAACTTCTGCCATCGACTGTCGAATCTTCTTAGCCAATCGTTCCTCACTCTTCTGCGGTTTGCGGCGTTACCGGGCCGGCGTCCACGACGCGTCCGGGTCATAGGCCGTCATCGCACGGGCGGCCGCATCGGTGCCGGCGCCGAGATCCTTCTGACGGACGGTGCCGTCGCTGCCGACAATGAATGTCATCACTCCGGTGACGTCGTACTGCGCGGGCCAGGCCACGAGCGCGAAACCGCCAGTCATCTCGCCATTGACCATGTAATCCCGTGCCCCGCCGGTCGCTGATGCACCTTGTGCGGTCAGGATGCGGAAGTAGTAGCCGTGGAATGCGGCCGGCTGATCGGAGCCATCGGTCGCGGGGTGATAGGCGGCGGCCGCCAGGCGGTCGCCAAGCGGACTCCGCCTGCCGTTGCGGGCGGCGGCCCAGTAAAGCCCGTTCTCCTTGCCCTTTTCGCTGCGGAATACCGAGGCGTACACGCCCGACGGTCTGCCGTCATGCGGATCACGGGCATACATGTGCTGCGCCAGTACGTAGGTTTCGCAGGTGTCGAGTACGGAGAGCTCGTTGCGGCCGATCCGCCTGGTGATGACTTCCTCCGCGCCCGCCGCGGTATCGAATCGCCAACCGCTCGACTCGCGGACGAGCGGCACTGGAAACGGCCACGCCTCGTTGCCGATGACGAGTGTTCGGCCGCCACCTTCACGGTCGGTCAGATGCCAGCCTTCCGCGGCGGCCGCACTGAACACCTGGCGCGCGCGACGCGCACTGGCCGGATCGGAGCTGTCGATCAGGTCCTTTCCTTCGGGGCCGAAGATCGCGACGACCTCATCGACTTTGTCCTTCGACGTCGCCTGGATCAAGGCGCGCACTGCATCCTCCGGCGTCGGGAACGTGCGGTAAGCCGGGGCTGATTCCCTGCGGCACGCCGGCAATGCAACCAGCGCGCAGAGAAGGCCAATCGAGACGCTAGTAGTGATTCGCATGTCTGATACCGTCATTTACGACGACCGCCTGAACTCTTCTTCGAGCTGCTGCGGCTCCGCTGGCCCCGTTCGCTCGCCGACTTCGTCGACTTGCCGCTCGAATACCCTGAGAACGCATCGGCGCTCTTGCCACTGCGCTCGGTGGTAGCCCGCTCGCTGCCGCTGTAGCCGCGCGACTCGGGAGTCACTCGCGTCGTAGAGGCCGTTCCCGCAGACGCGCCAGCGCCCGCCGCCTGGCGCTCGGTCCGCTGCTGCTGCGCAGTGCCGGAGCGCTCGGTCCGCTGCTGCTGCGCATTGTTGGCGCGCTCGGTCCGCTGTTCCTGCGTGTTCTTCGCCCGATCCCCCCGCTCATCCACCATGTCTTCGCGGTGATCCATCCAGTCATCGCGCGCGTCTTCCCGGTTGTCGGCCCAGTCGTCCCACGCGTCGTTGTACATGTAGCCGCCGCGGCCCCATCCGTAGGGACCGTAGTAGTTGTTGTTGTCGAACGCCGCACCGATAGCGATCCCGGCGGTGAACCCGATCAACCCCGCCACGGCTGCATCCGAGCTGCTGCTGCTTTGCTGCACGACCACGGTGGACGTGGTCGGCTGCGTGTAGACGACCTGCGGGTTGTACTGCGGCACATAGACGACCTGCGGATTGGCCGGCTCGATCACGATCACCTGCTGCCCGGAAGACGTCGTTTTCGTTTCGACGTCCTGCTGCGGCGTGTCTTTGAGCGTGCCTGCCTTCTGCGCCTGCGCGCGCAGCCGCTGAATGCTGCCGAAGACCGCTGATTTATCGGCGGCGAACGCCTGGCCGAGCTGCGTCGTCCAGTCAAGCTGCTGCGCCATCCTGCCCACGACGTCGGGGAACAGCACCATCGCGACGAAGCTCGACTCGAAACCCGACGCGAGGGCGGCCTCCTGCAGCGCGGATCCTTTTTCACCCTGGTGACTCGCGAGCCACTCGTTGAGCGCGGCGACCTTGCCGGGATTGGAGGCACACAGAAGCATCTGCGCGAGCAGTTGATCGGGATACAACGCGATCGGCGCGAGCAGCCGGTCGAGCGCCTCGGCGGGCACCGGTTTGGCCGCTTTGGCCGGCGGCGCTGTCTGCGATGGCGTCGCGCCAGGAGACCTGACCGCGGTCAGGAACGAGGGGCTGCCGGCGACGAGCAGCGTCGCGGCGAAGACGGTGAGCAGTTTACGCATGATTCAACCCAGGCTGGTGCCCGCGGGGACGGCGTTCAGCCGCGCCGCGAGGAGGATGAGGGAGCGCGGTGGAACAACCGAGCGGCGGTCCGACACGGTGGCGGCCGTCGCCCATGGTTGGATGTCGTCGGGCGAGGCGGCAGCAGTATCGATACATCTTCGCCACGACAGCGGGTCACCGGCGTCGGTGGCCGGAAGTTCAAACGACAGAGGTTCCCAGTACGCGTTCATCATGCAGTGAAACAGGAAGCGCCCGTGAAGGGCGTGCAGCGTGAACGCGATGGAATGAGAGCGGTCGCCCCAGTCCGGACGCCCGAGGTCAACGCCATGCCATTCGACCCGGGCGCGATGGAGCAACTCGTTCAGTGTGAGGGTGGAGGTTTCCTTTACCATGTCCCAGCGCTGCCGGAAGTGGGCCAGCCCTTTGAAGAACCGGTGCACGTCAGGATGGCGGTCGAGCAGCGTCCAGTCGAACCAGCTGATCTCGTTGTCGTGGCAATAGGCGTTGTTGTTTCCTCCCTGCGTGCGCCGCACCTCGTCGCCCATCAGCACCATCGGCGTTCCGGCGGAGAGCATCAGCACGGCAAGGAAGTTCTTCACCTGCCGATTGCGCAGCGCCTCGATCTTTGGATCGCCGGTCGGCCCTTCGATCCCGCAGTTCCAGCTGGCGTTGTCGTTCGATCCGTCCCGGTTCTCCTCGCCGTTCGCCTCGTTGTGCTTCGTGTTATAGGAGACGACGTCGTTCAGCGTGAAGCCGTCGTGACAGGCAACGAAGTTGATGCTCTGCTCGGCCTCGCGGTTCTCGTGGCCGTACAGATCGGGGCTGGCGAGGAAGCGGGTGGTGAGCGCCGGGACGGTACGGTCCTCTCCCTTCCAGAACTTCCGCAGATCATCGCGGAAGCGTCCGTTCCATTCCTGCCACGTGTCGCCGATGAAGCTGCCCACCTGGTACAGCCCGGCTGCATCCCAGGCCTCCGCGATCAGTTTCGTGCCGGCGAGCTTCGGATCCGATTCGATGTCCCAGAGCACTGGAGGGTTCGGCACCGGTTGGCCGGCGTCGTCGCGAGTCAGAATCGAGGCGAGGTCGAAGCGGAACCCGTCGACGTGCATTTCGCTGACCCAGTAGCGGAGGCTGTCGAGGATCATCCGGCGAACGACGGTGTGGTTCGCGTTGAGGGTGTTGCCGCATCCCGTGTAATCGGCATTCCGCGATCGATCCGCCTGGAGCGTGTAATAGACCTCGTTGGCGAGTCCGCGGTAGCAGAAGGTGGGTCCGTCGGCGCCACCCTCTGCGGTGTGATTGAAAACGACGTCGAGGATGACCTCGATGCCGGCGCGGTGCAGTGCCTTCACCATGTCGCGAAATTCGTCGATCACCCCGAGCGGATCGCGTACGGAGCTGTAGGCGTGATGCGGCGCGAAGAACGACACCGTCTGGTATCCCCAGTAGTTCACCCCGTTCGGCGCAGACTGCGGATCGAATTGATGGACCGGCAGCAGCTCGACAGCGGTGATCCCGAGATCCTTGAGATAGGGCACCTTCTCGATCAGCCCCGCGTAGGTGCCGCGCTTCGGGGCGGCAACACCAGAGTTCGGGTGACGGGTAAACCCGCCGACGTGCATCTCGTAAATCACCGTTTTCGCAAACGGCAGCCGGAGGGGGCGATCTCCTTCCCAGTCATACAGGCTGGGATCCGCGACCACGCTCTTCATTGCGGTCGCGACGTTATCGCCTGGGACTTCGGCGGCGTGCCGTCTATAGGAGTCCGGTACGGCGACGGCGAAGCCGTACGGGTCGATCAGCACCTTGTCCGGGTAGTAACGCCAGCCGCGCTCCGGAGCAAATGGTCCATGGGCGCGGTATGCGTACACCTGGCCCGGGCGGAGATCCGGTACGAAGACGTGCCAGTAGTGATAGGTCCGGTTATCGCCTTCTTCGAGCCGGACCACCCGGGATGGCTGTGTCGACTGGACGTCGTCGAACAGGAGCAGTTCTATGGCGGTGGCGTGCTTCGAGAACAGGCTGAAGTTGACGCCGTCAGGCAGGACCGTCGCGCCGAGCGGTGCGCTGAGCCCAGCGCTCTGATTCCACGTCTTCACGATCACGCCTCAGCGTGTGACTTGCCGTTCGATTTGCCGTAGTGGTCCTCGACGAAACGACGGGACGAGATCGAGCCCGTGTCGTCGTAGGCCCCCTTCTTTCCGCGCTTTGGCAACTTCACCTTCGTGTGCGGCAGCTTCTTATAAGGAATCCGGCCGAGCACGTGCCGGATCGCGTTGAGCCTCGCGACTTTTTTGTCATCCGACGGAACGATGACCCATGGGGCGGCGCTGGTATCGGTGCTCTCGAGCATCTGATCGCGCGCGCGCGAGTACTGATACCAGCGCTCGCGTGCGGGCATATCCATCGGACTCAACTTCCATTGCCGGACCGGGTCGCTGATGCGCTGCTCGAATCGGCGCTCCTGTTCGTCGTTGCTGACTTCGAGCCATAGCTTGATCAGCATGACGCCGCCGTCGATCATGAATTTTTCAACCTGCGGGCACAGCTCGAGAAACCGCTTGTGTTCCCTGGGCGTGCAGAATCCCATGACCTGCTCGACCCCGGCGCGGTTGTACCAGCTTCGATCGAAGATGACGACCTCTCCGGCGGCGGGGAAGTGCTGCAGGTAGCGCTGGATGTAAACCTGTGTCTTCTCCCGATCCGACGGTGCCGGCAGGGCGGCGACCCGGAACACCCGGGGGCTGACGCGTTCGGTCAGCGCGCGTATGGTTCCCCCTTTGCCGGCGCCGTCACGCCCTTCGAACACGACGACGATGCGAAGCCCTTTTTCCTTGATCCAGGACTGGGCCCGGCACAACTGGACCTGGAGCTTCCCGAGCTCCTTCTCATAACGTTTTTGTTTCATCGGTCTGACTCGGACGATGGTGGTCGCGGCAGGAAAGGGATCGGGTCGGGGGCCGCCTGCTCGCGGAGTTCCACGACGTAATCGAGACCCCGTGTCTTGTTGACGAAATCGAACTGCACCTGGGCATCCGCCGCCGCCTCCACTACCGAGAGCAGCGAGGTGAAGGTGTCGGATTGCACGCGGCGTCGGAGGTCATCCTCGGTCGCCCAGTCTTCGCAGTAGCGAACGGTAGCCTCTGGAGCCAGCCACGCGCCACATCCGAGGCAGCCGTGTTCCAGCCGCGTGCTGGGCGCCTGGTACTGAAGGCCTTCCAGCAGGTTCTCTGCGTTGCGGGCAGAGGACGCGCGCAGAGTGACGTTCAACCGGAGCATGTTGCCGTGCGTAAAGCACCTGCCGTTCCAGCGAAGGCGTGCACCGTCTGCGCGGATTGCGCCGAATTCCAACGACACCCAGGATCCGACCGCTCGTGCGCGCCCCGGCTGTCAGGATCTGCCTACGGAATTCCGGAGGAGAGTGGGCTAGTGTTCCGGACGTTTCAGGCCGAGCTTGGCCATGCGTGTCTCGAGCGTAGTGGGCTTCATGCCGAGACGATTGGCTGCTCCGCCGGCGCCGCGAATCCGCCACGCGGACGTCTTGAGCACACCGAGGATGTGTTCCCGTTCCACGTCGATGAGTTTCGGGCTGGCCAGGTTAGAAGCGGCCGGCGTGTTTTCAGGCAGCGTGATCACGAGCCGGCGCGACGTGGTCACGATCATCGCCCGCTCGACGACGTTGCGCAGCTCACGGATGTTCCCGGGCCACGAATAATGCTGCAACGCCGAGAGTGAGTCGTGTTCGATCTCGTCGATGCGCTTGCCGAAGTTTTTCGAGAACTCCTCCACCAGCTTATGGACCAGTGCCGGCAGATCTTCGAGTCGGTCGCGCAGCGGAGGCACTTCGATCGGGAACACGTTCAACCGGTAGTACAGGTCCTCGCGGAACGTGCCCTCGGCGATCCGCTGCTCCAGGCTGCGATGCGTGGCGCAGATGATCCGGGTATCGATCACAATCGGCCGCGGGCTGCCCAGCCGCTCGAACTTGCGCTCCTCGAGAACCCGAAGCAGCTTTACCTGGACTTCGAGCGGCAGATCGCCGATCTCGTCGAGGAAGATGGTCGAGTTGTCGGCGAGCTCGAACCGTCCGGCCTGGCGCGCGAGGGCGCCCGTGAACGCGCCCTTCTCCCGTCCGAACAGTTCGCTCTCGACCAGTGTCGCCGGTATGGCGGCGCAGTTGACCCGCACCATCGGACGTCCACGGCGCGCACTGAGCGAGTGGATGTAGGAAGCGAACAGTTCTTTACCGGTGCCGGTTTCGCCGCGCAGCAGCACGGTTGAATCGGTGCTCGCGACCTGTTCCGCCTGGGCGAGCACATGGCGCAGGGGTTCGCTGGTGCCGACTATCTGGATCAGCCCCTGCCGGGCCCGGGCGTCATGGCGCAGGAACACGTTCTCCGCCTGCAGCTGGTTCTTCAGCCGGTTGGCTTCGTCGATCGCTGTCTGCAGCATTTCGTCGCGCTGCTGACGTGCGACCACCTGTGCGAATACATTCGCAATAACGGTGAGACGATGGATCAGATCCGCCGGCCAGCTGTGGGGCGTCTTCACCGCACTGAATGCGACGATCGCGCCCACATGCCCGGCCATTGTGAGCGGCACCGCGACTATCGACTGCGTGCCGATTTCTTCGTAACTGTGGCGGTCGACTTCGTTCGCAACTTCGCCGCGGGTGGCGAAGCAGACCATCTCGCCCGACACCAGGCGGTCGATCGTCCAGGGAAAGAGTTCAGCCCTGGCGAGGACGCCCTCGACCGGAGACACGTCGTCGGCAGCCCAGCCCACGGGATTGACCAGCATCCCGCCCGGTCCGATCCGCACCAGCGTGGCACGATCGAGCGCCAGCAGCTCGCAGATCCGCCGCAGACCGGTGCGGATCGCTTCTTCGATCTGATCGGCTGGGACGTTGATGAACTGGCTGGACAAGTCGGCGATCAGCAGTTCGACGGCGAGCGGCTGTGCACTGACGGCGGCGGGGGGCGTCTCTGGGCGGACCGGTTCGCTGGCGGCAGCGATTGAGAGGACGACCAGGGCCCCCTTCGCGGTCTCGAATGGCCGCATGTCGACGTGCGCGGAGAACTCCGATCCGTCCTTTCGGCGCCCGGGCACCTGGCGCGGCCCGGCGGCGGCGCCTGCTTGTTCGGTCGGCTCGAGGAAGGTTGCCTGGATGTCTGCGACGGCGGATGGCAGCAGCACCGCGATCGGCTGGCCCACCAGCTCGCCGCGCGCATAGCCGAACTGCTGCTCGAGCGCACGGTTCACCGACGCGATCGCGCCGGCCTGATCGATGATCCCGATCGAGGCCGGAAGCGCGTCGAACGCGTGGTGATACTCGCTTGTGAGTTCCGTACCGGGAACGGCCACGATCTCTGTGCCCTGCTAGCGAGACGGCTTGAGGGCCAGGCGCACGACCTCCGCGCCGTAGTCGTCCACCACGAATGCGCTTTCCTTGACGGTGATGCGAGCAGCCGGCGCGAGCGTGCCCGCGCCGCTGCCGTCCGACCCAATTTCGATGTCGAGGACGGCGAAGTCATAGCCTGCTCGTGGTTTCGCGCCCGGCTTCGCCGCGCCAACAAAGAAGAGCGGTGCGTCGGTCACGATGGTGAGCAGCCGACCCTTGTCTGTCTTGCGCTCGATCGTCAGGCGAGTCGGGGTCGGCGCCCCTCCGGCGATCCGGATCGATCCGGTAGGAGGGATCCCTTTGAGCGCCGCGCGAAGACCGGCAGCGCCCGAGGTCTTGAACGCCGCGACCAGCGTCTCGGCTTCAGCAGCAGGTGTGGTGCGGTCGATGGTGACGCTGACCGGAGTCGTCGCTGTCGCGCCGCCAGCGGTCTTCACGGTCGCCACCGCCGTGAGTGTTTCCGCTCCGTGAACGATCCCTACGCACGCTATCACCATCAGTATCGACAGGCGTGCCACCGGCCCGCTTCTCATCACCCACCTCTTTTCACGTGCATCTAACAGTGGCGGGCCCGTGTGCACCAGTCGTACCCGCTGGATCCGTCCTACGCCGCTGCCGGGGCGGCGGGTCCCGGAGCCATGATCATTCTATCGGCTCCAACATGGCGGAGCGGGTCCGGTATCCCGGAGTCCGGAGAGACCACGGTAGTCCCGTTTGCCGGATCCGGTGTCCCGGCGAGCTTCATGCTGGCTCCGTGCTCACGACCGGCACATTGAAAGGACGAGTCGGAAGAATGAGCACCGAGGCGAATGTATGGGGTTTTCTCCGCCGTGTGCGGATCGACCTGCGCCAGCACACAGCGCTGGTCGAGACCGCGGCTGAACTGACGGACGAGATCCGGGATGACATCAGGGCACGGCTGACCGCCGCTTACGGTGCCGGCCTGGCGACCACGTTCGCGGTGAATCCGGCGATCTACACGACCGAAATCAGCGTCGAAGGCAGTAGCCACGGGTACCTCGAGGGATTCGCGCAGGTGTGAAGGTGCATGGGCACGTAACGCGATGTCGCGTTACGTGCCCGCACCGATATGCGATGGGCTGAGCGTTAGAAACGGACGCCGAACGTCGTGGCGAGGAACTGACCGTTGGCCTTCTTGCCGGCCAGGTCTGCAAACTGCGAGGTCGCGAGCGGGTTCACCGTCGGCTGGCTCTCGATTGTCGGACCCCAGATGTAGTGATACCGCAGCTCTCCATAGAACGCTCCGAACCTGACGCCGCCGCCAAATGCCATTCCGAAATCCGTCGAGCTGCGTTCGCCGATGATCTTGTCGACCTCGACCCATCCGCCGGCGTAACAGACATACAGCCAGGGATCGCAGTAGCCGGGCGCGAAACCCACGGCCGGAGTCGTCACTTTCACCGGCCGGTAATACACGCCCATGCCGACCAGGCCGTATGGCCTGACGCCGCCACTCGGTTTCGCGACGATCACACTCGCAGTTCCGTACTGCATGTTCATCGTGCCGAAGAAATCGGTATCAACCGCCTGCCCCGCAAGCGGGTTCACCACCGGGCTCACCGGGACCGAGATCCGTTTCTCGCCGAGACCGTTGAAGCTGTACAACCCTTCGATGCTGACGATCGGCGTCACCTTCACGTCGAGACCGAAGTTGAAGTTGTATCCGCCGCCAAGCCGATCGCTCACCTCGCCGTTGGGCTGCGTGTAACCGCCGCTCAACGTGAACGCAACCTTCTTATCGTCCTGTGCCTGGGCCGGGATCGGGGCCATCGCAACGAACACTGCTGCCATCACTAACGCGCACTCTCTATACCGCATGATGCCGTCCTTTCTGGACCACGATAGAGCACCGCACGTGCCAGCACACCGTCACAACGTTTGCCGCCTTATACTGGCGTCACTGCGCAACCGGTGACGTCCGGAGTTGTGGTGCGCTTCCAATTCGTCGGAGTTGCTCCGACATAACGGAGCAACGGCGCAATCCTCGGAAACGGACGCGCTAGCTTCCAAGCTTCCACGCGAAGTTGTACTTGAAGGAAAACTGGAGCTTGAACCCATCGCTCGAGAAACCGTCGGAGAAGTTCTGGCGGCGACCCCACTGCAGCTCTCCGCCCACCATCACATTCGGCACCGGCAGGTACTGCACGTTGCCGAGCGCATATTGACCATCACGAAAGGCGGCGGGTGACTGCGCGTCGGTGTTGTCGTTGTCTTGTCTCGAATAACCAAACGTGCTGATGTATTTCTCGTTCCAGACATGATCGACGAATGCCGAGATCCCGACGACCGGTATTGGTTTGCCAACAACTGGAGTGACCGGATTGGCGAGATTGTTGGCGACACCGATGTCGATCGGCGAATCGTTCATGTAATTCTGAATGCCTTCGCCAACCACAAGAGCGACTCGTATGAGGTCCTTCGGCCCGGCCTTGAGGTTGGAGCTCAGGTTGAGTCCCCATCCCGTTGCATCACCAGAAAGATCGAATTGATCCTCCAGCACGTCGTCCCACTTGATGAAGCGCAACACTCCCGCGGCACGAACGTGACCCCAGGGCCGGGAGTACTTGTAGGCGGCCGAGACGTCCGGCACCGGAAACCTGGGCCTGATGTTCTGCAGCTCGATGCGCTGCGCGTAGATGCCGTCGTCACCACTCGCGCCGGGACGCTCGACCGCGACCATGACCGTGTGCTCGCCGGTGATGGGCGTCCACCTCACCTGTGCGTTGCGGAACCAGGCGAGACCAGTCGGCCCGAAGAATTCGAGCGTCTTCGGGAATGCATCCACATCAGTGAATACGCTCCAGGTTTGTCCGGCGCCGATCGCCCCGAGTTCTCCCCATGCGTGCCGTAGACGGAATGTCGTCTGGCCCGCGTCAACGCCTGAACCAAAGAGGTTGAACTCGAACAGCGTCTTGAAGTCGCCGATCGCCGTAGGCGTCGACGTTCGGACGCCGAAGCGAGTCTGGCGCACGCCGGCAAACGTGCGGTTGTCGCGTCCGAACTGGTCCTCCGACGACGGCAGCCGCGCGACGCGCATGGTGTCGAACCAGTCTGGGTCGATCTGCTTGAAATCGTGGCCGATGTCCATCATCGCGAAGCCGTAGAACTCGAAGGTGGACCTGGCAGCGGGTGGCGCCTGCGCAGGTGCGGCTGCGGCGGCCTCCGGAGCAGGCGAAGGCTCCTGCGCGCGTGCGGTCGAGGCCCCGCCGCCCAATACCGCTGCGACCAGCCAAACGGAAAACTTTTTATTCATCACGCGTCGCATCTAAAGACTCCGATCCGGCTCAAAGACTGCCCTTGACGTTCGCCTTTTCCCAGGCGCGTACCCGGCGCCGGCCTTCGTCGAAGATCCGCTGATAGTTGTCCTTGCGGATCTTTCGGCTCGTCTCCGGCGACAGCTTCGACCAGATCGGCGCCCACATGTCGTAGACGGCGTAATAGTTCTTCGCGCTCGCCGGTGCGACGGTGTCGGTGCCGAACACGAACCGGTCCGGGTACTCATTGAAGAGCGCCACGACTCGCGCTGAGACCTCCGGTGAAGAGACCGCGTACTTGGCAACCTCGTCCCACGAGATGTCGAAGTTCACGTGGCGCATGGCCGGGTCCTTGAGAATGCCGGCGATGATTTCGACATGCATCGGTGTGCGTTCGGCTGCTTCGGCCGAGACCTGCACCGGGCGGACGATCCGGCCGAGGCCGGTGTGGGCCCAGATGATCGACGCGTTCGGATGGCGTTTGAGGACGGCCTTCGCCTGCGTCACATAGATCGGCTCCTGGTCCACTTTGCCGAACGGCATGTCGATGTCGTTGTGCAGGATCACGACGAGACCACTCTCGGCTGCAAACTCCAGGATGCGGTCGAGGGCCGGGTTGGTCAGGCTCGCAACCTCCCCGGAGATCTTCGGGCTCACGAACTCCTTGTGGATACTGAACTCACCGATGCCGGTGAACACACCCGGGAACGTCGTCAGCACTCGCTTGATGTGATCGACGCCGTACATGTCGGCCGGATGGAAGCCGGTGATCATCGGGTCGAAACGCGCCTGCTGCTCCGGCGTCAGTGACTTGTACGCCATCGCAATCGCGGCATCGACGAACGAGTAGTAGTAGAGAGGTGCGTCGGTGTGCAGGTAATACGTCGGCGCGAAATCACCGGAGTTCGCGTACGACCATTGCTGCTGCAACGGAATGCCGAAAAGGGTCGAGCGGCCGACGCGATTCCCCATGATCTCGAGGAACTGGCGAACGTCGATGCCCTTCTGGATGTAATTCGTCAGGTGGAAATGCGAGTCGTAGAACTCATTGGCCGCGCCCGTCGATGGCGCAGCGGCCGCCTGGGTCTGTGCCGCGGGTGTTCCCTCGCGTTGCGGACCTGCCGCCGGCGGCGCAGCAGCGAGAAGAACGCCTATGGCGACGAGCAGAGATATGCGTGAACTGTGAATCATTCCGGACATGGTCGAGCCTCCGATACGGGTAAATGCAACTGATGCTTCAGAAATTGATTTCAAAATTGATGTGGAACACGGGGCCCTTGGCGCCGACCGGTAAGGGATACGCGGTATAGCCCACCGGAGACCTGTTCACGTAGATGAACTCGCCATTGAGACGGATCCCGCGCTCTTTCATGGGAAAGAAGTTCTCACCGACTCGGAACTCCTTCTGGTCGCCGTAATCTCCGAAGACCTGCGACCCCGAGACATAAAGCTGAAGGAGCTTGGGAACCGCCATCGCCGAGGCCTGCAACTGGTAGCCCGTGTCGTTGATGTTCGCGATCCCGCCGGTGTTATCGCCGGCGAAATTGCTCAACCACCGCCAGTAGAATTCCCCTTCGAGGGCCATGCCCTTGTGTTTGACAGCGGCGTCGATGCTCATCATCCGGTAATCGACTTCCTCGACGGTGATGCCAGGCCCGAAGAGTTCCGGAGTGAAGATGACGCTGCCATCGGTCAACCGGACCTGCGTGTTCTCGATCCCTTCGCTCCCGGGCTGGCTCTGCTTCTCCTCGAGACTGTGCGTGTAGTGCCAACCGATGCGGGTCGCGACCTTCTCGTGCTGCTCGAAGTCGCCGAATGCGCTCAACAGGCCGAACTCACCCGTCGTCGGCATCCATTGCACCGAGAAGGACTGTGTGTCCATCCGGTTGTCGAGTTGGGACGCACTGACACCGAGCGTGCTCAGGTTGTTGGCGAACATCGCCATGTACTTCACCTTGGGGTGAAGTTCGCCTTTGAGCCACACGCCGGACGTGTATGATCCTCTGAAGAACTCGTCAGCGGTCAGACGATCGTCCACGCCCAGCCAGTACGGGAACTGACCCTCGGTGCTGCGCACCGTGGGTAGGGACGTGATGCCGACACCGACACCCACGGCCTTGTTGAAGACCCATGTCAGGTTCCCCGCGCCTACGACCTGTGCCGGATCCCCCTGCGATGGGTTCGACGACCACACGTACAGGTAGTAGCGCATCTTCGGAGTAAGGAACCACCCCGAGAACGGCGCGAAGAACTTATTGAGCTGAATATCCTGGCGCCTCTGGACCGTCTTCTCGTTGCCAAAGAAGTCGACGTATGACTCGTCGATATTGCGCTGATTCAGATATCGTCCATAGCTGAAGAGGCGAAAGTACACCTCGCCTTTCTCGCCCGAGACGATTCGGAAGCCTGCGTTCGGGATGTACGCCGGCCCCTGTGTCGGCACCTGCTTGTCTGGTTCTTGCGCGGCTTGGCCCTCGACAAACTCTCCGCCGCAACCGTCTGAAACCCAGATGCCGGCCGGTTCGACGTCCCAATTTTTTCCCCGCACGCACGCCGTCGCGCCAGTCGTTCGCAGCAGCACCATGCCCTTGGACGTGTCGGCGGCGCAATTCGTACGGGCGCCTGGTTTCGAGGAGCATGTTACTGATGCAGGGGCCGTCGTCGCGTTCGTGCCGGCAACGTCGTCAGACGCTGGCGGCGTTGTCTGCGCAGTGGCGTTGAAACTCGCAACGAGGAGAAGAACCACACACGCAATGAATGTGAGAGTGGCTTGATGAAGGGACGGTCTGCGGGCGCTGAGTTGATGTGTGAGCACGCGGCAGAGTGAGCACGGGAGGTGCCACGAGCTTCCACACGTCGCAGCGCTCCTTATATGTCGCTGCTGCAAGATTGGTCGTCGCGGACATCTCAGGAGCGATTCCGTCTCCGATATTCCGGAGAACCTCTGAATCTTCGGATGATCTGCGTATCGCCTCCGGCGGGCCGCGCGGTGACGGCATTTGCATCCTGCTCTGGCATCTTGCGAAGCGAGCTCAGATCAATCTGGCTTGTGACCGCCAGCCTTGTGCTGGTAGCGACGTCCGCAGCGATGGGGCAGGACGTGAGCAGCGAACCGAGCCTTGAGATCTACGGGTTCGCGATGCTCGACGTCGGCCACGATTTCAAGCAGATCAACCCGAACTGGTTCGACACGATGCGGGTGACGAGGCTGCCCTCGTTCGAGGACGAGTTCGGCCGCGACCACCGCACCTTCGCCGGTGTGCGCCAGAGCCGTCTTGGTGTGCGCTCGTCCACGCCGACAGCGATGGGCGAGTTGAAGACGACATTCGACTTCGACCTGATGGGCACCGGTGTGGACGAGGGGCAGACCACGTTCCGCGTGCGGCATGCGTATGGCGAGTTGGGAGCGTTCGGAGCGGGTCAGATGTGGAGCCCGTTCATGGACGCCGGCATCTTCCCGAACTCGCTGGAGTACTGGGGCCCGACTGGCATGGTCGCGTTTCCGAACGTCCAGGTCCGCTGGACGCCGATGACGGGTAACAACAGCCTGATGTTCGCGCTGGAGCGGCCCGGCGCGAGCGGCGACCAGGGCGTCTATGGTGGCCGGCTCGAGCTGAACGGCATCCGCGCGCGATTTCCACTTCCCGATCTCTCCGGCGCGTACAAACACTCGCGCACGTGGGGCTACGTCCGCGCCGCCGGCCTGCTGCGGGTGATCAAGTGGGACGACGTACAGAATGACCAGTACGATCTGGCTGGAGATGCCACCGGCTGGGGAGTGAATTTCAGCTCCAACCTGAACGCGGGGAAGATGGACGTGATTCGCCTCCAGCTGGTGTTCGGTAAAGGCATCCAGAACTACATGAACGATTCGCCGATCGACATCGGCGTCGTCAACAATCCATCGAATACGGTGAAGCCCCTTCTCGGCAAGCCGCTGGGTGTCGTCGGTCTCGTCCTGTTTCTGGATCACAGCTGGAATCAACAGTTCACCAGCTCGATCGGCTACTCGCGCCAGGACAACGGGAACACGGAGGGGCAGTCGCCCGATGCATTCGACACGGGGCAGTACGCGCTCGGCAACCTGCATTACCTGCCGGTCCCGAATGTCATAGTGGGCGCCGAACTTCAGTGGGGACGTCGAACCAACTTCTCCGACGGCTTTTACAGCGACGGCCTGAAGCTGCAGTGCTCGTTCAAATACAACTTCTCATTCAAGCTCGGAGGAGAGTGACGGCGGGCAGCACGCCCACTGCCAGCCCGCGCATCGTCATCGTCGCGACTGGCGGCATGATCGCGGTCGCGCCGCTTACTGCTTCTTGCGTGGCGATATGGAAAACCCGACCATGTCGTAGCCGCGCTGGTCGTTCGCGCTCCGCTCGCCTGAGCCCATCCAGACTTTCGAGACGTTCAGGAACAGCGTCGCGTTCTTCATCGCCCCACCGAGTCGCAGGTCGGCGAGCCGAACGCTCGCGCCCCACGAGTAGCCGAAGGTGACGCGGTGCCCTCCGTTGTCCGTGGGGACCATCATCATCATGACCCCGGGCGGACCGTAGAACTGCACCCTTCCCACGTCGACGAGGCTCACGTGCCCGCCGATGACGCCGTACAATCGCGCCCCCATGTTGCTCTGGGTGGCCAGCATGTCGAGATGGATGCGGCTCAGGAAGGTACTGTGCCTCGCTGGTGTTTCGCTGCTGACAACGAGGGCCCGACCGGTGGGGCGGCTGCGCGGATCGTCGAGCAGCCGGCAGGCATCATCGGTGCGGCTTTCCAGGTCAATGAGGTGCGCATCGCCCAACGCACTGCAGCGAGCCGCGAGCCAGTCCGGCGCCACGGGAGGTGGCTTGCGCTCCGCAATGTGCCCCCATCCATCGAAGACCGGCCGATTCTGCCACCTCGCGTCGACCTCTTGCCATTTGCCCATCGCCGCGAGCCACAGCGTCAAGTCGCGGTCCTGATCGAGGGAGAGTGGCGGGACTTCGATGGCCAGGGCGCCAGCGCGCGTATCAGAGAGGGCCTGCGCTGAAACATTCGGGGGCGCCAGCAGTGAGGGCAGGCACAAAACGCAAAAAACACCCAGAAAGCGCATGGTCGTACTCCCACGGCCCAGTGTCAAGAATTTGATACTGCGCCCGGAGCCGACCTGAGGTCAAGATTTTTTGTGCTCCAAACTCCATTCAGCCGTAGATTCTACTGCTGGCCGGAGTCTTACTGGTCCTTCCGCCAGCGGCCAATTGAGGTCGGCTGGCCGGCCTGATCCTTCGTCGTCAGGATCAGCACGTTCCCGTCGACGACCCAGTGACGGGGCCGGTCGGTGCCGAGAGGGCCTCTCATGAGTGGGGCGGCCCGGTCGACGATATAGGTGAGCGTGTGATTCTGGAGGTCGACTGCCGTTCGTCCTTCAGTAATGATCTGGCCGTCCCGGATATCGACCCCGCCGGCGCGCAGGATATCGGACGACTTCTCGTCGGCGGTGATGTGCATGGAGAGGTTGCTGCTTTCGTCGTAGACCAGCATCCCCGCGCCTTTTAAAACGACCGGGGGCTGGTTTGGCAGCCGGACTTCGAACGACTCCAGGATCCAGCGGCCGTTCAGGAAATTTCGTGCGCTGGTGAGCGTCCCTGCACCGGTATCGACCGGCCCAAGTTTGATCGGGTTCTTTTCCTTGGCGCAGGCGGCCGAGGCGATCATCACCGTGGCGAAGAGCAGCGCCCACGCGTGTCGTGTCTTCATTGGTGTCTCTCTTTCTGCCACACGTCCTTTCACAACTGCTGCCATCGTTGGCCACGCCGGACTGGCGTCCGTGGCGGCTGGATTAGGAGCGATTAGACTGGAAGCCTTGATGGCCGACACACCTCTGCCCCCACTGGAGAACGCTGCCTCGCCGACCGAACGGCTGTTCCCGAAGCTGACACCTGCGCAGATGGCGCGGATCGAAGCGCACGGCCGGCGCCGGGCGATCTCGAAGGGAGAAGTGCTGGTCGAGATCGGCGACAAGGGAGTTCCGTTCTTCGTCGTCGTATCGGGACAGGTCCAGATACGACGGCCCTCCGCGGTTGGCGACACGGTGATCGTCACCCACGGACCATCGGAGTTCCTTGGCGAGGGCAACATGATCGCCGGCCGCCGGGCGCTCGTGCGCGCGTATGTCATTGAAGCCGGCGAGGTCGTGGAGCTCGATCGCGCGCAGTTGCTCACCGTCGTGCAGACGGACCCGGAGTTGAGCGAGATCCTGATGCGCGCGTTCATCATGCGCCGGGTCGAGCTGATCGCGCGGGGATTTGGCGATGTCGTTCTCCTGGGGTCCATGCACTGTGCCGCCACCCTGCGGGTGAAGGAGTTCCTCACGCGCAACGGGCATCCGTATGCTTACATCGATCTCGACCGTGATGGCGAGGCACAGGAGCTGCTCGATCGTTTTCATGTCAGCGACGCAGATGTGCCGGTGCTGATCTGCCGCGGTGATGCCGTCCTGCGCAATCCGTCCAATCAGCAGATCGCCGCGTGCCTCGGGTTCAACGAAGGAATCGATCAGACGCACTTGCGCGACCTGGTCGTCGTCGGGGCTGGTCCGGCCGGTCTCGCTGCAGCTGTCTACGCCGCCTCCGAGGGCCTGGACGTGCTGGTCATCGAATCGAACGCACCCGGTGGACAGGCCGGCTCGAGCTCCAGGATCGAGAACTACCTCGGCTTCCCAACCGGTATCTCAGGCCAGGAGCTCACCGGTCGTGCGTACGCTCAAGCGCAGAAGTTCGGCGCCGAAGTGATGATCGCCAACGGCGCGACGCAACTCGCCTGCGGCCGGCCCGTCCACTCGGTGCACATCAGCGAAACCGCACGCGTGCAGGCCCGCGCGGTGATCGTTGCCAGCGGCGCGGAGTACCGGAAGCCAACCCTCGAGAACCTCTCCCGGTTCGAAGGCGCAGGCGTCTACTACGCCGCGACGCGAATGGAGGCGCAGCTGGCCGCCGGAGAGGAAGTGATCGTCATCGGCGGCGGCAACTCTGCGGGGCAGGCAGCCGTGTTCCTTGCAGAGAAGGCGACGCGCGTCCACCTCATCGTGCGAGCGGACGGACTATCGGCCACGATGTCGCGGTATCTCGTCCGGCGAATCGAAGACAACCCCGCAATCGTGCTGCGAACCCGAACCGAGCTCGTTACCCTCGAGGGCGACGGACACCTCGAACGGGTTCGATGGCGTGACAACACTACTGGCACGATCGAAACACACGACGTTCGGCACGTGTTCATCATGGCCGGTGCGGTGCCCAACAGCGCGTGGCTGCGACGATGCGTCGCGCTGGATGACAAAGGCTTCGTCAGAACGGGTCCGGACCTCTCGCCCGACGACCTGGCGGCGTCAGGATGGCCCTTGCGCCGCCGGCCGTACCTTCTCGAGACCAGCCGCCCCGGTGTCTTTGCCGTGGGCGACGTGCGCGGCGGCAACGTCAAGCGTGTCGCGTCGGCAGTCGGTGAGGGCTCGATCGCGGTCGCGTTCGTCCACAAGGTGCTTCAGGAGTAGCGTGCGAAGCCGCTTGTAGCTGTAGTCGTTACCCTCGCTTGGAATGTTCGCCGGATCGGACTGCTTCGAGGTCCTGAATCCGCCGGACGTCGGATCCGTGCGCAGCCGGTAGGCCGGGGAAACCGGCCGCAACCTTTCCATCCAGTATACCGTCAAAGGGTATACTTCGATGATGCAGGCGCCACTTACGACCCCGGTCTTTCAAATCCTGCTGTCGCTCTCGGAAGGGGGCAGCATGCATGGTTACTCGATCATTCGCGACATTGCGCTGCGCACACAGGGTGAAGTGTGCTTGACCGCCAGCACCCTTTACGCAGCCGTGCAGCGGATGCTCGACAGCGACATCATTGTCGAGGTGGCAGCTCCGACCGAGTCGGGCGGCGCCCCCCGACGCTGCTACCGCATCACGACTGCCGGCAGGAACCTGGCGCAGCGTGAAGCCGAGCGGCTCGAGCGGACGGTGGCGATGGCTCGTGCGAAACGGCTGCTTCCCAGAAAGGCATGATCTTTCTCTATCGCGTGGCGCTCCGGCTGCTGCTGCCCGGCGTGGCCCGCGGCCATGCGTCGGAGGCTATCGAGACGGCCCGGCTGCTGGCTGCTGACGCGCGCCGCACCGGCATCGCTCGCTGGATCGGCTACTGGCTGACAGAATTTCACACGCTCGGCCGCACGGCACTGGCCAACCGTCGGGATCGAAGGGAAGCTTCGATGTTTGCAACTCTCCCGCAGGATATTCGTTACGGCATTCGCGTGCTCCTCCGAACACCCGGTGCTACCGCCGTTGCTTTACTGACGCTCGCACTGGGAATCGGAGCGAACACGGCTATCTTCAGCATCATCAACGGCGTCCTGCTCCGGCCGCTCCCGTACAACGACTCCGACAGCCTCTACTTGATTCAGCACCGGTCTCAGACCGACAGCACCCAGACCAACAGCACCTCGCCGGGAAACTTTTATGCGATTGAGAATGCCGCACGCAGCTTTCAGCGCATCGCCGCATACTCCGGTGCAACCGAGACACTGACGAGTCACGGCGAACCGGAACGGCTGCAAGGTGTCCGCAGCGTCGGCAGCATCCTCGAGGTACTCGGGGTTGCGCCGGAAGCCGGCCGGCTGTTCACCAGCGACGATGACCGCATCGGCGCGCCGAAGACGGTCGTGATCAGCCACCGATTGGCGCAACGGCTGTTTGCCGCCACACCCGCGGCCGTCGGACAGGTGCTGATACTCGGAGGCGAACTGCACACGATTGTCGGCGTCATGCCCCAGGAATTTGCATTCCCTGACGCACGTGCGGAGTTCTGGGGACCGGAGCAACTGGACAGCGCTACTAGACGTTCGCATACCGAATTTTTTTTGAGGATCCTGGCCAGACTGTCGCCCAACGTCACGACGGAAGCCGCGCGCGCGGAGCTTACGGCGATCATGGGGCGGCTGCGGGGGGAATTTCCGCAGGCAAACGGAGGCTTGCTGCTCGACGCGCAGCCACTGATCGAGGCGATGGTCAGCAATGTTCGCCCGATGCTGTGGGTCATGATGGCCGGCGTCGGATGCGTGATGTTGATTGCCTGCGCCAACCTCGCCAATCTGCTCCTTGCGAGAGCGACGGGACGGTATCGTGAGATCGCGGTTCGCCAGGCGCTCGGCGCAGGCCGAGCGAGGCTTCTGCGTCAGTTGATCGTTGAAAGCCTCGTGCTCGCAGCCGCCGGCGGCGCTGCCGGTGTGCTGACCGGCGGCCTGCTGCTCGACGCACTGGTCGCCTGGTTGCCTGCGGGAATCCCACGGATCGAATCGGCAGCCGTCGACGGACGGGTACTGTTCTTCACCTTCGGGGCAGCCACAGCGGCGGGAATCCTCTTCGGCCTCGGGCCGGCGCTGCAGCTTGCTGCGCGCGAACCTGCGGCGGTGCTCCGCGACAACACCCGCGGCGCGACCGTCCGATCACCGCTCAGATCCGCGCTGGTCGTCACGGAACTCGCGATTGCGCTGGTGCTGCTGGCGGCTGCCGGATTGCTGGTGCGCAGCTTCGTCCTCATGCAGCATGTCGACCCGGGGTTTGGCCCCGACGGTATCCTGACGTTCCAGGTGAGGCTCGAAGGCCCCGCATACCAGCAGCCTGTCAATCGGATCGCCCTGGTGCACGCGACGGTGGAGCGGCTGAAGGCACTGCCGGGAGTGACAGAGGCGGCAGCGAGCAGCTACGCACCGATGGTTGGCCAGGGCAACAGTGCCTGGTTCAACATCATCGGACGCCCGCAGCCGCCTGGCACGACGCTTCCTGGAATCCCGTATCGCATCATCACGCCGGGCTACTTCAGCGTGATGAACATTCCGATTCTCCGAGGACGCGCGCTGACAGCGAGCGACGGACCCGGAGGAACGCCGTCCGTGGTCATCAGCGAGTCGCTGGCTGGCCGATTCTGGCGTTCGCCTCGTGACGGAGACGCGATCGGCTCTGAAATCTATCTCGGCGGCGCCGGTGTCAAAGTGTTCGAACGCGCGACCGTAGTCGGCATCGCCCGTGATGTCAGGCTGGCGGGGCTCGACAGCAACTTGACCGATGCGGTGTACGGACTCACCACGCTGATGCCGTTCTGGCGCAACTACACATTTGCGATCCATACTGCCGCCGATCCCCTTTCCCTCGCGTCCGCCGTACGACAGGTGGTCCGTGAAGCAGATCCGGGTCTCGCCGTCACCAGCGTTCAGACGATGAACGATATTGTCCGGAGCTCGCTGGCGCCGACGCGCGCATCGATGCTGCTGATCGCGGTGTTCGCTGGAGTTGCGCTGGTCATGGCTGCGGTAGGTGTGTTTGGCGTCATGTCGTATGCCGTCAACCTTCGATCGCGTGAAATGGGGATACGGATCGCGCTCGGCGCCCGGCCCGCAGGAGTGCAGCGGATGATCGTTCTCGAAGGGTTGAAGCACGCCCTGGCGGGTGTCGGCATCGGCCTGGCGGCGGCCGCCTGGCTGACCCGTCTGATGGCAACGCTGCTGTTCGACGTCTCACCCGGCGATCCGTTGACGCTGTTCTGCGTCGCAGGCGTGCTTCTTGGAACAGCGCTGCTTTCCTGCTATCTGCCCGCGCGCCGGGCGACGCGCGTGGACCCGCTGATGGTGCTCAGAACGGAATAGCTACTATCCATCAAGCACGCGCACTCGTCCAGGGCCGCTGGACCGCGTACTCCGGTACTGCGGTTTGGCTCGCGCGCCAGCACTGCACCAACCGGCGCCGGCGCAGGGTCCTGATCGCCATCTGCACGGCGCTCTTGGACAGCCCGGTCCCGTCCGCCATCGACTGGTGGCTTGCGCTTACGCGCTTCCTCCGACTGCCGGACGCCCGGCGCCACAGATGCAGGTAGACCAGGAACGCGGACGGCTGCTTGTCGTGCGCGGTCAGGTCGCGCATCAACACGTCCAGCACGTATGCGTCGATCGCCAGGCGCCGAATGCGTACGGTCACGAGGAAGTACTACTATGGTTTTCAGAACTATAGCGATAAATCCGATGCTTGCGTCAGGCCGGCGCTGATCGCCATACTGCCGCCGGAGAGGAATGAGTCATGATCAAGGCCGTGAAATTTGTCAGCATCCCGGTGCGCGACCAGGAGCGGGCGCTCGCATTCTATACGTCCAGGCTCGGGTTCACCGTGCTGACCGACCAGCCGTTCAATGAACACCAGCGCTGGCTCGAGCTGACCGTCGGGCGGTCGGAGACGCGGATCGTCCTGTTTACTACCCCGGGCCAGGAAGACCGGATCGGCGGGTTCTCCAATGTCGTGTTCTCCGCCGACGACGTCGAGCGGACTGCCGCTGAGCTTCAACAGCGCGGCGTCGAGTTCGTGCAGCCGCCCAGGAAGGAGAGCTGGGGAACATCGGCTATCTTCAAGGATGTGGACGGTAATCAATTCGTGCTGTCTTCGAAGTAGCTGCTGAACAGGAGCAGACCGGTGTTCCAGGGCCTCATGCAGGATTTCGTGTTTGCCGCGCGCAGCCTGGTGCGGACTCGGGGCGTCACCCTCATTGCTGTTCTCTCGCTCGCGATCGGCATCGCCGCAAACGCCACCATCTTCAGCGTTGTGCAGGCGCTGGAGTTTCCACGCCTCATCTACCCGGACGCCTCGCGGCTCGTCTTCCTGGAGTCACGCAATCACTCGCGCGGACTGACCGGCATGCCGATGTCTGCGCCCGATGCGAACGATGTCGCTGCCGCGAGCCGCACGCTTGAGTTCGCGACCGTCACCGCCGACCAGTCGTCAGTGCTCCGGGACGGGGATGGAGCTCGGAGGATGTCAGGCAGGCGTGTCGGCCCGGCCTTCTTCCAGCTGTTTGGCGTGCCGGCACGTCTGGGTCGCGTCCTCGACGACAGCGACGGCCCCGGCCGCATCGTCCTGAGTGACACCGCCTGGCGATCCTATTTCGCTGCTGATCCCTCGGTGATTGGCCGCGCGGTGCGGCTCGATGGCGGGGTCGTGACCGTTGCCGGTGTCATGCCGCCGGGCTTCGATGAGGATGCCGAGTTCTG
>Ga0126305_10000235_pt1 | contig 24692 bp, 20 predicted proteins | sample Plot26_FD_92536 | JGI IMG/M metagenome (GOLD analysis project Ga0126305, IMG submission 92536) | Serpentine soil microbial communities from UC McLaughlin Reserve, CA, USA - Plot26 | ecosystem: Environmental > Terrestrial > Soil > Grasslands | place: USA: UC McLaughlin Reserve, Lake County... | reverse complement strand
TCCGCCTCGGCCGCAGCTCCTGGGGCCCCCACCTCGACGAGCTGAAGCTGAACAGTGCCGGCCGCTCGCTGCGGCGGTTCGGGTCCCAGGGCCAGCAGCGGGCAGCCCTCCTCGCCCTCCTCTTCGCCGAGCGCCAGGCTCTGCTCGAGGCGCGCCGGGTGGTGCCGTTGCTTCTGCTCGACGACGTGATGAGCGAGCTTGACCCTGGGCGGCGGGAGCGCCTCGTCGGCCGCCTCGGCGACGGCGGCCAGGTCTTGATCACCGCCGCCGACGAAGAGTCGGTTCCGGCCGTCGCCCTGGAGACTGTGGTGCGAATGCCACCACCGCAGACAGAGAGTTCCGCCGCGTGAGTCGCCGCCGATCCCCCCGCCCCGCCGCCGGCGCCTTTCAGGCGGCGCTGCAGCGGGTGGCACCGCAGACCCCTTTGGCGGCGGTCCAGGCAGCGTGGGCGAACGCCGTCGGCGAGCAGCTCGCGACCCGGGCCACCCCCGTCTCCGAGCGCGCCGGGACGCTGACCGTGGAGTGCGCGGACGCGGTCTGGGCGCAGGAGCTCGACCTGATGCAGGAGACGCTGCTGGAGCGCTTGCGCGACGAGTTGGGGGAGCAGGCGCCCGAGGCCCTCCGCTTCCGCATCAAGTCGTAGTTTATTTCGTCACGGTTTCTCCACGATTTGCAGGGAAATCCTTAATCGGGCGCGCCGTGTCCGCGGGCTTCAACTGGTATTCTTATGGCAACTTGTTTTGCGCCCCGACTACCTCGCCAGGCGTCGGGGCTTTGTCTGTCTGCGTGACAAATCGGAAGGGACTCATTGCCTGAGAAAAAAGCCAGCGGCGACTCCTACGGCGCCAAGGACATCACCGTCCTCGAGGGGCTGGAGGCGGTTCGCAAACGTCCCGGCATGTACATCGGCTCGACCGGCCCCCGCGGTCTTCACCACCTGGTGTACGAGGTCGTCGACAATTCGGTCGACGAGGCCCTCGCCGGCCACTGCGACGCCGTCCGCGTCGTCCTCCATCCGGACAACAGCTGCACGGTCGAGGACAACGGCCGCGGCATCCCGGTTGAGACGATGGAGAAAGAGGGGCGCCCGGCGGCAGAGGTCGTCCTCACCGTCCTCCACGCCGGCGGCAAGTTCGGGGACGGCGGCGGCTACAAGGTCTCCGGCGGCCTCCACGGCGTCGGCGTCTCCGTCGTCAACGCCCTCTCCGAGCGCCTGCACCTCGAGATCAGCCGCGACGGCTACGTCTGGAGCCAGGATTACGAGCGCGGTAAACCGCAGGGGGAACTCACCAAAGGCGAGAAGACCGACGCTCACGGGACCAAGATCACCTTCCTGCCCGACCTCGAAATCTTCGAAGAGATCGGCTTCGACTTCGATGTCCTGGTCGAGCGCCTGCGCGAGACCGCCTTCCTCACCCGCGGCCTGAAGATCGACCTGGTCGACGAGCGCGGCGAGACCAACAGCGTCACCTTCCAGTACGAGGGCGGAATCGAGGACTTCGTCCGCCACCTCAACGGCAACAAGGACGCGGTCCACAAGAAAGTCATCTACTTCGAGGGCGGCAAAGAGGAGGGGCAGGTCGAGATCGCGATGCAGTGGAACAGCTCCTACCAGGAGTCGATCTTCAGCTTCGCCAACAACATCAACACCCACGAGGGCGGCTCCCACCTCTCGGGTTTCCGCTCCGCCCTGACCCGGACGCTGAACGCCTACGCGCGCAACAAAGGCCTGCTGAAAGAGAAAAAGGACGACAACCTCGCCGGCGAGGACGTGCGCGAGGGACTTACCGCGGTGATCTCGGTCAAGCTCCACGACCCGCAGTTCGAGGGCCAGACCAAGACCAAACTCGGCAACCCGCCGATCCGCGGCCTGGTCGAGGAGATCACCAACCGCAAGCTGGGTGAGTACCTCGAGGAGAATCCGGCCGACGCGAAACGCGTGATCATGAAGGCGATCGACGCCGCTCGCGCCCGTTCGGCGGCCCGCAAGGCACGCGACCTCACCCGCAAGTCGGCGCTGGAGAACTCAACGCTCCCTGGCAAGCTCGCCGACTGCTCCGTCAAGGACCCGAGCCTGGCCGAGATCTTCGTCGTCGAGGGAGATTCCGCCGGCGGCTCGGCGAAGCAGGCGCGCGACCGCAACACCCAGGCGGTCCTGCCCCTACGCGGCAAGATCATCAACGTCGAGAAGAGCCGCATCGACAAGGTGTTGGCCAACAACGAGATCCAGGCGCTGATCACGGCGATCGGCACCGGGGTCCATGACGAGTTCAACATCGAGGAAGCCCGGTACCACAAGATCGTAATGGCGACCGACGCCGACGTCGACGGCGCCCATATCCGCACCCTCGTTCTCACCTTCCTCTACCGGCAGATGCCGGAGCTGATCAGCCAGGGCTATGTCTATATCGCCAAGCCGCCTCTGTACCGGGTGAAACAGGGCAACCAGGAGACGTATCTGGAGCGCGAGTCCGAACTCGAAGAGCTGCTCTTGCGCGACAAGCTCGAGCAGTTCGAGTTGACCGACGCGAGTGGTGAGAGCCGCAAGCTGACGCCGAGCCGCTGGCAGGCCTACATCCGCCGCTCGAAAGAGTACGAGGGCTGGGGATCTTCCCTGCAGGCTGACTTCGGCCACGAAGTGGTGCGCTTCCTCGAGGAGTCGAGCCTGCTCGACGAGCAGGTGGCGAGTGTTGGCGCTGCCCGGGACCTACTCCAGCGCGGCGGCGGCAAGAACGAGCCGTTCGACACCACGGTCGTGGACAGCAGCGAGGACCTCGTCACGGTGAAGGCGATCGAGCGCAAGAGCGGCCTGGCGAGGACCCACCGCCTGCCGGCGACGCTCTTCGCCCACCATGACTACCGCAAGTTCGCCGAGGTCCACGCGGCCCTGTTGAAACAGGTCGGGCGCCCGCCCTTCGAAGTCCAGCGCGGGGAGCGTCGCAACGTCGCGCTCTCATTCGAGGCGTTGCGCGGAGCGGTCCTGGAGCTGGCCCGGCAGGGCGTTCAGCTGACTCGGTTCAAGGGACTTGGTGAGATGAACGCCAAACAGCTGCGCGAGACGACGATGGATCCGGCGTCGCGGACGCTGGCTCGGGTCACGCTCGAAGACGCGACCGCCGCCGACACGATCTTCTCGATGTTGATGGGAGATCAAGTCGCACCCCGACGAGAATTCATCGAGGCACACGCCAAAGAGGTGAAGTTCCTTGATGTGTAGACGCGCCTGTGAGTGCGAGAAGGAGATGAGCTGATGGCTCTGGACGCCCTGACGGGGAACATCGAGGATCGCGGGCTCGAGCAGGAGATGCGTTCTTCGTATCTCGATTACGCGATGAGCGTGATCGTCGGCCGGGCGCTGCCGGATGTGCGCGACGGCCTCAAGCCGGTGCACCGTCGGGTGCTCTACGCGATGCACGACATCGGCCTGCAGCCGACCCGGCCCTACCGCAAGTGCGCCTTCATCGTCGGCGAGGTGATGGGTAAGTACCACCCGCACGGCGACTCAGCGATCTACGACACCTTGGTGCGGATGGCGCAGGACTTCTCGCTGCGCTACCTGCTCGTCGATGGCCAGGGCAACTTCGGCTCGATCGACGACGACCCGGCGGCGGCAATGCGGTACACCGAGGCTCGCCTCGGCCGTCTCGCGACCGAGCTGCTGCGTGACATCGACGCCGACACCGTCGATTTCGGCCCCAACTACGACGAATCGACCCAGGAGCCCCAGGTCCTGCCGGCCCGGTTCCCCAACCTGCTGGTCAACGGCACCTCTGGGATCGCCGTGGGGATGGCAACGAACATCCCGCCGCACAACCTGCGCGAGGTCGCCTCCGCCGTTTCCGCCTACATCGACAACCCGGCGATCGACCTCGCGGGGTTGCTGGAGCACGTCAAAGGCCCGGACTTCCCGGGCGGTGGGCTGATGAGCCGCGAGGGGATCCGCGATGCCTACGCGTCCGGCAGGGGCAGCATCAAGGTCCGCGCTCGCGCCCATGTCGAGCCGCTGAAGGGAGGCAAGGAGGCGATCATCGTCACCGAGCTCCCGTTCATGGTCAAGAAGGGCGGCGAAGGCGGCCTGATCACGAAGATCGCCGACCTCGCCCGCGACAAAAAACTGGAGGGCATCTCCGACCTCCGCGACGAGAGCGACGAACGCTCCGGCATGCGGCTCGTGATCGAGCTCAAACGCGGCGGCCCACCGGCCAAGGTCGTCCTCAACAACCTCTACAAAAAAACCCCGATGCAGTCGACCTTCGGCGCCAACATGGTGGCGCTGGTCGACGGTGTCCCGAGGACGCTGAGCCTGCTCGAGCTGATCGAGCACTACGTCGACCACCAGCGCGAGGTCGTCACCCGCCGGACGCAATACGAACTGCGCCGGGCGGAGGCACGGGCCCACATCCTCGAGGGTCTGCTGGTTGCGCTGGACAACCTCGACGCAGTGATCAAACTGATCCGCGCTTCGAACGATCCCGACGCCGCCCGCGACGGCCTGATCGAGAAATTCGAGCTCTCGCGCGAGCAGGCGCAGGCGATCCTCGACATGCGCCTGCAGCGCCTGACCGCGCTCGAGGCCGACAAAGTTCGGGCCGAGCACGCCGACCTGATGGAGCGGATCGGCGAGCTGCGAGCGATCCTCGGCGACGAAGCCAGGGTGATGGGGCTGGTCAAGGACGAGCTGGCCGAAATCGTCGAGGCCTACGGCGACGAACGCCGCACCGAGCTCGCCCACTTCGAGGGCGACGTCGGGATCGAGGACATGATCGCCGACCAGCAGATGGTGATCTCCCTGACCGCCTCCGGCTACGTCAAGCGGCTGCCGCTGGCCACGTACCGCCAACAGCATCGCGGCGGCGTCGGCGTGATGGGGATGAACCTCAAAGACGACGACTACATCGCCCACCTCCACATCTCCTCGACCCACGACTTCCTGCTCTTCTTCACCAACCGCGGCAAGATCTACCGGCTCAAGGTCTACGAGCTGCCGGAGGGGTCGCGGAACGCCAAAGGCAGCTCTCTGAACAACCTCCTGCCCCTGCGCGAAGGGGAGAAGGTGATGGCGGTGATCCCGACCCGGGACTTCAAGGAGAACAAGTACCTCGCCTTCGCCACCGCTAAAGGGCTGGTGAAGAAAACCGAGTTCCTCGCCTACAACACGCCGATCCGCGCCGACGGGATCATCGCGATCAAGGTCCGCGACGGCGACGAGCTGGTGCAGGTGCGGCTGACCTCGGGCGAAGACGACATCCTCATGGTCTCCCACTCCGGCCACGCCTCCCGCTTCTCCGAGAAGCACGTGCGGACGATGGGCCGCGACACCAGCGGCGTCAAAGGAATGAACGTCGCCGGCAAAGACAACCGCGTGCTGGCGATGGACATCGCCCGCAACGACACCGAACTCTTCGTCGTCACCGAGAACGGCTACGGCAAGCGGACGCCGGTCTCCGAATACCCGGTCAAGGGCCGCGGGACGAAAGGCGTTCTCACGATCAAGATGACCGAGAAGAAGGGCGGCCTCACCGGCGCCCTGATCGTCGGCGAGCACCAGGACCTCCTCTTCATCTCCCAGAACGGAATGGTCCAGCGCACCTCGGTCAGCGGCATCTCGCAGATGGGCCGCTCGACCCAGGGTGTCAAGGTGATGAACATCAAGGACGACGACCGTGTCAGCGCCGTCGCCCTCGTGGTCGAGTCAGACGATGAGGCAGCAGTTCCGCCCACCGCCGAGGAGGGCGGCCCAGAGCAGCTGGCCGAGGCCTCGCCGGACGGCGCTAGCTGAAGAAGTCAGCTGGACTGCCGCCGCCCCGGTCGCCCCGGCCCGCGCCGGTGGATTGAGACCACGTTGTCGGCATCCTGCAACTGCGTCTCTGGCGGCTGGTCCTCTTCAGGAGGAATCACATCGCCGACCGTCAGCTTGCGATAGGCAAGCGTCGCCCGCTCCAAGGCATCGACATCCATGGGGGCATCGCAAATCAGCATCGCGACAATCTCGGCGCGGGTGGCACCGACATCCGTCGCTAGTTCGGCGAGCAGATCGAGTCGATGGTGCACGGCAAGAGGCAGCGACATCGAGGTGCCCTGCCGCCGGGAATCCCGTAGCCGTTCTCTTCGAGACAAGACGACGATATCCGGCTCCATGGCCACCCTCAGGATCCCCCGCGCGTACCGGAAGGGATTCGCATCCAGATCAGGAACATAGCCACAATATAGATCCACGCAACCTATCCCGTATACCCGGGCTATAGTTCTGAAATCTATCTTGTAACTACGAAGGAGTTATAAAAAGTGGGCCGGACGGAAAAACGTCCGACCGCCCGACGGCGGAAGGGGATAAGGGCGTGGGGGAAGGCCAGCGCATGGGCCTCCCTCATTTCGTTAGTCGTCTTCTGCCTCCTTCTAATCGCGAGCTATGCAAGAGGTGCTGCGGGCCTCGCCGGTCTCCTCGGCCTCCTCGCCGGCACCTGGGAGTGGATCCGCGGCAACTATCGCCTGCGCCAAGAGGAGTATTGGCCGCTTCAGAGCGGGGTCGAAAGGGAGATCGGGCTTGCCCGGGCACAGCTCTTCACTGGAGCCTTCCTAATGGGAGCGGCATGGCTCCTCCCACCAGCCGTGGTTGTCACGGCCGGGTTCGTGATCAGCACCCTGCTCATACTGCTGAGTGCAGCTACCAGCGGTCCTCTCAGCGAAGAGGAAGAACGACGGGACCTGCTGAAGTTGACGCCGGCTCTCGAGTGCGAGCTGATCGCGCAGTGGGAGAAAATCGCGCGGCGGGTGCGGACTGTCCCTGGTTTCGGATGGATACCCGATGCGGCCAACCGCGAGGGTCCCCATGAACACGTCAGCGTGCTCAGGACCATCTCGATGTTGATTCTTTCCTGCGCCTGCGCTCTTTACCTGGTGACCGGGGTTGCTCTCGGCGTCTCGACTATCGCGCCACCGGTCTCCAAGATCAAGTTGCCAGGCGCGATCGGAACGCTCCCGATCATCTCTGATCTCCTCCGCAGCGAGGGGGAATCCGAACCTGCACCCACCTATGCCGAACTCTGTTCCGAGATCCCGAACCCGCTGGACATCGGCCATGAGCTCGGCCCTCTCTTCCGTCACGATGGAGCCATCAAAGCTGGTTGTGGCACTGAACCGGTGCGAGTCGTCGGAACCGGAACCTGGGCGTCCCCAGGAGTGTGCGAAGGCGAACTGCGCTCACTAGCCGTGTCAGCCCCCGGGCACGAAGCCGCGATCATCTACGGTTCGCCGGCGAGATTCGCTTGGGCGGCGGCCCAGGCAGGCACCCTCGTGGCCCTCGAAGTGGCTGCGCCCAATGACGGCGACGTCTACCTCGTTGTCACTCAGGAGGGAACTTACGGCTTCGCACGTCCAACCCGGAGTCTCGAAGTGGGCCAAGACGAACCTCGTAGCTGCAATGAGGTCGGCGGGCGGGCTCGCAGCTTCGCCCGGCTGGAGCCCGCCATGGTGGGCTTGTGGTTGGAGTTGATGCGGCAGCGGGCGGAATGGTCATGGCCGAATCCACCAGCGCGGGATCACAAGGCCGTTGTGTTCGCGGACAGCCTTGATGCCGTGGTAGTCGCTAGGGGCCGCTGCGAGCCGACCAAGCTTTGCCTCATGAAGGTGGCCGGAAAGACCTGGTGGCGGGAAGGTTCGGGATTCATTTCGCTATCCGAACTCGCCTCCTACATGCCGGATTGAGGGACCTCGGCGAATCGCTTATGCGGCCTGTGGCAGGTACTGCTGCCAGGCCGCCGGGATCTTCGGGCTCGCGACCTGGATGAAGACCGTTGGCGGCGGCGGCTTGGGGCTCTTTGCCGGGTGCATGTGGATCTCGCGGGGGAGGCGGTTGCCCTTGCGGCGGTTGCAGGGCGGGCAGGCGGCGACGATGTTCTCCCAGACCGAGAGACCGCCGCGGGAGCGGGGGATGACGTGGTCGACGGTGAGGCCGGATTTGGTCGAACCGCAGTACTGGCAGGTCCAGTCGTCGCGGGCGAGGACGGCGCGGCGGGTGATCTTGCGGCGGTGCGCCTCGCGCGGGATCCGCACGTAGTTGACGAGGCGGATCACGTCGGGCCGCTCCATCGTCATGTGCTCGGAGTGCAGCGCCGCCCCGGCCCGCTGCTCGAGAAGTTCCGCCTTTTCCTTCAGGAGCAGGACAGCGGCTCGTCGCAACGTGCAGACGTTGATCGGCTCATACGTCGCGTTGAGTACCAGCACCCTGGCCATACTGCCCCGGAATTGTAGGCACCTGAGCCCGCGTCCCGATTGCGCAGGGGGTTTGTTGGTGCTTAGCCGACGGGGTAGGAGCCGAGAATCCGCACTGAGGCGGCCTTCGTCCGCAGCGCCGCGATTGCCTCGGAGACGGCCGCGTCGGCCTCTCTGCCGTCGAGGTCGCAGAAGAACATGTAGCGCCCGAGGCCCTGGCGCAGCGGCCGCGACTCGATCCGCGTCAGGTTGATGCCGCGGTCGGAGAACTCGCGCAGGCACTCGACCAGGGCGCCGGGGTGATCGGCTCCGACCTCCGAGAAGACGAGCGAGGTCTTCCACGTGCCTTCCCCGATCGCTTCGGTGCCCTGGGGGGCGATCCAGACGAAGCGGGTGACGTTGTCGTCCTGGTCCTCGACCCCCTCGGCGAGCAGCTCGCAGTCATACAGCGCCGCCGCCGCCCGCGCCCCGAGCGCCGCCCAGGGCCGCGAGGACTCGCTCACCATCCGCACCGCCGCCGCGGTGCTGCTGACGCTGCGCTGTTCGACCTCGCCCAACTGCTCGCGCAGGAAGCGCCGGCACTGGGCCAGCGGCTGCGGGTGTGAGAGAACCGCCTCGACGTCGCCGATCCCGATGCCGGCGCGGGCGATCAGGTGGACCCGGACCCGGTAGTCGTGCTCGCCGACGATCGCCACATCCTGCGCCTCGAAGACGAGCGTGTCGAGGGTGGGGCGTACCGAGCCCTCGAGCGAGTTCTCGATCGGGACCAGCGCCCGGTCGGCCTCGCCGCGCTGGACCGCGAGGATCGCGTCGTGGATCGACCCCGTCCGCAGCGGCTCGAAGCCGCCGCCCGGGATCGCCTCGCCGAGGGCGTCCTCGGTGAAAGTGCCGGCGGGTCCGAGGTAGGCGATCCTCATGCCCACACCTTGACCTATTCGATCAGGAGCGTGTAGGTCGCTTCGTTGTTTTCGACGACTTCCTCGCCGGGCACCGGTTCGACTTCGACTACGAGCGTCACTTCCCCGCTCGGCGTCGGCGTCAGGGGAATTTCCGCGGTGCCGGTTTCGCCGGCCGGGAGTTCGTCGATTTCGCCTTTGACCGTGGTTCCTTCATAAGTGACGGCGACGTTGACCCCGTTCTCCGTCGATTCGAGCGGGTTCAGCACGGCGACTTCGATCACCACGCCTTCTTCCCCGGAGATCGTCGCCGGGGCCCCTTCGACCAGTTCGGTCCCGTTCGCGGTGACGCCGCCGATTTCGGTGCCGTGGGCCCCGGAGGTTTCGCCGCCGCTGCTGCCGCTGACCGCGCCGAGCGCGTCGCTGACGGTGCTGTCTTCGAGCCATTTCTCGTCGGGAAGGAAGGCGCTCTTCGGCAGGTCGCTGTCGGAGATCCCGTTGTCGGCGAGGACGCCGTCGACTTCCGGTCGCACCACCTGTTCGTAGATCACATCGGAAGCGAGCAGCTTCTGCATCTGCTTGGCGATCGCTTCCATCGCCTTCTCCGCCCCCGCGTCGCCGAGCGCGTCGTCGGTCTTTTCGGCAACCTGGTCCATCGCGCTGGCGCGCAGCTCGTAGACGAGCTCCAGGTTCGACTGGGCGCGCGACATGTCTCCGGGGGCACCGAGCTCGTCGATCCGCGCCGCGTAGGTGTCGACGGCGCTGCGGTCGGCGTTGACCTGGTCGACGAATTCGGTGACCGAGAGGGCGCCCGGGTCCTCGAGCCGTTCGAAGAACGATTTGCTCGTCTGCTGGGTCTCTTCGACGATCTGGGCGACGTTGCGGGCGTAGTCGCTGAGCTCGCGGTTGGCGCGCGCGTCGAGGCACCCCTTGATCCCGACCACGATCAGGATCAGGAGGATCAGACCGCCCACGAGCGCAAGCCCGCGCCGCAGCATGATCTGCTGGCGTTCGGGGCGGCGGGGGGACCGCTCGCGCCGGGGCGAGCGTCGTGAGGTGAAGTCCTCCACGGGGGCGCAAGTATGACTTCTGGTGCGGCTGCGAGAACCGTAGCCGCCGCAAAGGGGACCTTTTTCCCAAGCTCGGGTGGGCAGGAAGAGATCCCTTTCCGGCGAAGTGAGAGAGAGCCCATGGTCGGCTCGCTCGTGCTCAACCGCTTCCTGATCGAGCGCCGCATCGGCAGCGGCGGCTTCGGCACCGTCTATGAGGCTTGGGACGGTCGCCTCGAGCGGCCCGTCGCCGTCAAGGCGATCGAGCAGCGCGGGGAGGCCGGCCGGCGGGTCCTCCGTGAGGCCCAAGCCGCGGCGCGCCTCAACCACCCCGGCATCGTCACCCTCTACGAGATGGGGGAGGAGGACGGCAACGCCCTGCTCGTCACCGAGCTCGTCGAGGGCTCGACCCTGGCTCGCCTCTCGAACGCCGGCGAGCTCTCCGACCGCGAGATCGCCGAGATCGGCGCCGACCTCTGCGAGGCCCTCGACCACGCTCACTCGCGCGGTGTCGTCCACCGCGACATCAAGCCCCAGAACGTGCAGGTGGTCGGGGACGACGAGGTGCGGGCCAAGCTGATGGACTTCGGCGTCGCCCACCTCGCCGACGGCGCGGCGCTGACCGCGGCCGGCGACGTCGTCGGCACCCTCGCCTACATGTCGCCCGAGCAGGCGGAGGGACGGCAGGCCGGGCCCGAGGCCGACGTCTACTCGCTGGCCCTGACCTTGTACGAGTGCTGGAGCGGCGAGAACCCCTACCGCCGCGCCACCCCTGCGGCGACCGCGCGGGCGATCGGCGGCCGCACTCGGCCGCTGCGTCGCCTCCGCCCAGACCTGCCCCGCGACCTCGCGGACACTGTCGACGCCTGCCTTTCGTCCAGGCCCAACCACCGCCCGTCGCTGGAGGAGCTGGGGACGGCGATCGAGGACTCGCTCGACCACCTCAGCGACCATCTGCCCGGCGGCCACGGCCACGGGATGGTCACCCGGGTCGGCGCTCTCGCGGCCGCGGTGGCGGTCGGCGGCTTCCTCGCCCTCCACGGCGCGGCCCTGCCTTGAGGCCCCCGGCGTCTGGGGCTTCCCTAGGATTTCCGCCATCGGCGCGCTAAGTCGACTGGAGTCGATGTTCGAGGGCCTCGTCGAGGGGGTGTTCAGCCGTGCCTTCAGCTCGGAGGTGCAGCCGGTCGAACTCGCCCGCAAGCTGGCGAAGGAAATGGACGCCCACAAGACCGCCTCGGTCCAGCGCGTCTACGTCCCCAACGAGTACATGGTCTTCCTCTCGCGGCAGGACCGCGGCAAGCTCGAAGGGTATGAGCGCTCGCTCGAGCAGGAGCTCTCCGGCTACCTCCTCGAGCACGCGCGGCGGCGCGGCTACGACCTCCTGACCAGGCCCCAGGTCGAGTTCTCGACCGACGAGCGGCTGCGTCTCGGCGAGTTCGGGATCCAGGCGCGGCTGGTGAAGCCGCCGGCGCACGAGGGGCAGGCCCCCGAACAGGGCGAAGAGGGGCACACGATGGTCTACTCCGCCGTTCGCGAGCGCGACCGCAGCCGCCCGAAGCGGCCCGAGCAGGCGGTGGGCGCCCTCGTCTCCACCCGCGCCGTGATCTCGCTCGGCGACCGCCGCTACGTCCTCGATGGGCCACGGGCGACGATCGGGCGCTCGAAGGCGGTCGAGTGCGTGCTCTCCGACCCCAACGTCTCGCGCCGCCACGCCGAGCTGCGGCGGGCCGATAACGGCGACTGGCAGGTCGTCGACCTCGGCTCTACCAATGGGATCAAGGTCAACGGCCGCCGCGTCCCCTCCACCCGGCTCAGCCCCGGTGACCAGATCACCGTCGGCACCACCACCTTCACGTTCGACATCGAGCAGTAGGGCGGCTGCCGCCCTCATTAAGGTGCTGGACGCGTGGACTACGACCCCATAAGCGTGGCCCTGAAGTTCGGCTTCCTGGCCGTCCTTTACCTGTTCGTGCTCGTGATCGCCCGCAGCGCCCTCAAGGACCTGCGCAGGACCTTGGCGCCGGCTCCCGACGCGACCGGTTTCCACGCCGCCCCGGCCTACGTCGAGGCGCCGCGGGGGCCCGACGGCTGGCTGATCGCCGAGCGCGGTGGCGGCCTCGAGCGCGACCAGCGCTTCGACCTGATCGGCGGCCTCTCGATCGGCCGCTCGAAGGAGGCCGACGTGCGGATCGACGACCGCTACGCCTCCAGCATTCACGCCCGCGTCTTCTCGCGCGACGGCCGGTTCTTCGTGGAGGACATGGGCTCGACCAACGGGACGCTGCTGAACGGCGCGACTCTGCAGGGGGAGGCGGAGGCGATCGACGGCGACACGGTCCAGATCGGCGACACGATCTTCAGGCTCGAGGTGAGCTGAGGTGGCGCTGCGGATCGCGGAAGAGGCCGTGCGCACGGACACCGGCCGCCAGCGCAACGCCAACGAGGACTCGCTCTACGTCGCCGCCCCGCTTTTCGTCGTCGCCGACGGGATGGGCGGCGCCCAGGCAGGCGAGGTCGCCTCCAAGGCCGCCGCTGAGTCGTTTGCCGGCGAGCTGCCGGCGGCGGCGCCGGAGCGGGCGCTGGAGGAGACGATCGAGGGTGCCAACCGGACGATCCACGAGCTCGCCCGCAAGGATCCGAGCCTGACCGGGATGGGGACGACGACGACCGCCGCGATCGTCGACCTCGAGGGGGAAACGGTGGCGATCGGTCACGTCGGCGACAGCCGCGCTTACCGCCTCCGCGGCGGCAAGCTCGAGCAGCTGACCCGCGACCACTCGCTGGTCGAGGAGATGCGGCGCAAAGGCCAGCTCACCGACGCCCAGGCCGAGGACCACCCGCAGCGCTCGATCATCACCCGGGCGCTCGGCCCCGAACCGGAGGTGCAGGTCGACGTGCAGACGGTCCCCGCCCAGGATGGCGACGTCTTTCTGATCTGCTCGGACGGGCTGACGACGATGCTCGACGACGAGCAGATCGCCCGCCTCCTCACCCGCGCCACCTCCCTGGAGGCGGCGGTGCGGGCCTTGGTCGACGAAGCCAACCGCGCCGGCGGCCGCGACAACATCACCGTCGTCACCTTCCGCCTCGCCGACCCGGCGGCGCCCGACGCCGCCAACCCCGGTGTGCGACCCGAGGAGGGCGCGACCCTGGTCGGCTCCAGCGCTGAGGAGGCGGGGCTGACCGCGACCGAGGTCCGCCGCCGCGCCGCCGCCCAAGCCGCGCGCGAGCGCCGCGAGGACGCCGGAACGCAACCCCGCCGCCGCGGGGTGCGCCGGGCGCTGAAGGTGCTCGCCGTCGTCCTCGTCCTCGCCGCGCTCGCCTTCGGCGCCTGGTTCGGCAACCGGCAGATCTGGTTCCTCGGCACCGACGATTCGGGCCGGGTCGCGCTCTACCGCGGCGCCCCTTACGAGCTGCCGTTCGGGATCGAGCTCTACTCCGAGCGCTACGCCAGCCCGGTTCAGACCGACTCGCTGCCGGCCCGCCGGAAGGATGCGGTCACCGGGCACAAGCTGCGCTCGCGCGAGGACGCCGTCTCCCTGGTCGAAGACATCGAAAAGACCGAGGGGCTTCGTTGACGGGGGCTAGGAACCGGGAGCTCCTCGCCCTGGTGCCCGTCGCCGCCCTGCTCACCGCGGGCTTCGCCGCTGTCTTCTCGCAGGAGAACGAACAGCTCGGCAACCTCAGCCTCATCTACGGCGCCTACTTCCTGGCGATCTGCCTGGCGACCCACGTCTACCTGCGGATCCGCCTGCCCGACGCCGACCCCTACCTGTTCCCACTGATGGCGACGCTGACCGCCTTCGGGCTGGTGATGATCTACCGGATCGACGAGGGCCTCGCCCGCGATCAGGCCAACTGGTTCGTCCTCGGGCTCGTCCTCTTCGCGCTGACGATCCAGTTCCTGCGCGACTACGAGGTGCTCGAGCGCTACCGCTACACGATCGCGATCGGCGGCCTCCTCATCCTCCTGGCACCGCGGCTGCCGGGGATCGGCCAGCAGGTCAACGGCGCCTACCTCGGGGTGAAGATCGGCCCGCTCGCCTTCCAGCCGGCCGAGTTCACCAAGATCGCGATCGTCGTTTTCCTCGCCAGCTACCTGCGCGAGCATCGCGAGGTCCTGATCGTCGGCGCCCGCCGCGTGCTCGGGGTGACGCTGCCGCCGCTGAAGCACTTCGGGCCGATGCTCGTCGTCTGGGGAGCCTCGATGTTCATGCTCGTCTTCATCCGCGACCTCGGCAGCTCGCTGATGTTCTTCGCCGCCTTCCTGGCGCTGCTCTACGTCGCGACGGGACGCTTCTCCTTCGTCGTCATCGGGATGGCGATGTTCCTCGTCGGCGCCTGGTTCTTCGCCAGCACCGTGCCCCACGTCCACGAGCGGGTCGACATCTGGCTACACCCCTACGACGACCCCCAGGGCAGCGGCTATCAGGTCCTCAACTCGATCTTCGCCCAGGCCGACGGCGGCCTCTTCGGCAAAGGCTTCGGCCAGGCGCTGATCACGGTGCCGGGAACCGACAGCGCCCTGCTGCCGGCGGCGCAGACGGACATGATCTACGCCCTGATCGTCAACGAGGTCGGCCTCTTCGGCGCCGTCGGCGTCGTCCTCGTCTACATGCTGATCGCCGCCCGCGGCTTCAAGGTCGCGCTGCTCGCCGGCGACGGCTTCTCGAAGTTGCTGGCGACCGGGCTGACCGCGGTCTTCGCGATCCAGGCCTTCGTCATCATCGGCGGCGTCACCAGGGTGATCCCGCTGACCGGCGTCACCCTGCCGTTCATCAGTTACGGCGGCAGCTCGATCGTCGCCAACTTCGTCCTGCTGGCGCTGCTGCTGCTGGTCTCCGACCGGGCGCGCCGTGAGGCCGCCGAACCGGCCGGCCGGATGGCGGCCTTGGGAGCGACGGCGTGAACCGGCAGATCGTCAAGTTGTTCGCCTTCGTGATGGTGCTCTTCGGGGTCCTGATCGGCTTCACGTCCTGGTGGTCGGTCTTCGACGCCGAGGCGCTGAAGGAAAAAAATGTGAACAAGCGGCCGCTGTTCGAGCAGCAGCAGATCCCTCGCGGCCGCATTCTCGCCGCGGACGGAACCGTGATTGCGAAGTCGGTCGCCAAGGGGAAGGGCGCCTCGAAGCGCTACGTGCGGCGCTATCCCGAAGGCTCCCTCTTCGGACACCCGATCGGCTACAGCTTCGTCCAGTTCGGCGACAGCGAGTTCGAGCAGTTCCACAACGAGGAACTGGTCGGCGAAGGCTCGGAATTCAGCTCGATCGCCGACGAGCTGCTGGGCCATGCCCAGGAAGGCAACGACATCGTCACCAGCATCGACACCGACGCCCAGCGCCTCGCCCTAACCGAGCTGCAGGAAGCCGGCTACGGCGCCGTCGTCGCGCTCGAGCCCAGTACCGGAGCGATCAAGGTAATGGTCTCGAACACTCCCTACGACCCCAATCGCGTGCCGTACGACATCGAAAAGTGGAACTCCGATGAGATCGAAACGCCGCTGCTGAACCGGGCTACGCAGGGCCGTTACCCGCCGGGCTCGACCTTCAAGGTGGTCACCGCCGTGGCAGGGCTAGACAGCGGCGCGATCACCCCGGAAACGACGATCGACGCCCCCGGCACCTACGAAGTCGAAGGGACGCCGCTGCAGAACGACTTCAACCAGGACTTCTTCGGCGCCACCCTCGACACCGCCCTCACCAACTCGGTCAACACCTGGTTCGGCCAGCTCGGCCAGCAGCTCGGCAACGACACCCTCTTCAAGTACATGGAACGGTTCGGCTTCAACGCCAGGCCGGCGATCGACCTGCCGGAAGAAGAGGTCCTACCGAGCGGGGTCTATGACATCGAAAACGACGAACTGCTGACCGCCAGCGACCCGGTCGACCTCGCCCGCCTCGCGATCGGTCAGGAGCGGCTGCTGGCGACGCCGCTGCAGATGGCGCAGGTGGCGGCGGCGGTCGCCAACGGCGGCACCCTGATGAAGCCGCAGATCTGGAAGCGCGAGGTCGACCCCGACGGTCGCGTCACCGACACCATGGATCCATCCGTCTACAGCGAGGCGGTCAGCGAGGAGACCGCGGCAGAGCTGACGACGGCGATGGAAGGCGTGGTCAACGAAGGCACCGGAACCAATGCCGCGATTTCGGGAGTCCCTGTCGCCGGCAAGACGGGGACCGCCGAAACCCCCGGCAACCTGGCCTGCGGCGGCGGCGAGAACGAGAACCAGGCCTGGTTCATCGGCTTCGCCCCCGCCGACGATCCGCAGATCGCGATTGCGGCCTCGGTCGAGTGCACCGAAGAATTCGGCGGCGACATCGCCGCCCCGATCTTCCGCGACGTCGCGGAAGCGATCCTGAACGGAGACGAATGAGGATGGTGTCGCGTGGCTGAGGTGGGTGAGGGAAGCGTCGTCGACAACCGCTACCGGGTGGTGCGCCGGATCGGCAGCGGCGGCATGGCCGACGTCTGGCTGGCCGAGGACACGCACCTGCAACGGCAGGTAGCGCTGAAGGTTCTGCACCGGCGCTTCCTCCAGGACCAGGAGTTCGTCGGCCGCTTCCAGCGCGAGGCCGAGCACGCCGCCGGCCTCCAGCACCCGAACATCGTCGCCGTGTTCGACCGCGGCTCCGACGGCGACGTCAACTACATCGCGATGCGCCACGTGCAGGGGCCGACGCTGAAGGAGCTGATCGACCGCGGCCTCGCTCCCGACCAGGCGGTGGCGCTGGTCCGCCAGGTGCTCGAGGGCGCCCGCTTCGCCCACCGCAACGGGATCGTCCACCGCGACCTGAAGCCGCAGAACGTGATCGTCGACGAAGAGGGCAAGGCGGTCGTCACCGACTTCGGGATCGCCCGCGCCGGCGTCTCCGAGATCACCCAGACCGGCTCGGTGATGGGCACTCCCCAGTACCTCTCCCCCGAGCAGGCGCAGGGCTTCGAAGTCACCCCAGTCTCCGACCTTTATTCAATCGGCGTCATCCTCTATGAGGCGCTGACGCGGCGCGTCCCCTTCGAGGGTGAAAGCGCCGTCGCAATCGCGATGAAACAGGTCGCCGAGACGCCGCAGCGGCCGAGCTCGATCAACCCACAGGTTTCGCCGGCGCTCGACGCGGTGGTGATGCGGGCGCTGGAGAAGGAGCCGGGGCAGCGCTTCCAGAGTGCCGACGCCTTCATCGCCGCCCTCGACGCGGCGCTGAAAGACCCCGGCGTCGCCGGGCAGACGGCGACCTTCGCGGCCGCACCCCCGGTCGTCGCCACCCCGGAGGAGGCGCTCGAGGACGAGCGCAGGCGCAACTGGTGGCTCTGGGCCCTGCTGGTCGGCGCGATCGTGATCGGCATCCTCGTCGGCCTCGCCCTCACCCGCGACACCTCGACCAAGGTCCCCGGCGTCACCGGCAACCAGCTCAACGTCGCGATCGCCCTGCTCGAGCAGAAGGGCTTTACGGTCGGCGAAGTGATCCGGGTGCAGCGCGACGCGGCGGCCAACGAAGTGCTGGAGCAGGACCCGCCTTCTTCGCCCCCCGAGGCGTCGCTGGACTGTGCCTTCCTCACCTTCTTCTGCTCAAAGCCGGACGTGACCCTGACCGTCAGCTCCGGTCCCGGCAGCGGCAAGGTGCCGTCGGTCGCCGGGGAAGCGGAGGAGGAGGCGACGCGGAAGCTGGAAGCAGCCGGCTTCGAGGCCTCGGTCGAGCGCGTCAACTCGGCCTCGGTCGAAGCCGGGACCGTGATCAGCAGCGAGCCCGGGGGCGGCAGCACCGCGACCAACGGCTCCACGGTCACCCTCTTCGTCTCCCGCGGGCCGAAGCTGACCAAGGTGCCGGTCCTGGTCGGCGCACAGCGCGAAGTCGCCGTGCAGCGGCTGCGCAGCCGCGGCCTCGAAGCGTCGATCAGCGAAGAGGAAAGCTCGGAGCAGAAAGGCCAGGTGATCCGCCAGGCGCCCGACGCGGGCAGCGAGGTCGAACCGGGCTCGGCGGTCTCGATCATCGTCTCCAAGGGCGAAAAGGAAGAAGAACAGTCCAAGGTCCCGAACGTGATCGGCAAGGAACGACGGGAAGCCGTCGAAGCGATCCGCGCCGCCGGCCTCACGCCTGCCGTCGAAGAAGAAGAAACCGAAGTGCCGAGCCAGAGCGGCAGGGTGATCGACCAGTTCCCGCCGCCGGGCTCAGAACAAGAACCGGGCGCGACGGTGACGATCACGGTCGGCAAGCTGGTCGCAGAATCCGCCGAAAAAGAAGGCGAAGAAGAATGAAGGTCGCGGTCCTCGCCGGCGGCCGCTCCTCCGAGCACGATGTTTCGCTGCGCTCGGGGCAGGCTGTCGCCGGCGGCCTGCGGGCGGCGGGCCACGAGGCGGTTGAGGTGACGATCGCCCGCGACGGGCGCTGGAGCGCGCAGGGCGGCGCGGTCGAGCTCGTCCCCGGGGCGGGGCTGCTCGGCGCCGACGCCGTCTTCCCCGCCCTGCACGGCGCCTTCGGCGAGGACGGCAGCGTCCAGGGTCTGCTCGAGTGGCTCGACGTCCCCTACGTCGGCTCCGACGTCCTCGCCTCAGCGATCTGCATGGACAAGCTGACGCTGAAGCGGCTCTTCGCCGAGCACGGGGTGCCGCAGGTCGAGTTCACGGCGGTCGAAGGAAACGACTGGTGGGGGCGCTGTGAGCAGCTGGGGCTGCCGCTCTGGGTCAAGCCCTCGCGAATGGGCTCCAGCGTCGGCATCACCAGGGTCGAGAATCTCGACGATCTCGACGCCGCGGTCGAGTTGGCGTTGCGGCACGATCCGCGGGTGATCGTCGAGGCCTCGGCCTCGGGTCGCGAGGTCGAGTGCTCGGTCCTCGGCAACACCGACCCGCGGGCTTCGCTGCCAGGGGAAATCGTCTCCCAGGGCGTCTGGTACGACTTCGAGGCCAAGTACACCGAGGGCGGGATGGAGCTGCGCGTCCCCGCCCCGATCGAGGAGGAGGCGATCGAGCGCGTGCGCGATCTCGCCGTCACCGTCTTCGCTCTAGCCGGCTGCTCCGGCCTCGCCCGCTGCGACTTCTTCGTCGAACCCGACGGCGCTGTCCTCGTCAACGAGATCAACACCATGCCCGGCTTCACCAGCACCTCCGTCTACGCGAAGCTCTTCGAGGCGACCGGGATCGGCTACGCCGCGCTCTGCAGCCGCCTCGTCGAGTTGGCGGTCGAGCGCCACCGCGAGGCTCGCTCCTTCGAGTTCTGAGATTGAGCCCCGGACTTCCGGGTACCCAACTGACACCAGTCAGGGTTCACGAACGCGCACCGCTGGAGGCGGGCCAATGACGACTGGACTTTCGGGGATCGACGATTTGCACCCATCAGAGCGCGAGGACGCCTGCCTAGCGGGCGCCTCCACGGCTGAAGTCCTGCGCCTGCTCAGCGCCGGGGCCACCGGGGCGATCCTGATGGCGCTCGGTGAGGGGCCGCTGCGGACGAAGACGCTGACCGAGCAGGTTCCCGGCTACGCGCCACGGACGATCTACCGCTACGCGGGCAAGCTGGCCGAACTCGAAGTCGTCGAGCGCGAAGAGGAATCCGGCGTGCCCTCGAAGGTGGTCCACACGCTCAGCGACCCATGCGGGACCGAGCTCTACACCCTCGTCAACCGCTTCGCCGACGCCTCCCTGACCCGCCTCCCCGACGGCCGCATCGACGCCCACGCTTGGGCCTCGCTGGGCCTGCTGGCCGACATGTGGGAAGCGGGGATGGTCGAGGACCTCAGCTGCGAGGGCCGCTCGCCGACCGACCTCGCCCGCGGCCACCACGGCCTCAGCTACCACCAGGTCAACCGCCGCGCCGGCCTCTTCAAGACGGGAGGGCTGCTCGAAGAGTGGCAGGGGCCGGGCCGCCGCCGCTGTTACGGCCTGACCGAGAAAACCCGGCGCAAGATGGGCCTGATCGCGGGCATCGCTCGCTGGCGCCACCATCACGTCGTCGCCGAGGACGAAGAAGGGATGACGGCCGAGGAAATGGCCACGGTGATCAGGGTGACGCTGCCGTTGGTGCGGCAGCCCGACCACCGCGGCAAGTGCCTGCAGTTGAGCGTTCTCAGCGAAGACGCCGCCGCCGGCTCCGAGGGCGAGACGGTTTGGGCAGAGGTGAATGACGACGGGTCGATCCACAGCTGCGCGAAGCAGCCCGCCGACCCCGACGCCTGGGGCCGGGGCAAGGTCGAGGACTGGATCCCGGTCTTCCTCGACGGCGAGAGCAGCGGCATCCTCGTCGGCGACGACGATGACCTCGTCGGGGACTCGGTCTCGAGCCTCTTCGAGGTGCTCTGGTCCCCGCAGCCTTTTTAGCCGTGAGCCGCGGGACTGAGGATCAACTGGTTCATCACTCCTCCTTGTGAATGGTTGCCCTGCCTGCGCCCTCGACTTATGCTCAAGACAATCTGCGGTTAGAAGTAGCGCAAGCTATTGATCATTTCTAGGTACACCCAGTCAAAGGAGCAATCGAATGCGCCGAGTTCTCCCGCTTCTCGTTTTCCTCGTCGTCCTCTTTGCGGGCGCCGCACCCGCCCGCGCCGACCTTCCGGTGATCTGGAACGGTGTCTACGGCTACGCCCACACCAGCCCCAGCGCGAGCCCGCCCGGCGCCAACGACTGGGCCTGCAAACCGACCGCTGCCCATCCCCGGCCCGTCGTCCTCGTCCACGGCACCTTCGCCGACATGTCGAACAGCTGGCAGGCGATCTCGCCGCTGCTGAAGAACAACGGCTACTGCGTCTTCGCCCTCAACTACGGCTCTTACGCCGGCAGCGGCGCGATCGGCGTCTACGGCACCGGCGAGATCCGTAACTCAGCCCAGGAGCTGAACGGCTTCGTTGACAACGTTCTTGCCGCGACCGGAGCCGCCGAGGTCGACATAGTCGGCCACTCGCAGGGCGGGATGATGCCGCGCTACTACCTCAAGTTCCTCGGTGGCGCCGCCGAGGTCCACACCCTGGTCGGCCTCTCACCCTCCAACCACGGCACCACGGTCGACGGGATCGGTCTCCTCGCCCGCTTCTTCCCCGGCGGAGAACAGTTCACCGGCGCCCTCTGCCCGGCCTGCGAGGAGCAGATCGTCGGCTCCGCCTTCCTCGCCGAACTGAACAGCGGCGGCGACACCGTGCCGGGGGTCGAATACACGGTGATCCAGACCCGCTACGACCAGGTCGTCACCCCTTACACCTCGGCCTTCCTCTCCGGCTCCAACGTGAAAAACATCCTGCTCCAGAACCAGTGCATCCTCGACCTCGGCGACCACCTCTCGATGCCCTACGACCACATCGTCGGCGCCGACGTCCTCACCGCGCTCGACCCGGCGCACCCACGCGGGTTCTTCTGTACCCCGATCGCGCCGACGGCGGGCGGGTAAAAACGCGGCTACGCCGCAGAGCCGTTCCCGTTGCTCTCCCCGCGGTAGGGCCCCGGCTTCGGCCGGGGCTTGCCGCCGGGGAAGGCGAGGCGGAGGATCGTCCGCTGCACCATCCCCAGCTGCTGGCTGAAGGGGCCGGAGTTGTAAGGGAGGCCGTAGCGCTCGCAGACGTCCTTTACCTGGGGAGCGATCTCCGCGTAGCGGCTGCTCGGCATGTCCGGGAAGAGGTGGTGCTCGACCTGGAAGCTGAGGTTGCCGCTGGCGACGTGGAAGAGCGGACTGCCCTCGATGTTGGCCGAGCCGGTGAGCTGGCGGATGTACCAGCCGCCGCGGCTCTCGTTCTCGACCTCCTGCTGGGAGAAGGTGTAGGTCTGGTCGGGGAAGTGGCCGCAGAAGATGATCGCGTAGGACCAGACGTTGCGGACGATGTTGGCGGTGGCGTCGGCCTTGGCGGTGGCGCGGAAGGTCTTGGCGCCGCTGTTCAGCGTCGCTTCCACCACCGGCGCCCAGCGGCTCTTGCGCCCGCGCTTCACCCGCCCGAGGATCCCGCGAGGCTGCTTACGCTGCCGCCGCGTCTCCACAACCGCGTCGACGGCCGTCGCCGCTAGGGCGCTGACTAGCGGCCAGGCGATGTAGTCCTTGACCACCTGGCTTTTGGCCTTGCCGGCGATCCCCTTCAGCTCCCGCTTCACCTGGTGCATCGGCTTGTGGCCCTTGCGGATCGCTTCGAAGTCGAGGTCGTGCAGCGCCACGCCCCACTCGAACAGCGCCGCCAGGATCAGGTTGTAGACCGGCTGCGCGAGGTAGACCGGGTGCCACTTCTGCTCGGGATCGATCCGCATGATCTCGTAGCCGAGGTCCTTGTCTTTGCCGCGGATGTTGGTGTAGGTGTGGTGGACGAAGTTGTGGGAATGCTTCCAGGCCTCGGCGGTCGAGGCGGTGTCCCAGTCCCAGGTCGAGGAGTGGATACGCGGGTCGTTCATCCAGTCCCACTGGCCGTGCATGACGTTGTGGCCGATCTCCATGTTCTCGAGGATCTTCGCCGCCGAGAGCGAGGCGGTTCCGGCCCACCAGCCGCTGCGGTTGCGGGAGGCGAGCAGGAGGATTCGCCCCAGCACGGCGAGGCGCCGCTGCATCTCGATCATGCTCTCGATGTAGCGTCGGTCGCGGTCGCCGAGCTCGCCCGCGACGCGGTCGCGGATCGCGTCGAACTCGCGCCCCAGCTCCTCGAGCTGCTGCTCGGAGAGGTGCGCGAGCGGGCTCTCTACATGGGTATCGATCGGTGCGGTGGTGGTAACGCTCATCTGGTTCTCATTCCCTCTTTCTCAAAGTGCAATTTCAACATCGCCCTCCGGCGCGTTGACACAGGTCCGCACCATCTCGTCCTCTTGACCATAGACCTCGCCGGTGCGCAGATCCCTGACTTCGCCGGAGCAGAGCCGGCCGATGCAGGTGTGGCAGATCCCCATCCGGCAGCCGAATGGAAGCTCGGCGCCGGCTTCCTCACCGGCGACGAGGATCGGCGTGCCGCCGTCGGAGCTGGTCTCGACTCCGCTCTTGGTGAAGCGGATGGTCCCGCCTTCGCCGGCGACGGTGCCGCCGCCGATAACGGGCTGGAAGCGCTCCATCTCCAGCAGCTCCGGGTCTCCCTCCTCACGCCAATAGGAGACGAGCGCGTCGAGCATCTCGCCGGGCCCGGAGGCGAAGGTGTGCCGCTGCCGCCAGTCGGGGCAGAGCTCGTCGAGGTGGGCGGGAGCGACCCGCCCCGCCTCGCTGGTGATCTGCAAGTGGGGCCGGTAGCCGGCGCGCCTGGAATCGAGCTCGCGGAGCTGCTCGCCGAAGATCACCCCGTCGGCGGTTCGTGCCGAGTGGATGTGGACGGCGTCCCCGAGCGCGTCGTCGCGGTCGAGGCTGCGCAGCATGCTCATGATCGGCGTGATGCCGCTGCCGGCGCTGATGAAGAGCGGTTGCGGGGGAGGCGGGTCGGGAAGGACGAAGGTGCCTTCGACGCCGCCGAGGCGAACGATGTCCCCGGGCCGGGCCTGGCGGACGAGGTAGGGGGAGACCTTGCCGGCGTCGACCAGCTTCGGGGTGATCCCGATCAGCCCATCGGGCCTGCCGGGGTCGGTCGTCAGCGAGTACGCGCGCCAGTGGTGAACGCCGTTGACGATGACGCCGATTCGCAGGTATTGCCCCGGCCGGTGGGCTCCCCACTCATAGCCGGGCCGGATCAGGACGGTGACGGCGTCGGCGGTCTCGCGGTCGATCCGCTCGATCCGTCCCCGCAGCTCCTGGGTCGACCAGAGCGGGTTGATCAGTTCGAGGTAGTCGTCCGGCAGCAGGGGTGAGAACAGCGAGCGGACGGCATCGAGGGCGCGCCTACGCGCCTTCGGGACATTCGGGATAGCGCCTCGCTCTGCCATTGTCAGATGCTACACGGATCGGTGTAACCGTTTTGTGACGATCCTCCGGAAGGGGACCTATACCCACGTGCGGGGAGATCAGTCGAGCAGTTTTACATCGCTGATCTCGACCTGGTAGCGGCCTTCCTGTTCCTGGGAGGGGGCGGCACGGGTGAACCAGATCAAGAAGTACTTGGCCGGGGAACCGAGATGGAGCTCGACCTCCTCGCTCTTCTGCGCGGCGGTGACCTCGCCCACCGGTTCCCCCCATTCGGAGAGCTCCTCCGGGGGGCCCGAAGGAGCGGCGTAGATCTCGGCGTCCCAGCCGGGTGATGGGGAGTGGATCACCATCTCCGCAGGAGTCGTGGTTGCCTTGCTGACCACGTAGAGCCCGACGCCCGGGTTGGGGCCGGTCTTGGTCCCGGCGAAATCCTCGCTGTCGTAGTGCTCGCTGCTCCAGGCGGTGCTGGTGGGATCGCCGTCGACGGCGAGGCTGACGCTTTCGGGGTCCTCTGATTCGTCCCCCTGCGGGTCGTAGTCGGCGGCTTCGGCGAGCGGCACGGTCGAGCCCTTCCCCTTGAGGGCGCCGCCACCGCCGGGCCCGTTGCCGCTGCCGACAAGCTCGACCGCCGCCAGCACAGCCACGGCGACCAGCGCCAGCAACGCGATCGCGATCCAGGAGCGCCGCCCGCCCCCGCCGCCGAGCTTGCGTTCGGCGGGCGGAACCGCTTCGAGGACGCTCGTCGCCTCCCCGGTGGTCGTGCCG
>Ga0126305_10000234_pt1 | contig 24721 bp, 19 predicted proteins | sample Plot26_FD_92536 | JGI IMG/M metagenome (GOLD analysis project Ga0126305, IMG submission 92536) | Serpentine soil microbial communities from UC McLaughlin Reserve, CA, USA - Plot26 | ecosystem: Environmental > Terrestrial > Soil > Grasslands | place: USA: UC McLaughlin Reserve, Lake County... | reverse complement strand
GCCGTGCCGTCCCGCGGCGGCGGCGCGAAAGGGATCGCCGGGACCGCGGCCCAGCGCGGCGACTCGGCCCGCACCGCGGCCAGGAACGCGTCGGCCGCTTCCCGCGCCCCGAGGCTGGGGACATTGGTGTGGAAATCGAGCGGCACGGCCGCCGCCACGCTCAACCGGGGGCACGCCGCGAGGAGCCGCCGCAGGCCCCGGGGCGGCGCGATCAGCACGCAGGACGCGCCCTCGGGCAACTCTGCCAGAAAGCTGCGCAGCCCTGCCGTCAGCTTGCCGCGGCCGCCGTCCGAGCTCAATCGCGACACCCGGTCGACCGGCAGCAGGCCGAAGGGGGCCGGAGCCGTCAGGGCGGAGCGGAGATGGAGATGGATCTCCGCCTCCGGCGCCTTCTCCCGCAGGGCCGTCAGCAGGCCGTGCAGCCCCTCGAATTCCAGGACGTGATGGAGGGGCCGGAAGCAGAGCACGTCCAGCCGGCCCCGGTAAGCGGACGCGGGGAGGTCCGCGAAGGGATTCTCCGCCTTCGGACGCACTCCGGACCTGCCGAAAGAGCTTGCGGGAACCGAGACGGCCGGCTGCCGCGGATCGAAGATCGCGATCCCGAGCCTCCTTGCAAAATACAGATTTCAGCGCCGTAGTATAGCGATGCCCGTGGACGATCTCTCCCATGTCGTCTGGCTCGGCGGCTCGGCCTGCGCCGGCAAGACCACCCTCGCCCGCCGTCTCGCGGCCCGCGACGGCCTCGCCCTCTACTCCTGCGACGACGCCTTCGAGGCCCACCGCCGCCGGGCCGACCCGCGGCGCCACCGCTGCTTCCACCGCCTCATGGACCTGCCTCCGGAAAGGCTCTTCGCACCGCCGGCCGAGGTGCAGGCCGCGGACCTGCTCGCCTTCTACCGGGATGAATTCGAGATGGTGCTGGAAGACCTGAGGGAGCTGACCGGCCCCGTACTGGCGGAAGGCGTGGGGCTGTTGCCGGACCTCGTGGCCGCCATCGCGCCCGTTACTCTCGAGCCTGGCCGCTCGTCATGGCTGATCGCAACCCCGGAATTCCGGCGCCGGGCCTATGCTGGCCGAAGCGACGCCGTCCGGGGTGTCACGGCAGACGCGTTCGGCCGCTGGATGGAGCGCGACGATCTCGTGGCGCAGTATCTGGAGGCAGAGGCGCGGAGGCTGGGGCTGCGGGTGAGGATCGTGGACTGACTCTCACTTCCAGTTCTCCCGCCAACGCGATCCCTCGTCCGGTGCCTCCTTCGCATGCCAGGTGCTCCGCAGGCTCTTGAAATCCTTGAGCACCGGCATCACCGCCTCGTCCCAGAACCGCTCGACATCGCCGAACGTCCGCAGCCGCGACGGCCGGCCGGGGTCCCATTCCGCCAGGAGCCGCCTCTGCAGAGCGCCCAGCCCGGCGGCCATGTCCGCCACCATGCGCTCCCCCGCCTCGCGGCTGGCCTCGGCGGCGTCGCGCCCCATGGCGAAGAGGGGGAACGCCGGCTCGCGGGGGATGAGCGAGAGGTCGACCCCCTCCGGCTCCAGGGCCGCGAGCTGCGAGGTCTCCACCTTGCCGGCGTGGTCGCCGTCCGCGGTTCCGTCAGGAGTGCCCGGGAAGCCGGGCCGGTTGACCTCGAAGTCGGGCAGGCCGTGGAGGCGCATGCGCACCCACGGCTGGAGCAGGCCGACGAGCGTCTTCAGATCCTCCCAGTTGGGACCGTAGTGGCCGGTGAGCAGCACCGCCGCGCGGAAGCCCAGGACCTCGGCGGCGCGCACGTGGTAGCAGACGTTCTTGAAGTGGACCCACGGCGGCACGGCGGTGAGCCATGGCCGGGCCTCGCCGATCTCCCGCTCCGCCCAGATCGCGTAGCCCCCCAGCTCGTGAACATGCCAGTAGTCCGGCGGCGCCACGATCCCGCCATGCTCGCGCGCCGCCCGCACCAGCAGCCCGTGCGCCTTGAGGCCGTCGAGCCCCAGAACGTTCTGCGGCCCGTGCGGCTCGCACAACCCATAGGCGAACCACGCCACCGGACAGGCCGCGAACGCCTCTTCCAGCTCGTGAGGGAACATTCTTTCCCAGCGGACCTCGCGCATGCAGGGTAGTCTGGCAGATCCGGCGCAGTAGAATCCGACTCCCAATGTTGACCGAGGAGCAACGCGCCTTCTTCGACGAGGAAGGGTATCTCGTCATCCCGAATGCCCTGACACCGGAGGAGCTCGGCCGCGCCCGCCGGGCCGCCGGCGCCGCCGAGGCGCTGTGGCGTGCCGATCCCGCCCGGCCCGGCGTGCGCCGGCCCGACCTCGAGCAGGTGCTGGGGATCATGGAGTACGACCCCGTCCTCGTCGAGCTGCTGGAGCACCCGCGGATCTTCCCCGTGGTGCGCGATCTGGTGGGCCCCTCCGTGATGATGCTCGACCATGACTACTTCATCACTCCGCCGGGAGCCGAGATCCCGAACGGCTGGCACTTCGACTTCGACATGCCGGCCGTCGACCACCCCAACTCGCGGCTCATGGTGAAGGTCTTCTACGTCCTCGAAGACGTGCCGCCCGACGGCGGAGCGACGCTCGTGCTCCCCCGCTCCCACCGCACCCCCCTGGGTGCCGCCATGCCCAACTCCGAGGTCCCCGGGGACCTCCCCGGCGCCGTTCAGATGGCCCTGCCCGCGGGCTCGGCCTACCTGATCACGGGTCGCACCTACCACTCGGCGGGGAACAACCGCTCGAACGCCGTCCGCCGCCTCCTCATCTACACTTACGGCCACAAGTGGATGCGGATGTGGGACGAATACCGCCCGTCGCCCGCCCTCGCGGCCCGTGCGGATACGCCCATGCGGCGGCAGTTGCTGGGGTTGACGGACCCGTATGCCCTCACCCCCGGCCCCTCTCCCGCCCCCTCCCTCCCCCCCTCACCGGGAGAGGGGAGAAAAGCAGAGCTGGGCGAGGGTTCGTGGGAGGAGAACGGCTACCTGGTGATCGAGAACGCTCTCTCGCCCGCGGAGCTCTCGGCGGCCCGGCGGGCGGCGGACGCGGCCGAGGCGGCGTGGCGGGCCTATCCGTTGCGGCCCGGGACGCGCATCCCGGAGTTCCTGGAGATCGAGGGGATCCTGGAGTACGACCCGCTGTTCCTCGACCTCGCCGTGCATCCGCGGATCTTCCCGCGGATCCGCGAGGCGCTGTCCGAGGACATCGCCCTGATCGACCACGCCTGCTACATCACCCCGCCCGGCGGCTTCCTGGACGGCGACGCCTGGCACACCGACGTGCGGACTAGGGTGCCCGGCGTCCACCACGCCGGCTCGACGATGATGGTGCGCGCCATGATCGCCCTCGAGGACATCCCGGAGGACGGCGGCGCCACCCTCGTCCTCCCCGGCACCCACCGGCAGCCGGACGCGACACCCATCCCCCGGGTTGCCGTCCCCGAGGAGATGCCCGGCGCCGTGGCCCTCGCCTGCAAGGCGGGCGCGGCCTACTTCTTCAACGGCAACCTCCTCCACTCCCCCGGCACCAACCGCGGTACGACCACGCGCCGGGTGCTGCTCTTCAACTACGGCCACAAATGGATGCGGATGTGGCAGGGGCACGAGCCCTCGCCCCGGCTGGCGACGTGGGCGACGACCCCGTTGCGCCGGCAGCTCCTGGGGTTGACGCCGCCGTACCGGGGGCCGGAGGCGGAGTTGGAGTCATGACAAGATCCCCGACCATGCGCAGACGCTACGGAAGCCCTCTCGCGGCCGCCCTCGCCATCACGATTCTACAGTCCTCCATCCAAGCCCAGGAGCCGCAGGAGCCCGCCGGCACCTTCTACTCCACCGCTACCGTGCGGGAGCGCCCCCTCTCCTCCGCCACCGGCTCCGTGACCGTGCTCGACCGCGATGCCATCCAGGCCAGCGGCGCCCGCACGGTGGCCGACGTCCTGCGCTTCGTGCCCGGCCTCGACGTCACCACCAACGGCACCCGCGGCGGCCTCAGCACGGCCCAGATCCGCGGCGGCGATCCCAACTTCACTCTCGTGCTCCTCGACGGCGTGCCCCTGAACGATCCCACCTATCAGGTCGGCGACGTCTACAACCTGGAAGGCCTGGCGGCCTCCGCCGTGGAGCGGGTCGAGATCGTCCGCGGCCCGCTGTCCTCCTTCTACGGTTCGACCGGCCTGGCGGGCGCCATCAACATCGTCACCCGCCAGGGGCAGCCGGGGCCGCCGGCCGTGGAGTTGGAGGTAGCGGCCGGCGACGCCTCGTTGCGCCAGGCCCAGGGCTCCGTTTCGGGCGCCCTCGGCGCCGCCACGTACTTCGTGGGCGGCGGCTGGGAGGAGGAAAGCCGGCGGATAGCCGACGAGCGATTCCGCCAGTCGAGCGTCCATGCCAACTTCGCGGCGCCCCTGGGTCGGGCGCGCCTGCAGGTGAAGACCCGCTGGGCGGACTGGCTGGGCGACGACTACCCCGATGCCTCGGGCGGCCTCGTCTACGGCTCGGGCGAGCTCCGCCGGTCGGACCACCAGGAAGCCTCGATCGGCTCCGAGCTGACGTTCGGCGGGTCCGGCGGCGACCGCCAGAAGATCAGCCTGGCCCTCTACCGGCACGACCGCGACACCGACAGCCCGGCAGTCTTCCCCCAGGTGCCGCCGTCCCTGGAGACGACGCGGTACACCGTGGCCCGCGCCGGCTGGACCTCAATCCTCCACGACGCCAGGGGCGTGCGGCTGAGCGCGGGCGCCGACGTGCAGCGTGAGAAGGGCGAGAACGAGAGCGTGCTTCTCCTGCCGCCCGAATTCGGCGGCCGGGTCGAGGGCGACTACGAGATCACCCGCACCCTGCCCGGCGCCTTCGCCGAGCTCGTGATGGAGCGCGGCGGCCTGGTCGTCGAGGCCGCGTCCCGCTTCGACGTGCCGGAGGACCGGTCAAGGCAGTGGAGCCCGCGGCTGGGCGTGAGCTGGCGTCCGGGCGAGGGTTCCACCCGCTGGCACGCCTCCGCCGGGCGAGCCTGGAAGCAGCCCAGCTTCTTCGCCCTGGCGAGCCCGCCCCAGCTCGGCGGCAACCCCGATCTGAGGGCGGAGAAAGTCCTGGGCGGCGATTTCGGAATCGAGCGGAGCTTCGCGGCGGCTCGCCTGGAGGCCGGGGTCACCCTCTTCTACAACCGCTACGACGACCTGATCGACTTTGATTTCGAGACCTTCACCCATCTCAACCGCTCGGAGGTGGAGGCCCAAGGAGTCGAGACGACCGTCGGCTGGACTCCCCTCGATCGGCTCTCCCTGCGCGCCAACGCCACCTGGCAGCAGGTCGAGGACCGGACGACCCACGCCCGCCTGCGCCACCGCCCGAAGTGGGTGGGCGGCGCCCGTCTGGACTGGCGCCCCTCGGACCGCCTCTCCCTCCAGCTCGACGCCCAGACCCTCTCCGAGAGCTTCGACGAGCAGATCCCCGTCCCCGAGCGCGACACCGTCCCCGGCTACGGCCTGATCGGCCTCGCCGGCACCTGGCGCCTCGCCGGCCCCTGGGAGATCCACGGTCGGATCGACAACCTGGCGGACCGAGAGTACGAGACGCTCATCGGCTTTCCTGGGGCGGGACGGTCGGTGCGGATCGGGTTGCGGTACGGGGGCCGGTCGTAAGGCTCTCATGGGATAGGATCGTTCCAGGAGGATTCCTCTGAAATGATCATTCCGGCATTGATCGTCGCCGCGTTGCTCCCTCTCCCCGCCAAGGCGCCGTCAGGCCCCAAGCCCGAAAGTCCGGTCCTCGCTCTCAGCGCCTGCGCCGACTGCACGCAGCTCCCTGCCGTCGTGGCGGGCGGCGCTCCGGGTACCTTCACGGCCCTGTGGCGTGCGCATTCGACCTTCGATGCCTTCTATCGGACGTTCGACGTACAGGGGAACGCCGGTCCCGAAATCCAGATCGCGCGGGGCAACGCGACCAGGCCGGCGGGCGTCGGCGTGACGGCCGCGGGCAGCTTCGTTCTGGGCTGGCTGCACCCGGGAGAGGTCTTCGTCCGGCGGCTCGATCCTCCCGGCAACCTCGCCGGCGATCCGATTCACATCAATGCCAGTCACCCTCTCGAAGTGCACGACGACAACGCCTCGATCGCGGTCCGGGGGGACGGCGGCTTCCTGGCTATCTGGGACCGCCTGCAGAGAGATACGAAGATCGTCGTCCGGCGCGCGGACACGAACGGCGCGCTCGAACCCGAGGTCGTGATCGGCGAATCTATGGGCAGCTCGAGCCCGGTCGCGTGCTTCACCCCGTCGGGAGGGAACGTCGCCGCCTGGACGTTGCGGCGCGAGTTCTTTCCGGACACCGCCTCTCAGGCCGGCATCGCGCTCCGACGGCTGGCGCCCGATGGAGCTCCCGTCGGGGAGGTCGTGGAGCTCCGGGCTCCGGACGAGATCACCTACGACCTGGGGCTCGCGCTGGCCTGCGCTCCGGATGGCGGCTTCGTCGTCGCCTGGCACACCCGCCGCCGCCCCGCCAAGGCGGGATTCGACATCGTCCTGCAAAGGTTCAATGCCGCGGGCGCGAAGTCGGGCCAAACCGTGCGGATGAACACGGGCGCGGCGGGCGACCAGACCTCGCCGGCGTTGCTCTTCGAGAAGAACGGCAAGCTGCTGGTCGTCTGGGCGAGCGCCGCCGGCGGCAAGGGGGAGATCCGGGGACGCCGCCTGTCCGCCAAAGGCGCGCCGACCGGCGCGGAGCTCGTCCTCCACCGTGCCGGGGCGGGGATCAACCCCGTTGCCCCCGCCATCGCCGCCGTGGGCGAGCGCGGCCAGTTCGTCGTGACTTGGAACGAACGGGACCGGAACTTCGCCCGGGTGTTTCGTCCCTAGGCGTTCGAGCCGCCTGGAAAGAAAACAACCTCACGGCGCGAACGCCGTCTTGTCCACCAGCCCGGGCAGGGCGTCGCTGTCCGCCGGCACCGCGGGGAGGTCGTAGTAGCGGATGGCGCCGCCGGTGCTCCGCTGCGCCCAGACCTCCAGCCGGGAATTGGTGAACCGCACCACCTGGGCCCAGAAGAAGCCGTTGGGCCGGGGGCCGATGATGCGCAGGAACAGCTCCGTGCGCTGGGGCAGCGCGCCGGCGACGCAGAGGGTCTCGGGGACGCAGTCGGGCACCAGGCTCCCGGGGGCGGTGCCGTTGATCCGGACCTTGAACTGGTAGCCGGGAAGCTGCGGGGTCGCCAGCCACGAGCCGGCGGGAGGATCCGGGGGAGGGTTCTCGACGGTTCCCGGCAGCGCCGTCCAGACGGTCTCGACCAGGTTGGTCTCCGTCCGCAGATTTTCGACGGTGACCACGTAGTCGCCGCTGACGGGGTTGTTGAGCTCGCAGAAGCCGACCACCAGGCCTGCGCCGCGGCAGATGACCGTGCCGGCAGGTCCAGTTACGGCCATTCGCAGTTGAAAGTTGCCGCTGGCCGCGAGCCGGAACTGCGCCGTCCCCGCCGGGACGAAGAACGGCGGATAGGTGATGCTGGTGGTGATGGAATCCGCGGCTCCCCGGGTCGCGGTCCCCTCTGCGCCAACGTTGGAAACCGTGCCGCACTGCACGGGTCCCGTCGCCAGGTCGGCCCCCGCCTGGGCGGCGACCCAATCGTGGTCCAGGAACACGTCGGCGTCATAGGAAAGGTTGGTCGGGGCGCAACTGCTGTGGCCGAACGAGGTCACCCCCGCCAGGACCGTCCCTTGGGCCGAATCGATGAACAGCGGCCCCCCGGAGTCGCCGTTGCAGGTGCTCGACTGGGAGCCGCTGAAGAGCCAGCAGAGGTGCCCCGGGATGTCGCAGGCCGAGATCGTGATGCCGCCCGACCTCTTGATTCCAACGCCCTGCGAGGCGGCGTCCGTGCGTCCGAATCCGACGATCGTCCCCGGGGTGTCGCTCGCCACCCCCGCGCTCTGGTTGATCACGGCAGGGGCGATCCCGGTGATGGGCGACGAAAGGTGGATCACGGCCAGGTCGTGCAGGGGAAGCTGGTCGCCGCCCAGGGGGACGTGGCCGGGGTGAACGTCGATCGAGGACACGCCGAAGACCCCAGCATGGTGGAAGAACACGGCTTTGGTGGCCGGGGCCAGGAGACCTGCGGCGGCGCACTCCGCCGGTGGCAGGGTGACGCCGTTCGGACCGGTGCAGACGCAGTGCGCCGCCGTCAGCAGGGTCCGGCACCCGATCAGCGTCGCGGTGCAGAACGCGCCGTTGGTGTCGAGCCAGCCCACCGACGGGTACCCAAACTCGTAGTCGCCGTTGACGATCTTGGCGGCGATTTTGGCCGGTTGTTCCGCCGCCAGGACGGACGTGAAGGCGAAGAGCAGAAGACCGAGAACGCGCTTTGCCATGGAGCACCTCCCTTTCCCAACTATCAAGAGTACGCTTCGCGCCTCTCTAGAGATGTAGGTGCGCTAAACTCGCCTGCCTGACCCCATGGCACACGAATGAAACGCTACTGGCTGCTGACCGGGGTGATGATGGCCTCCTTCCTGGCCCTGTTCGGGCTGGCGGAGTGGCTGCACGTTCCCCTGCTGACGAACCCGGACCCGTGGCTCGCCCGAGGCGGCTGGATCGCCGCGGCCGTGGGTGTCGGGCTGCTGGTGGCGGACGTCCTGCTGCCGGTGCCAGCGAGCTTGGTGATGATCGCCCACGGCGCCCTCTTCGGCGTGATGGGCGGCACTCTGCTCTCTCTGGCCGGCTCCCTGGGAGCGGCCCTCTTCGGCTTCGCCCTCGGCCGGCGGGGCGGGCCGCTGCTCGACCGGCTGGTGCCCGCGGACGAGCGGCGGCGGGCCGACGCCCTGCTCCAGCACTGGGGGGACCTCGCGATCATCGCCACCCGGCCGGTGCCGATCCTGGCCGAAACCCTTTCCATACTGGCCGGGGCCTCGCCCATGAGCTGGGGCCGGATGCTCCTCGCGACCTTCGCCGGCAGCCTCCCCGCCGCCCTGATCTACGCCCTGACCGGCGCCACGGCCCGCAACCTGGACAACCTGGCCTTGGTCTTCGGATTGGTGCTGGCCGTCGCGGGGGTGTTCTGGAGGGTCGGCCGGCGGCTGCGGGTCAGCCAGCCGGGCCCTCCTGTCCCCGTATCTACCTCAACGCCGCCGTCAACTCGGCCGCCTCAGCCGCCCTGAGGTCCGCCTCGATCCCCTCCAGCTTCGGCGGCCGGGGGAAGCCCCATTCGACCAGTGCGAAGGGGCAGCCCGCATTCCTGGCCGTCTCGGCGTCGACCCAGGTGTCCCCCACCAGCATCAGATCCCCGACAGGGACTCCGAGACGCTCTGCCAGCAGGTGCAGCCCCGCGGGATCGGGCTTGCGCGTGGGAAGGCTGTCGCCGCCCAGGATCTCGCGGAAACGGCTGGAGAGGCCGAGGCCGTCCAGGATCTTGCGGGAGAGAGCCTCGCCTTTGTTGCTGAGCAGGGCCAGGGGATAGCGCCCGCCGAGCTCCTCGAGCATCTCCTCCACTCCGGGATAGGGGCGGGTCGTCTCCAGGCAGAGGTCCCGGTAGTGCTCGAGGTAGCGCGCCAGGGCAGGGTCCACCCGCTCCGGCGGACACTCGGGACCCAAGGCCCGCTCCACCAGCAGGCGGGCGCCCTCGCCCACCATCGTCACCACCTGCTCCAGGGCGAGCGGCGGCAGGCACTGCTCGGCGCGCATGCGGTTGATGGCGGCCGTGATGTCGCGGCGGGAATCGATGAGCGTCCCGTCGAGGTCGAAGACCAGGGCGGCGGGACGCTTCATTCCTTGATGAACTCGGCTTCGACCCGGCTCGGCAGCACGCCCGCCTCGTGGCCGCGGTCGAGCAGGAGCTGCACGGCGCGCCGGCCGGCCTCGCCGTAGTCGCGGGTCCAGTCGTTCACGTACATGCCCACGAAGCGGTCCGAGCGCTCGGGATCGTCCTCCAAGCCGCGGGCGTAGCGCACGGCGTAGCCCAGGGCCTCCTCTCGATGGTCCAGACCGTAGTTGATGCTCTCGGTCAGGAGCCGGCAGAGCCGCCGCTTCAGCCCGGGCTCGATATCACGCCGGATGCCGTTGCCGCCCAGCGGCAGGGGCAGGCCGGTCTCTTCCTTCCACCACTCGCCGAGGTCGACCACCTTCCGTAGCCCGAGGTCGCCGTAGGTGAGCTGCCCCTCGTGGATGACGACGCCGGCGTCCGCCTCCCCTGCCACTACCACGTCGAGGATGCGGTCGAAGGGCACGATCTCGGTCGTCACCTCCGGCTGCCACAGGCGCAGGGCGAGGTGGGCCGTGGTCAGCTCGCCCGGGATCACCACCTTGAGCCCCGGCAGGTCGGCCCGGCCGAGGGGCTGGCGGGAGACCACGACGGGTCCGTAGCCATCCCCGAAGCTCGCCCCGGAAGGCATGATCTGGTAGCGGTCGGCGAGATGGGCGTAGCCGTGGAAGGACAGGGCGGTGATCTCGTACGTCCCCTTGAACGCTTCCTGGTTCAAGGTCTCGATATCCTGGAGAACGTGCCGGATCTCCAGCCCCTGCGTGTCGAGAACCCCCTGGGTGAGGGCGTAGAACATGAAGGCATCGTCCGAATCCGGGCTGTGGGCGATACGGATGACGGTCGGCGTTGGCTCGGTCATGGCGGGGGAGATTATCAGAGGACGCCCCACCCCCGGGAGGATGTTTTGAACCTGTCCTCTCAGGAGGACAGGTTTCAGGTCCCATCCTGAACCTTCCTGGGTAACTCCTTTGTTTCTCACAAAAAATACAAGTGGCACGCTCCTTGTATTGATAGATGGGCAGAAGAGAGGGGTGACCGATAGGGTCGCCCAACAGCCTTAGGAGGCACACCATGACGAACAAAACTCGAATTCTCGCCAAGGGCATGTTGCCGGCCCTTCTCCTCTCGGCGGCCCTGTCCGTCCCCGCTCCGGCTTCGGCCGGCAATGCCAAGAACGAGCGGGCTCACGCGGCCGAAAAGGCAAAGGAGCACCAGAAGCAGGCGAAGCAGAATGCCAAGGCCGCCCGGCAGAACGCCCAGCAGGCTCAAAAGCACGCCCAGAAGGCGCAGCAGCAGGCGCAGAAGGCCCGTAGACAGCAGCCGGCCAAGGTGGTCGTCGTAGCTCCCCAGAGGCGCGTGGTCGCCCCCCGGCAGGTGGTCGTGGTGCCGGTGCAGCCCGTGGTGGTGGCGCAGCGCAACGGCCGCAACACCCGCAACCGTTGGGACAACTGGAACCGCGGCTACAGCAAGTACTCCACCGGCGTGTTCCAGCTCGACGCCACCTCCTCCGGCCGGTCGAGCGGCTGTGCGCTCGTGAGCGACCATCGAGGGCAGGTCATTCCGCTGGTGGGCATCGACCCGTTCGCCTTCCGCCAGGGGGATCACGTCCTCATCTCGGGGCGGATCCAGAACGGCACGGCCTGCGGCACGGCCTTCCGGGTCAGCAGCGTCGACAGGGTCTACGACGGTTCGAACCACCGCAACGTCCTCTTCGACAGCCGCCGCGATGGTGACTTCTTCTCCTATCGCGACCGGGGCCGAGACGACCGGTATGACCGCGACAATCGGGACGACCGTTACGGCCGCGACGACCGCTATGACGACCGGAACGACAACCGCCGGGCCATCTCGATCGACGGGCGCCTCGACGACAGCGGCGACTGCCCGGTGATCCGTGGCGACCGCGGCGAGTACTACGACCTGATTGGCGACCTGCGGAACTTCCGCGACGGCGCCCGTGTACGGGTGATCGGCCGCGACGGCTTCCGCTCGGACTGCGGCGGACAGGCCATCGAGGTGGGCGAGATCATCCGGAGGTGAGGGGATCTCCAACGGGTTATGCGAAGGGCGGCCTGACGGCCGCCCTTTTTGTTTTTTTTCTATTCGTACTGAATGAAGCCCGGAGCCATGATCCCATCGGGATCGAACTTCTTCTTGGCCTCCAGGATCATCGGCCAGCGGTCGCCGAAGTGGCCGGCCCACTTCTCCGCCGTGTCGAAGGTGACGTAGCCGGAGAGGTAGCGCTTGCCGCCGTAGGCGATCGACAGCTCGCTCGCCATGTCGAGCTGGGGCAGGGCGCGGTCCAGGTACTGCCGCGGCACGCCGGGGAGGATGCCCCAGCCCATCACGAACTCCCCGCCCGGGTGCATGAACAGGGGGACGTCCGAGGTCGCCGTGTAGGCGGGCCAGAGGAGGATGTGGCCGCCCGGTCCCAGGGCCTGGGGCGGGGTGATCGCCAGCGCCGCCTCGATGAACTCGCGGGCGGTGTCCCAGGGCAGGGTCGTCTCCATCCACGGGTGCGCCATGTCCCAGTAGCCGCTGCGCCGCCAGAGCTCGAAGACGGGGTCCATGCGGTTGCAGAACTCGTGCTGGGTGAAGTCCTCGGTGTGGACGTGCCGGTAGGGATTGAGGCCCGCGAGGACGGCCGCGTCGTCCGGCTCCTCGCCGGGATCGAACTCGACCGTCGGGTGGACCGGGTAGAGCCAGTAGGCGAAGGTCTGCATGCCCTCGCCGAGCGCCATGCCGTCGCCGATCTTCTTGATCCCCTGGAGGCACGGCGTGCACCAGGACTCGATGGAGGAGAAGGTCGGATTGTCCGGGCTCATCACCTTTTTGGCGTCTTCCATGACGGCGCCGAGGTCGTCGTAGACCAGGTAGTACTTGCGCACGATGCTCTTGCACTTGCGCAGCCGTACCGTGGCCCGTGTGATGACGCCGAACTGGCCGAGGCCGCAGCGCACGACGTCGAAGAGGTCGCGGTTCTGCTCGCGCGAGCAGACGACGATCTCGCCGGTGCCGGTGACCACCTGGAGCTCGGCGGCGTTGTCCGCCTGGGTGCCGTAGCGGAAGCTCGCCACTCCCAGGCCGGCCATCGACAGCGTCCCCGAGATCGCCACCCCGAGGTTGTTGGTGAGCACCCGCGGCACCAGGCCCTTCGCCAGGGCGGCGCTGACCAGGTCGCGCCAGACGACGCCGGCGCCGACCGTGGCGGTCTCCGCCGCCTCGTCGATCTCGTGGATCGTGTTCAGTGAGGAGGTATCGAGCAGCACGCCGCCCTCGGTCGTGGCCTGGCCGGTCTGGGTGTGGCCCTGGCCGCGGGAGGCGATTGGGATCTTGCGCTCGCGGCAGAAGCGGACGACCTCCGCCACCTCTTCGGCGGAGGTGCAGCGCGCCACGGCGGCGGGCAGCCGGTCCACCAGCCGTCCGAAGTCGGAACGGTAGAGCGAGCGCGTCTCCTCGTCGAACAGGATGCGGTCGCCCAGGATCTCCTGCAGCTCGCGGAGAGCGTCGGCGGTCGATGTCTCGGTACGGATGTCGGTATGAACGGTCATGGGGTCTCTCCCTGGAGGATCAGTTTCGCGGACGTGCCAGTATTAGCCAGTATTAGCCGATTTGTCGCGGCGCGGCAACCAAGCCGCCCGGCGGCGGCTCCGGCGTGGGCTGTTCCGGTGAAGGCATCGGCGGGGACTCCACGGGCGTTTCCATCTGAGGCTTGCCCGGCCGCGTGGGCATCACGGCCCCCCTGCCGTCCGCCTCGGGCTTGGGGGCCGGGCCGGCCCCCAAGCCCGAGGTGGGCAGCACGGTCTTGAACCCCCCTCGGATCCAGGCGTCGATGCCGCCTTCCATCAGCACGGCATTCTCGAAGCCGCTCGCCAGGAGGACCGCCATCCCCTTCTCGCCGCAGTCATCCGCCCGGCAGTAGACCAGGAAGGTGTCGTCGCGGAAGGAGCTGATCTCGAGCAGCCGGTACGGCAGGCGCTCCACCGGAATGTTCCGCGCCCGGCGGACGTGTCCGGTCTCGCCGTTGTACTCCTGCGCCGGGCGCAGGTCGAGCACCAGCATCTCGGGATTGTCGCGCATCATCTCGAAGGCGATCGGCGGGCTCAGCTTCTTGTAGGGCGGACGGTTGGCGGCCCGCCGCCGGAGGAACCCGCAGCCTCCGAGGAGGGTCGCGGCGAGCAGGAGGACGAGAACCAGAGCGGCCCGGTGGGGAAATCTCGGCGGCAGACTCATTCCGGGGCGCAAGTCTACACCTCTTCCAGATCCACCTTGGGGCGGACCTCGCCGACCCGCAGGCCGCGATGGCCGTCCGGCGCCGCGGCGGCCACGGCGCCGAAATGCCAGGACTCCGGCTGGCCGTTGCGGGCGACCGTGGCGATCGGGACGAACAGGGGGATCTAGCGCTCCGCGCGTCCCGAGGAGGCGATGGCGGCGTCCACCGAGCCGTAGGTGGGGAACAGCTCGTCCAGGCGGGCCACCTGCAGCAGCTTGCGGATGCGCTCGGAAGGATTGACCAGGATCAGCTCGCGCTTGGAGTTGCGGAACCGGCCCAGATAGCCGACCAGTTCGCCGATGCCCGTCGAGTCGATGAAGTTGATCTTCGAGAAGTCGATGATGACGTGGCCGTGGTCGTCGGAGAGGGCGCGCTCCAGGGTCTGGGCGAAGAACTGCGCGCTCTCCCCGAGCTTGATGACCCCTTCGACGTTGAGAAGGGTGAACCCGTCCAGATGGCGTTTCTCGACGATCATGTCTTCGCTTTCGGAGGCTTGAAGTCTAACACGGCGCGGGGCGTCTGCTGCTAGGATTCGCGCTCACGAAGGGGGACCCTTGGCGCGAAAGAGAAGACGAGGCCCGCTGGCCGGGCTCCGCGTCGTGGACGCCTCCCGCGTCCTGGCCGGGCCCTACCTCGCCATGCTGCTGGGCGACCTCGGGGCCGACGTGGTGAAGATCGAGCGCCCCGGCTCTGGCGACCAGACGCGGGCCTGGGGTCCCCCCTGGGTGGGCGAGGGCGAGGAGCGCGTCAGCACCTACTTCCTCTCCGCCAACCGCAACAAGCGCTCCGTGGCGCTCGACCTGAAACGGCCGCAGGCGCGGGCGGCTTTCGAGCGGCTGGTGGCCGGGGCGGACGTGCTGGTGGAGAACTTCCTCCCCTCGGAGTGGCGCAAGCTCGGGTTCCGGCGCACCCGTTTCAACCGGCTCCACCCGCGCCTCGTGCAGTGCACGGTCACCAGCTACGGCACCGCCGGCCCGGAGGCCGACCGGCCGGCCTACGACGTGGTCCTGCAGGCGGAGTCCGGACTCATGTCCCTCACCGGCTTCGAGACCGGCGAGCCGGTGCGGGTGGGGGTCGCCATCGTCGACGTCCTCTCCGCCCTCTACGGCCTCGCGGCCGTGCTCGCCGCCCTCAGGCAGCGCGACGCGGGCGGCCGCGGGCGCCACGTCGAGGTCTCCATGGTGGACGCCGGCGCCTCCTTCCTCTCCTATGCCGCGCAGTCGTGGCTGGTGGACGGCCGGCAGCCCGCCCGGCTCGGCTCGGCGCATCCGAACCTCGCGCCCTACCAGGCATTCCGCGCCGCGGACGGCTGGTTCGTCGTCGGCGCCGGCAGTCAGGACGTCTGGCGCCGCTTCTGCGCCGCCCTCGAGCGGCCGGAGCTCGCGGACGACCCCCGCTTCCGCACCAACGAGGCGCGGGTCCGCCACCGGCAGGAGCTCGACGCCCTTCTCGGCGAGGTCTTCGCCGCCCGGCCCGCCGCCTACTGGGACACCGCGATGCGGGCCCACCGCGTGCCCGGCGGTCCGCCCGCCACCGTCGGCGAGGCCGTCGAGAAGGCCCGGACGCGCGGCCAGGTCCTGGACCTCCCCGCCGGGGCCTACGGGATCCTCCCCACCGTCGCCGCCCCTTTCCTCTTCGACGGCCAACGCGCCGTGCCCTCCTCCTCCGCTCCCGCCCTGGGCGAGCACACCGGCGAGGTTCTGCGGGAGGCGGGGCTGAGCCGGGCGGAGATCCGCGCGTTGCTGCCGGTCAAATAAAAACACCGGCGCAAGAGATCAGCGCGCCGGCGGTGAGAGGAGGGCCGAGGGAAACACTGCCCTCGGCTTCCATAATAGCGGGGCGGCACGATAAAATTCAAGCGATCTACATCAATATTGCGATTTGATCTTTGATCTCACATTGATCCTTCCATCGGTAAAAGCGCCTTGCACTACACCCCCATTCCCTGAGAAGATGCCGCCGTTTCTCTTGGACGTGTCGACTGGGGGCGGCGGTGGCGGAACACGACAACGGCTACAAGCGGCTTTTCTCCCATCCCGAGATGGTCGCGGACCTACTCCGCGGCTTCGTCCACGAGGAGTGGGTTGGCCATCTCGACTTCTCCACCTTGGAGCGTGTCTCCGGCAGCTACGTCACCCCCGAGTTGCGCAGCCGTGAGAGCGACGTCGTCTGGCGGGTCCGCTGGGGAGAGGACCGCTGGCTTTACGTCTATCTCCTGATCGAGTTCCAGTCGAAGGTCGATCCCTTCATGGCGTTGCGCGTGATGGTCTACGTGGGTCTGCTCTACCAGGACCTCGTCCAGCACCGCCAGCTCACGTCCTCGGGAAAGCTGCCACCCATCCTTCCCCTGGTTCTCTATAATGGACACGCGCCCTGGGGTGCCGCCCGGGATGTCGCCGATCTGGTCGAGGAGGTCCCGGGAGGCTTGGAGCAGTACCGGCCGCAGCTCCGCTACTGCCTGCTCGACGAGGAACGGATCGCCGACTCCGAGTTGGATTCGTTACGGAACCTGGCGGCTGCACTGTTCCGGCTGGAGAAGAGCCAGGGGCCGGAGGACATCCGGCAGGTCCTGGCGGCTTTGATCGAATGGCTTCGGGAGCCAGGCCTGGAGGAGTTGAGGAGGTCGTTCACCTCCTGGCTCGTGGCCGTCCTGCTCCCCGGCCGGGTCCCTGGGATTACAATTCCCCAGGTCGCAGATCTTCAGGAGGTCAAGTCGATGCTCGCCGAACGGGTCTTGGAATGGACTGAAAAGTGGAAGCAGGAAGGATGGGAAAAAGGGCGGCAGGAGGGCCTCGAGACGGGACTTGAGGAGGGTCTCGAGAAGGGCCTCGAGAAGGGCCTCGAGAAGGGCCGGGGAGTCCTCTTGCGGGGCCTTGAGATGCGCTTTGGTCCTCTGCCCCCGGAAGTGCGGCAACGTGTGGAGGCGATCGGCTCGACCGAGGAGCTGACCGAGCTCAGCCTGCGCGTCGGCTCAGCCGCCTCCATCGGCGACCTCGATCTGGGGTGAGCCCCCGCGGGGCCTCCTACGGCTTCGCGGCCGCCGGTCCGCCGATCCACCCCGCGACGTCCGCCACCACCGCCTCCGCCACGTGCCCGGGCTTCTGATAGTCCGCCGGGCCGCTCTTCCCCTCGCCTTCGATGAACAGGTGGTTGAGGCCGGGATAAGACTTGAAGGTCACGTTGGCGCGGCCCGCCAGGGCTTTCTTCCAGGCCTCGAGATTGTCCGGCGTCACCTGGTAGTCCCGGTCGCCCTGGAGGATCAGCATCGGCCGGGCGATCGCCTTCGCCGCCTCGGCCGGGTGGTAACCCTTGAGGTCGAGCCAGTAGGAAACCGGGGCGCCCAGCACGGAGCCGGTGGCGCCGGGCTCCAGGGCCTTCACCCTGACAACCTCCTGGCGGAGACCTTCGAGCTGCTTCTTCTCCTGGTCGGAGACGGCGCCGTCCAGGCCCGCGATGTAGGTGACCTGCTCGAGGATCAGGTCCTCGAGGGGCTTGGCCGCTCCCGCCATGACGACGAAGCCGGCGATCTGGTCGTCGCGCTGGCCGATGCGGGGCACCAGCATGGCGCCCAGGCTGTGGCCGAGGACGTAGACGCGCCTGGGATCGATCCCCTCCGTCCCGCGCAGCAGGGCCGCGGCCGCCAGGGCGTCGTCGACGGTCTCCTCCTGGACGGTGAAGCTGGCGACCGACGCGAGCTTCGCGCCGTGCTGCCGGGTCCGCTTGTCGTAGCGGAGCACGGCGATACCCCGCGAGGCGAGGCCCCAGGCGAGATCGCGGAAGGGCTTGGAGGCCTCGACCGTCTCGTCGCGGTCGTTCGGGCCCGAGCCGTGGACGAGCACCACGGCGGGGAAGGGGCCCTGCCCCACCGGCACCGTCAGCGTGCCGGGGACTGCCCAGTCGCCGGCGCCCACCGTCACGTCCCGCTCGCGGAAGGCGTCCTTCCTCACGTAGGCCGGCGGCACGTACTCGGCTGCCGGGGCGGCCGCCGGCGGGTCGATGAAGAACCCGCCGATCCTGCCGTCGCCGTCGAGCGCCACCTTGAGGTTCACCGTGCTGCGCTCGAACTCGGTGGCGGCGAGGACGATGTCGTACGGCCCCTGCTTCTCCAGCCGCGCGGAGACCCGCCGCTTGAAGACACCGAACTGGCTCTGCAGGGCCGTCCAGATCTCGGCGAGCTTTTCGGGCGGGGCCGCCGCCTTCATGGGCTCGGCGAAGCCCCGGGTCGCGGCCTGGTAGTCCCCCTTGGCCAGCAGGTCGAGGAACTCGGTAGCCACGGCGATGGGCTCCCGCGGTCTCGCGAGAGCGGCCGGCGGCGCCTGGGCCGCGAGGACGCATGGGAGGAGCAGCAGGGTCAGGCAGAGGAAGGCGGCGTGCTTCATGAAAGGATGGTGCCATAGCTTCTGCCATACTGACAGCCACTCATGAGCCACCGCCGCCACCGCTTACGGCTCTTCCGTCCAGTCCTCCACCCCGCCCCCGGGCGCAAGCTCCCCCCCGAGCTCCGCATCGGCCGTGTGGGGAGCCTGGCGGCGGCGTTGTCCGCCGGGCTCGAGGACCCGGGATTCGAGGTGCTGCTGCGGCGCATCGACGGCGCGCCGTTCTTCGGCGGCAACCGGGTGGAGGTCTTCTTCAACGGCCAGCAGGCCTTCCAGGCCATGCGCGAGTCCGGCGACGCGGCCGCGCGGGAGATCCTCCTCGAGTCCTACATCTTCAAGGACGACTCGACCGGCCGGCGGTTCCTCGCCGGGATGAAAGCCGCCGCCGCCAGGGAGCTCCCGGTGCGGGTGCTCGCGGATGCCCTAGGCTCCTCCTCGACCCGCGCCGCCTTCTGGGAAGACATGGTGAGCCACGGCATCCAGGTCCGGCTGTTCAACCCCCTGTTCGAGAAGTTCTGGTACCAGCCGTTCCGGGACCACCGCAAGATCCTGGTCGTCGACCGCGAGGTGGCGTTCACCGGCGGCATGAACATCGGGGAGGAGTACGGCTCCTTCCGGCCCAGGCCGGGCGAGACCTGGCGGGACACCCACGTGCGGGTCACCGGCCCGGCAGCCTGGGAGATGGCCGTGGTCTTCCAGGAGGGCTGGACGTACGCCGGCGGCGAGCCGTTCGAGATCGACCCCTTGCCGGCCGCGGAGGCCGACGGTCCGGGGTCGCGCATCCTGGTGCTCGACTCGCGGCCCAACCGCGGGCAGGCGGAGTCGGCGGCGGTCCTCGCGGCCATCGCGGCGGCGGCGCGCAAGACCCTCTGGATCACCAACGCCTACTTCGCCCCCGGACACCGCGCGATGGACATCCTGGGCGAGGCCGCCGGGAGGGGAGTGGACGTGCGGCTGCTGCTGCCCGGCAAGACGGACGTGCCGATCGTCCGCCGGGCCGGGCACGGCTACTACGGCGCGCTGCTCGAGCGCGGGGTGCGGATCTTCGAGTATCAGGACGCCATCCTCCACGCCAAGACGCTGGTGGCGGACGGCTACGTTTCGGTCGTGGGCTCGACCAACCTCGACTTCCGCTCCTTCCTGTTCAATGCCGAGTGCGATCTCCTGATCCTCTGCCGCGAGACGGCGGCGACCCTGGAGAACGCCTTCCGCGACGACCTGGAGCACTCGGAAGAGATCCGCCTCGACGACTGGCGCCGCCGCTCTCCCGGTAAGAAAATCGGCGACCGCCTGGCCCGCTGGCTGTCGCCGGTGCTCTAGAACCCGTAGGTCCGCTCTTCGTATCTCCTCAAGGCATGATCACCAGCGCCAAGCCCCGACCGATCGACTTGCTGCTCGGCATCGTGGCGGGCCTGCTGATCTTCGCGGCCGGCCTCGCCCTGGCCCAGGTCTATCTGCCCGAATGGCGGGCGGGCGAGCCGGTGGGAGACAAGGCCTACTACCGCGAGCGTTACCGGCAGTTGGCGGCGAAGGCGGGATTGGCGCTCGAGCCGGGCGAGCCCCGCGTCTTCCTGGCGACCCGCGGCCCTGAGCAGCTCGAGCCCTACAGGATCCTGGGCGACGAGGCCGCGCCATGGCTCCTGGCGACCCGAACGGCGATCCGGGTGGGAGTTTTCCACCAGGCGACCGCGGGCCAGGGGAATACCACCAAGTACGGCCTGGAGGTCGACTTCTCGCTGAATTCCCAACCCGAGTACGTCTCCTGGTGGGCCCAGGACCTTCTCACATTCTTTTCGCCCAGCAACTTCCTACCGGGAGAGTCCCCCCTGGCCGCGGCCCTCGCGGCCCGGCTCCTGACTCCTGGGGAGACGCTGGGCCCCTCACGGCGGCAACTGATCACGGCCATGCCCCGGGTGCTCTATCCCCTTCAGGGCAGCCGCCGACCCCAGTTCCTTTTCGGTATGGCGGCCCGGCAGAACGGCTACGTCGGGCGCTGGCCAGGCGAGTCGACTCCAGCGCGGACGGCGCAGGCCGATGCCCAATTCATCGGTATGTTCACCAAAGCCTGGAAGCTCATCCCCGTCTTCCTCGGCCTGGGTGGGCTCTTCCTGGTGCTCGGCCTCAAGTCCAGGATCGGCCTGCTCAACGCCTCTCTCCTCGCCTCGGTCTCCCTGCTCACCCTGCTGCCGAATCTGTCGTTGTCAGGCCCTTGTCCCTTGAGGTTCATCCTGGCGGCGGTACAGGCCTTGTGGATCTTTCTCCTCTGGGCGTGCGCCGAGTCTCTGCTCCGCTCGAGCTCGGCGGACTTCACCACCAGCCTCGATGCCCTGCGGGCAGGCAGGCTTGGTCCCCGCGGCGGCCGGGCCCTGCTGGTGGGTTTCGGCCTCGGGGCAGCGCTCGCCGGTCTGCGCCTCGGCCTGCTGTCGCTGGTGGAAGCGCTGCCAGGCGTCTGGATCTCGCGTTCGAGCGTCGAGCTCCCCCTGTTTCAAACCCTGGGAAGCCCGGTCGCGGACGGCATCTTCTTGGCCGGCGGCATGGCCCTGGCGCTCGCTCTCGCCATGCGGATCCTGCCCCTCCGCTGGGCCCCCTACGCCGCGGCATTGATCGCCGGCTTCTTCCTGAACCCCCTGTCCGGCCAGCCCGGCCTCACGGTCCTGGCTGCCAACGCGGCGCTCGCGGGCGTGCTGGTCTGGACGGGCCGGCGCCACGGGCTGACGGCCCTGCTCGCCGCCTCGGTCGTCTCCTACCTGCTGCCCGCGGCGGCCCTCGCGTTTCAGTATCTCGACTGGATCCCGGGCAGCTTCGCCGCCGCGGCAGGCGTTGCCTTGGCGATGCCGCTGCTCGGCTGGCTGGGCCTGACGCGCTCCGCCACGGCCGAGGTCCAGCGTCTGGCTCCCCCCGCCTTCGTGCGGCGCCTGGAAGAGGAGCGGCGCTTCCAGCACGAGATGGACCTGCTGGCGAAGATGCAGCGGGGCCTGCTGCCGCGAACTCTCCCCCAGATCGCGGGCTACGAGCTGGCCGCTCACTCGGTGATCGCCAACGAGGCGGGCGGCGACCTCTACGACGTGCTGAGCGACGAGGAGGGATACGTCTGGATCGCCGCCGGGGACGTCGCCGGCCACGGCTACTCCTGCGCCATCGCCCAGGCGATGACCAAGTCGGCGCTCGCCAGCCTGGCCGGCCGGGGGAGGACTCCGGCCCAGGTGCTCCAGCGCGCGGACCTGGTCCTCCGCGCGGCCGGAGCCACGCGCAACTTCACCAGCCTCGCCCTGCTCCGCTTCCGCCCGGAGACCGGCGAGGCGCTGCTGAGCAACGCCGGCCACCCCTACCCGCTGCTCGCCGCCGACGGCGAGGTCTCGGAGTTGGAGATCTCCGCGCTGCCGCTCGGACTCGGCCCAGCCCGGACCTACGAGGACCGCCCCCTCCGGCTGGCGCCCGGCAGCGTCCTGGTCTTCTGCTCCGACGGTCTGTTCGAGGCCACGGACGCCAGCGGACGGGCCTACGGCTTCGACCGCCTGCGAGAGCTGGTGCGGGAGGCCGGCTCGCGGCCTGCCGACAAGATCCTCGAAGCGCTGCTCGCCGACTGGCGGCGGCACTTGCGCGCGCTGGAGCCGCTCGACGACACCACGGTGGTCGTCCTGAAGCGGCGGCAGGAGCGGAGCTGATGGCCGCTCCCAGACTCGCGAAGGCCACCCGCTCCCGCCTGCTCGCAGCCGTGGCCGCGGGCCTTCTGGCGTTCGCCATGGGCGCCGCTCTCGCCCTCTTGTGCCTCCCCGAGTGGCGGACCGGCAAGACCCTGGACGAGCGACCCTTCCGCCTGCGGTTCCAGGAGATCGGCCGCGAGGCGGGCTTCCAGCAGGCCCGCGCCGAGCCGGCCCTCACCCTGGTCACCCGCGACCTGTCGCTCGCGGAGACTTACCGCATCCTGCGAGAGGATGCCGCTTCCTGGCTCACCCTTACGCGCTCCGCCGCCCGCGTCTCCGCGTCCCGGCCCGTGCGCCTCCCCGGCGGCGAGTGGGACCAGTTGCGGGTCGATTTCTCCCTTGACGGCCACCCGCTCGGGATCCAGTGGATGAAGAGCGGCTCGCCGCTTTTCGGCCCCATGGACCAGGAACGGTTCCAGCACCTGGCCGAGACCCTGGAATCCCAGCTCCTGGAGCCGGGAGAGTCGCTAGGACCGCGGCGCACGGGCGGCTTCCTGAGCCCTCAGTCCTGGCGGCTGCGTGACATCGTGGGGAGCTCCCCGCCCCAGCAGGTCTCCTCGTTCCTCTCACCGCCGAGCTTGGTGGACGCCGAGCGGCGGCCCAGGCCCGTGAGAGCCGGCAGGGAGGTGCCGCCGAACAAGACCGGTCAGATCCTCGTGGGCTTCCTCCTGTTCCTCCCCTGGGCCATGGCGGCGGCGGTGATCTTCCTCTCTCTCCTGCTCAAATCCCGCATCGACCTGGTCAACGGCGCCGCGCTGGCCCTGCTGGCGCTGCTCTCGCTTCATCCGGGCTGGATCGAGGACTTGCAACAACCGCTCTGGGTAGCCCTCGCCGACCTGTTCGTCGGGGCCGTCGGCAGGACCCTGTGGATCTTCCTCGTCTGGTCGGCGGGCGAGTCCCTGCTCCGGACGACCCGGCCCGACTTCACCACCAGCCTGGACACGCTGCGGCGCGGACGGCTCGGCCCCCGTGGCGGCCGGGCGCTCCTCCTGGGTTGTGCTCTGGGCGGCGGCCTCGCCGGCGCGCTCCTCGCTCTCCATGCCTTGGCCGTGGTCCTTCCTGGCCTCTCGCCGGCGGCGGCGAGCGTCATCCTGCCCGTCTTCGGGCACAGCCGCAGCCCGGTGCTGGACGGGATCTGGCTGGCGGCGGGCGTGACCCTGGCGACGGCTCTGGCCGTGCGGCTCCTGCCGGAGCGCTGGGTCCTGCCGGCGGCGGCCGTGCTCGCGGGGTACGGCCTCTCCACCCTCCAGCTCCTGCCCTTCCCCGTGGAGCTCGCCGCGAACGTGGCCTTCGCCGGGGCGCTCGTCTGGATCTGCCGGCGCTTCGGCCTGACCACCCTGCTGGCGGCAAGCGTCAGCTCCTTCCTGCTCCCTGCCGCCCTCTACTCGGGCCTGCACCTGGACTGGATGGCGGGCTCCTTCGCCGTGACGGCGGGGCTGATGGCGGGCATCGCCCTCCTCGGGGCCGCCGGCCTGGCGCGGCCTGAGAGCGTGGAAGAGGAGCTGTCGCCGCCGCCCAGGTTCATGCGCCGCCTGGCCCACGAGCGGCGGATCCACCACGAGGTGGACCTGCTGGCGCGCATGCAGTTGGGCCTCCTCCCCCAGGAGATGCCGCGCCTGCCGGGCTACGACGTCGCCGCCCGCTCGGTCCTCGCCAGCGAGGCCGGGGGCGACCTCTACGATTTCCTGCGCGACGACGCCGGCCGGCTCTGGATCGCGGCCGGGGACGTGGCCGGCCATGGCTACTCCTGCGCCGTGGCCCAGGCCATGGTGAAGGCGGGGCTGCTGAGCCTGATCGCGCCCGAAGAGTCGCCCGCCAGCGTCCTCCGCCAGCTCGACCGCGTGCTCCGGGGCGTGAGCACCGGCCACAGCTTCACGAGCCTCGCCCTGATCCGGCTCGACCTCGCCACGGGAGAGGCCGCGCTCGGCAACGCCGGCCATCCCTATCCCCTCGTCTTCGTCCCCGGCCGGGTCGAAGAGATCGAGCTCCCCGGCTTCCCCCTGGGCCGAGGTCCCGTGCGCGCCTACGCCGACCGCGCCTTCCAGCTCCCCTCCGGCGGCGCGCTCCTGCTCTGCTCGGACGGCCTGTTCGAGGCCCTGGACCGCCACGGCAACTCCTACGGCTTCGACCGCGCCCGCGAGGTGCTCCGCGCCATGGGCCACCGGCCCGCCCTGGAGATCGTCGACGCCCTGCTGAACGACTGCCGGCGCCACCTCGGCGGCGAGCAGGCGCCGGACGACGTGACGGTGGTGGTGGTGAAGCGGGCGTAGGCATCGCCGGCCGGAAGAGCCGCCTCTCCGCGGCGGGCCCTCATCACCCCGGCCCTCTTCTCCCCGCCTCCCTCCCGGCCGCCGGGAGAAGAGGGAGTGGTTTGTCTTAGAAGGTGTCTGGAAAGTGTTCCTCTGCCGAGCAATTGGGAATCCCCGATTGCTGCGGGCGCACTTTCCAGACACCCTCTTCCTGAGGAAGAGGGCCGATTTCGAGGCGCCGGACGCCGCCTGGATCGAGCTAGGCCGACGTGCCCGAAGTTCGTTCCGGGTTTACGCTGCACCGAGAGCCTGGACGGCGGAACGACGTGACGGTTGAAGGGATTAGCAAAGCGAGCGATTCCTCCGCCTCGGAGACGCCCCGACGCGGGAGGCCTCCGAGACCTCTTCGTGACCCGT
>Ga0126305_10000233_pt1 | contig 24794 bp, 2 predicted proteins | sample Plot26_FD_92536 | JGI IMG/M metagenome (GOLD analysis project Ga0126305, IMG submission 92536) | Serpentine soil microbial communities from UC McLaughlin Reserve, CA, USA - Plot26 | ecosystem: Environmental > Terrestrial > Soil > Grasslands | place: USA: UC McLaughlin Reserve, Lake County... | reverse complement strand
GTGGCTCCGCGCACGCCCACCGAGGAGGTGCTGGCGGGGATCTGGGCGCACGTGCTGCGGCGCGAGACCGTGGGCGCGGAGGACGGCTTCTTCGACCTCGGCGGCCACTCGCTGCTGGCGACGCAGGTGATCTCGCGGGTCCGCGAGGCCTTCGGGGTGGAGCTGCCGCTGCGCCGGATCTTCGAGTCGCCGACCCTGGCGGGTCTCGCGCGGGCCATCGAGACGGCGCGGACGGAGGGGCTCGAAGCGCCGCCGCTCGTGCCCGTGCCACGGACGGGAGAGCTGCCGCTGTCCTTCGCTCAGCAGCGGCTCTGGCTGCTCGATCAGCTCGCGCCGGGCAACCCCTTCTACAACCTTTCGGGAGCCCTGCGGGTCGCGGGGAGCCTGGATGTCGAAGCGTTCCGGGCGGCCGTCACGGAGGTGGTCCGGCGTCACGAGACGCTGCGCACCGGCTTCGTCAGCGTCGACGGTCAGCCGGTCCAGCGGATCGAGCCGGCTGTGGCCTTCGAGGTGCCGCTGATCGAGGTGCGGCCGGAAGAGGTGCGCGAGCTGGCGGCCGAGCTGGCGCGCCAGCCGTTCGATCTCTCCAGCCCGCCGCTGCTGCGAGTGAGCCTGCTGCGGCTGGGCGAGGCCGAGCACGCCCTGCTGTTCTCGATGCACCACATCATCTCGGACAACTGGTCGATGGGCCTGCTGGTCCGCGAGGTGGCGCGGCTGCATGCCGGCTCGCCTCTGCCGGAGCTGCCGGTGCAATATGGCGACTTCGCCGTCTGGCAGCGCGGCTGGCTTCAAGGTGAGGCCCTCGAACGGCAGCTCGACTACTGGCAGGAGAGCCTGGCCGGAGCGCCGGTCGTCGAGCTGCCCACGGACCGCCCCCGTCCGCCCGTCCAGAGCTTCCGCGGCGCGACGTACCGGACGTCCCTGCCGTCCAGCGCCGGAGCCATGGCAAGGGAGCGCGGCCTCTCGCCTTTCATGGTCCTGCTCGGCACGTTCCAGACGCTGGTGAGCCGCTACACGGGCCAGGAGGACGTGGTCGCCGGCTCGCCCATCGCGAACCGCACCCGGAGCGAGCTCGAAGGGCTGATCGGCTTCTTCGTCAACACCCTGGTCCTGCGCACGGATCTCGGCGGCGATCCCACGGCCGTGGAGCTCCTATCCCGGGTCCGGGAGACGGCGCTCGGCGCCTACGCCCACCAGGACCTGCCGTTCGAGTACCTGGTCGAGAGGCTCCAGCCGCAGCGGGACCTGTCGCGCAACCCGCTGTTCCAGCTCATGTTCAACCTGCTCAACGCTCCGGTCGAGAGGGTCGCATCGGCGGACCTGTCCCTGTCGCCCCTGGAGTCTCCGGGCAGCGCGGCCCTCTTCGATCTCCAGGTCTATGTGACGGAGACGCCCCGGGGCCTCTCGACAGCCTGGGAGTACGCGACCGACCTGTTCGATGCCGCGACCGTGGAGCGCCTCGCGCGCCATTTCGGAACTCTGCTGGAGGGAATCACGGCCCACCCCGAAGCCCGCCTTTCGGAGCTGCCCCTGCTCGGTCCGGAGGAGCGGTCGCAGCTCCTGACCGAATGGAACGCGACGGGCCGCGAGGTGCCGGCGGGCCTCGTTCACGATTGGATCGCGGCCCAGGCGAAGCGGACACCGGAGAGCGTGGCCGTGACGTTCGGCGCCGAGTCGCTGACCTGTCGCGAGCTCGACCTGCGGGCCAACGGGCTGGCCTGGCGGCTGCGGGATCTGGGCGTCGGCCCGGAGGTGAGAGTCGGCATCGCCCTGGAGAGGTCCCTCGATATGGTGGTGGCGGTGCTGGGGGTGCTCAAGGCCGGCGGCGCCTACGTGCCGCTCGATCCGTCCTACCCGGCGGAGCGGCTGGCCTTCATGAAGGAGGATGCAGGGCTGGCGGCAGTGCTCGAGTCGGTCGTCTTCGAGGAGGCGCCCGAACCTCCGCGGGTGGACCTGGGGCCGGACAACGCCGCCTACGTGATCTACACCTCGGGCTCGACGGGCCGGCCCAAGGGCGTCCAGATCCCGCACGGCGCGCTGGCGAATTTCCTGGCCTCGATGGCCGAGAGGCCGGGGTTCAGCGCGCGGGACGTGCTGCTGGCCGTGACCTCTCTCTCCTTCGACATCGCGGGCCTGGAGCTGTTCCTGCCGTTGATGCGGGGCGGCCGGATCGTACTGGCGAGCCGCGAAGAGACGGCGGACGGCCGGCGTCTCCAGGAGCTGCTCGCGGAAGCCACGGTGCTCCAGGCGACTCCGGCCACTTGGCGGTTGCTGATCGACTCGGGCTGGCAAGGCAATGAAAGCCTGAAAGCGCTGTGCGGCGGCGAGGCGCTGGCGCCGTCCCTGGCGGCCAGCCTCCTGGAGCGGGCGGGATCGCTGTGGAACGTCTACGGCCCGACCGAGACGACGGTCTGGTCGACGGTGGAAGAGATCCACGGTCCCATCTCGATCGGCCGGCCGATCGGCAACACCGAAGCCTATGTGCTCGACGGCCGGGGAAATCCGGTGCCGGTGGGCGCGCTGGGCGAGCTGGTTCTTGGGGGCGCCGGCGTGGCGCGCGGCTACCTCGGGAGCCCTGATCTCACGGCGGAGAAGTTCGTGCCGAACCCGTTCGGCACGCCGGGCTCGCGGATGTACCGCACCGGAGATCGCACGCGCCGGCGTCCGGACGGGACGCTCGAATGCCTGGGCCGCATCGATCACCAGGTGAAGGTCCGCGGCTTCCGCATCGAGCTGGGGGAGATCGAGGCGGTGCTGGGCCGTCACCCGGACGTCGCGGCGGCCGTGGTGGTGGCGCGCGACGAGCGCCTGGTGGCCTACGTGGTGGGGCGCCTCTCGGACGATCTCCGCGCCTGGGTGCGCCGGAGCCTTCCGGAGTACATGGTCCCCACGGCCTGGGTGGCGCTCGAAAGGCTGCCGCTGACGCCCAACGGCAAGGTGGACCGCAAGGCCCTGCCGGCCCCCACGGTCGAGGCGGGGAGCGCCGCAGAGCCGCGCAACCCGGTGGAGGAGCTGCTGGCCGGGATGTGGTGCGAGTTGCTCGGGCTCGAGCGGGTCGGCATCCATGACGACTTCTTCGACCTCGGCGGCCACTCCCTCAAGGCCACCCAGCTCGCCGCGCGCGTGCGCCTCGCCTTCGGGGTCGACCTGCCGCTGCGCCGGCTGTTCGAGTCGCCGACGGTGGCTGGACTGGCCCAGACGATCGAGAAGCTCCGGAGCGAAGGGGGGCCCGCGGAGGCGCCGCCCCTCGTACCCGTGCCGCGGGACGCCGAGCTCCCGCTCTCCTTCTCGCAGCAGCGGGTCTGGGTGCTCGACCAGCTCGAGGTCGCCGGCACCGCCTATCATCTGGGGTCCGCCGTGAGGCTGCGCGGGAGCCTCGACCCGGCGGCCCTCACCTGGGCCGTCAACGAGGTCATCCGGCGCCACGAGTCGCTGCGCACGGTCTTCCTGAGCTCCCACGGCCGGCCCTTCCAGACCGTGCTGCCGGGGCTCGCGGCGCCGCTGCCGCGGCTCGATCTCCGGGCCCTTCCCGAGGAGCTGCGGCAAGCCGAGGCCCGGCGGGCCCTGGGCAGCCTGGCCCGCGTCCGCTTCGACCTGTCGCGGGGGCCGCTGCTCAGGATGGCGCTGGTCGCCCTCGGCGCCGAGGAGCACCTCTTCGGCTGGACCGTCCACCACATCGTGGCCGACGGCTGGTCCATGGGCATCCTGATCCGCGAGGTGGCTGCCTTCTACCAGGCCTGCATCGAGGCCGGGTCCCCGGAGCTGCCGCCCCTCCCCGTGCAGTACGCGGACTTCGCGGCGTGGCAGAGGCGGTGGCTCCAGGGGGAGGCGCTGGAAGCCCAGCTAGGCTACTGGCGGACGGCGCTGGCGGGGCTGCCGCCGGTCCTCCAGCTCGCCGGCGACCGGCCGCGGCGGATCGGCCGCGCCACGCCCGCGGGACGGCGGCGGATTCCCCTCGGCGACGAGCTCTCGGGGGCGCTCCGCAACCTGGGCCGCCGCGAGCAGGCCACTCCCTTCATGACCCTGCTGGGCGGCTTCGCGGCCCTGCTGCGCCGCTACACGGGCCAGGAGGACATCGCCGTCGGCACGCCGATCGCCAACCGCGGGCGGGTCGAGCTCGAGGGGATGATCGGCTTCTTCGCCAACACCCTGGTCCTGCGCACCGACCTCCGGGCCGATCCCGGCTTCGCCGCGCTGCTCGCCCGGGTACGCACGGCGGCCCTCGACGCCTACGCCCATCAGGACCTCCCCTTCGAGCGCCTGGTCGAGGAGCTGCAGCCGGAGCGCGATCTGGCCGTCAATCCGCTGTTCCAGGTGATGTTCCAGATGCAGAACGTCCCCCTGACGAGGATCGAGCTGCCGGGGCTCGACCTGCTCCCCATGGAGACCGAGCGGGGCGCCGCCATGTTCGAGCTGGTGCTCGCGATGCAGGAGTCGGGGCGCGGCTTCACCGGCGTCCTCGACTACGACGCCGACCTCTTCGAGGCGGCCACGATCGAGCGCCTCGCCGGGCACTGGCGGAGCCTGCTTGAGGCGGCGGCGGCGAGGCCCGAGCAGCGCCTTGCCGAGCTGCCTCTCCTGTCGGCGGCCGAGCTCCACCAGGTGAGCGTGGAGTGGTCCGACTCGGCGGCGGGCTACCCCCGAGGCGAGCGCCTTCATGAACGGATCGCGGCCCAGGCGGAACGGACTCCTGAGGCGGTCGCTGTCTCGTTTGAAGGCCGCCGGCTCACTTATCGAGAGCTGGATACCCGCGCTGGACGGTTGGCCGGGATGCTGGCCCGCATGGGCGTAGGGCCCGAGGCGCGGGTCGGCGTCTGCCTGGAGCGGTCGCCCGAGATGGTGGTCGCCTTGCTCGCGGTATGGAAGGCGGGCGCCGCCTACGTGCCCCTGGATCCCTTCTACCCGGAGGAAAGGCTGGCCTGGATGCTCGAGGACGCGGGGATCTCCCTGCTGCTCGCCGGCGGCGCGGCGCCGGAGTCGCTGCGCCAGGGCGCGTGGACGGTTCTCCACGTGAACGAGGGGACCGGCGACGGCGAGGAAATCATCCCGGATTCGCCCGGAGGACCGGCGAATCTGGCTTACGTGATCTACACTTCCGGATCTACCGGCCGTCCCAAAGGTGTCGAGATTTCGCATGGAGCGCTTGTGAATTTTACGTTTTCCATGGGCGACAGGCCCGGCCTCGTTTCAGACGACGTGCTGCTCGCGGTGACCTCGCTTTCCTTCGACATCGCCGGCCTGGAGCTGTTTCTGCCGCTCACGATGGGCGCGAGGATCGAGCTGGCGAGCCGCGACACCGCCGGCGACGGCCCGCGCCTGCTGACCCTGATGCGGGACTCGGGAGCCACCGTCATGCAGGCCACGCCCGTCACCTGGCGCCTGCTGATCGAGGCGGGCTGGCACGGCGGCGATGGCTTGCAGGTGCTGTGCGGCGGCGAGGCCCTGCCGGAGCGGCTGGCGGCGGAGCTGTGCGAGCGGTCGGACTCGGTGTGGAACCTCTACGGCCCCACCGAGACCACGGTCTGGTCGGCGGCCGGCCGGGTCCGCCCGGGGGAGAAGGTGGTGGTCGGGCCGCCGGTCGCCAACACCGGCCTCTACCTCCTCGACGGCGGGCTGCGCCCGGTGCCCGTGGGCATTCCCGGCGAGCTCTGGATCGGCGGCGAGGGGCTGGCGCGGGGCTACCGGAACCGGCCCGACCTGACGGCCGAACGCTTCCTGCCGGACCCGCTCGCCGATCGCGTGGGGGCGCGGATGTACCGCACCGGCGACCTCGCCCGCTGGCGCGCCGACGGCGCCGTCGAGTTCCTGGGCCGCGCCGATCATCAGGTCAAGGTGCGCGGCTTCCGCATCGAGCTGGGCGAGATCGAGGCGGCCCTGGAAGCCCATCCCGGGATCGAGCAGGCGGTGGTGCTGGCGCGCGGCGAAGAGGGCGGCCGGCGCCTGGTGGCCTACCTGGTGGCGCGGGGTGGGGAGGACCTTTCGATCCCCGGCCTGCGGGAAGCGCTGGGCCGCTCGCTGCCCGACTACATGATCCCCGCGGCCTGGATGCTGCTCGACGCCCTGCCGCTGACGCCCAACGGCAAGCTGGACCGGCGGGCGCTGCCGGCTCCCGAGGGCGGTCGGCTGGACCTCGGGGCCGTCTACGTGGCTCCCGCCAGCCCCCTGGAGGAGCTGGTGACGGGGATCTGGGCCGACGTGCTGGGCCGCGAGCGAGTCGGGGTCGAGGAGAGCTTCTTCGTCCTGGGCGGCCATTCGCTCCTGGCGGCCCAGGTGGTCTCGCGCATCGGCGAGGCTCTCGAGATCGAGGTCCCCCTGCGGCTCCTGTTCGAGGCTCCCACCGTGGCGGGGCTCTCGGAGTCGCTCCTGCGGGCAGCCCCGTCGCGCGGCGACCTGGAGCGGGCGGCCGGCCTGGTCCTCGACCTGCTCCGCCTCTCGGACGACGAGGTGGACGCCCTGCTGGAGGAGAGGCCGTGAGCGGCGGCGAGCCCACGTTCAAGCTCTCCGCCCGCCGGCTCGAGCTGCTGCGGGCCATGCGCCGGGAGCAGGGGCTCGCCTCGGCGCGGGAGGAGCGCATCCCGCGGCGGCCCGAAGAGGCGGCGTATCCGCTCTCCTTCAGCCAGCAGCGGCTCTGGTTCCTCGACCGCCTGCAGCCCGGGAGCGCGGCCTACAACCTGCCGACGGCCCTGCGCCTCCAGGGTCCTCTCGACGTGCCGGCGCTCGAACGGGCGCTGGCGGGAGTCGCGCTGCGCCAGGCGGCGCTGCGGACCGTCTTTACCGTCAAGGACGGCGAGCCCGAGCAGCGGGTCGTCCAGCCGGCTCCCGTTCCCATTCCGGTGGTCGATCTCGGCGGCCTGCCGCCGGCGGACCGGGAGCGCACGATCCGGCGGCGGGTGACGGCAGAGGCCCGGCGCCCGTTCGACCTCGCGCGCGGGCCGCTCTTCCGCTTCACGCTCCTGCGCCTGGGGCTCGCGGACCACGTGGCGCTCGTCACCTTGCACCACATCGTCTCCGACGCCTGGTCCATGGAGGTCTTCGTCCGCGAGCTGGTGACTCTCTACCGGGGAACGGCGCTGCCCGGCCTGCCGATCCAGTACACGGACTTCGCCTCCTGGCAGCGCGACTGGGCGCAGGGCGGCGGCCTCGACGAGCAGCTCTCCTACTGGCGGCAGCGCCTGGCCGGGGCGCCCACGGCCCTGGAGCTGCCCACGGACCGGCTCCGTTCCGCCGTGCCGAGCTTCCGGGGCGCCAGCGAGCGGCTCGCCCTGCCGCCCGCCCTGAGCGCCGGGCTCCAGGACCTCGTCCGCCGCGAGGACGCGACACCCTTCATGGCCGTGCTCGCCCTCTTGGCCGCCCTGCTGCGCCGCCACACGGGGCAGGACGATCTGCTGATCGGCTCGCCGATCGCCAACCGCCAGCGGCCGGAGGTCGAAGGGCTCGTCGGCTTCTTCTCGAACACCGTCGTCCTGCGTGCCGAGCTCGGGGGCGACCCCACCTTCCGGGAGCTCCTGGGAAGGGCGCGCGAGACGATCCTGGGGGCCTACGCCCGCCAGGACCTCCCCTTCGAACGGCTGGTCGAGGAGCTGCAGCCCGAGCGGAGCCTCGGCCACACCCCTCTGTTCCAGGTGATGCTGGTGCACCAGGCCGCCGCTTCGGCGGCGCCGCCGGAGCTCTCCGAGCTGAAGATCTCCCGCCTGCCCGCCGGCAGCGGCGTGGCGCGGATCGACCTGGCGCTCACGGCCTTCCAGGGGGAGAGCAGGCTCAACCTGCTGGCGGAGTACGCCGCCGACCTGTTCGATCCCACCACCGTCCGGCGGCTGCTGGTGAGGCTGGAGGCTCTGGCGGAGGCGGCCGCGGCGGACCCCGAGAGGCGCCTCTCCGAGCTCCCGGTCTTCCCCGAGAGCGAGCGCCACCAGGTGCTGGCCGGGTGGAACGACTGGCATCTGGGCAACGCCGAGCCCCACCCGCAGCCTCTCCTGCACCGGCTGTTCGAGGCCCAGGTGGCGCGCGGCCCCCAGCGGGTCGCCCTGAGCTGGGGTGGCGAGAGCGTCACCTACGGCGAGCTCAACCACCGGGCGAACGCCCTGGCCCGCCACCTGCGCACCCTGGGGGTGAAGCCGGACTCGGTCGTCGCCCTCTGCATGGACCGCTCGGCGGACCTCATGACCTCGATCCTGGCCGTCCTCAAGGCCGGCGGCGCTTATCTGCCCCTCGACCCCGACGCGCCGGCCGACCGTACGGCGTTCATGGTGTCGGACGGCGGGGTGAGGATCGCCCTGGTCGACGAGCGGACGGCAGGCGCCTTCGCGGCGCTCGGAGTTCAGGCCGTCCGTCCTGCAGATGCGGTTTGGGGAGAGGGTCGCGACAACCTCGCGGGCGGCGCGGCCGCGGACAACCTGGCGTACGTCATCTACACGTCCGGCTCCACGGGCAAGCCCAAGGGCGTGATGGTGCCTCACGGCGCGGCGTGCGGCACGCTGCTCTGGCGTCTCGCCTGCTTCTCGCTGGTGCCGGAGGACTGCATCCTCCAGAACATCGCCGTCACGTTCGATCCCTCGATCTGGCAGATCTTCGGCGCCCTGCTCTCCGGCGCCCGGCTGCTGCCCGTGCCGCCCGGCGCGGAGCGGGACTTCGCGGGCCTCGCGCGCACCATGGCCAGCGAGGGCGTGACGATCACCGACCTCGCGCCGCCCATGCTGGAGGCCTTCCTGGAGCAGGAGGGGCTCGACGAGATCCGGCGCTTCCGGCTCCTGTTCGCGGGCGGGCAGGCGCTGCCGGCCGAGCTCGCGGAGCGCTTCCGCCGCCGGTTCCCCGGCGCGGCCCTGCAGAACATCTACGGCCCGACCGAGGTGGCCATCGACGCCGCGACCTGGACCTGCGCGCCGCTGCCGGCGGGCCGGAGCGTGCCGATCGGCCGCCCCGTGGCAGGCAAGCGCCTGCTGGTGCTCGACGCCGCGCTCGACCCGGCCCCGGCCGGCGTGCCCGGCGAGCTCTACGTCGGGGGGCCGGGGCTCGCCCGCGGCTACCTCGGCCAGCCCGCCCTGACCGCCGAGCGCTTCGTGCCGGACCCATGGCCGGACGGCGATCCCGGCGCCCGGCTCTACCGTACGGGGGACCTCGTGCGCCATCTCGCCGACGGCCTCCTCGAGTTCCTGGGCCGCATCGACCGGCAGGTCAAGATCCGCGGCTTCCGCGTCGAGCTCGAGGAGATCGAGGCGGTCGTCGCCCGCCACCCCGGCGTCCGGGACAGCACGGTCCTGGTCGGCGAGGATCCCGCGGGCCAGCCCCGGATCGCCGCCTGGTTCGTCCCCGCGGCCGAGGCGCCGGCGGACGCGGACGGCCTGCGGGCGTTCCTGCGCACCCGCCTGCCGTCCTACATGGTGCCATCCGTCCTGATGCCTCTCGCCGCCCTGCCGCGCACGGTCAGCGGCAAGGTGGACGCCCAGAGCCTGCCTGCGCCGGCGGAAGCCCTGGGGGCGCCCCGCGGCGAGTCGCACGTGCCGCCGCGCACGTCCCTCGAGCGCTCGGTCGCGGCCATCTGGCGGGAGGTGCTGGGAATTGAAGAGGTGGGGATCGACGACAACTTCTTCGACCGCGGCGGCCACTCCCTGCTGCTGATCCGGGTCCACGCCCGCCTCCAGAAGCTGCTCGGGCGCGAGATCCCCGTGCTCGACCTCTTCAACCACCCCACGATCGGCGCGCTCGCCCGGCATCTCGCGGCCGGCGGCGAGGAAGAGGGCGACGCCGTGATCGAGGCCGCGCGTGGCCGGGCGCGGGAGCAGGCGGCGGCGTGGACGGGCACCCGCGACGCAGGCTTCGACGGCATCGCCATCGTCGGCATGGCCGGCCGGTTCCCGGACGCGCCGGACGTCGCGGCGTTCTGGTCCAACCTACGGCAGGGGAAGGAGGCCATCCGCTTCTTCTCGGACGAGGAGCTGCTGGCGGCCGGCGTCGATCCCGCGGCGCTCGCTCAAGCCCACTACGTGAAGGCGCGTGGAGCGCTCGACGGCATCGAATTCTTCGACGCTCCCTTCTTCGACGTCGCGCCCCGCGAGGCGGAGCTGATCGATCCCCAGCACCGGCTGTTCCTGGAGTGCGCCTGGCATGCCCTGGAGGACGCGGGCTACGACCCCGGCCGGTTCCCCGGCGAGATCGGCGTCTACGCGGGCGTCAGCGCCAACATGTACCTGCTGCGCAACGTCCTCGCCAACCCGGAGATCCTGCGCTCCGGCGGCGCCAACCAGGCGATGCTGGGGTCGGACCGCGACTTCCTGGCCACCCGCGTCTCCTACAAGCTCAACCTCCGGGGCCCGAGCTTCACGGTGCAGACCGCCTGCTCGACGTCGCTGGTGGCCACCCATCTCGCCTGCCGGGCCCTGCTCGGCCGCGAGTGCGACATGGCGCTGGCCGGCGGCGTCTCCGCCACCGTGCCCCAGGTGGCGGGCTACCCCTACCAGGAGGGGGGCATCAACTCGCCGGACGGCCACTGCCGCGCCTTCGACGCGGCAGCCCAGGGGACGGTCCTGGGGAGCGGCGTCGGGATCGTGGTGCTCAAGCGGCTCTCCGATGCCTTGGCGGCGGGCGACGCCATCCACGCCGTGATCCGGGGCACGGCGATCAACAACGACGGCTCGGTCAAGGTCGGCTACACGGCTCCCGGCGTCGAGGGCCAGGCCGCCGCCATCGCCACGGCCCAGGCCCTGGCCGGCGTCTCGCCGGACGACATCGGCTACGTTGAGGCGCATGGCACCGGCACCCCGCTGGGGGATCCGATCGAGATCGCCGCCCTGACCCGCGCCTTCCGCGCCGGCACGAAGCGGACGGGCTTCTGCGCCATCGGCTCGGTGAAGACGAACATCGGGCACCTCGACGCGGCGGCCGGCATCGCGGGGCTGATCAAGACGGCGCTGGCCCTGAAGCACGGCGAGATCCCCCCGAGCCTGCATTTCCACGCGCCCAACCCCCGCATCGACTTCGCGGCCAGCCCCTTCTTCGTCAACGCCGCCCTTCGTGAATGGCAGAGCGGGGGAGCGCCGCGCCGGGCCGCCGTGAGCTCGTTCGGCATCGGCGGCACCAACGCCCATGCCGTGCTCGAGGAGGCGCCGGCGCCGTCGGAGACGCCGGCGGCGAACGCCCGGGGCCATCAGCTCCTGGTGATCTCGGCCCGCTCCGAACCCGCCCTGGAGGCGGCGACGGGCAACCTGGCGCGCTGGCTGCGCGAGCATCCGGACGTTCCGCTGGCGGACGCCGCCTATACCCTCCAGGCCGGCCGGCGCCCCCTGGCCCACCGCCGGGTGGTGGTGGCCCGCGGCGCGGAAGAGGCCGCGTCCGCCCTGGAGGCGCGCGATCCCGAGCGCGTCCTCTCCCGGCTCGCCGACGGCAGCCGGCGCCCGGTCGTCTTCCTCTTCCCCGGTCAGGGGTCGCAGTACCCCGGCATGGGCGGCGGCCTGTACGAGAGCGAGCCGGCCTACCGGAACGCGCTCGATGCCTGCCTGGAGATCCTGGCGCCCCATCTCGACATCGACCTGCGGAGCGCGCTCGCCGGAGAGGGCACGGGCCGGCTCCTGCAGGAGACCGGGCTCGCCCAGCCGGCGCTCTTTGCCGTCGAGTACGCGCTGGCGAAGCTGTGGATGGAGTGGGGCGTGCGCCCGGAGGCGATGCTCGGCCACAGCCTGGGCGAGTACGTGGCCGCCTGCCTGGCCGGCGTCTTCTCCCTGGAGGACGCGCTGGCGCTGGTGGCCGTCCGCGGGCGGCTGATGCAGGAGCTGCCGAAGGGCGCGATGCTGGCCGTCCCCCTGCCGGAGGAGGAGACGCTGACGCTGCTGGCGGGCGGGCTCTCGCTGGCCGCCGTCAACGCGCCGTCGCTCTCCGTGATCGCGGGCCCGGAGGAGGCCGTCGAGGCCGTCCGCGCCCGCCTCGCGGAGCACGGGGTCGAGGCGCGCCGCCTCCACACCTCTCACGCCTTTCACTCGGCCCTCGTCGAGCCGGTGCTCGGGCCCTTCGCGGAGACGGTGGCGAAGCTGCGGCTGAGCCCGCCGAAGATCCCCTATCTCTCGAACCTGACCGGCACCTGGATCCGCGACTCGGAGGCCACGGACCCGGCGTACTGGGCCCGCCATCTCCGGCAGCCGGTGCGCTTCGGTGCCGGCGTGGCGGAGCTGCTGCGCGAGCCCGGCCGGGTGCTGCTCGAGGTCGGGCCCGGACGCACGCTCTCGACCCTCGCGCGCCGTCAGGCGGAGCGCGGGGTGGTGGTGCTCGAATCGCTGCGCCACCCGGGGCTCGACGTACCGGACCAGGCGTTCCTGCTCGGCAGCCTGGGCCGGCTCTGGCTGGCCGGCGCCGAGCTGGACTGGGACGGTTTCCACGCCCGCGAGCGGCGCCGGCGCGCGCACCTGCCGCTGTACCCCTTCGAGCGCCTGCGCTACTGGATCGACGCCAGGAGCCGGCCGCGGGAGCCGGCCGAGGCGCCGGACGCGCGGCCCAAGGTGCCGGCGCCGGCCCACTCCCGCCCCGAGCTGGCGACCCCTTGGGTAGAGCCGCGCACGGAGACCGAGCGGCAGCTCGCCGCCATCTGGGCCGAGGTCCTGGGGATCGCCCCGGTGGGCGTCCACGACGACTTCCACGAGCTGGGAGGCCATTCGCTGCTCGCCCTCCAGGTGCTGTCGCGCGTCCGCCAGGCGCTGGGAACGGAGCTGCCCCTGCGGGCGATCTTCGACGCCCCGACCGTGGCGCGGCTCGCCGTGCGCATTCTGGAAGGGGAGACCAAGGCGGCCGACGGCGAGACGCTCGACGAGATGCTGGCGCGGCTCGAGGAGCTCTCGGACGAAGAGGCCGAGGCCCTGCTCGCCAGCCAGGGGGAGGTCTTCGGTGATTGAGCTGGCGGACCGCCTGGAGGGCCTCTCGCCGGCCAAGCGGGAGCTTCTGCTGCGCCAGCTCAAGAAGATGAAGGGCGGCGAGGTCTCACGCCCGGCGGTCCGGCCGCGCGGAGCGGGCAGCGGCGCTGACTTCCAGCTTTCCTACGCCCAGCAGCGGCTGTGGTTCCTCGACCAGCTCGAGCCCGGCAACCCGTTCTACAACCTGCCGGGGGCCGTGCGCCTCCAGGGCCAGCTCGCGGAGGCCCGTCTGGAGCGGGCGCTGTCCGGCGTCGTCGCGCGCCACGAGGCGCTGCGCACCATCTTCCCCTCGATCGAGGGCAGGCCGGTGCAGCGGGTCGCTCCGCCCGCGCTGTTCTCCCTGCCGGTGATCGATCTCTCCGCCTTGCCCGAGGAGAGGCGCCGGCGCGCGGCCCGGGCGCTGGCCCTGGCCGTGGGCCGCCGCCCGTTCGATCTCGCCGCCGGTCCGCTGCTGCGCGGCCTCCTGCTGCGGCTCGGGTCCGCCGAGCGGATCCTGGCCTTCGCCGTCCACCACATCGTGTCCGACGGCTGGTCGATGCGGATCCTGGTGCGCGAGCTGACGGCCCTCTATCAGGGATCGCCCCTGCCCGAGTTGGCGGTGCAGTACGCCGACTACGCCGTCGCCGAGCGGCAGTGGCTCGACGGCGAAGCCCTGGCGCCCCAACTCGGCTACTGGCGGCGGCAGCTCGCGGGCCTGCCAGGGCTCCTGGAGCTGCCGGCGGACCGGCCGCGCCCCGAGGTCCAGACTTTCCGCGGCGGCCGGCAGCACTTCGCCTTTCCAGCAGACACGGTGGCGGCCCTCCGGGACCTCGGGCAGGCGGAGAAGGCGACCCCCTTCATGACGATGCTGGCGGGGTTCACGGCCTTGCTCCACCGCTACGGCGGCCGCGAGGACATCCCGGTGGGGACCCCGATCGCCAACCGCGACCGGGTCGAGACGGAAGGGCTGATCGGCTTCTTCGTCAACACCCTGGTGCTGCGCTGCGATCTCTCGGGGGATCCGGACTTCCGGCAGCTCCTCGCCAGGGTGCGGGAGACGACCCTGCAAGCGTTCGCCCACCCGGACCTGCCGTTCGAGCGCCTGGTCGAGGAGCTGCAGCCCGACCGCGACCTCGCCCACACGCCTCTCTTCCAGGTGCTCTTCGCCTTCCAGAGCCTGCGGGCCGAGGGGCAGGCCGCCTCGGACCTGCGGCTGGAGCACCTGGCGGTCGAGACCGGCAAGTCGCTCTTCGACCTCACCATCAACCTGGAGGAGACGCCGGCGCGCATCGCCGGCTCCTTCGAGTACAACCTGGACCTGTTCGACCCCGTCCGCATGCGGCGCATGGCGGCCCACCTGGAAACCCTGCTCGGGGGCATCGCGGGCGATCCGCGGCGGCGCCTCTCGGACCTGCCCCTCCTCTCGGAGGCCGAGCGGCATCAGGCCCTCTCGGAGTGGTCTGACTCGGCGGCCGCCTACCCCCGGCAGGCCCGCGTCCACGAGCTGATCGCTGCCCAGGCGGCGCGGACTCCGGAGGCGGTCGCCGTTTCCTGCGGGGACCGCCGGCTGACCTACCGGGAGCTGGACGAGCGCGCCGGGCGTCTGGCCGCCCGGCTGGCCCGCCTCGGCGTCGGCTTCGAATCCCGGGTGGGAGTCTGCCTGGAGCGGTCGCCCGAGATGCTGATCGCCCTCCTGGGAGTCTGGAAAGCGGGCGCAGCCTACGTGCCCATGGACCCGTTCTATCCCGAGGAACGGCTGGCCTGGATGCGCGAGGACGGCGGGCTCACTCTGCTCCTCACAGATGTGGAATCGGGAGAGGATGGCCTGCTTCCGGTATCTGGCGGCCCCGAGACCCTCGCCTACGTGATCTACACCTCGGGCTCCACCGGCCGGCCCAAGGGCGTCGAGGTCTCTCACGGCGCGCTGGTGAGCTTCCTGGAGTCCATGAGAGGGAAGCCGGGGCTCGGCGCGGACGACGTGCTGCTCGCCGTGACCTCCCTCTCTTTCGACATCGCGGGGCTGGAGCTGTTCCTGCCGCTGCTGGTGGGCGCCCGCGTCGAGCTGGCGGACCGCGAGACCGCCGGCGACGGCAGGCGCCTGCTGGACCTCCTGCGCGCTTCCGGCGCCACGGTGATGCAGGCGACTCCCGTGACCTGGCACATGCTGATCGAGGCGGGCTGGCACGGCGGCGAGGGGCTCGTGGTGCTGTGCGGCGGCGAGGCCCTGCCGGATCGGCTGGCGGCCGGGCTGTGCGAGCGGTCGGATGCCGTCTGGAACCTCTACGGCCCGACGGAGACGACGGTCTGGTCCGCGGCCCGGCGGGTGCGGCCGGGCGAGCGGGTCGCGATCGGCCCGCCGATCGCCAACACCGGCCTGTACCTCCTCGACGCCCGGCTGCGGCCGGTGCCCCTGGGCATCCCCGGAGAATTGTGGATCGGCGGCGACGGGCTGGCTCGCGGGTACCGGAACCGGCCGGACCTGACGGCCGAGCGCTTCCTCCCGGACCCGTTCGCGGAGCGGCCGGGAGCGCGGCTCTACCGGACGGGCGACCTCGCCCGCTTCCGCGCCGACGGCGCCATCGAGTTCCTGGGCCGGGCCGACCACCAGGTCAAGGTGCGGGGTCACCGGATCGAGCTCGGCGAGATCGAGGTGGCGCTGGAGAGTCATGAGGCGGTGGAGCGGGCCGTCGTGATGGCGGCCCCGGACGGCCTCAGCCTCGCCGCCTGGGTGCTGCCACGGGGCAGCGCCTCGCCGGCGGAGCTGCGCGGCTACCTGCAGGGCCGCCTCCCCGAGTACATGATCCCGTCCGCGTTCGTGGCCCTGGAGTCTTTCCCTCTGACGCCGAACGGCAAGATCGACCGGCGGGCGCTCGCCGCCAACCGTCCCCGGCCGGCCGCCGCGCCCACGGAGCGCGTGGCGCCGCGCAGCCCGGCGGAGGAGCTGCTGGCGGGGATCTGGGAGCGGGTGCTCGGCGTCGAGGGGATCGGCGCCCACGACAACTTCTTCGCCCTCGGCGGCCATTCGCTGCTGGCCACCCAGATGATCTCGCGGGTGCGCGACGCGTTCGCCGCCGAGCTGCCGCTGCGCGCACTGTTCGAGGCGCCGACGGTGGCGGGCCTGGCGGCGAGGATCGAGGCGGCGAGGAGCGAGCCGGGGGCCGCGGCGCCGCCGCTGGTGCGCGTCCCCCGCGACGGCCGGCTGCCGCTCTCCTTCGGCCAGCAGCGGCTCTGGTTCCTCGATCAGCTCGAGCCGGGGAGCGCCGCCTACAACATGCCCGCCGCCGTGCGGTTGGAGGGGGAGCTCGACCCTGCCGCCCTGGCCGGCGCGCTGAGCGAGGTGGTGCGCCGGCACGAGGTGCTGCGCACCGTCTTCCGGCTGCCGGGCGGGGAGGAGGAGCCCGTGCAGGTGATCCTGCCGGCAGGCGGCGTGCCCCTGCCCCTGGTCGACCTGAGCGGGCTGCCCCGGGTCGCCCGGCAAGCCGAGGCTCACCGCCGGGCCACGGCCGAGGCGCGGCGCCCGTTCGTCCTGTCCCGCGGGCCCTTGCTGCGGGCGGCCCTGCTCCGGATGGACGGTCCCGAGGGCGTGCGCGGCTCGGAGCACGTGCTTCTTCTTGCCGTCCACCACATCGTCAACGACGGCGTGTCGACGGGCCTGCTCCTGCGCGAGCTGGCGGCGCTCTACGGCGCCCTGGGCCAGGGCCGCCCGTCGCCACTGGCCGACCTGCCCGTCCAGTACGCCGACTACGCGGCCTGGCAGCGGCACTGGCTGAATGGCGGCGTCCTGGAAGCCCAGATCGCCTATTGGCGGCAGGCTCTCGCGGGCATCCCGCCGCTGCTCGACCTGCCTACGGATCGCCCGCGGCCGGGCATCCAGACCTTCCGCGGCGCCCTGCGGCGGACGATCTTCCCCGCCGCCCTGGCGGACGAGGTGCGCCGGCTGGGCCGGAGCCTGGGGTTAACCCCCTTCATGGTGCTGCTCGCGGCGTTCCAGACCCTCCTGCACCGCGTCTCCGGGCAGGACCGGTTGGCCGTGGGCTCGCCCGCCGCCAACCGGAGCCGGATGGAGCTCGAGGGGCTGATCGGCTTCTTCGTCAACACCCTGGTGCTGGCGGGCGATCTGTCCGGCGAGCCGGGCTTCCAGGAGCTGCTGACCCGCACCCGGGAGGCGGCGCTCGGCGCCTTCGCGCACCAGGACCTGCCGTTCGAGAAGCTGGTGGAGGAGCTGGCGCCGGAGCGCAATCTGGCCCACGCGCCGCTGTTCCAGGTGCTGTTTACCTTCCAGAGCGCCGCCGCGCCTGCCGCCGAGCCGCTCCCCGCCGGCGGGCTTGTCATCTCACCCGTGGCGGCCGAGATGGGGGCCGCCAAGTTCGAGCTGACCCTCGAGATCGAGGACCGGGGAAGGGGCTTCGCGGCTGCCCTGGAATTCAACACCGACCTGTTCGACGCCGCCACCGCCGGCCGGCTGCTGGAGCAGCTCTGCGACCTGCTGGCCGCCGCGGTCGCCCGTCCGGAATCCCGGGTCTCCGAGCTGCCCCTCCTGGGCGAGGTGCAGCGCGCTCAGCTCCTGGTGGAGTGGAACGACACCGCCTCGGGAGAGTCCCCCGCGGCCTGCCTGCACATTCTCATTGCCGCCCAGGCCCGGCTGGCGCCGGACGCCCCGGCCGTCATCGCGCCCGAGGGCACGCTCACCCGCGCCGATCTCGCCGACCGGGCGGGACGGCTGGCGGCCCATTTGCGCACCCTGGGCGTCGGTCCCGAGGTGCTGGTGGGGATCTGCATGGAGCGCTCGCTCGACATGATCGTGGGCATCCTGGGGGTCCTCGGGGCCGGCGGCGCCTACCTGCCGCTCGATCCGGCCTATCCGAAGGAGCGGCTCGACTTCATGCTCGCCGACGCCGGCGCGCCGGTGGTGCTCACCCAGGAGAGGCTGCTGGAGCGCCTGTCGGGACCGGGCCCGCGCTGGATACCCCTGGACCGCGACTGGGCGGCAATCTCGGCCACCGCGGCGAGCCCGCCGGCGCCGCCGATGGCGCTCGATCCCGGCCACCTCGCCTACGTGATCTATACGTCGGGCTCGACGGGCCGGCCGAAAGGGGTGGCGATCGAGCACGGGGCCGCCGTGGCCCTGCTGCGTTGGGCGAGCGAGGTTTACCCGGCGGCCGACCGCGCCGGCGTGCTGGCCTCGACGTCCGTCTGCTTCGACCTCTCGGTGTTCGAGATCTTCCTCCCGCTCTGCCATGGCGGCTCGCTGATCCTGGCCGAGAACGCGCTCCACCTGCCGCATTTGCCCGCCGCCGGTGGGGTGACGCTCGTCAACACCGTCCCCTCGGCCATCGCCGAGCTGGTGCGGGGCGGATCGCTGCCGGCTTCCGTGCGCACCGTCGTGCTGGCGGGCGAGCCCCTGCCGCGCCGGCTGGCCGACGAGATCTACGGCGTCGGCACGGTCGAGCGGGTCTACAACTGCTACGGCCCCTCGGAGGACGCCACCTATTCGACGTTCGCCCTGATCGAGCGCCAGGGGGGGCCGCCGCCCATCGGCCGGCCGATCGGCGGCGGCCAGGCCTACGTGCTTGACGCCCGCTTCCAGCCCGCCCCGGCCGGCGTGCCCGGCGAGCTCTGCCTGGGTGGCGCCGGGCTCGCCCGCGTCTACCTGAACCGGCCCGAGCTGACGGCCGAGAGGTTCGTCCCCGACCCCTTCTCGGGGCGCCCGGGAGCGCGGCTCTACAGGACCGGCGACCTGGTCCGCCAGCAGGCGGACGGAGTCCTAATGTTCCTCGGCCGCATCGACCATCAGGTCAAGATCCGCGGCTTCCGCATCGAGCTGGGGGAGATCGAGGCCACCCTGCGCCGCCATCCCGGCGTGGCCGAGGCCGTGGTGCTGGCGCGCGGCGGCGGCGAGCCCGGGGACCTGCGGCTGACCGCCTACGTGGTCGGCAGGCAGGGCGAGGCGCCGCCGGTCGAGGAGCTGCGGGGCTTCCTGCGCTCGAAGCTGCCGGTGCACATGGTGCCCTGGGCTTTCGTCCCCCTGCCGGCCCTGCCGCTCAACGCCAACGGCAAGATCGACCGCAAGGCCCTGCCCGACCCCGAGCGCGGCGCCTGGGGCGCCCCGGCGGAGATGGAGGAGCCGCGGTCCGACATGGAGCGTCTCATCGCCGACGCCTGGCGCGACCTGCTGCGGCTCGACCGCGTGGGCATCGACGACAACTTTTTCGATTCGGGAGGCCACTCGCTGCTGGCCGTCCGGGTCTATCACCGGCTCAAGGGCGCGCTCGGCCGGGAATTCCCGCTGGTCGCCATGTTCGAGTACCCCACGATCCGGGCTCTCGCCCGGTATCTGGAGGCGGGGGAGGCGGCGCCGGCATCCCGCCAGCGGGGACAGGACCGGGGGGCCCGGCGGCGGGAAGCCGCCCGCTCACGGAACAGATCACGTACTTCAGGAGCTTGAATTCGATGACGGACTCGCAGACCCACGACCTCTCCATCGCGATCGTCGGCATGGCCGGCCGCTTTCCGGGCGCCCGGGACGTCGAGCAGTTCTGGCGCAACCTGGCGGCGGGCGTCGAGTCGATCCGCTTTTTCGAGCGGGAGGAGCTGGAGGCGTCGATCACGGGGCCGCCGGTCGCCGGCGACCCGAGCTTCGTGCGCGCCGGCGGGGTGCTCGACGACGTCGAGGAGTTCGACGCCGCCTTCTTCGACTTCAATCCGCGCGAGGCCGAGATCACCGATCCCCAGCAGCGCGTCTTCCTCGAGTGCTGCTGGCAGGCCCTGGAGCGTGCCGGCTACGATCCCGAAGGCTTCGCGGGCTCGATCGGGGTGTTCGCCGGCGCCGGCATGAACACCTACTTCCTCAACAACGTGCTCGGCCATCCCGAGATCTTCCGCACCCTGGCGCCGCACCAGATCCTGATCGGCACGGACAAGGACTACCTGGCGCCGCGGGTCTCCTACAAGCTGAACCTCAAGGGGCCCAGCGTCACCGTGCAGACGGCCTGCTCGACCTCGCTGGTGGCTATCCACCTCGCCTGCCAGAGCCTGCAGGACTACCAGTCGGACCTGGCCCTGGCCGGCGGCGTGTCCGTCCGGGTGCCCCAGCGCTCCGGCTACCGCTACCAGGAGGGGGGCATCAACTCGCCCGACGGCCACTGCCGGGCGTTCGCCCACGACGCCGCGGGCACGGTGATCGGCAGCGGCGTGGGCGTGGTGGCCCTGAGGCGCCTCGAGGACGCCCTGGCGGACGGCGACGACATCCTGGCCGTGATCCGGGGCTCGGCGATCAACAACGACGGCTCGGCGAAGGTCGGCTTCACCGCCCCCAGCGTCGAGGGGCAGGTGGCGGTGATCTCGGAAGCCCTGGCCGCGGCCGGCGTCTCGGGGGACACCATCGGCTACGTCGAGGCCCACGGCACGGGCACGGCGCTGGGCGATCCCATCGAGGTGACGGCCCTCGCCAAGGCCTTCGGCATGGGGCCGGAAACGCAGGGTTCCATCGCCCTGGGATCGGTCAAGAGCAACATCGGCCACCTCGACACGGCGGCCGGCGTGGCGGGTCTGATCAAGGCCGTGCTGGCGCTGCGCAACCGGGCCATACCGCCGAGCCTCCACTTCGAGCGGCCCAACCCCCAGATCGACTTCGCGGCCGGCCCTTTCAAGGTCAGCACCGCGCTCACGGAGTGGCCGGCCAACGGTGCGCCGAGGCGCGCCGGCGTCAGCTCGTTCGGCATCGGCGGCACCAACGCCCACGCCGTGCTGGAGGAGGCGCCCGAGCCCGAGCCCTCAGGGCCGTCCCGGCCGTGGCAGCTCCTGCTCCTCTCGGCGCGCACGCCCGCGGCCCTGGACGCCGCGACCGGCAACCTCGCCCGGCACCTGGAGGAGCATCCGGAGCTGCCGCTGGCCGACGCGGCCTACACCACCCACGTCGGGCGCAAGGCCTTCAGGTACCGGCGGTTCCTGGTCTGCCGCGACCGCGAGGACGCCGTCGCGGCCCTCTCGTCGCGCGACCCGCAGCGGCTCCTGACCCTGGCCCAGGAGGGGCGCGAGCGCCCCGTGGCCTTCCTCTTCCCGGGCCAGGGTGCACAGTACCCGGGCATGGGAAGAGAGCTCTATGACTCCGAGCCGGTCTTCCGCCGGACCCTCGACGACTGCGCCCGCCTGCTGCAGCCTCATCTCGGGCTCGATCTCCGGACCGTCCTTTACGGCGGCGAGGCGGACGCCGGCCGGCTGGAGCAGACGGCCCTCGCCCAGCCGGCCCTGTTCGCCGTCGAGTACGCGCTGGCCGAGGCGCTCGGGGAGTGGGGGATCCGCCCCGCGGCCATGATCGGCCACTCGATCGGCGAGTACGTGGCGGCCTGCCTGGCGGGCGTGCTCTCCCTCGGCGACGCGCTCGCCCTGGTCGCCGCGCGCGGCCGGCTCATGCAGGATCTGCCGCCGGGGGCCATGCTGGTGGTGCCGCGGCCCGAGGAGGAGGCGAAGAGGCTGCTGGCGGGCGGCCTGTCGCTCGCGGCGGTCAACGGCCTCGCCTTCTCCGTGATCTCCGGCCCCACGGATGAGGTGGCAGCCCTGGCGCGCCGCCTGGCGGACGAGGGTGTCGAGGCCCGCCGCCTCCACACCTCACACGCCTTTCATTCCGGCATGATGGACCCGATTCTGGAAGCTTTCGGCCGCGAGGTGGGGAAGGTTCGCCTCTCGGCGCCGTGCATCCCCTGGGTCTCCAACCTCACCGGCACCTGGATCGAGGACGGCCAGGCCACCGATCCCGGCTACTGGGTGCGCCACCTGCGCGAGACGGTGCGCTTCGCCGACGGCGCTGCCGAGCTGCTCCAGGACCGCTCCCGCGTGCTCCTGGAGGTCGGGCCGGGACGGACGCTGGCGAGCCTGATCCGCGGTTCGGCCCCCGACCGGCAGGTCGTCACCTCCATGCGCCATGCCCAGGAAGCCGAAGGCGAGCCGCTGGCGGACGCCCTCGGCCGGCTCTGGCTCGCCGGAGTAGGCATCGACTGGGCGGGCTTCCATACCCACGAGCGGCGGCGCCGTGTGGAGCTGCCCACCTATCCCTTCGAGCGCCAGCGCTTCTGGCTGGAGCCCGTCCGGTTGACGGTTGCGGGCGGGGCAAAGCGCACGGAGACGGCCGCAGGGCCGGCCGCGGAGGCGGCTCCCGCTCCCGCCAAGCCGCGCGGTCATTCGCGGCCCGAGCTCGCGACCGCCTGGGTCGAGCCCGCGGGCGAGGCCGAGCGCGCCATGGCGGACATCTGGGAGCGCGCCCTGGGCATCTCGGGCATCGGCCTCTACGACGATTTCTTCGAGCTCGGCGGCCACTCGCTGCTTGCCACCCAGATCACCTCCGAAGTGCGCTCGGCCCTCGCCGTCGACGTGCCGCTCAAGGACCTGTTCGAGACGCCGACCGTGTCCGGGCTGGCGGCGGCGATCCGCAAGCACCGGCAGGAGGGCGCTCCCCAGGAGTCCACCGCGCTGCCCGTCCTGGTGCCCGACCCCGCCCACCGCCACGAGCCGTTCCCCCTCACCGACGTGCAGCAGGCCTACTGGATCGGCCGCACCGGGGCCTTCGAGCTGGGGCAGGTCGCGACCCACATCTACATGGAGGTCAACACGCGGGGGCTCGACGTCGGCCGCATGGAGCGCGCCTGGCAGCGCCTCATCGACCGGCACGACATGCTGCGCGCCTTCGTGCAGCCGGACGGCAACCAGCAGATCCTGGCGACGGTGCCTCCCTACCGCATCGAGGTCCTCGACCTCCGCGGCAAGGACCCGGCGGAGCATGCCGTCGAGCTGGACGCCGTCCGCCGGCACATGTCGCACCAGGTGCTGCCGAGCGACCGCTGGCCTCTCTTCGACGTGCGCGCCAGCCGGCTGGACGAGGAGCGTACACGCTTCCACATCGGCTTCGACTTCCTGATCGGCGACGCCTGGAGCTGGCAGATCCTGACCCGCGACCTCGGGCGCTTCTACCGCGATCCCGAGGCCGACCTGCCGCCGCTCGAGCTGTCGTTCCGCGACTACGTGATCACGACCCTGGAGCTCGAGAAGTCGCCGGCGTTCGAGCGGGCGCTCGGCTACTGGCGCGGCCGGCTGGCCGACCTGCCTCCCGCGCCCGAGCTGCCGCTCGCCCGCAGCCCCGCGTCGCTGGGGCGCCCGCGCTTCGTCCGCCACTCCGCGCGCCTCCCCCGCGCCACCTGGGACCGGCTCAAGGAGCGGGCGAGCCGCGCCGGGCTGACCCCGTCGTCCCTCCTGGTGGCCGCGTTCTCCGAGGTCCTGGGCGCCTGGAGCAAGAGCCCGCGCTTCACCATCAACCTGACCCTGTTCAACCGCCTGCCCATCCACCGGCAGGTCAACGACGTGGTGGGCGACTTCACCTCGCTGACCCTGCTGGCGATCGACACCTCCATCCCCGGCTCCTTCGAGGAGCGGGCGCGGCGGGCTCAAGCCCAGCTCTGGGAGGACCTCGACCACCGCTACGTCAGCGGCGTGCGGGTCCTGCGCGAGCTGGCCCGCACCCACGGCGGCCTCTCCCGGGCCGCCATGCCGGTCGTCTTCACCAGCACCCTCACCCAGACGGCTTCCCGGGGAGGCTCGGCGGCGCCCGAGGGGGCCGATGACGAAGGGATGACGGGGGAAGAGGGGTACGTGATCAGCCAGACGCCCCAGGTCTGGCTGGACCATCAGGTGGTGGAGCAGCGGGGGCGGCTGGTCTACAACTGGGACGTCGTCGAGGACCTCTTTCCCAAGGGACTGATCGAGGGGATGTTCCAGTCGTACTGGGAGCTGCTCGACCGGCTTGCCGCGGACGAGGACGCCTGGCGGGCCGCCATTTTCGAAGTGCTGCCGGCGGCGCAGCGCGCCGAGCGGATCGCCGTCAACGACACGGAAGAGGACTTCGGGCCGGCCGCCTCGGAGCTGATGCACACCCTGGTCGCCGGGGACGGTGACCGCGTGGCCGTGGTGGCCCCGGGCCGCACCCTCACCTACGGCGAGGTCCAGAAGCGTTCCAAGGCCCTCGGCCGGCGCCTGCGCGAGGCGGGGGCCAAGCCCAACACCCTGATCGGGGTGGTGATGGAGAAGGGGTGGGAGCAGGTGATCGGCACCCTTGGCGTGCTGTGGTCCGGCGCGGCGTATCTGCCCGTCGATCCCGACTTGCCGGCCGACCGCCGCAACTACCTGCTGGAGAACGGCGAAGTCGAGCTGGTGGTGACGCAGCCCTGGATCGACGACCGCATCGCGGAGCCGGGAGAGTGGCCGGAGGGGATCCGGCGGTTCCGGGTCGAGGGCGAAGAGGAGGCAGCGTCAGTGGAGATCGATGCCGTCCAGCGCCCGGAGGACCTCGCCTACGTCATCTTCACTTCCGGCTCGACGGGCCACCCCAAGGGGGTGGTGATCGACCACCGGGGCGCCGTCAACACCCTCCTCGACATGAACCGCCGCTTCCGGGTGGGACCCGAGGACCGGGTTCTGGCCCTCTCCTCGCTGTCGTTCGACCTCTCGGTGTACGACATCTTCGGCACCCTGGCGGCGGGAGGCGTCATCGTCTTCCCCGAGGCCGCCAGGCGGCGCGATCCCGAGCACTGGGCCAAGCTCGTGGTCAGCGAGGGGGTGACGGTGTGGGACTCGGTGCCGGCGCTCATGGAGATGCTGGTCGAGCAGGCGGCGAGCAACCCTCTGGATACGGGCGGCCGGCACGGCTCCCTCCGCCTGATCCTGATGTCGGGCGACTGGATCCCCGTCTCGCTGCCGGGGCGGATCCGCGCCATTCCCTACGTCACGGCGAACGTCGAGGTGATGAGCCTCGGCGGCGCCACGGAAGCCTCCATCTGGTCGATCACCCATCCGATCGGCGAGGTGGAGCCGGGGGCCCGCAGCATCCCCTACGGCCGGCCGATGGCGAACCAGACCTTCCACGTGCTCGACCACCAGCTC
>Ga0126305_10000232_pt1 | contig 24818 bp, 25 predicted proteins | sample Plot26_FD_92536 | JGI IMG/M metagenome (GOLD analysis project Ga0126305, IMG submission 92536) | Serpentine soil microbial communities from UC McLaughlin Reserve, CA, USA - Plot26 | ecosystem: Environmental > Terrestrial > Soil > Grasslands | place: USA: UC McLaughlin Reserve, Lake County... | reverse complement strand
TCGTCCTCGCCGACGTTGTTGTAGTCCTTGCGGGTGACGCCCTCTTCGCCGTTGATCGATTCGGTGAAGTAGTCGAAGGTGCCCGAGTCGGTGCCGGGGCCGAACAGCGCCAGCTCCTCGTCGTAGCTCTCTTCCAGGTCCGGGATTTCAGACCAGTTGCCGATCTTCGAGTCCGAACCCCAGATCGCCGCCAGCTGCTCGACGGTGAGGCAGGAGACGGGGTTCTCGTTGTTGATCATCACCGTCAAGGCGTCGGTGGCGATGTGGACGTCTTTGAAGCCGACGCCGCTGTTCTTGCAGGCTTCGACCTCTTCGGGCTCGATTTCGCGCGAGGCGTCGCTGATGTCGGTCTCGCCGGCGCAGAATTTTTCGAAGCCGCCGCCGGTGCCGGAGGTTCCGACCGTGACCCGGACTCCCGAGTTTTCGGCCATGAACTGCTCGGCGACCGCTTCGGTCAGGGGCGCGACGGTGCTGGACCCGTCGATGCGGATCGAGCCGGATAGGTCGCCTCCGCCGCTGTTGCCACTGGCGGTTTCCTCGTCGCTGCCACAGGCGGTGATGCCGATCGCGAGGATCGCCGCGGCGACGATCGCCGCAAGCCACTTAGAGCTGCTCACTCGTTCTCCTTCTGATTAGGTCCGTTTTGGATGAACGGACCGTCGCAGCGGAGAGCGGCGATCTTGTTACGAGGTGGTTTTCACCCTGTGAACAACCTGTGAATGCTCGGCCGCCGATTCAGGCGCCGGGCGCAGCTCCTCGGCGACGATTCCCGCCGGTTCGGGATCGAACCGGTAGCCGATCCCGAAGTGGGTGTGGATGTATGTCCAGCTCGGCGAGAGCACCTCGAGCTTCTTGCGCAGCTTGCGGATGAAGACGTCGACCGAACGGTCGCCGTGGGCCATCGCGTAGCCCCAGACGCGCTGGTAGATCTGCTCGCGCTCGAGCACCTGCCCCCGCTCCTCGGCGAGCAGGTAGAGCAGCTCGAACTCGCGGCGGGTGAGGTCGAGGGCCTCGTCGCCGACAAAGGCCTGGAAGCGATCGGGGCGGATCTCCATCTCACCGGCGGCGAGCGGCGCGGCCTCGTGCTCCTGGCGGCCGCGGCGACGGCGACGCGAGACCGCTTCCAGCCGCGCGATCGCCTCCTCCGGGTGGCAGGGCTTGATCATCCAGTCGTCGACGCCGAGGCGCAGGCCGCGGACCCGCTGGGCGACGGTCGAGCGGCTGGTGCAGACGACCAGGCCGAGGTCGGGCAGCATCGAGGAGACCCGCTCCAGGTAGGCCCAGGCTTCGTCGCCCAGCACGGCCGGATCGACCAGGAGGGCGTTCAGCTTCATCGCGACCAGGTCTCGCGGCGGCACGGGGCCGGTCTTCTGGCTGAGGTGCCAACCGGCCGCCTCAGCGCGGCGGGCGAGAACGGTGACGAAGCCGCTGTCGGTATCGAGGACGGCGATTCGGATAGACGCAGTGTATGCAGCGGCAAGGGCGTTAACCCCTGCGTTCACAGGATTTTCACAGCTGCGCGCAAAGCGCCTCGAATTTGCGAGAAGCCCGATCAGAACGTCGCCGGCCGCAACCCGGTGGCGATGATCAGGAGGATTGCCACCCCGGCGGCGTAGCGGTAGAGGACGAAGGGGCGGTAGCTGGTCGTTCGCAGCAGGCGCAGGAGGAAGGAGATCGCGAAGTAGCCGGAGACGGCGGCGGCGATCGTCCCCACCACCATCGGCCCGCCGACGCCTGACGGCAGCCCTTCTTTGCTCGCCTCCAGCGCCTTGTAGGCGGTGGCGCCGGCGACGGCGGGGATCAGCAGCAGGAAGGAGAACCGGGCGGCGGCGTCGCGGTCGAGGCCGAGCCAGCGGGCGGCGGTGATCGTGATCCCCGAGCGTGAGGTGCCCGGCGCCAGCGCCAGTACCTGGGCGAGGCCGACGTAGAGGCCGTCGCGCAGGCTGGTGTCGTCGAGGTTTCGCCGCTGCGGCATCTTGTCGGCCCAGCCGAGCAGGGCGCCGAAGAGGATCAGCTGGATCGCGATCATCCACGGCTCCCCCAGGTGCTCGTCGATGAAGCTGGAGCCGAGGCCGCCGGCGATCACCGCCGGGATCGTGCCGATCGCGATCGCGACCGAGAGCCGCTGCTCCTGGGTGCGGATCGCCCGCTGCCTCGCCGCCTGCACGAAGCCGCGGATGAGGACGACCACCTCGACCCGGAAATAGGCGATCGCGGCAATCAGCGTGCCGGCGTGGAGGGCGACGTCGAAGGTCTTGTTGAAGGTCTCGTGGTCCTGCAGGAAGGTGTAGTCCTGCAGCCAGGGGACGATGATCAGGTGGCCGGAGGAGGAGATCGGCAGGAACTCGGTCAGTCCCTGGACCACCCCCAACAGCAGGGCCTCGAGGTTCGACATCGCGGCGCATCCTATGCGGGGCCGCCTCAAGTTGCGCTAAATTCCCGCTCCGTGAAGCGCACCGCCGCAGCCCTGCTCTCCGTCTGGGCCCTGATGCTGGTCACCGCCCCGCTGGCGCTGGCCGACGAGGGCGTCGGCCTCGCCGGGCCGACCACCGACAAGACGGTGACTTTCTTCTGCTTTGGCGTGATCGCCTTCTTCGCCGCGCTCGTGATCGTCCTCTCGCTGATCCAGAACCGCCTGGAGAAGCGCAAGGAAGCGCGCAAGTCAGATCTGGCGCGCTTCAACTAAAAACGAGACTCGTTTTCATTTAGTAGCCTCGGCTCGGTGCTCGAGCCCTTCCAGCTCCCCTTCGTCCAGCGCGGCCTGGTCGAGATCCTGATCTTGGCGATCCCCGCCGGGCTGCTCGGGACCTGGATCGTGATGCGCGGCCTCGCCTTCTTCTCACACGCAGTCGGGACCGCTGCCTTTCCCGGCCTCGTCCTCGCCGACGGCCTCGGCTTCGCCGCCCCGCTCGGGGCCTTCGGAGCCGCGATCGCCTTCACCGCCGGAGCCGCCGCCCTGCGCGGCCGCCGCAACGACGATGACGCCGTGGTGGCGCTGGTCCTGGTCGGCTGCCTCGCCGGCGGCGTCATCCTCGCCAGCGACGTCTTCGGCTCCGGCTCCAACGTCGAGACCCTGCTCTTCGGCAGCCTCCTCCTCGTCGACAGCGGCGACATCTGGCTTGCCGCCGGCGCCGCGGCAGCAACCCTTTTCGCCTCGCTGTTGATCGGGCAGCATTGGCTCCGCACCGGCTTCGACCCGACGCTCCCCGACTCCAGAGGACCCAGCTCGCGGTTCTTCGACGCGGTCCTGCTCGGCCTCGTCGCTTTGGCTGTAACCGCCGCCCTCACCGTCGTCGGCGCCCTGCTCGTCGCTGCCCTTTTCCTGGTACCGGCGGTGACGGCGCGGATGCTGACGCGGCGGCTGGCGAGATGGCAGCTGCTCAGTGTCGTCCTCGTCGCGCTGGAGGGAACGATCGGACTCTGGCTCTCGGTCGAAACCGACGCACCCCCGGGAGCGACCATCGCCTGCGTCGCCGGCGCCGGCTTCGTCGTTGTCGCCGCGGCGCGCGCCCTCATGCGCAAGCCTCGCGTGGCCGCGCTCGCCGCGGTGCTCCTCGCGCTCCCCCTCCTCGCCGCCGGCTGCGGCTCCGCCGGCGGCAGCACCGACAAAGTCGACGTCGTCGTGACGACCACCCAGCTCGGTGACTTCGCTCGCGAGGTCGGCGGCGAAGCGGTCGCGGTCGACCAAATTCTCGAACCGAACAGCGACCCCCACGACTATGAGCCGCGACCCTCCGACGTCGAGGGGGCGGCGAGCGCAGAGGTGATCTTCGCCAGCGGCGACAACCTCGACGCCTGGATCGAGGAGATCGTCTCCGACAGCGGCAGCGATGCCGAGGTGGTCGATCTCGGCGCCGAGGTCCCGGTCCGCCTCGCCGGCGAGTCCTCGGGCGAGGAGGCGTCGACGTACGACTCGCATTGGTGGCACGACCCGCGCAACGCCGAGGCCGGGGTGCGGGGGATCGAGCGCGCCCTGGTCGCCGCCGACCCCGCCCACCGCGCCGCCTTCGAGCGCAACGCGCGCGCCTACCTGACGAAGCTGCGGGCGCTCGATCGCAGCATCGCCCGCTGCATCGACTCGGTCCCGCCGGCCCGGCGCAAGCTCGTCACCGACCACGACGCCTTCAACTACTTCGCCGGCCGCTATGGAATTGAGGTGATCGGCGCCGTCATTCCCTCGCAGACGACGCAGGCGCAGGCGTCTGCGCAGGACCTGAGCGAGCTGGCAAGGACGATCGAGTCCGAGAACGTGAAGGCGATCTTCCCCGAGAGCTCGCTGAGCTCGAAGGTCGCCGACGCGATCGCCAACCAGACCGGCGCCTCGGCCGACTACACGCTCTACGGCGACACCCTCGGCCCCGAGGGCTCCAACGGCGCGACCTACATCGGGATGGAGGAGGCCAACGCCGACGCAATGGTGCGCGGCTTCACCGGCGGAGAACGAGGATGCAGCCCGAGCCGCTGATCGAGGCACGCGAGCTCGCCGCCGGCTACGACGGCCGCCCGGCGATCTCCGGCGTCTCCTTCCCGCTCCCCGCCGGCGAGCGGATGGCCCTGCTCGGCCCCAACGGCGGCGGCAAGACGACGCTGCTGCGGGCGTTGCTCGGCGAGCTGCCGCCGCTGACGGGAGAGCTCGATGTTCGCGCCCGTTGCGCCACCGTCCCCCAGACCGAGCGCTCCCAGCTCGATTACCCCGTCTCCGCTCTCGACGTCGCCGCGATGGGGGCGCTCTCGCGGCTGCCCTGGTGGCGCCGGCCGGGTCGGCGGGAGCGCACCTCAGCGCTGGAGGCGCTGCGCCGGGTCGGCCTCGCCGACCGCGCCGGGGAGACCTTCGGCGAGCTCTCCGGCGGTCAGCGCCAGCGCGTCCTGATCGCCCGCAGCCTCGTCCAGGAAGCCCGCATCCTCCTCCTCGACGAGCCCTTCTCCGGCCTCGACCGTCCCAGCTCCGAGCGGCTCGAAGCCCTTATCGCGGAGTTGGCGGACGAGGGGCGAGCACTGATGATCGCCACTCATGACCTCGAGCAGGCGCGCCGCTCCGACAGCGTCCTCTGCCTCAACCGTCGCCAGGTCGCCGTCGGGCCGCCGGCGGAGGCGCTGACCCTGGAGGTCCTCGAAGCCACCTACGGCGGCACGATCGTCGAGCTGCCCGGCTCCGAGCACCGCGCCATCCTCCCGCCCCACCATCACCACCGCTAACGATGCTCGAGCCCCTGCAAGACGAGTTCATGCGGCGCGCGATCGCCGAGATGACCCTGATCGGCATCGCCGGCGGCGCCCTCGGCTGCTGGGTCGTCCTCTACCGGCTCTCCTACGCGGCGGAGTCGCTAGCCCACTCGATCTTCCCCGGCCTCGTCCTGGCCGCGATCGCCGGGGCGCCGCTGCTCCTCGGTGGAGCGCCGGCTGTCGTCGTCGCGGCGCTGGCGATCGCGCTCGCGGCGCGGGTCCCCGGGGTGAGCCGCGAGGTCGCCGTCGGGGTGGTCGTCACCACCTTCTTCGGCCTCGGCGTCCTGCTCGCCCTTTCCCCCGACTCGCCGCCGGGGATCCAGGAGGTCCTCTTCGGCGACATCCTCGGCCCCTCCGACGGCGACCTCGCGGCCGCGGCCGCGCTCGCCGGCCTGGTCGGGGCGACGCTCTTGCTGCTTCACGGGCGCCTCCTCGCCACCGGCTTCGACCGCGGCGCCGCCCGCTCCCTCGGCGCCGCCCCAGCCGCGACCGAAACCGCCCTGCTGATCCTGCTCGGCCTCGCGATCGTCGTCGCCGTGCAGGGACTCGGCAACCTCCTCGTCGTCGCCGTCTTCGTCGGGCCGGCGGCGGTCGCCCGCCAGCTCAGCGACCGGATCGGTCCGATGATCGCGATCGCCGTCGCCACCGCTGTCCTCGCCGGCCTCGCCGGCCTCTACCTCTCCTATTACGCGGGCACCGCCGGTGGCGCCTCGGTGGCGCTGGCGATCGTCGCCGCCTACCTGCTCTCGCTCCCGGCCGCCTACCTGCGCAGCCTCCCGCGCGGGGAAAACCGGGCAGCGGCGGAGGCTACGATCAGCTGATGGCCGCAACCCTCGACAGCCGCTGGTCCGAGCACGCACTGGGGCGGCTTTCCGAGGCCGGATACAAGCGCGGCGGCGCCCGCACCGCCGTCGTCGAGACCCTTGCCGGCCACACCTGCGCGGTGACGGCGCTGGAGCTGGAGGAGGAGCTGCGCCAACGCGATGTCCGCGTCGGCCGGGCAAGCGTCTACCGGGCGCTCGAGGTGCTGGAGGAGCTCAGCCTCGTGCAGCGCTTCGAGGCGGCGCGGGGCACCGCCAGCTACGAGCGCATCGACCCCAGCGGCCATCACCATCACCACGCGATCTGCCGCCGCTGCGGGCGGATGGAGCCCTTCGAGGACCGCGACCTCGAGCAGGCGATCGGCCAGGTCGCCAAGGAAGTCCCGTTCGAGGTCGCCGAGCACGACGTCGTCCTCCGCGGCCTCTGCGACCGCTGCGCAAGTTGACGCGATGGCCCGCGCCCTCTTCGTCTGCCTCCACAACGCCGGCCGCTCGCAAATGAGCGAGGCGCTCTTCCGCCGCGCCGGCGGGGATCGGCACAAGGCGCGCTCGGCGGGGACGACGCCGGCGGAACAAGTCCATCCCGAGGTGGTCGAGGCAATGCTGGATCTGGGGATCGACCTCAGCGAACGACAGCCGCGCAGGCTCTCCCGCGAGGACGCCGAGTGGGCCGACGTCGTGGTGACGATGGGCTGCGGCGACGAATGTCCCTACATCCCCGACAAGCGCTACCTCAACTGGGATCTCGAAGACCCGAAGGGGCAGTCGCTGGCGGCGGTGCGCGCGACCCGAGATGAGATTGAGCGGCGGGTGCAGGCGCTGGTCACCGAACTGGACCAGGCAGCGGACTCGGCGGCTTAAGAGAGCCGGAAGCCCGAGAGCAGGCGTTTCTCGGTCTCGCCCTCGACTTTGGCGATCACTTCGATCCGGCCGTCGAGCGGGGTGCCGCGGATCTTCGTCGCCAGCAGGTCGTCGACCTGGAAGATCCCGGCCGAGTTGTTGAGCTGGATCTCGATCCGGACCGGGCGCTCCTCGCCGGCGCTGATCCGGACCTCGTCGACGGCGGCGGCGGAGATCGAGTGGATGCCCTCGTGGCCGAGGTCGAGCGGGAGGCGGGTGCGGCCCTGGGCCATGTCGAGGGCATCGGCGACGCGGACGACGCCGCCCTCGAGCGTGTAGGGCTCGCCGCGGCGGCGGTGGCCGATGATCGTGTGGAGGATCTCGGAGGCGACGACGGTGCGCTCGGGCTCGTGGTAGGCGTCGGCGAGCAGGCGCTGCAGGGCGCCGTCGGCGAGGAAGAGCGAGTAGGCCTCGTGGTCGGCGCGGTGGATCGACATGCCGACGTCGTGGAGAAGAGCGCCGCCCGCCACCACCACCTCGGCGTCGCGGTCGCGCATCCCATGGTCGGCGACCATCGCCGGCTCGACCCCTGCCCGCAGCAGCAACCGCAACAGCCGCAGGGCGATGTTGAGGACGATCTGCATGTGGGCCCAGCTGTGGTCCGACATCCCCAGCCGCTCGGCGTGGACCTGGGTCATGTACCACCAAGCCCGCACCTGCTCGTCGCCGTTGACCGCCTCGAGGAAGCTCTCGAGCTTGCGGTTGCCCCGGGTCGGCGCCCGCACCCGCGCCTCGGCGATTGCCTCGGCCGGTGGCTTCCGGGTCGGGCCGCCGGGGTCAGGCGCCGGGACCTGCTCCTCGTTCGCTACCGGCTCCTCTGGCATGCGCGCATCGTAAATGCGCCGGTCGGCGTTCGTCCTTTATTCGCGCTTCGGCGAACAAAGGACGAACGCCAGGCGAGGATCAGCCGCAGACGGGCCAGGGGCTGGAGCCGGAGGCGGCGTAGAGCATGGCGGCGCGGTAATCCTGCTCCGCCTCGGGGGCTGCGGCGGGGTCGCCGCTGCCGCCCATCGATTCCCAGGTGCCGTAATCGAACTGGTATTTGCCGCGGTAGGTGCCGTCGGAGGAGACCACCGTCGGGTCGCCGCCGGACTCGCAGGCGGCGATCGATTCCAGCGTCGAGATCGAGACGCCGCCGGGCAGCTCCTCAAAGGCTTCTTCGCGTTCGCGCTCCCGCTTGCGGGCGGCCGCCTCTTCTTCGGCGCGGATTTCGGAGGCGAACGCCTTGACGGTGTGGTGGAAGCGTTCGACCGGCCGCTGCAGCGGTGCGATCTGCGCTTGGCCGATCGCGGGACCGCCGGAGGTCATCTCCTCTCCCCCCGCCGCGAGCGCCGCGGCCGGGAAGGCGAGGAGAATGAGCAAGATCGGGGTGAAGTGTTTGCGTTTTGTGAGCAAGCGCAAAACCGTGAGGGTTCGCGCTGCTTTCGTGTGTGGCCGCCATCACAGAAGTGACAGCCTTAGCTTCATTCGTCACAAGGCCAGGCACGAACCGGGGCCCCGCCGGAGAGACGATGGGAGCGAGATTGCGCGGCTAGGCCGCTTTTGCGACCAGCAACCGCAGGTCCGGCAGCGTCCGAAAGGACTTGATCTCGACGCTGCCGTAGCCGCTCTCCCCCATCCAGCGGGAGACCTCGCCGGTCGTGTAGGTGTCGGCGCCGGAGGTGAGGTGGAAGAAGAGGCCGAGGATCGAGGCGAGGTTCGCCCGCTGGCCGCCCTCGCGATCGTAGAGGTCGAGGACGCAGAGCGGCGCCCCCGGCCGCAGCACCGCCCGGATCCGCTGGAACAGCGCCCGGATCTGCTCCGGCGAGAGGTGGTGGATGATGTTGAAGCAGAGGGCGGCGTCGTAGTGGCCGTCGTAGTCGACTTTGAACATGTCGCCGACGAGGTGGCGGACGTGGTCGGCCATCCCCGCCTCGGCGACGATCGCTTCGCCGATGCGGGCGCTGCCCGGCAGGTCGACGACCGTCGCCCGCATCCCCTCGTGCCGCCGGCAGAGCGCCATCGAGAACTCGCCGTGGGCGCCGGCGACGTCGAGCACCGAGTGCGCCCCCTTGACCAGCGGGATCGCCTTCGCGACTTCGGCGCTGGAGAGGCGCGCCAGCTGGTACTGACCGCGAATGTAGGACTGCCAGTAGGGATCGTCGGCCGCTTTCTCGTGCAGCTCGACGTGCCTGCCGTCGCGGACCAGGTCTTCGAGCCCGGCGTACCAGTCCCAGTACTCGTAGGTGTCGGCGAGAAAGTCGCCGAGGTAGGTGTCCGAGCGCGGGTCGAGCCAGCGCCGGCCGCTCGCCGTCATCTCGTAGCTGCCGTCGGCGTTCTGCTTGACGTGTCCGAGGGTGGCGATCACGTCGAGGACGCGGATCGTCCCCTTTGCCTGCAGGCCGAGGTGCTCGGCCAGCTCGGCCGGATCGCGCGGCCCCTCGGCCAGCGCCCCGAGGATCCCGGTCCGCTGCGCCACCTGCAGCGAGCGCGCGACCGGCATCGAGTACATCGCCTCGCCGATCGGCGTCGGCACCTTCCCCAGCAGCAGCCCGATCCGCTCTACCAGCCCGTCGGGGATCGCTCCTAGCCGCATCGGCGGCAGCCTATCCGCGATGATCGACTGATGGGAGACGCGCCAACCACGCGCCTGCTGCTCGCCTGCCCCGACCAGCCAGGGCTGATCGCCCGCGTCAGCGGCTTCCTCGCCGAGTCGGGATTGAACATCGTCGACGTCGACCAGCATTCGACCGCCGAGGGCCGCTTCTTCATGCGGATGGTCTTCGACCAGGTCCCCGCGGCCGAGCGCGACGCCATCGAGCTGCGCTTCGCGCAGGAGATCGGCGAGCCCTTCGAGATGGACTACGAGTTCCACCAGTCGAGCCACGTGAAGCGGGTGGCGGCGATGGTCTCACGCGAGGACCACTGCCTCTCCGACCTGCTCTGGCGCTGGCGCAACGACGATCTCGGCGGCGAGCTGGCGCTGGTCGTCTCCAACCATCCCGACCACGTCGACCAGGTCGAAGCCGTCGGCCTTCCCTTCCACCACATCTCGGTCACGCCGGAGAGCAAGGAGGTGGCCGAGAAGCAGATCCTCTCCCTCCTCGACGACGTCGACCTCCTCGTCCTCGCCCGCTACATGCAGATCCTCAGCGAGGACTTCCTGCGCACGCTCAGCGCGCCGGCGATCAACATCCACCACAGCTTCCTCCCCGCCTTCGTCGGCGCCGACCCCTACCACCGCGCCTACGAGCGCGGGGTCAAGCTGATCGGCGCCACCGCCCACTACGTCACCGCCGAGCTCGACGCCGGCCCGATCATCGCCCAGGATGTCGAGCGCGTCGACCACCGCGACGAGGTCGTCGACATGATCCGGATCGGCCGCGACATCGAGCGCCTCGTCCTCGCACGCGCGGTGATGGCCCACCTCGACGACCGCGTCCTCCTCGACGGCGACCGCACGATCGTCTTCTGACAACCAGTCAGTTTGCGAGGAGCTCTCGTGCCTCGACGAGCCACAGAGCAATCGCCGCTGCGCGGGGTCGCCTATGGATCACGCCATCAAGCGCGTTCGCCAATCCTGGTTGATCAGCCTCCACCAGCTGCTCCGCCAACTCATCTCGCGCCAGAGGGAAAACATCGTGCGAGATGAGCCACCAGCGGGCAGTCAATGAAAGGGCGCCACGAGAGACCTCCAGCAGCGCTGCATAGTCGCCCGTCGCGGCAAGCTTCTGGGAGAACTCGATCGCACGTCGCGCCTGGCGTAGCTTGCGCTCCGGATCAGGCCAAAGATCATGTTCTATCGCCGCGACTGCCGCTTCTCGTAGAACACCATCATCGAAGAGGATGCATCCGTATCTAATCGTCCAATGTGCAAAGTCATCGCCTCTGAATAATTTCGCTAGAAATGCATCTGCCCCGTCGCAATACAGATCAATATCGGATGGCAATCCTTTGACATCAGGTTTCCCGCCGATCACGTGATAATCAAGATCACTCACCCGGGTTCGTCTGTCTCTGGCAGTGGAACCGGTCAACACGAGGGCCTCGGCGCCCAGTCCACGACTTCGAGCTTCGATTGCGCGGGTGATCCTCAAGAGCTCCTCCGATTGGTTTTCCACCGCCCGCTTACGGTCTTGCAAGAGACGACTGTTCCAAAGCTCCGGATCCGGAGGGTGTAGTTCTGCGAACGCCTTCCGGGTCGCAGCGGGCTGACGCCAGGACTTGCCCAGGGTCCTCATGACGCCCTTCTTGAAGCTATGTCAACAACGGTCTCCACCTCAGCGACCGCATCTTCAACTGAGAAACCATCTTCTTCGAGTTCTTCGCCGTCATAAAAGATGGCTTTTCGGAGGAAATTCAGTTCTCGATGAAGTTCAGAAAGATCCGCAGGAAGCACGCCCTTGCGGTGTAGTTCCCTGGCAGCATCGGTGCGCCTCCAGTGCTGCTGGTCGATCGTCATGCCCTCTTCTGCGGCGAGTGCATCTATTGCGGCCTCCAGGCTCGCAAATACCCACTGAACCGCATCCCGGAGATCACCGTGCAACTCCTCTTGAGCCTTAGCCAGATGCTCTCGGGCGATTTCAACTTTGGCCTTGGGACTCACAAGGCCATCGTAGGCTTCCGAACGGCTACTCACCAGCACGTGCGTGATCTTCGGGATCCACGACGACCCGATCCTGGATCGGTCGCCTAGATCGGAGCTCCCTCGGCTTCCGCCTGGGCGCCCTCCCACTCTTCGTAGAGCTTTTCGACCTCCGCTTTCGCCTCGGCGTGACGCTTGGTCGCCCGCTCGATCCGGCCCGGGCTCGACCAGGCCGCGGGGTCAGCGAGCTCGTCCTCGAGCATGCGCAGCTTCGCCTCTGCGCGCTCGATCCGCTGCTCCAGCTTCGCCGCTTTGCGGGCCGCTTTCTGCGCCGGCTTGGTCGCGCTGTACTTGTTGCCACCGCTCGCGCCCGGCTCTGCCGCTGCACTCTCCTCCGCCGCCGACTCGTCTCGCCGCAGCTGGTACTCGGCCCAGCCGCTCTGGTGGCTCTGCAACCTGCCGTCCTCGCAGACGAGGGTGCGGCCACCGACGGCCTCCAGCAGCGCCCGGTCATGGGAGACCAGCAGCACCGTCCCTTCGAACTCGATCAGCGCGTCCTCGAGCGCCTCGCGGCTCTCGATGTCGAGGTGGTTGGTCGGCTCGTCGAGGACGAGGACGTTGGCGCCGGAGGCGACGAGGATCGCCAACGAGAGGCGGCGCTGCTCGCCGCCGGAGATCTCGGACAGCTGCTTCTCGACGTCGGCGCCGGAGAAGAGGAAGCCGCCGAGCAGAGCCCGGGCCTTGTTCTCGGTCAGCCCCGTCTCCCGCTTGGCCGCATCGAGGACGGAGCCGCTGCCCGCCGCCGTCTCGGCGTGCTGGGAGAGGTAGCCGAGCTTGACGTTATGGCCGTTGCGGACGCTGCCGGAAGCCGGCTCGCGCTGACCCGCCAGGGTCTCGATCAGGGTCGTCTTGCCGGCGCCGTTGGGGCCGACGAGGACGACGTGTTCGCCCCGTTCGATTTCCAGGTTCGCTTTATCGAGGAGGACCCGACCCGGCACCTCCAGGCGCCCGTTAACCAGTTTCAGCACCACTCGGCCCGGTCGGTCCGGCGGTTTGAAGTGGAAGCGCAGGTGGCGGTTGTCGCGCTTTTCTGACACCGGCCCTTCGCGCTTGGATTTCTCGATCATTTTCACCCGCGACTGCGCCTGGCGGGCCTTTGAGGCTTTGTAGCGGAAGCGCTCGACGAAGCGCTCCATCCGCGCGATCTCCGCCTGCTGGCGCTCGATCGCTTTGCCCAAGGCCATCGCCCGTTTCGCCTGCTCTTCCCGCCAGGCATGCCAGGGGCCGGCGAAGAAGCGGGCGCGCCCGGCCTCCAGCTCCAGCACCGAGGTCCCCACCGCCTCCAGGAACCAGCGGTCGTGGGCAACGAGGACGACGGCGGAGTCGAGGTCGACCAGGTAGCGCTCGAGCCACTCCAGCGAGGGGATGTCGAGATGGTTCGTCGGCTCGTCGAGGAGCAGCAGATCCGGCCTAGCGGCGAGGGAGCGGGCGAGCGAGGCGCGGGTCAGCTCGCCGCCGGAGAAGGTCAGGAGCCGGCGGTCGGCCTGCTCGGAGTCGAAGCCGAGCCCCCGGAGAACGGCAAGGACGTCGTCGCGCCAGCGGTAACCGCCGCCGGCTTCGAGCCGCTGCTGGGCTGCGGAATAGGCGCGCATCGTCTCCTCCGCCACCTCGCCACCCATCTGTCCCTCCAGCCGCTCCAGCTCCGCCTCCGTCTCCAGCATGTCGCTGCGGCCGGAGAAGACGTACTCGCCCAGGGTCGCCTCCGATTCCCGCGGCGGCCGCTGGTCATGGAGGGCAACCCGCGCGCCCCGCTGCACCGTCAGCGAGCCGGCATCGGGCTTCAGCTCACCCGCCAGCACCCGCAGCAGGGTCGACTTGCCGGCGCCGTTGCGCCCAGATAGCGTCATCCGTTCGCGCGGCTCGAGCTTGAAGCCGACCTCCTCGAAGAGGAGCTTGCCGCCGACGTAGACGTCGAGGGAGGTTGCGGTCGCGATCGCCATACCCGACCAAGGTAATGACCGGCCGGCTAAGAGAGCTTCAGCCCGGCTCGGTGGTGCCGCAGGCTAGTCGTCGGCGTCCTCCCGGCCGATCGGGAACTGCATGATCATCACCCGGGCGACCATCAGCTCCTCGCCGCTCTCACGCGAGCGTTCGACGCTGCGGGCGTGCGCCTCCAGGACCCCTTCCAGGGCGGTCTCGAGAACAGCGACGACTTCCTCCCACCCCTCGCGGTCGAGTTGGATCGGCGACCGGCTGAGGTGGCTGTCGGGGAGCTCGGCGAACCTGCCTTCGACGATCGCCCGCGCCGTGTCCTCGGAGATCTGGCCAAGGATCGTGGTGATTAGCGGGTTACGCAGCTTCGGGTCGATCGCCAGCCATTCCTCGAGCGTGAAGCAGTTCCTCTGCTGGACCGGCCGGTAGATGTGTTCACGACGGCCGCCGTGATGTCGGATATCGACAAGCTCGATCAAGCCGATGTCGCGCAACACCTTCACGTGGTGGCAGACCAGGTTGAGGCTGACGTTTTTCATTCTCCGCTGCATCTTCGCGGGACTGCTGTGACCCTCGCCGAGGATGTTCAGGATCTGAGCCCTGATGGGGTGCGACTGCGCCTTGAGAACGCGGTCGTCGATCAGTTGTGGGGGTGCCTGCGTGGCCACAATTCCCTCCCTGGAGTGCTTAACAGTTCAGCCACAAGGAATATTCCAAAGTTTTCGAGGTTTGAGCTTTCCTGCAAATGAAAGCACCTGCAGAATTGCTGCATTTTGCGATTTTTGCAACCTGTTTTCGTTGAATGCTGGAGAAATCTCCAGTAAACGGTAGGCGCGAGGGCTCAGGAAACGCTCGCGTCGGCGAGCGACTTGCCGTTTCCAGTCGACGACGAACGCACCTGCCCGCTCGTGAGCCACTCCTGAGCCGAATCAGCGACCGGCCAAAGGGGGTGACGCAATGAAGATCGCGGGCATGGAGACGCTGTCTCCGACTTTCAGCATCAAGAAGGGGGCATAGACCCTTTGGGCGTTCGTCCTTTCCTTGCTCAGAGAATGAAAGGACGAACGCTTTTCCCACTCAGCAACTTTGGTCTAGCAGTTTGGAACAAGGAACATGAGGATGGTCGAACTTGTCAGAGCGTCCGTCAAGAGAAGAGCCGACACCGGCCGACATGCTGGAGCCGCAGGTGCGCCAGGCGCTCAGCCATCCCCTCCGCCGGCAGATCCTTCGCGCCCTGCACGGCAGCTCCGCCCAGACGACGGGTGAGTTGCGGGAGCTGGTGCCGGTCGAAGACCTCGGCGCCCTCCACTACCACGTGCTGGTGCTCGAGCAGGCCGGGGTAATCGAAGGGAGCGACCTCTGGAACGACGTCGACGCACCGACCCGCTCTTACGTCGCCGACGTCGCCAGCGACGCTGCTGTCGCCTCGCTGCTGAAGGCAACAAAGCAGCTCGACGACGTTTCCTAGCCCTAGACCTCGACCTCCATCACCACGGGGCAGTGATCCGAGGCCTTGGGCTTGTCTTTGCCGACGCCGTCGAAGCGCGGGCCGTCGTACCGCGTCGCCCTGGTCGGCATCCCTTTGCGCATGATCTCCGGCACCCCGGGGCTGACGTCGGCCAGCGAGCTGGATAGCAACATGTAGTCGAGCTGCTTGTAGTCGTTGCCGCCGGCGTAGTAATGGGTCCAGCGATCCTCGGGCGGCCGCCGGGTCACCACGTTCTCCACCTGGTTCCACTCGACGAGTGCCTCGATCCCGCTCTCCCCTTGGTCGTCTTTCTCGAGGTAGTCGTTGAAGTCGCCGAGAATCACGAACTTCTCGCGGCCGGCATTGGCGCCGAACCGTTCTTCCACCAGCTGCCTCACGCCGGCGGCCTGACGTTCGCGCTTCGGCCGCGTTTCCGTGCGCGTCCTGATCATCGACTTCAGGTGGTTGACGAGAGGGTCAGGGTCTTTCCGGGCTGAACTTCGAGGACGACCTCTAGGCAGTCGCGGGAGAACAGTTCCTTCCCATTCACTCCTGGATCGCGCAGGCACTGGTAGGAGCGGACGTGGACCACAGGCAGTTTGCTCAGCACCATGACGTCGATCAGGCGAGGGTCGTTGCCGTCGATGCCGATCACGGATTCGTAAGCGCGGAACCCGCCCAGGTAATCGGTGCGGAAGTGCTTGAGGGTGTCGACCCCCTCGACCTCCTGCAGCGCGATCACGTCGGCGTCCAGCTCCTTGACCGCCGCCGCGGTGATCTTCTTGTCTTCCTCGCCCAGCTCCTCGAAGTTCTGTTCTTCGACGATCCAGCCGCGCTCGTTGGCCTCGGCCGGGTCGACGTCGGCCTTGAACTTCCAGCGCGCGAAGAGGTTCTCGACGTTGAACGTGGCCAGTCGGATCGATGCCATATACCGACCATAGATCGGCGCTGATACCTACGCTTGAGTTCCTTGAACGGGGGCGCCGAGGCGCCCCCGTTCGAAGGTCGGACCTAGTGCCGAGGCGGGTCGCGGTCGTCGCGGTCCGCGTCGTACGGCTCGCGCGAGCCGGACTTCGCCAGGCCGCGGCTGATCATGTAGCCGACGGCGACGATGGCGACGTAGAGCCACGCCTGCCGGGCGATGAACTCGTCGGTCCCCGGAGCGGTGTCGCCGCCCTTGATCATCGCCGCGGCGATGAGGATGCCGACGATGACGGCGACCATCGCCCAGAACTCGGTCGTTTTGAACGCCTGTTTCGTCTCGGTCGAGAGGCGACGGACGACGTTCCGTCCTTCGCGTCGACCGGTTTCTGCGCCCGCGCTTCCGACGCGGGAGGTTGCTGACTCCATGCTTATTCCTCCTAAATGGATTTGGGTGCCAAGCTCGGCCAGGCCCCGTGCGGACGAGACGGCGCGACCTTGGGTGCAGACTTCGAGCTCCGACCTGTATCCCGGTGAACTGGTCAACCCTGGCGATCCAATCGGGGCACCGCTCGGCTACCCGCCATCCTCTGCGGAGAAACCGGCTCTGAGCAGGAGTCATCCGGGCCGTTGAGCCCGGATGACCGATGGAGGCGCCGAGATTCGAACTCGGATCCGCGGACGCGGTGCGAGGGTGTCTACAGGTTTAGCTGGCGCTTGATTCTCGTCTCCCGGGGTCCGCGCCAGCGGGCACTACGGGAGATGAAGCCCCTTCAATGTCCCCCGGCGGTCAGGGCGATCCGCCCGGGTGAGCCCACTTCTGAAGCCGGTGCCCCTCCCCGTGGGCGAGGGAGGACCGACTCTCACAGCGCTTAGCTACTAACTAAGCGGCGAGGGCGAACTCGTGGTCCGCACGTATTGGTTTGTGCTGGGGTTTAACGAGGCCTCCAGCAACCTCGACCTGCAACCGTTCGCACGAGTCGACCACGTCGAAGCCTGTCGCCCCCGTGCTTGGGAATGCCTTCTGATTGTAGGGCGTCGGGGCGGGCGGCCTGTGATGATGGGGCGCGTGAACGAGCGCAACTACGACGCGATCGTCCTCGGCGCCGGCCCGGCGGGCGAGGTCTGCGCCGGACGGCTCGCCGACGCCGGCTGGAAGGTGGCGATCGTCGAGCGTGACCTCATCGGTGGTGAATGCTCCTACTACGCCTGCATGCCCTCGAAGGCGCTCCTGCGACCCGCCGGTGTGCTCGCCGAGGCAAGGCGCGTCCCCGGGGTGCCGACCGGGCACGGCGAGCTCGAGCCCGAGATCGTCCTCAGCCGCCGCGACGAGGTGATCCACGACCGCGACGACTCCGGTCAGCTGCCGTGGCTGGAAGAACACGGGATCGAGCTGCTGCGCGGCAGCGCCCGCTTTGACGGCGAGCGGCGGATTGTCGTCGGCGAGGAGGTCCTCACCGCCGGCAAGGCGATCGTCGTCGCCACCGGGAGCAAGGCAGCGATGCCGCCGATCGACGGCATCGACGAGATCCAGGCGTGGAACAACCGCGACGCGACCACCGCCAAGCATGTACCCGAGAGCATGATCGTCCTCGGCGGCGGGCCGGTCGGCAGCGAGCTCTCCCAAGCCTGGGCCAGCCTCGGCGCCGAGGTGACGCTGGTCGAGGGGGGCGAGCACCTGCTCTCGCGCGAGGAGGCCTTCGCCGGCGAGGAAGTCGCCGAGTCGCTGCGGAAGAACTTCGGGATCGACGTCCGCACCGGCGCCAAAGTGGAAGCGGTCGCACCGGGCAACCCCGGCGTGGTCGCGAGGCTGAGCGGGGGCAAAGAGGTCGAGGCGGCGGAGATCCTGATCGCCGTCGGCCGGGTCCCCCACACCGCCGACCTCGACCTCGAAGCCGCCGGCGCCCAGGCCAACGACCACGGCTACCTCGACACGGACGAGCGGATGCGGGTCGGCGGGCGCGACTGGCTCTACGCGATCGGCGACGTCAACGGCCGTGCACTCTTCACCCACATGGGCAAGTACCACGCCTGGGTCGCGGCGGAGAACCTGCTCGGCCGCGAAACGGCAGCCAGCGCCGAAGCCCTCGGCTCCCCCCGAGTCACCTTCACCGACCCCCAAGTCGCCGCCGCCGGCAAGACCCTGGCTCAGGCCGAAGAAGCAGGCATCGACGCCCGCGCAGTCGACGTCCCCACCGACGGCACCCCCGGCGCCAGCTTCCAGGGCAAGGACACCGGCGGCACCTCCCGCCTCGTCGTCGACCAGAAGAAGGAGACCATCGTCGGCGCCACCTTCACCGGCTTCGAGACCGCCGACTTCCTCCAGGCAGCAACCATCGCGATCGTCGGAGAAGTCCCCTTACGGCGACTGCGCCACGCGGTCGCCCCTTATCCCGCTCGCAGCGAGATCTGGTTAAAGCTGCTCGAGGCCGCCGGCGTCTAGCCGGCCGGTCGCACTACTTAACTACTCAGAGCGCTCCCGCCAGCTCACGGTCAGCTTCCTCCACGGTTGCCTCTCCAACGCTGACCGCATTTATCTCGATGATCTCAGTTGCATCGAGACCTGACGCGTTAGCCGCCTCCATAAAGATCTCCGCGCCGCGCTTGGTCGCAGTCTGTGCGTCGAGCGCTTCAAACGCGAAGGTGGCGTCCAAGCGACCCAGGTGATAGTTCGCACCGATAACCGCCCCCACCTCAGGGTGGGTGTCATTGAACGCTTCGAACAGCTTCTCGATGCAGTCCTCAGCGACATCGCGCCGTCCATGCTCGGCTACGGTGATCGTCAGGCGGTATTCGGGCATCCCGTCTCCTTTTCGGTCAATCCGACTTAAAACCATAGCGCCGCAAGCGCGCTAGCTCGTTCTTGAGCGCCCGATGGTCCCCCGGAGTCTTGTGGATCATCACTGATCCCTGTCCATTCGGAGTCAAGAGCAGCCAGCCCTTCTTCTTCTCTTTGACCGTGAAGCCTTGCTCTTCGGCCTTCCGTACTAGAGCCCGCGCTTCCTTCTTTAGGGAGGTTCCCATTGCGGCGAAGATTAAGTCGTTCGGCCGGACGCGTACCCCATGCGGATCCGCGTATTGCGCCGTTTGCCTTTCCAGTAATCGAGATCAGGAAGTAGGCCGCTGGCCAGCCAGCTCCTCCCGCAGTTCCTCAAGCTCGACCGTCTCTTCCAACTCAATCTCGAGAAGCCCAGCCTCCAAGGCGGCAAGTGTCTCCATATCGGCGAGAATCTCGACGGTGTCTTCAAACCCTTGGAGGAGGCGGTCGAGCACCGGATGTAGGCGTCAGACCGTGGAGCGGTTCTTCAAATCGTCAAGCAGATCTACCGGGAACCCGGCGACCTGGTCGAGGTCCTCGACTGACTTGAAGCCGCCGAGCCGCTCGCGGTGGGCGAGCAGGCGGGTTGCCTGGGTGACTGAGAGGTTCTGCTCGCGCAGCTGCTCGAAGGTGACCGTGTTGAGGTTGATCTGCTCGCCTCCCGCGGGGGCGCCGAAGCTCGGCGTCGCGACCGGAGCGGGTGGCTCAGGCGCGGGCGGCTGCGGCGGTGGCGGTGCGAACGACTCGGCGGGAGGCGTCGGTGGTGAGAACGACTCGGCGGGAGTCGGTGGTGAGAACGATTCCGCCGGAGGCGGCGGCGGGGTCGGGGAGGCGAACGACTCGGCCGGCGGCGGTGGAGGCGTCGGCGGTGAAAAGGATTCCGCCGGCGGCGGAGTAGGCGGCGCAACGGACTGCGGCTCGGGTGCGGGTGGCGCCGGGGGCGGCTGCGGCGCAGGCGTCGGCGCTCCCCCGCCCTGCGCCGGCCCGCCCTGGACCTGGCGGACGACGGCCTGCTCGGCCTCGGCCGCCCGCCGCTCGGCCTCGCGGGCGCGCTCTTCGGCCTCGGCGACGCTGCGGCGCATCTCCTCGAGGCGCCTCTCGTCGGCTTCCTCCGCGGCTCGGCGCTGCTCGAGGCGCTGGGCATCGGCGGCGCGTTCTTCGGCGGCTTTGGTCCGCTCCTCGATCTGGCGCAGGCGCTCCTCGGCCTCCCTCATCGCGCGCTCGCGCGCCTGACGTTCGTCCTCGAGGCGTTGCTCGGCGGTGCGGAGGTCGGCCGGCGGGCCGGGTACGGCCGGCGGCGGCGGGGTCGCCTGAGTGTCCTGGATCGGGGCCCCGGCGGGTGGCATCGCACCGTGCTGTTGCAGCTGCGCGGCGCCTTCCATGCGCTGGTCGGCCTCGGCGCCGATCCGCTGGGTCTCGGCGCGGACCTCGTCGACCCGGTCGCGCACCCGCTGCTCGGCGAGCGACGGGTCGTATTCGCCGGGCGCCGGCGTTCCACCGGGGGGCGGCGGGATCGAGGGGACGGCGGAGAGGCCACCGGCCTGCGGCTGCACCGTCGTCGCCTCCTCCCAGGGCGGTAGCTGACCCGAGGGCGGGACCTGGCCGCCGGCCTGGGCCTCGGCGACCGCCCGTTCGTTGGCGGCGCGGGCGGCGGCGAGCCGCTGCTCGGCGAGCGCGGCCTCACGCTTCTGCTTGCCGGTTCCAAATTTGATCCCGAAGAACTTGCGCCCCTTCGGCGCTTCCGGAGCGGGTGCGGCGCTCGCTGCGGCTCCGGGCACAGGCGGGGCGACGGGCGACGGAGCGGCCCCGCCCTTCTTCTGCGCCTTGCGGCCCGCCCGCTCTTCCTTGCGGCGCTGCAGCTCGGCTTTGCGCGCCTCGCGCATCTGCAGACGTTTCTGTCGCTGTTCGTCGCGCTGGCGGCGCTTGCGGTCTTTGGCGCTCTCGTTCGCGGCCGGCGGAACCTGTCCAGGGCCGGGCTGCGCGGCACCCATGCCAGGGGGCGGCACCGAAGCGCCGGGCGGAGGCACCGACTGACCAGGGGCCGCCGCCTGAACGGGAGGTCCAGGGGCTGCCGCGGGCACGGCGGCCATCTCGGTGGTGGGAGCGGAAGTCATCGGCGGAGCGCCAGGCGGCGGCGTCGGCGGTCCCGCAGGGGCAGCGGCGGGTGGGGCGCCCGCCGGTTGGGCCGCCTGCTTCTGCTGCTTGTCTTTGCTGCGTCGCTGGCTGATCCGCACGAGCAGGAGGAGGAGCAGGATCGCCGCCAGCAGCGCGGCGACGAAATAGCCGGTGTTGTCGCTGACGTAGTCGCTCGCCTTTTCAGGGAACGAGTCGGCGCCGGCCTGCGCAGGGGCCACCATCAGCACCGCGATGATCCCAGCGACGGCGGCGGTGAGGCTCTTCCGGGTCCGCATCGCGCTCCATCCTTGCATGTGATTCAGCTGTTTCAACCTCAACGCATCCTTCCCTTGAACTCCCGCTCGACCTCTCTACGAACGTCGCGGTCGGCGATCTCCCGCCGGCGGTCGCGACCCTCCTTGTTTCGCGCCAAAGCCAGCTCCACCTTTGCCCGCGGCCCTTTGAAATAGATCCTGGTTGGAATCAGGGTCAGGCCTTTCTGCGCGGTTTTGCCGACCAGCCGCTCGATCTCCTCCTTGTGCAGCAGCAATTTGCGCGGCCGCTCGGCCGCGTGGGCGTCCACGGCCGAGTACTCGTAGGGGGGGATATGCAGCTTGCGGAGCCAAACCTCGCCCCCGTCGACGACCGCGTAGGCGTCGGTCATCTGCGCCTGGCCGCTGCGCAGGGCCTTCACCTCAGAGCCCTGCAGGACGATCCCGGCCTCCAGCTTCTCAACCCACTCGAATTTGTGGCGGGCGCGCCGGTTCGTGACCACATCCCCTGACGCCGGCGCTCGTTTCTTCTTGGTCTTTTTGCTCATTCTGGCTTGCTCATTCGGGTTCTCCAGCTGGCACCAACTCCGCTCGTCCCCGCGGGGCATCGACCCCAGCCACGCGGACGGATATCGGATCGCCAAGGCTGATCCTCCCACCTGAGCCGCGTCCCACGAGCGCCACCTCGGCCCGATCCAGCTCGTAACGCTCGCCCGGCAGGCGGCGCGCCGGCAGCATCCCCTCGTAGACGTCGCCGAGCTCGCCGCCAAAAGTGACGAAGGCGGCGGAGCGGATGACGCCGGAGACCTCGCCCTCGAAGACCGCGTCGAGCCCGCGCTCGCCCAACTCGCGTTCGAGCAGGAAAGCGGCGCAGACGTCATCGGCGGCGCGCTCGATCTGGGCGGACGCCCGCTCCCGCGCCGAGGAGTCGGCGGCGGCATCGCGGCACTGGGAGAGGGTCGGCGCCTCCTCCCCCTCGCCGAGCAGCGCCAGCAGCGCCCGGTGGCAGACGAGGTCGGGATAACGGCGGATCGGCGAGGTGAAGTGGCAGTAGGCGGGGCTGCCGAGCCCGGCGTGGCCGATGTTCCGCTCGCTATAGGTGGCCTGCTTGAGGGAGCGCAGCACGAGCGAGGTATATGCCGCGCGGCCGTGGCCGCGCCGGGCAGCCTCCCGCCGCACCAGCCGGCTCGCCTCGGCGGCCAGGTGCCCGGCCTCGCTCGGGGCGAGCCCCTGCCGCAGCGGCGGCGTCGGCACCCCCAGCGCCGCCAGCTGCTCGAGCAGGCGCTCGACACGGGCGGCGTCGGGAGACGGGTGGACCCGGTAGATCGCCGGCACCCGCTCGCGCTCCAACAGCTGGGCGACCTGCTCGTTGTTGAGGATCATCAGCCGCTCGATCAGCCGGTGCGCCTCGGTCTGCTCGACGCCGTGGGCGCTGAGAACGTTGCCGTCGGAGTCGAAGCGGAACTCCGGCTCGAAGGATTCGACGTCGAGGGTGGTTCCGCGGCGGTGCTCGCCGAGGCCGGAGGCAACCTCGCGGGCGGCCGCCAGCGGTTCGGCAACCTCCGCCGGGGGACGCTCGCGGCCGGCGAAGATCTCGTCGAGCTGGTCGTAGTCGAGGCGGGCGTCGGAGCGGATGCGGCTGCGGTAGAAGCGCGTCCGCCGCGGCTCCATCCCCGGCCCCAGCTCGATCTCCGTCGTCACCGCCAGCCGCTCGACTCCCGGCGCCAGGCTGCAGGCTTCGCTGGAGAGGGCGTGCGGGAGCATCGGCTCGACCGCCCCCGGAATGTAGGTGCTGTTGCCGCGGCGCCGCGCCTCTTCGTCGAGGAGCGATCCCGGTTTGACATGCGCGGCGACGTCGGCGATGTGGATCCAGACGCGGGCGCCGTCACCCTCGCGCTGGGCGGAGACGGCGTCGTCGAAGTCGCGGGCGCTCGCTGGGTCGACGGTGAAGGTCGCAAGCGCGGTGAGGTCGCGCCGCGGCCCGCTTTCGCGTTCGGCCCACTGCGCCGCTTCTCGCGCTTCCCCCTCGATCGTCGGCCGGAAGCCGCGAAACCCAAGCTCCTCCCGCATCATCTCCCCCACCGTCTCCCGCGCCGACGGCCCACCCCCGGCCGCGTCGTTTCCAGACTTTTGGTTCCTATGGGAACGCTGATTCTGGAAACGATCGCCATGGCGACTGCGACGTTTCGATCCGCTGCGGTTTCGCTCGCGGCGGCCGCGGCCCCGGCCTGGCATCAGCGGCCGACCTGGCCGGCGAGAACTTCGAAGGCGCGCTGCTCGGCCTCGTCGGCCTTCGTCTTCGGGTCGTCCTGCGCCTTCACATCGGGGTGAATGCCGTGACTCTCGGCGAGGTTGACGCCCTCGGGGGTGAAGTACTCGCCGACGGTCAGCTTCAGGGCTCCCCCGTTGGAGAGCGACTGCTCCTCCTGGAAGACGCCCTTGCCGAAGGAGCGGGTGCCGACGACCTCGGCGCCGCCGTCGTCGGCCAGCGCCGCGGCGAGGATCTCCGCCGCCGAGGCGGTGCCGCCGTCGATCAGGACGACGAGCGGCAGCGAGGTGATGCGGCCGCCGGTGGTCTTGTGGACCGTCTTGCCCTGGGTGCGGGAATCGGTGGAGACGACGACTTCGTCCTCGGGCAGGAAGAGGCTGGCGGTGAGGACCGCCTCGTCGAGCAGGCCCCCGGGGTTGTGGCGGAGGTCGACGACGATCCCTTCCGCGCCTTCCTTCTCGACCTTCTTCACGGCGCCTGCGAGCTGCCCATGGGCTCCTTCGCTGAAGCTGAGCAGGCGCACCAAGCCGAGCCTGCGCCCGCCGACCTCCTCGACCCGGGCGCTGGTGTTCGGCAACGTCACCTCGGCCCGCGTCAGGGTCAGCCGGCGCACCTTGCCTCCCTTGCCGCTGCGGACCCCGATCGTCACCTCGGTCCCTTCCGGGCCCTTGATCTTCTTCGTCGCCTCGTTGCTGCTGACGCCGGCGAGCGATTCCCCTTCGACGGAGACGATCGTGTCGCCGGCGCCGATCCCGGCTTTCTCCGCCGGCGAGCGCGGGAACACGCTCGCCACCCGCAGGCCCTGCTTCACCTCGATCACGGTCAACCCGATCCCCGAGAAGCGGCCTTCGATCTGCTCGTTGAAGGCGGCCAGCGCTTCGGGGGAGAAGTATTCGCTGAAGCGGTCGTCGTGGCGCCGGCGCAGCTCCCTCACCATCCCCTGCAGCGAGGCGTTGCCGAGTTCGGTCTCTCCCACCGCCCGGTAGTAGTTGTCCTCGATCGCTTCCGCCGCTTCCGCGGTGAGCCCCGAGGGTTCAGCGACGAAGAGGTCCCGCAGCGGTTCCGGCAGCGAGCGCGGGTGCCCGCCTAGCCACAGTCCGGCAGCAAACAGCGCCACCAGAGCCACCGCGAAGGCAACCGCCCCGCGTGCTCTCACGCCGGCCTCAGACCCGGAGGAAGCGGCGCAAGGTGACGCCGGAGCCGATCGTCGAGACGAAGATCGAGGCGGCGAAGAGGATCGCGATCAGCGCCGGGAAGCCCAGCGTCGAGTTGTTCTGCGCCGCGAGGATGCCGATCGAGTCGCTGAGGGGGTCGACGACGGTGATCTTGCCCAGCCACAGGATCAGTATTGCCAGCAGGCCGCCGACGAAACCGACGACCACGCCCTCGATCATGAACGGCCAGCGGATGAACCAGCGGGTGGCGCCGACCAGGCGCATCACCTCGACCTCGCGG
>Ga0126305_10000231_pt1 | contig 24831 bp, 18 predicted proteins | sample Plot26_FD_92536 | JGI IMG/M metagenome (GOLD analysis project Ga0126305, IMG submission 92536) | Serpentine soil microbial communities from UC McLaughlin Reserve, CA, USA - Plot26 | ecosystem: Environmental > Terrestrial > Soil > Grasslands | place: USA: UC McLaughlin Reserve, Lake County... | reverse complement strand
GAAGGCCCCACCCCGGTTGAAGCGCAGCAGGATCTCCATGACCTCGCGGCGGAAGCCGTTGACGTCCGCCCCGGGGCCGGGGATGGCGATGGCGGCGAGGTAGCGTGCCGCGCCCTCGGCGTCGCCCATCACCAGCGTGTAGTAGTAGTAGAGGAACGTGCGCCGCAGGTCGCTCTCGAAGCGGCCCACCATGCCGAGGTCGATGAAGCCGAGGCGCGGCCCGGGGAGCACCAGGAGGTTCCCCGGATGGAGGTCGGCGTGGAAAAAGCCGTCCTTGAAGAGCATGCGGATGATGCTCGCCGCGCCCAGATCCACCAGGATGTCGCGCTCCTCGTCCGGGAGAGCCTGGGTCTCCGGCGCCCCCGGCTTGAAGCCCTGGAAGAACTCCATGCAAAGCACGCCGCGGCCGCTGTACTGCCGGTAGATCTTGGGGAAGGCCACCCCCGGCAGATCGTGGAAGTTGGCCGTGAACGACTCGGCGTTGTCCGCCTCCCGGCGCAGGTCCACCTCGCGCCGCGTGTACTCGACGAACTCGCGGATGAGCTGCTTGGGGCGGTAGCGGGGGAGGAAGACCTGGAGGAACGCGCCGAGGATGCGCAGCAGGATCGCGTCGCGGTTCAACGTCTCGCGGATGCCTGGCTTGACCACCTTGATGATGACCGAGTCCCCCTCCAGCGTCGTCGCCCGGTGGATCTGGGCGATCGAGGCCGAGCCCGTGGGGATGGGGTCGATCCAGGAGTACATCTCGCCGATCGGCCGCTGGATGTCCGCCTCGATCAGCCGCAGATAGCGGTCGAAGGGGACGACCGGCAGGCGGTCGAGAAGGTTCTTGAGCTCGTCCGTGATCGACGCCGGCAGGATGTCCTGGCGCAGGGCGAGCACCTGGCCCAGCTTGATGTAGGTCGGGCCCAGGATCTCCAGCCGCCGCCGGAGCTGGACGGGGAACGGCCGGTCGGAGATCGACTTGTCGAGGAACGGCCGGACCAGCGCCGCCAGGAAGCGCTCGACGAGGAAGAGCAGCAGGAAGCGCCGGCTCTCGCCGAAGGCGTGGCCCGCGCGGGCATGGGCGACCAGAGCGCCGGAGGCCAGGGCGACCAGGTGCCGTTGGGTGGTGAAGAAGCGCCGGACGATCCCCTGAGGGGGCCCGTCCGGCAGCATCTCGAAGCCGGGGATCGGAGCCGAGGACGGCGGCTCCATGGCGACAGGGATGGCTACGGGGGCGGGGACCTCGGGATCCGCTGTGCGGGGTTCGGCCGCCATCACGTCCCCGAGTCTACCGCCTTAACGGTTCCGCCCGTACTGCTCGTGGCTCGACACCCAGTCGAGCGAGGAGATAGCGGCGGCGAGCGAGATCTCCCCCGCCAGCACCACGCCGGCGATGATCTCCGCCAGCTTCTGGACCTTGCCCTTGCCGTAGCAGCCCAGCAGCTCCAGGCACTCGCGCTGCGTCGCGAGCCCCGTGCCGCCGCCGAAGGTGGCCACGATCAGCGACGGAATGGTGATCGAGATGTAGAGGTCGCCCGCCTGGGTGACCTCCGTGTACACCACGCCGGCCGACGACTCGGAGACGTTGGCGACGTCCTGCCCCGTGGCGATGAACATGGCCGTGATGCCGTTCGGCGAGTGGCAGCCGTTGTTGTTGGCGCCGGAGAGGAAGGCCCCGACGTTGGCGATGTTGGCGTGGTAGGCGAGCGTCTCGGGGTCGACCCGCATGTGCTGGATCAGCACGTCGCGGGGGATCGTGGCCTCGGCCGTCACCCGCTTGCCGCGGGTGCGCATGATGTTGATCTGCGACGCCTTCTTGTCGGTCGCGAAGTTCGACTCCAGGTAGAAGCGGCGGATCTTGTCGTGGTTCTCCAGGATCCAACTGCAGGCGGCGAAGGTCGCCCGGCCCACCATGTTCTGGCCGGCAGCGTCGCCCGTCGTGTAGTTGAAGCGCAGGAAGACCAGCTTGTTCGACAGGTAGCGGTCGATGTAGGTGAGCTTCGCCACCGAGGAGGTCGCCTCCGCCTCCTCGCGGATCTTGTCTATGTTCTCGTCCACCCACTTGACGAAGTCGCGGCCGTCGCGGGCGTTGTCGAACACGAAGACGGGCGCCCGCTGCATGCTGTCGCCCACCACCGTGCAGGTCACCCCGCCCGAGAGGTTCAGCACCTTCATGCCGCGGTTGTAGGAGGCGACCAAGGTGCCCTCGGCGGTCGCCAGGGGCACGATGAACTCCCCCTGGGCGTGCTCGCCGTTGATCTTGACCGGCCCGGCGAAGCCGATCGGCACCTGGGCCACGCCGGTGAAGTTCTCGATGTTTCCCTTGGTCAGCGAGGGGTCGAAAGAGAATTTGTCGATGTGCTGGAGCTTGACGCCCGTGTACTCCTCGATGAACCTCTGGCGCTGCTGGACGATCTCCGGTGAGTAGTCGTCGTCCTTGCCGTGGGGTATGCCCGTGCGCTTGACCTTCTCGGCGATGGCGTCCTTCACCTTGAACGCGAGGGTGCCGAACGGGGTGGTCTCGAAGCCGAGGGTGATCTCGTGCTGCCCCTTCTCGAGCTGCTCCGTGCGGGCGTAGATGCTGACCACCTTGGCGAGCGGGAAGGCGACGGCGGAGGTCGGGCTGATGTCCGCGCCGGCGATCCGTTCGCCGTTCAGCTCCAGAGTCAGCCGGTCGAGGGGCACCGCCCGGCCGTTGATCTGAACTTCCGTGATCCGGGTCACGGTGGCGTTGCTCAGCCGGTTCTTGAGGCTGAACCGGACGCCGTCCTCGACGTTCTCGAGACTGCCCAGGGTGTACATCTGCTTCAGGATCAGGCCGGGTATCTTCATGCGGTCACCTCGCGGGGATCTTTTTTGGAGAATCGAGTCTATCGCGGAGAGGGGAGAGGGTCCAACAGGCCCAACAGGCCGGGCGGCCTTGAGTTCCCCCTCTGAGAGGAGTATTCTTACGCACCTGCTTTCTTCAGGAATCAACTGAAGCTCACTCGCGAGGAGGCCCCTTGAGCCTGCTGCCCGCGCTGTTTGCCGTCTATTGGTCGTCCGTCCTGGCCTGGTGCCTGATGGCCTCCTACCTGTGCCAGGGGCTGAGCCGCCGGCATCCTCTGCTCTACGACGCGCTGGGACGGCCAACGCCGCTCGCCGCGAGCGGTTTCAAGGCGGACGTGGCCCTGCTGCGGTTCCTCGTCGGCGGGCGCTACCGCTTCATGGATGACCGGGGGCTCGTCCGCCTCTGCGGCGCGATGCGAACCCTGCTCTGCGTCTACGTCCTGTTTTTCTTTACGCTTCCTGGCCTGCTCCTGCGCTGAGCCGCGGCTCCGAGGATCAGCCCGTCGGTCTCTTCAGGAAACCGATTCCAGGACAGCGGTAGGCGATTCCGTTGCAGACCTGGCCCCCGCCGCCCGCGCCTGCGGCGGCAGATGCCTCAATCCCCACTCGGGCTCTTTTGGCGGGATGTGGCTCATGGCGTGCTCGGCCATGGCCGTGATGGTGAGGCTCGGATTGACCCCCAGGTTGCCGGGGATCATGGAGCCGTCCACCACGTAGAGGTTGTCGTAGCCGAAGACCCGGTTGTGGGCGTCGATCACGCCGTCGGCCGGGGTGGTGCCCATGTGGGCCCCGCCCAGGATGTGGGCGGTCGTGGGGACGTTCAGCACCACCTCGTTGATGGAGCTGGAGGGAAATCCATCCGTCTGCCGGGCGATGTGCCGGGCCGCGTCGTTGGCGACCGGGATGTAGGCCGGGATCGGTGGCTGGCCCGGATCGCGCTGGCTGGTGAGGCCCTTATCAAACGGCCAGAACCAGCGCCGCGCCCGCACGAGGCGGATCGAGTTGTCGAGGTTCTGCATCACCAGCACGATGGTCGAGCGCTTCGCCCAGCCGGTCGGCTTCAGGGTGCGCAGGAAATCCACCGGATTCCGCAGACAGGTGCCGAGCCACTTGAGCGGCCGCGTGACGCGGGTGCCGCCGTCCACCAGCAGCGTGCCGAGGAAGCTCATGACGTCCGAGCCCTGGGGGTAACGGACGACCTCGACGTAGGTGTCGGGATCGGGATGGAAGCCGCTGGCGATGGCGATGCCCCGCGAGTAGTCGGCCGCGTCCGAGCGGGCCGTGGAGCCGCAGATGACCTCGCTGTTCGTGCGCACGTAGCTGCCGAGGGCGGGGGAGAGGCGGGGGAGCTTTCCCTCGTCCCGGCACTTGAGGAGGAGGTTGACCGTGCCCAGGGCCCCGGCCGACAGCACCACGTTGCGGGCCCGGAGGGTCCGCCGCCCCGGGAGGAGCCTGGCGGTGGAGCGCTTCGTGTGGACCAGCCAGCCGCCCTGGCCGTCCTCCTCAATCCCCGTCACCAGGGTCTCGGGACGGACCTCCGCCCCCAGCTTCTCGGCGAACCAGAGGTAGTTCTTGTCGAGCGTGTTCTTGGCACCGGGCCGGCAGCCCACCATGCAGCCGCCGCAGTAGGTGCAGGTGGAGCGCTCCGGCCCCTCGCCGCCGAAGAAGGGGTCGCCCACGGCCTGCCCCGGCTTGTCGCCGAAGAGGACGGCGACCTGGGTCCGGCCGAAGGTGTCCTCCTTGCCCAGGCTCCTGGCGAACTCGTGGAGGGCGCGGTCGCCTTCCCAGAGGTGGGGATTGGGAGTGACCCCGAGGATCCGCTTCGCCGTCTCGTAGTGCGGGGCGAGCGCCCGCTTCCAATCGATCCCCTTCGGCCAGGTGCCGCGCTGGAAGGCCTCGTCCTTCGGCTCCAGCAGCGTGTTGGCGTAGACCAGGGAGCCGCCGCCCACCCCGGCGCCCGAGAGCACCAGCACGTCCCGCAGGAGGGTCAAGCGCTGGATGCCGTAGCAGAAGAGGGCGGGCAGCCAGAGGAACTTCCGCACGTCCCAGTTCGTCTTCGGGAAGTCCTGCGGGCGCCAACGCTTCCCGGCTTCCAGGACCAGCACCTTGTAGCCCTTCTCGGCGAGCCGCAGGGCCGAGACGCTGCCGCCGAAGCCGGAGCCGATGATCAGGTAATCATAGGGAGAATCTGCCATGGGGTCTCTTCCTTGCCGCTACGAGACGTAGTTTACGTCAAGTCGCGGCAAAGAGGCCAGGGAGCAGGGACCTGGGGATACTATGGCGGCTTCTGAGGTCCTCGAACGACCTCTGGAGGAGAATGCCATGGACAGGATTTCCCGGGCTTTGTGCATCGCGGCGCTCAGCGCCTTGGTCTACGGGGCGGCCCAAGCTCAAGAGGTGACGGAGGAGTCGGGGACCAACCGGCGCGGGGGCGACTACACCTCGTTCGAGGTGCGCGACCTGCGCGAGTGCAAGCGGGCCTGCGAGCGGGACGACCGCTGTCAGGCCTACACCTACTACGAGATCAAGACGACCTGCTACCTGAAAGACCGGGTGCCGAAGGCCGAGGGGGAGCGCTATCAGACCTCCGGCGTCAAGCAGGGGAGACGGGGTGACGGCGGTGACGGCGGGTATCCTGGGAACAATGGCGGCGGCGGACCGTCCGAGGAGCGGGGCGTCGACTACCCCGGCGGCGATTACACGAGCTTCCGTACACGCAGCCTGGACGAGTGCAAGTCCACGTGCCGCCGGGACCGGAAGTGCGACGGTTACTCCTACTATCTGGACGACGGCATCTGCTACCTGAAGGACCGGATCGGCGGCGGCAAGCGGAACAACGGTACGGTCTCCGGCACCAAGGGCGGCGGGTCGGGCCCGGGGGGCTCCGGCAGGCTGACGGAGGAGGAAGGGCAGGACTACCGCGGCGGCGACTACGACAACTTCCGCGCCCGCGACCTCGCCGCCTGCCAGGACGAGTGCCGCCGCGAGCGCCGGTGCGTCGCGTACACGTTCTATTTCCGGACCGGCGCCTGCTATCTGAAGGACCGGCTGGGCAACCTGGAGCGCAACAAGGACACGGTCACCGGCCGGAAGCGCCGCTGAGGGCAGAGCATGTAGAATCCAGACCATGCGCGAGGCCGGCGCACGTTTCCGGGAGTCTTTAGAGGCGAAATGCCGCTGGACAAGTCGACCCTCCTCAAGAAGAGCATCGCCAAGGCGATCCAGTCCCCGGGCAACCTGGTCACCGGCGCGGTGAGTCTGGCCGCCTCGGCCGTGCTGTGGAATCCCTTGCCCCTGATCCTCTGGGGGCTGGGTGCCACCGGCTGGGTGAGCCTGGCGGCGACGGGAGACCGGTACATCAAGCAGATCGAGGAGGAGGAGCGGCGGCAGAGAGAGCTCAAGGCGGAGCAGGGGCGCGATGCCCTGCGGCAGCGGGTCGAGGTCATGCTGGCGGAGAACCCGGTCTCCGGCTGGACCCGTGCCGGCCTCCTGCCGGACTACATCGGCGTCTACCGGCGGCTGGCCGAGATCCGCGGCCGGGTGACCAAGGTCCTCCTCGACCGCAACGACCTCGACGCCGTCACCAAGTCGGGGATCCTCGAGCAGCTCGGCTACATGCTCACGGCCTACCTCAACTTCGTTCGCGAGCGGATCGCCTATCTGCAGATCGTGGCCAACATCCGCCCCGGCGCCGACAGCGGGGCCCAGGAGGAGCCGCCGCCCCCGCCGCCGCTCGGCCGGCGCGATCCGCGCCTCCAGGCCGTGCGGCCCCAGCCGCGCGCGGCACCCCTGCCCAGCGTCGAGAGGCGGCTGGCCGAGGTGGACGGCAAGATCCAGGCTCTCAAGGAGCTGGCGGACCGGGAGCCGGCGACCGCGCGCACCCGCCAGTGGCACATCACCATTCTGGAGAAGCAGCGCGACCTGCTGCTGGAGTGCCAGAAGCGCGACCAGCTCGTCGTCGCGCAACTCGGCGCCTTTTCCGACGTATTTGAGGTGATCCTCGGCCGGGTCAGCGCTTCGCAGTTCAGCGCCACCGAGGTCGCCAGCTACATGGGCTCGGTGGTGGAGCAGATCGTGGAGACGGAGCGGTTCGTCGACTCGCTGCGGCCGGCCATGGACGGGCTCATCGGCGGCATGGACCCCAGTCTAACCCGCTGGCCCGCTTCGACTTGATCGTTGACAGCCGAAGGAGGCGCCTGTTAGGTTGATCCCGACGGCAGTTGATCCGGAACCACACAACCCTCAACGGATTCCCTGGCTTTCCGCGGCTCGCCGCGCGAAGCCGAAGGAGAAGAGAAAATGAAGCTCACCCCCCTGGGGAAGGCGATCATCCTGGTGGCCTTGCTGGTCGCAGCGTTCTTCGCCGTCCGCCGGTTCGCTCCCGACCTCAAGCTCTGGGCCACCGGAGACAAGAGCGGATCGAGCGCCGATGCCAAGAGCGAGACCGTGGAAAAGGGCGATTTCGACGCCCTCGGCGACGCTCCGTCCGATCCGGAGCGCGGTAGGGGCTCGGAGGGCGTCACGCCGGTGAGCAGCCTGGGCGGCGGCGGCAAGCTCAACCGCCCGCTGGTGGTGGCCATCAACACCTGGGCCGGCCACGCGCCCGGCATCGTCTACAACCGGGGCCTCGACCCCAACGCCAGCTCCCTCTACACGAAGAAGTACGGGCTGGACGTGAAGTTCGTGCTCCTGGAAGACCCGGCGACCAAGCTGGCGGCGTTCCGCAAGGGTGAAGTGGACATCATGTGGAACACGGTCGACAACTGGGCGCGCGAGGCCTCGATCCTCGCCGAGCAGGGGCAGAAGGCCAAGTCGATCCTCATGCAGGACTGGTCCCGGGGCGGCGACGGCATCGTCTCGCTGTCGTCGATCAAGTCGGTCGAGGATCTGAAGGGGCACAAGATCGCCTGCACCCAGTTCACCCCCTCGCACTTCCTGCTCCTCTACCTGCTCGCCCAGTCCGGCCTCTCGCCGACCGACCGCGCGGCGGTCGAGCAGAGCATCATCTTCTTCACGGACGCGCCGGCGGCCGCGGCCGCGTTCAAGGCCCGGCAGGTCGACGCCGCCGTGACCTGGGAGCCGGACCTCTCGTCCGCCGTGGAGGCGCGCGGCGACGAGGCCCACATCCTGGTGTCGACCAGCGCGGCCACCAACATCATCGCCGACACCCTGGTGGCGCGGCAGGACCTCATCGACGGCTCCCCCGAGACCGTGCGCGACTTCGTCCACGGCTGGCTCGAGGGGATCGACATGATCAAGGACGATCCGGACGGCTCCTATGCCGTCGTCGCCAAGGCGCTGAAGCTCGACTCCGACACCGTCTCCGGCATGCTCTCGGGCCTGAAGCTCACGCCCTACGCCGACAACGCCCAGTTCTACGGCCTGTCGGGCGGCCGGGCTCACTACGAGGCCCTGTTCGACACCGCCTTCGTCATCTGGCGCAAGAAGGGGCTGGTGACCCGGCCGGTCGACGCCAAGGATTGGGCCGACGCCCGCTTCCTGCAGGCCCTGGCCGCCGACTACCCCGGGCAGAAGGTGGAGGAGCCGCAGATCGCGGCCAAGGCCCCTTCGTCGCAGGACCGGGCGATCATCAACAAGCAGATCCAGATCCACTTCACCCCGGGCTCCGACGAGATCATGGCCGGCTCGTTCCTGGTCCTCGACACCCTGGGGGAGACCATGACCTCCTTCGGCAACACCTACCTGCGAGTCGAGGGGAACACCGACGCGACCGGCTCGCCCACGGGCAACATGACGCTCTCCGAGAGGCGGGCCCTGGCGGTCAAGAACTACATCCTGCAGAGCTTCCCCAACATCGAGGCGCCACGCTTCCAGACCATCGGCCGCGGCTCGGCGAACCCGGTGGCCGACAACGCCACGGAGGCGGGGCGCCAGTTGAACCGCCGGACCGACATCAAGGTGGTCCTGGCGACTCAATAGGAGAATCCAGGCAGCCGCCCGGAGCTCCTCCGGGCGGCATCGCCTGCCAATCGACCATGGCAAGAAGAAAGTCCAGCCTGTTCGCCCTGCGCCAGCCGCTGCCGCGGACGACCGCGACGGCGCTGGGGCTCCTGGCCCCCATCCTCGTGATCGCCGGCTGGTGCGTGCTGACCTACGGCCGCCTCGCGCCGCCCGACTTCCTGCCGTCGCCCACCGAGACCCTGCGCGGCACCCTGCAGCTCTTCCTCCAGTACGACCTCTGGGGATCGATCCTGATCTCGTCCCGGCGCATCCTCTTCGCCTTCCTCCTCGCTTCGGCGCTGGCGCTGCCGCTGGGCGTTCTGATGGGGGCGTTCGAGCCGGTCAACCGGTTCTTCGAGCCGATCATGTCGCCCCTGCGCTACATGCCGATCTCGGCCTTCATCCCGCTCCTCATCCTCTGGTTCGGGATCTATGAGAAGCAGAAGATCGCCTTCCTCTTCCTGGGGGTGTTCGTCTACCTGCTGCCGGTCGTGGTGACGGCGGTCCGCGTGGTGCCCGAGGAGCTGGTGCAGACCTCGCTCACCCTGGGCGCTTCCCGCTGGCAGGTGATCCGCACGGTCCTCGTGCCGGCGGCCCTGCCCGAGATCTTCGACTCCTTCCGGGTGATGAACGCCATCGCCTGGACCTACGTCATCCTGGCCGAGGCGGTGAATCCGGAGCACGGGCTGGGCTACATGGTGGAGCTCGCGCGCACCCACCAGAAAGCCTCCTGGTCGTTCGCCGGCCTGCTGGTGATCGGCGGCATCGGTCTCCTCACCGACGCCTTCATCCGCCTGCTCAGCAGCCTCTTCTTCCGCTGGAGGGAAGCGACATGAGCGAACAGGAAGCGCCCGCGGTCGCGCCCGCTTCGGGCGAGCCGGGCACCGTCGCCGTCACCGTTTCCACCAAGGGCGCGCAGGACGCCAGCTACCGCCATGAGCCGGCGGCGGGGACGCCCAAGCTCAGGGTGTCGGGCCTTCACATCTCCTATATCGACCGCCGGGGGCTGGCCACCGAGGCGGTGCGGGACGTCTCCTTCGACATCGCCGACAAGCCCGAAGTGGGGGAGATCGTCGTCTTTCTCGGCCCCTCGGGCTGCGGCAAGTCGACGATCCTGAAGGCCGTCGCGGGCCTGCTGCCGCCCACCCAGGGGGAGATCCTGATGGAGGGCAAGCCGGTCGAGGACGTCGGCCGCGACCGCGGCATGGTGTTCCAGGCCTACACCTCCTTCGGCTGGCTCACCGTGCGGGAGAACCTGGAGTATGGCCTGCGCCTCCAGGGCGTACCCAAGGCGGAGCGCCGGGAGCGCTCGGACAAATACCTCCGGCTGATCGGGCTGGCCGAGTTCGCCGACCGCTATCCCAAGGACCTGTCCGGCGGCATGAAGCAGCGGGTGGCGATCGCCCGCACCCTGATGAACCAGCCCAAGATCGTGCTCATGGACGAGCCCTTCGGGGCCCTCGACCCGCAGACCCGCTGGGGGATGCAGAGCCTCCTCCTGGACGTCTCGCGCACCGAGGACAACACCATCCTCTTCGTCACCCACGACGTCTCCGAGGCGGTCTACCTGGCCGACACGATCTACGTCCTCTCCTCCCGGCCGGCGCGCATCCTGCACAAGGTCGACGTGCCCTACTTCGCCGTCCGCGACGTGGCGCTCAAGTCCGCGCCCGAGTTCCGGGCCGTCGAGAAGCAGCTCCTCGACCTCCTCCATTCCGCGCCAGAGCCGAAGACAGCGTGAGCCGGCGGTCCAGGGGGGCAGCTCGCTTCGGCGGCCGGCTCCTCCTGCCAGTCTCCCTGGTCCTCCTCTTGGCCGGCGCGCTCCTCCAGATCCTCGCCGGCTACTCCCATCCGGACCTCTCGGGGCACGCCTGGGGCACCGACGACGCCTACATCTCCTACCGCTACGCCCATAACCTGGCGGTGGGCAACGGGCTCGTCTTCAACCCCGGCGAGCGGGTCGAGGGCTTCTCGAACCTGCTCTACGTGCTACTCCTGACCCCCGCCGAGGCGCTCGCGGGCCGGGACGGCATCTACGCCGTCTCCACCGGCCTCAACCTGCTCTTTGCGGCGGCCGCGCTGGCGCTGCTCTACGGCTTCGCCCGGCCGCGGCTGGGGGACCGGGCAGCGGGAGCGCTGGCCGTCCTGTTCGCCCTCTGCCCGTCGCTCTGGGCCGCCATCGCCTCGGGGCTCGAGACGCCGCTCGTCCTCCTGATCCAGATCGCCACCTGGATCCTGGCCGAACGGGTGGTGGAGGAGAAGGCGGGCCGGCGGGCCGTTCTCGGACTGTGCGCCCTCGCGGCCCTCTCCGTCCTCGCCCGCGCGGATGGCTTCGTGACACCCTTGCTGGCCGCGGGCTTCCTCGGGCTGCGGGGACGCTGGCGGTCCAGCGCCGCCGTCGTGGCGGCGACCCTGGCCGTCTTCGGCGCGCTGAGCGCCCTGCGGCTCTCGTACTACGGCTGGCCCCTTCCCAACACCTACTACGTCAAGGTCGCCGGCTCGCTGCCGCAGCGCTTGGAGAGCGGCTGGCTGCAGCTCGTCTCGGCCGTCCTCGCCACCGGGCTGCTCTTCTATCTGGCGATCTTCGGCCTCGCCGCCGCCCGGGGCTTGAAGGGGCTCTCTTTCCGGCAGTCCGATCCGCTCCCCGCCCTGCCGTTTCCCGTGGTCTTCGCCGCGGGCTGGCTGGTCTACTTCGTCTACGTCGGCGGCGATGTCTTCTACGACCGGTTCCTGCTGTTCCTTTTCCCCATGGGGACGTACCTACTCCTCCAGCAGATGGAGGAGGTCCGGCGTCCGCGCCTGGTGTGGGTCCTCCTGGCGCTGGTCCTGGTCCTTCAGCTCGTCCCCCTGGGGACCGACCCGCGCTACTCCTACAGCACCGCGAAGTACGACCGCTGGGTGCTCCTGGGCCGGTACCTCGGCGAGAAGCATCCGGGTGCCCTCCTCGCCATCGACAGCGCGGGCAAGGTGCCCTACTTCTCGGGCCTGCGCACCATCGACATGCTGGGGTTGGCGGACGCCCACATCGCCCACGTGAAGGGGGAGGAGCACGGCTACTTCCGTGTCGGCCACGCCAAGTCGGACCTCGGCTACGTCCTCTCCCGCCGGCCGGACCTGATCGCGAACTGGCTGGGGAGTAGCTGGTCCCCGCTTCCGGGGCCCGTGCCGGAGGGCATCGCCGGTGCCGGCTACCGGCTGATCTACCTCGTCAACAGCGACGCCGAGTCCAAGCCGCGGAACCTCCGCGACGTGCGCGGCGCCAGCGCCGTCGAGGTCCGGCGGCTGTACCTGGAGGGCTACCGCTACGGCGTGTTCGAGTCGCAGAGGCGGGGAGGCGCCCCGCCCCTGCCATCCGGTCCTTAGAAGTTTCCTTCGTCCGCCGACGGCCCGTACACGCTCGGCACGGGGATATCGTTCAGGCGCAGGTACACGGTGAGCTGGCCGCGGTGATGGATGACGTGGTTCATCACCATGGCGCGCAGGACGGCGATCTTCGGCATGGTGAAGATCACGTGGTCGCCTTTGCGGAGAGTCCAGGGTTTCATGAGCTCCTCGTCGCTGACGCCGAGGAGAGCCTCGCGGGACTTGGCAACGTTTTCGTCGAACAGGGCCACGATCTGCGCGGACTCGCTCAGGATCGTGGGGACATAAGGGCCGGTCCCAAAGTCGAGCTCGTCCGTCTGGACGGTCATGCTGCCCCACCCGGGCAACTCGGCCAAGTGGGTGGCCAGATAGCCCAGGGTCATGGACTTGGGGTGGGGCTGCCAGGAGAGGTTGGCGGTCGGCACCCGCTCGAGGGCGCGCCGGGTGGTCTTCATCTCCTGGTCGAACTCGGGCAACAGGGCTTGGCTCAGGCTCATTCGTTTCCTCCGGAAAAATCGTTTACGGTTTGGCGGCGTCCTCGAAGAGCCCGGGTTGATCGGCCGGACCGGCGTAGAGGAGGCGGCCGCCGGGCAGGACGCGGGCGTTCGGATCCAACTCGTGCGGATCGGCGCGTCCCGGGCTCAATATATGCAATACATGGATGCCCCGTACAACGAGGGCGTCGGAGATGAGCCGGCGATGGCAGCGCCAGGGGACGGCCTCGGCGCGTTGCCGGCCAACAGTGAGAGGAGGTCTTCGATGGGACGGGTGGAGTGGCCGATGGTGAAGACGGGCGGCACCCGATTACTATATCCCCTGAGGGCCCTCCGGTCCTTGAAGTGGAAGAAAACACGAGAGTTCGAGGTTCAGGAGAGGGGAGCCAGAGGTTTGTTGCTGCGAGTCATCACCTACAACATCCATCGTGCCATCGGTGTGGACCGGCGATTCCGTCCCGAAAGAATCGCCGACATCCTCCGCCACTACGACGCGGACATCGTGACCCTCCAGGAAGTGGACGAGGGCGCGCCCCGTTCCCGCGAGCTGAACCTCGCCAAGGAGCTGGCCGAGGCGGCCGGTTATCCGAACTACGCGCTGGGCCACAACGTCAGCCTGAAGAAGGGCTATTACGGCAACGCCACCCTGAGCCGGTTCCCCATCCTGCGCGAGCGGAACATCGACCTGTCCATCGCCGAGAGCTGGATCCGGCGGGGGTGCCAGCACACCACGCTGGAGCTGAACGGCAAGGGCGGCCGGCTGGAGGTCTTCAACCTCCATCTGGGTCTGTCGGCCCGCGAGCGGAAAAAGCAGATCGACCTGCTCAAGCGCTCCGCCGAGTTCAGCGGCGTCGCCCCCTCGACGCCCGTCCTGGTCGCCGGGGATTTCAACGACTGGCGCTCTCTGCTCCAGGGGGAGTTCACCAACGGCCTCGGCTTCGGCTGCGCCACGGAGCGCAAGCGCGGCCCCTACCGCTGCATCCCCACCTATCCCTCCTTCTCTCCCCAGGGCGGCCTCGACCGCATCTACCACCGGGGTCCCATGAAGCTCCTCTCGGTCCACTCGTGCCGGCTGCAGATGGCCCGGATGGCGAGCGACCATCTGCCGATCGTGGCAGAGTTTCAGGTAGCGTGAATCGCGCCTTCGGCGCGGAGCTTCCGGGCGCTCTGGGGTGGTGAGTCCACTCGAACAGGTTTATGCTTGGCGGGTTCCGCTAATCCGAAAACCGTCCTGTTTTCAGGGATTGAGAGAAGACCATGTCTCGTCCATCCGTCCTGGTCGTCGATCCCGAGGCCGCGCGCCGCAGGGAGATCTCCCATGGGCTGGCCGGCTTCGGGTATGAGGTCATCCCGGCCGTCGGCGCCGAGGAGGGCCGGCGCTATGCGGCGACCCTCGGCCCTGGGATCGTGGTGGCGCCGGTCTTCCTGGCGCGCGGCGAGGACGGCGCGCTCGCGGAGCGCTTCGCTTCCCCCGATCCCACGGCGCGGCAGACCCTGCTCCTCCTGGGCCAGACGGACGACGAGGGGCGCGATCTGCCGGAGGACGTGCTCTTCCTCAAGGCGGACGGCCTGCCGGCGGCAGACCTCGTGCGGCGCATCCATCTCGTTCTCTTGGGCCGGGAGATGGGCGTCGAGCCGGACACGGACCTCGAATCGCTGGTGGGCGACCTGGCGCTCCTGCCGTTCCTGGAGCTGCTGCGGGCCACCCACAAGGCGGGGTTGACGGGCCGGATCGTCTGCGCCGGCGGCGACGTGGCGCTGGAGAACGGCGAGGTGATCGCCGCCTCGGGAGGCCGGACCCGCGGGATCAAGGCGTTCCTTCGCTTGAGCCATCTCGACGCGGGCCCGTTCTGGATCCGTCTCCGGCAGGCGTCCGGGGTGGAGCGGGAGATCCGCCAGGAGCTGACGTCCCTGATCTTCCTGGCCCTCGAGGACCGCGTCCACGACGCTCCCGACCCGCGCGCCCGCGCCCGGGTCCAGCAGGGCCCCGCCTTCTTCGACACCCGCTTCACGCCGCGCCAGCAGGAGCTGCTGGCTCTGCTGCCGGGCTGCGTGACCGTCGGCCGCCTGCTCGACGCCATGCCGGCCACCGACGGCGAGATCCTGCGCGACCTGCTCGGCCTCCGGGAGCTGGGCATCGTCACCCTCGAGGAGCCGGAGGACCTCGTCCGCATCGTCACCGACTCCACGTCCGACCTGCCGGCCGAGACCGCGCGGGTCCACGGCGTCCACGTCGTGCCCGTGCTGGTGCTGTTCGGCGACCGGGTCTATCACGACGGGGTGGACCTCAAGGCCAAGGAGTTCTACGAGCTGCTGGAGAAGGGGCGGGTGCACCCGCGCACCAACCCCACGCCCACGGCCGACTTCCAGGACGTCTACCGCACGCTCGCCCCGCAGAAGGACGTCGTCTCCATCCACGTCTCCGAAAAGCTGTCGCAGACGGTGGTCCACGCCCGCGAGGCGGTGGAGCAGGGGCTGCCGCTCTATCAGGAGATGCGCGGCAAGGCCGACCGGGTGAACCTGCGGGTGGTGGACAGCCGCAGCGTCAGCCTGGGGCTCGGCATGATGGCCCTGTTCGCCTCGCGCCTGGCGCGCCGTGGCCTCGAGCCGGACGCCATCGTGGACCACCTGGAGGCGATGCGCGAGCGGGTGCACGTGCTCTTCGTGGTGGACACGCTGGAGTACCTGGCCCGCGGCGGCCGCATCGGCAAGGCGCGGGCGGTCATGGGCAACCTCCTGGGCATCAAGCCGATCCTCGGCGTGGTGGACGGCGAGGTCGTGCCCGTCGACCGGGTGCGCGGCGGCCGGGCGGCCCACCCGAAGCTGGTCGATCTCCTGCGCGGGAAGGTCGATCCCAAGCGGCCCGTGATGGCGGCCGTCGCCCACGCCAAGGCGCCCGTCTGGGCCGACCGCCTGCGGGGATTGCTGGAGAAGAGCTTCCAGGTGAAGGAAATCCTGATCGGCGAGATGGGGCCCGTGGTGGTCGCCAACGCCGGCCCGGGGACGGTCGGGGTGGCGCTGTTCCAGCCGACGGCGGAAGAGCTGGAGCTGATTGCCGCCGTGCAAGCCTGAACGGGCGGGGTGCCCGCGGCACGAGCCGCGGGCGGGGTCTCGGAGGCGGTCCTGGCCGCTACACGCAGTCCTTGATCCTTGCCGACCAGATCTGCTCGACGCCGTTGCGGCGGTCGGTCCACGACGCGTTGTAATAGCAGCGGAAGGACGTCAGGCCGTTGTAGTTGCCCCATATCGCGTTGGTGGAGGAGGCGGTGGTCACGGGGATCGTGGTCGCCCAGCTCACGCCGTCGTTGTAGGACGCCGAGTAGACGAGGTTGACGTTCTGGCGGCCGGGGCCGTTCGCGATATAGAAGACGATGGAGATGACGCCGGTCGAAGGGTCCACGACCATCCAGGGATTGAACTGGTCGTCGATGAAGGCGGAGCCGAAGATGAGCTGCTTCGGCTGGAAGGTCAGGCCGCCGTTGAGCGAGCGGGCGAACCAGATGCGGGTCTTGCACGTGGACGCCGCGTTGGTGCCGGGCTCGAAGGCGGGGGAGGTGCAGTTCACGTCGCCGGAGAGGTCGGTCCAGGCGACGTAGACGTTGTTCTTGAGCGCCGTCCGCCAGGCCGCGCCCGTGGTGTAGACGGGGACCCGGTGGGAGCCGCCGGCCGGGATGCCGATGTCGACGGAATCGAAGGTGTCGGCCGCCTGCACCGGCGCGCCATAGGAGACGCCGCCGTTGGCCGACTTGACGACGAAGATCTTGCGGTTTCCCGCGGTGGGCCAGTAGCCGAAGACGTCGCCGCTCAGGTTGGTGCGCACGTCGGCGCCCCGGGTGGAGCCGACCGACTCCGCCCCGCTCACCGGCAGCAGGGGCTGCCAGCCGGCTCCGGTGCGCCGCGTCATGTAGGCCTGGTTGCCGTTGTGCCAGATCACGTAGAGGTTGTTCACGAACGGCGAGCCGCCGCTCTTGTCCGACCACAGGCGGGGCCAGCCCACCTGGGCCTGGGAGCCCGAGAAGGTAGCCTCGGGCGTCCAGGTGAGGCCGAGGTCCAGCGATAAGTAGGCCCGGCCGCGGGACTGGGTGCCCGCGGCGTTGGTGCCGACGGTGGTCGTCCATGCCTTATGGTCGGTCGTCCAGTCGACGCTGGGACCGGACTGGGAGACGTCCGTGGAGACCAGCGGCAGCACCGACTCGTCCCAGTTCGCGCCCGCGTCCAGGGAACGGTACTGGATCTGGCGTCCGCTGCTCTCCTCCGAAGCCACCAGGAGCTGGTTCGGATCGCCCGGAAACATCCGGATGTCCGAGGTGTACCGCCTCAGGGCACCGGTCGGCGACACTTGAAAATTGGGGCCCACGACTCCCGCGGCCCAGATGGCCATGGCGGACGCCGCGGCCAGAAATACCGAAATCCCGGCGACTTTTCGCATCTCTCTCCTCCTCACTCGGTTGGGACAGCTCTACACTCAGGGATACGTAAAGGATCGGGAAGGGGGCCACGGCCCTTCCCATTCCCTCCGCCATCTGCTAGAAAGATCGAAATGTCAGACGGACCGAAGTACAGGCAGCGGGGCTACAAGGACTCGGAGCGCGAAGAGCGGCCGCGGTCCGGCTCCCAGGCCCCGCGAGAGAAGAAAGACGGCCCCAAAGGCCGCGGATTCGGCACGCCCTCGGAGTCGGTCTTCCGCTGCAACGCCTGTGGCGAGAAGCGCCTGATGATGCCGGACGAGCCCCTGCCCGTCGACGCCACCTGCCACAAATGCGGCGCCGACCTCCACACCTGCTCGAACTGCATCCACTTCGACACCGGGGTGCGCTGGGAGTGCCGCAAGCACGCCGAGATCCCCGCCCGGGTGGCCAAGAAGCGGGACCGCAACGAGTGCCCCCTCTACACCCCCAAGCTCGCCCAGGAGTTCGCCAAGGACAGCGACAAGCCCGCGCCGAGCGATGCCCGGTCGGCGTTCGACGCGCTGTTCAAGTTCTAGGAATCCGTCGGCAGAAGGCCAAGCAAGGACTGCAAAGACTTCAAAGACAACAAGGACGATAAGGTTCCCGACTCCTTGCTGTCTTTGGAGTCCTTGCAGTCTTCAGCCTAGCCCGCTCCGTTCCGCATCAACCTCCCGAAGAACCGCACGACCTCCCCATAGTTCTCCACCCCCACCCGCTCGTTCGTGCCGTGGATGCGGGCGAGGTCCGGCTCCTTGATCCGGATCGGCATGAAGCGGTAGATGTTGCGGCTCAGGCGCACGTAGTGCTTGGTGTCCGTGCCGCCGGAGAGGAGGTTGGGGGAGACCACGGTGCCGGGGACGACCTCGCCGAGGGTCTTCTGGAGCAGCCGGAACGCCGGCCCGCCGACGTCGGACTCCGGGGAGGGCTCGGTGTTCGAGGTGCCCGTCGGCGCCACCTTGATCGCCGGACCCACCGTCTCCCGGACGTGGCGCAGCACGCTCTCGATCGAGTCCCCCGGCAGGAGGCGGAAGTTGACCACGGCGCGGGCTCGGTGGGGGAGCACGTTCTCCTTGATCCCGCCCTGGAAGACCGTGGCCGCCGTGGTGGTGCGGATGCGCGCGTTGCCGGCGGGCGAGGCGGCGGACTGGCTTTCCACCAGCGGGGCGAAGAGCCACAGGTTGGCCAGCACCACCCGAGTGCCGAACGGCATCTCGGGCGCCAGAAATTCGAAGGAGCTCTTGGTGGCGCCGGCGATACGGGCCGGCAGCGGGTTGTCCTCCAGCTTCCGGACGGCCGCGGCCAGCTCGCCGATGGCGCTGTGCGGCGGCGGCAGGGACGAGTGGCCCCCCGGCGCCTCGGCCACCAGCTCGACGCTCAGGTAGCCCTTCTCGGCCGTGCTGATCATGGCGGCGGGCTGCTCCAAGCCGGCCACCATCTCCTCGGCGATCACGCCACCCTCGTCGAGGATGAATTCCGGCCGCACGCCCCGTCCCTCGAGGAGCTTGGCGATCGCCGCCGCGCCCCTACGGCCGCCGACCTCCTCGTCGTGGCCGAAGGCGAAATTGACGGTGCGCTCCGGCTGGAACCCCTCGCCGAGCAACGCCTCGGCCGCCTCCAGGATCGCCAGCACGCCGACCTTGTCGTCCAGCGCTCCCCGGCCCCAGATCCAGCCGCCTTCGATCTGCCCCGAGAACGCGGGGTGGGTCCAGTCCTTCTCCGTCCCCGGCTCGACCGGCACCACGTCCTGGTGGGACATCAGGAGGATGGGCGGCAGGGAAGGATTCTTGCCCGGCCACGTATAGAGCAGGCTGTAATCCGCCACCACCTCGCGGGTCAGCGCGGCGTGGACCCGGGGGAAGCTCTGAACCAGGTACTCATGCAGGCCTCGGAAGGCTGCAGCGTCGACGTTCCGGCCGTCCTCATGCGAGATGGTGGGGAAGAGCAGGGCCCCCGCGAGCCGCCCGGCCGCGGCGTTGGCATCGACCGCGAAATCCTTCACCGGCGCGGTCTGGAGCTGGCGGGACCTCACCGTCGCCGCCCGGACGCAGAGGACGGCGAGCAAGATCAGCAGAACGAGACCGAGGATGGCGAGGACTTTCTTCACGCCAGCTCCGCCGTCGGCAAAAACCGCGGCGCCTTGCGCACCTTCGACGCCTGCTCGAACGCGTAGGCCAGGCTGATCAGCTTCGGCTCGCTCCACGGCCCGCCCATGAACGAGATCCCCACCGGCAGCCCATAGGAGTACCCTGCCGGCACGGTGATACTGGGGTAGCCGGAGACCGCGGGCAGGTTCGAGCTGCCGCCGGTCCCTGAATCGCCGTTGACGAGGTCGATCAGCCAGGCGGGCCCGCCGCTCGGCGCCACCAGGGCATCCAGCTTGTGCGTGGCGAGCGCCAGGTCGAGCCCTTCCTTGCGGGCGAGCTGCCGGCTCATCGCCAGGGCCTTCTTGTACGCGGCCTCGGTGAGCGGCCCCTTGGCCTCGGCCTTCAGGAAGGTCTCCTGGCCGAAGTACGGCATCACCCGGTCGCGGTTGCGCTCGTTGAACTCGATCGCCTCCTTGAGCGAATGGATCGGCGCGTCCGGTCCGAGATCGGCCAGATAACGGTTGAGATCCGCCTTGAACTCGTAGAGCAACACCTCGAACTCGTGCTCGCCCACGTCGCCATTGGGTGCGACCTTGACCGGGTCCACGACCGTGGCGCCCCGCTCCTTCAGCACCGCGATCGCCTCGTCGAGGACGCGGTTCGCCATCGGGTTGTTCTCCAGGGACCGAGGATGGAAGACGCCGATGCGCGCGCCCTTGAGCCCGTCCGCGTCGAGGATCTTGGCGAGGTCGCCGAGCGTCGCGCCGCGGCTCCTGTGGGTGGCCTCGTCGCGCTCGTCGACGCCCATCATGGCCTCCAGGACGATGGCGGCGTCGGCGACCGTGCGGCACATGGGGCCCGGCGTGTCCTGGCTGTGGGAGATGGGGATGATGCCCGACCGGCTCAGCAGGCCCACCGTGGGCTTGATGCCGACGATGCCGCACCGCGAGGCGGGGGAGACGATCGAGCCGTCCGTCTCCGTGCCCACGGCGCCGGCGCACAGGCTCGCCGCGGCGGCCGCGCCCGACCCCGAGCTGGAGCCCGAGGAGTTGCGGTCGAGCGCGTAGGGATTCCGCGTCTGCCCGCCCCGGCTGCTCCAGCCGCTGACCGAGCGGCTGGACCGGAAATTGGCCCACTCCGAGAGGTTCGTCTTGCCCAGGATCACGGCCCCCGCCGCCCGCAGCCGTTCGGCGACGAAGGCGTCCCGGGCGGGAATCGATCCCTCCAGCGCCAGCGAGCCGGCCGTGGTCATCATCCGGTCGGCCGTGGCGATGTTGTCCTTGATCAGGATGGGGATGCCGTGGAGCGGACCCCGCGGTCCCTTCGCCTTGAACTCGGCGTCGAGCGCGTCGGCGATGGCGTGGGCGTCCGGATTGACCTCGATCACCGCCCGCAGCTCCGGCCCCTTCCGGTTCAGCTCCTCGATACGGCCCAGGTATTTCTCGACCAATCCCACCGAGGTGTGCTCTCCCGAGCGGAGGCCGGCCTTGAGCTGCGAGATCGTCACCTCGTCGAGCTCGAACGGTGCGGGGGAGGAGGCCGGCCGGTCGACCACGGCTTCCGCCGTGCCGGGCAGGAGGGGGCCGCCCAGAGCCGCCAGAGCGCCGCCCGCCACGCCGGCCTTCATCAGATCCCTACGGCTGAACGAACCAGGGGCCAGACCTTTTTCAGTCGGTTTCGAGCTCACGGTGCCTCCTCGGCGGGTAAGAAGAACAAAGATTGAAGCGCTTCATTGTACGGTGCCGGCAGGTTCCGCGCGACCGTCAGTTAGGCGTTTCTCGGAGCGGACGGTTCGACCTGGCCTGTGCTGCTTCACCGATCGCGAGCGGTGTTCTTGCCCTGGTCTGTCTCCGTCTACCAGTCCGGCATGGACGGTTGGACCTGGTTCGGCGGACGGTTGACCTGCGAAGTGAGGGGGCTTCAGTGCAGGGCCACGCTTTTGACCTTGAGGGCCAACCGTCCACGCCGCAGGTCGGCCGGTTCGACCTGCGGGGCCAACCGTCCACTGGCCCCAGAGGACGGTTCAGCCCGGGGAACGACCGTCCCAAGACGGCCAATCGGGGTTCCATGGAGGTCGCTCAACCGTCCGTTTCTCGCAATTTCCATCGCACGGCGCAGGGCCAACCGTCCGCCCCGCGGGGCCAACCGTCCGACCTGGCTCACGCCTTCCGCGGTCGCGGATCCAGGAACGGCCGCAGGGGCTCCAGCGGAGTGGGCGAGAGCTCCACGAGCGTCTCCCGGATCTCGCAGAGCAGGCCGATGAAGGGGTCTCCGGTCGGGTCGGTCCGGAGGTCCACGCACGTGCGTTCGCCCAGGAAGCCGGGGAGCTCGTCACGGGAGGGGCCGCCGGGCAGGAGGACCGGGATCAGGGGGAATTGGCGCCGTAGGCCTTCCATCAGACAGAGGTGCGTCACCTGGGCCTGGTGGAGATCGAGCCCGGCGGGGCCCACGAAGACGACGCCGGAGCACGCGGTCTTCAACTCGGCCTCTCCTTCCACGACGCCGATGCCCTGACGCCGCAGTGCCTCCATGACTGGCAGGACGGATTCCTTGTCCTTGCAGTTGTAGCTGAAGAAGACGGTAAAGATCTCGTCCACCGGGAGTCTCCTCTTTCAGGAATACCCCATTTTACTCCGAAAAAGGTATCTCGGGAGATCTCTACTCTAAGGCACGATTCCCGGCCGGCCCCGAGGGGGCCGCGAATTCCCGCCTTGCGCCGCCGGCCCCCAACGCGGGAGAATGGCGGAGTCAGCTCCCCCAAAGCAGCCCGATGATCGACCTCCTGCCCCAACAACAGAAGACGCTCCCCCACAGCGAGGAGTCGGAGCGGGCGGTGCTGGGCGGCGTCCTGCTGGACCCGTCCATCCTGCCCACCATCTCGGGACGGCTGCGCGCCGAGGACTTCTACGGCGAGCGCCATCAGACCCTGTACCAGGTGATGCTCGACCTGCAGGAGGAGCAGGTGGAGATCGACCTGCGGACCCTGCAGGCCAAGCTGGAGCAGCGGGGACAGTTCGACGGCGTCGGCGGCGTCTCCTATCTGACCAGCCTCGACCTCGACCTGCCGGACATCGGTCGGATCGACAACTACGTCGAGATCATCAAGGAGCGCTCCGTCCGCCGCCGGCTGATCCGGATGTCGGGCGAGATCATCCGCAACTGCCTGGACGGCGGCCTGGAGGCGCAGGAGGCGCTCGGACGGGCGGAGCAGGCGATCCTGGGGCTGGGAGAGGAGGCGATCCAGCGCGGCTTCGCGCAGCTCGCCCACGTGCTCCACACCACCCTGGAGGAGCTGGAAGAGCGCCCCGGCACCATGCTCACCGGGGTGCCCACCGGCTTCATGGACTTCGACCGCGTCAGCCAGGGGCTCAATCGGGGGAACCTGATCATCATCGCCGGCCGACCCGGCATGGGCAAGACGAGCTTCGCCCTCAACGTCGCCCAGCACGTCACCATCCGCGAGCGCAAGACGGTGGGCGTCTTCTCCCTGGAGATGAGCCAGCAGGAGCTGGCGCTGCGCATCCTCTGCTCGGAGGCCGACATCTCCTTCTCCCGGCTGCGCTCGAACCGCGTCTCCCAGAAGGAGTGGACGCGGATCATCCAGACCGTGCGCACGATCGGCGACGCGCCGCTGTTCATCGACGACTCGCCGAACCCGAGCCTGCTGGAGATCGCCTCGAAAGCCCGCCGCCTGAAGGCGGAGCGCGGGCTCTCCGTGATCATCCTCGACTACCTCCAGCTCATGCAGGCAGGCGGGAAATACGAGAACCGCAACCTGGAGATCGCCGCCATCAGCCGTGGCCTGAAGCAGCTCGCCAAGGAGCTGGAGATCCCCGTCATCGCCCTGTCGCAGCTCTCCCGCCAGCCGGAACGGCGGGGCAGCGACCACCGGCCGCAGCTTTCGGATTTGCGCGAAAGCGGATGCCTGACTGGCGATACCTTGGTTACGCTTGCGGATTCAGGTGCTCGGATCCCAATCCGAGATCTTTCTGGCAGGACGGACTTGACTGTCTGGGCTTTGAACCCCGAGACGCTGAAGATCGAGTGCGCGGTGGTGTCCAAGGCCTTTTCAACAGGGATGAAACCGGTCTTCCGGTTGACGACGCGTCTGGGACGGACCCTTCGCGCCACGGCCAACCACAAGTTCCTGACGATTGATGGATGGAAGCGCCTGGACAAGCTCCAAATTGGACAGCATCTGGCTTTCCCGCGGCGGGTTCCTGCGACGACCGAGCAGACCCTTTCAAACTCGGAAGTGGCCTTGCTGGGGCATCTGATTGGGGATGGCTGTACCTTGCCGCGCCACGCCATTCAGTACACCACTCGCGAAGAGGATCTCGCACGAGAGGTCTCAGGGTTGGCCTCGGAAGTTTTCGGTGGAGAAATCGAGCCTCGGATTCAGCGGGAGAGGACCTGGTTCCAAGTCTATCTGTCCTCTACGCGGCATCATACCCACAACCGCAGGAGCGCGATCGCCGAGTGGCTCGATGCGCTCGGCATCTGGGGGCTTCGCTCCCATGAGAAGCACGTCCCATCAAAAATCTTCGAACAACCGGAACCCGTCATTGGCCGTTTCCTGCGGCATCTCTGGGCCACGGACGGATGTATACGGGTGCCCCGAAATGGACGTGGATATCCCGCGATCTACTACGCCACGAGCAGCCGCCGGTTGGCGGTGGATGTCCAGTCCCTCTTACTGAGGATGGGAATCCAGGCACGGCTCGAAGTCCATTCTCAGAAAGAGAAGGGGCGGGACCAATACCATGTGAGGGTCAGTGGAAGATCACAGGTTCTCCGGTTCGCCGATTCAGTGGGAGCTGTGGGAGAGTACAAGAGCGCTTCTCTCGAGGAAGCTCTGGCGTATGTCGCCTCGCGGCCGGAAAACACCAACCGTGATGTGATCCCGAGAGATGTCTGGTCCTTGCACGTCCGGCCGGCGATGGCAAAGAACGGCGTTACGCACCGCCGTCTGCATTCCGAAATCGGTACGGCTTACGCCGGCCTGACAATCTTCAAGCAGAACCTTAGCCGGGAACGGGCGTTGCGCGTCGCCTTGGCGGCCGGCGCGGAAGCCCTGCGGCTTCTTGCCGAGAGCGACATTTATTGGGACCAGATTGTCTCGGTGGAAGAGGACGGCGTGGAAGAGGTCTTTGATTTGACCGTCCCAGGTCCCCACAACTTTGTCGCTGACGACCTGTTTGTCCACAACTCGATCGAGCAGGACGCCGACATGGTGGCCTTCATCTACCGCGATGAGATCTACAACCCCACGGATGAGAACAAGGGCCTCGCGGAGCTGATCATCTCCAAGCACCGGAACGGTGAGACGGGCACCATCGAGCTCGTCTTCCTTGGCGAGACCACCAGCTTCCGGAACCTCGACCGGCATGGAACGGAACCGGGTGGCGCTCCCTTCTGAGGCCACGCCGCCGACCGAGGATGGGCCGGGGGTGGAGGATCTCGAAGCCGCTCTGCGCCCGGCGTGGGTGGACGTGGACCTCGCGGCCCTGGAGCACAACCTCGGACGCATCCGCCAGCGGCTCGGCAGCGCCGTCGCCCTCGCGGTGGTGAAGGCGGACGCCTACGGCCATGGCGCCGTCGGGGTCTCCCGGGCCCTCGAGGCCGCGGGGGTCGACTGGCTCGGCGTCGCCCTGCTCGAGGAGGGCG